>Ga0137369_10003841_pt1 | contig 15377 bp, 11 predicted proteins | sample SagtaG_12_FD_104918 | JGI IMG/M metagenome (GOLD analysis project Ga0137369, IMG submission 104918) | Vadose zone soil microbial communities from Sagehorn Ranch, Mendocino, California, USA - Sage1_L_113_16 metaG | ecosystem: Environmental > Terrestrial > Soil > Vadose zone | place: USA... | reverse complement strand
GGCGGCGATCGCCTCCGGCATCGAGAGCGCCGGCGAGGTCCCGGGGTTGAAGTCCGTGGCGACGGCGACGGCGGCGCCGGCCCCGACCAGGCGCCTCGCCGGCGGCGGGGGCGCGCCGAGGAAGGCCGAGGAGGAGGGGAGCAGCACGGCCGCCGTCGGTGCGGCCCCGAGCGCCTCGATGCCCGCGCCGGAGAGGTGGTTGAGGTGATCGGCGCTGAGCGCCCCGAACCGGACGGCGGCCTCGGCCGCGCCCGACGGGCCGAGCTGATCGGCATGGCATCGCAGCGCCAGTCCGTGGTGGTCGGCTGCCGCCGCAACCACCTCCAGGTCACCCACCGAGAACGCGATGTCCTCGACGTAGACGTCCACGGCGCCAGCCAGGCCCTCGGCCGCGACGCGGGGGACGAGCGCCGCGCACACCGCGTCGACCCAGGCCTGCCGTTCCATCCCGCGCGGGACCGCGTGGCAGGCGAGGAGCGTGTGCACCACGGTCTGCGGCGACTCGGCAGCCAGCGCCACGGCCAGCCGCGCTTGGCGCAGCTCTCGCTCGACCGACAGGCCGTAGCCGGTCTTCGTCTCGAACGCCGTGGTCCCGTGGTCGAGCATCTCGGCCACGAGCGGGCGGCAGAACGCCAGCACCTCCTCGTCGGAGGCCTCGGCCATCAGGCGCGCGCTGCGGTAGATGCCGCCCTCGGCGTGCAGTTCGCGGTAGGTCGCTCCGGCCAGGCGGGCTTCGAACTCCTCCGCCCGCCAGCCGACGAACGGCAGGTGGGTGTGGCAGTCGACGAAGCCGGGGACGATCGTCCGGGCCTCGAAGCGCTCGTCCACCGGGCCGTCCCAGCCGGACGCCGGTCCCGCGTAGACGATGCGGCCATCGCGCCACCCGACCACGCCGTCGGACACGACCTGGGGCCCGTTCAGCGCACGGCCACGGCGGGGGACCGGCCCGCCGGCGAGAGTCACCACGGACGACGCCCGCAGGGCGCCGGATCCGCCGCTCCCGGCCGCGGAGGGGGGACTAGTCATTCCGAACTATGAAAAATCACCCGTTTGGCCCCTGTACGTACCCCATGACCGTGTCGCCACAATAGGCCGACGTCCGCGAGACCCGCTGCGTCCCGCGGAAGGGCCTGCCGGCTCTGCCGGTGGGAAGCAGCGTCACGAGAGGGCGCTCGAACGCTGCATGTGCCAGGGGAGGGGTTCGCGGGCAGCCCCTCCCCTGGCTTTCTTCTCTCGGGGTCCGGCATCGCCCCCGCGGTGAGCGCTCCGTCGACGTCGCCTGGGGTGTTCATCTACCCGACCCTCCGTGTGCCATGCTGGTGGGTGCGCCGAAGCCGCGTGGGGCACGAAGACGAGGGGGGCTTCTTCGGTGATCAAGTACGTGTACGAGGTCGACTACCCGCTCGGCCAGAAGCGGAACTACCTCGAGTGGGTCCGATCGATCGCCGACACTCTTCAGGCTCCGGAGGAGCTGAGACGGCTGGCGTCATACGACAACGTGTTCTCGGCCACTCCCAATCGCGTCATCGAGTTCACGTTTGACTCGCTGGAGGACGCGGGGAGGTATTTCGAGCGAAAGGAGATCAGCCGGATCCTCCAGGGCGAGCTCACGGCACACGGCACCAACGTCGGCATCAAGGTCCTGACCCGCCTGGCGGACTACAGCAAGGACACCGTGACCGGGGACGCCCCGTGAGGCTTCCCGGAACGGGTAGGTCCTGAGACTCCTGAGACCAGGACATCGGGGGGCTGTTCGGCCCGCAGGATCAGGGCCGGGGAACCCCACCGTGGCGATGGCGACGGGGGGATGCTTCCCTGGACGTTGGTGCCAGGGGACAGCCCTTTGCACCCCAAGGGAGACGGTCGATGAGTCTGGATCCGGACACGCTCGGCATGATCCTGACGGCGCTCCGGGAGTTCGCCGCCGGTCGCTTCCCGGATCAGCGCCTCCTGGACCTTGACGAGAAGGACGAAGCCCCGGTCGAGGACCTCCGGGCGATGTGCGGCGAGGACCTCGGGATCCACCTGCTGTTCCTCCCCGAGGAATACGGGGGCATGGGCGGCGGCACATTCGACGTCTACCGAGTGAGCGAGCAGCTGGCCCGGATCGACGTCGGGATCGCCACGGGCGTGTCCGTCGGATCCCTGGGGAGCGACGTCATCTCCCGTGGTGGGACGGCCCAGCAGCAGAAGGAGTGGCTGACGCGGATCGCGAACGAGGGTCTCCTGTTCGCCTACGGGGCAACCGAGCCGGAGGCCGGGAGCGATCTCGGCGCGCTCGCTACAACGGCCGTGCCGGTGGTGGAGGACGGGAACGTCGTCGGGTACCGCATCACCGGCAAGAAGCAATGGATATCGAACGGTGGCATCGCGGACGCCTACTCGATCCTGGCCAACGCGCCGGGAGGGCCGACGTGGTTCGTGATCGATGCCGGCGTCCCCGGGTTCGAACACGGCAAGCCCGAGGACAAGCAGGGGCTCCGGACCTCGAATACCGCGGCCCTGTTCCTCGAGGACGTCTTCGTGAACGTCGACCGCCGGGTTGGCGAGGCGGAGGGACAGGGCCTGCTCGTTGCCCAGACCGTGTTCGGCTACAGCCGGCTGATGGTGGCGGCACTGGGCCTGGGGGCCGGGTGGGCCGCGCTCGAGCGGGCCATCCCGTACTCCGTGACGCGCATCCAGGCCGGCGGGCCGCTCTCCGAGAAGCAGGGGTACACCCACAAGCTGATCGTTCCGCACGTGGTCCGGCTGGAGGCGGCTCGCTCGTACATCGAGGAGTCGGCCGAGCGCATCGACGCTGGCGAGGGCTGGCTGAACACCGAGGGCGCCATCGCCAAGTTCATGGCCACCGAGGCCGGCCACGCCGCGGCCGACGCATCGATCCAGGCCCTCGGTGGCTACGGCTACACGCGGGATTACATGGTCGAGAAGATCACCCGTGACGTTCGGATCACCAGGATCTTCGAAGGCACCTCCGAGATCATGGAGATGACCATCGCCCGCGACCGGTGGCAGGAGCACCTCAAGTCCCACGGCCGGTACTACCAGGACGAAGCGGCCCGGATGGAGACGCTGCACACGTCGGACCCCGATGTGGGCGCGGACGTCGCCGCCCTGGGATTCCGCGCGCTGGCCGAGGTCCTGGAGCGGGCTCGGGTCGGGCGCCTCACTCGCAACCAGCACGTCCTCTTCCGCCTGGGCGAGTTGATCGCGTACTCCGAGTGCGCCGGAAGCCTCTCGCGGCGAGCCGCCAGGTCGGCCGGCGGTGAACTGCACCCGAAGGCCGACAGGCGTTTCGGGGCCCCGGTCCTGGCGGCGCTGGCCCGGATCTTCGCCCGGGTGGCCGCGCTGAAGGTCGCCCAGGACGGCCTGCTCTGGATCGTGGCGACGGCAGGGCCGGCCGGGAAGGACCTCGGGGCGCTTCAGCAGGCTCTGCGCCTGCCGGCCATCCAGGTCGCACAGGCGGGGTTCCTGGCCGACATGGACTACGTCGCCGACGTGCTGTACGGCCGGGCAGCAGGTTGAGGGGATCGGATCGAGCGGCAGCGAGGTGAGGGCATCATGGACGAGACCCGAAGCACTCGAGTAGCCGTCGTCGGCCTGGGGGCCATCCTCCCGGACGCGCCGGACGCGCCGGCCTTCTGGCGGAACGTGAAGGAGGGCCGCTACAGCATCACCGAGGTCCCAAAGGAGCGGTGGGACCCCGACCTCTACTACGACCCCGATCCCGGGGCACCCGACAAGACCTATTCCAAGATCGGCGGATGGGTGCGCGCAGGCGAGTGGGTGTGGGATCCGTTCGGCTGGCATCTTCCGATCCCACCGGTCGTGAGCGACTCAATGGAGGACTCGCAGAAGTGGGCGATCGCCTGCACACGTGAGGCGCTCGCCGACTACGGGTACCCCGGGCGTCCGCTCGATACCGGGCGAACCGCGGTCATCCTGGGCAACGCTCTGGCCGGGGACAGGCAGTTCGTGACCGGCCTTCGGGTCCTCTTTCCGGAGCTCGCGGAGGAGCTTGCCTACGCGCCGGCTCTCCTGACGCTGCCGCCCGAGGTTCGGGCGGCGATCCTCGAGGGCGCCCATGTCGGTGTGGCCGGGCACGTGGGGGACCTGACCGGAGACACGGTCCTTGGGGAGCTCAGCAACATCCTGGCCGGGCGGGTGGCGAACCTGTTCGACTTCCACGGCCCGAACTGCACCATGGATGCGGCATGCGCCTCCGCGCTCGCGGCCATGAACGCGTCGGTGAAGGGCCTGGTCGATGGCGACTTCGACGTGGCCGTCACCGGCGGGATCGACGGAAACATGGGGCCGGTTCCCTTCGTGAAGTTCAGCAAGATCGGAGCCCTGTCCGCGACCGGGACCCGGCCGTACGACGAGGGCGCCGACGGGTTCGTCATGGGCGAGGGAGCGGCCGTCTTCCTCCTGAAGCGCCTGGCCGACGCCGAACGGGACGGCGACCGGATCCACGCGGTGATCCGAGGACTGGCCGGATCGAGCGACGGGAAGGGCAGGGGCCTGACGGCGCCGAACCCCGTGGGCCAGCGCCTGGCCGTGGAGTGGGCCTGGGAGCGTGCCGCGCTGTCGCCGGCCACGGCCGGGCTCATCGAGGGCCACGGCACCTCGACCGCGCTGGGCGACGTGGTCGAGGTGGAGAGCCTCCACCAGGCGTTCGGCCCGCTTCACCTGCCCGTGGGCTCGATCGCCCTGGGATCTGCCAAGTCGAACATCGGCCACCTGAAGGCAGCAGCCGGCGCGGCCGGGCTGCTCAAGGCGGTGTTCGCGCTGCACGAGAAGGTGCTGCCGCCCAGCCTCAACTTCGACCGGCCCAACCCGAACATCGACTGGGCCCACTCGCCGTTCTCCGTGAACACCGAACTGCGGGAGTGGGAGGTGCCCGCCGGTGGCACCCGCCGGGCCGGGGTGAGCGCGTTCGGCTTCGGGGGAACCAACTTCCACGCGATCCTGGACGAGTACGTGCCCGGAGCATCGAACGGGCGCGGGCGGAAGTCGTTCGCGGTGACTCAGGGTGAGGGGCCGGCGCCCGGACGTGCCGCCGAGGGGCCGGCCGTGCCCAGGTCCCCCCTGCGGGGAGCGCTGGTCGTCGGTGCCGGCTCGGCCGCCGAGCTCATGACCCGGCTGCGATCGATCGAGACCGAGGCCGGTGCCGGACGCGCTCCCGTCGTGGGGCCGCCGCCCGAGGCCGAGCTTCGCGCTCCGGAGCGTGTCGCCATCGACTTCGGCGACGGGGCCGAGCTCCACGAGAAGGCCGGGCTGGCGCTGCACGCCCTTGCGGCGGAGAACCCGGCCGAGTGGAGGGCCCTGCGCGGCAGGGGCATCTTCCGGGGGAGCGGTCCGGCCCACAAGGTGGCGTTCCTCTACACGGGCCAGGGCTCGCAGTACGTGAACATGCTGGCGGACCTCCGCGCCTCCGAGCCCGTCGTGCGGGACGTGTTCGACGAAGCCGACCGGGTGATGACGCCCCTGCTGGGGAAGCCCCTCAGTCGGTACGTCTTCGTCGGAGGGACCGACCCGAGGGCCCTGGAAGAGGCTGCGGCCGACCTGATGCAGACGGACGTGACCCAGCCGGCGGTCCTTGCCGCCGACCTTGCGCTGGACAGGCTGCTCGCGGAGTTCGGCATCTCACCCGACATGGTCATGGGGCACAGCCTGGGCGAGTACGCCGCGCTCGTGGCGGCCGGATGCCTCACGTTCGAGAGCGCCGCGCGGGCGGTCGGCGCGCGAGGCCGGGCGGTGGCGAGCCTGGCGGTCGAGGACCGGGGGCGGATGGCCGCCGTGTTCGCGCCCCTTCCGGAGGTCGACCGGATCCTTCGCGGCATCGACGGATACGTGGTCGTCGCCAATCTCAACAGCAACAGCCAGGCGGTGATCAGCGGGGCGAGCGATGCCGTGGAGCGGGCCATTCGCGCCTTCGACGCCGCCGGGCACCGCGTCGTGCCGCTCCCGATCAGCCACGCCTTCCACACCCGGATCGTGGCACCGGCGACCGAGCCGCTCCGGCGGGCGCTGGCCGGACTCGGCCTGCGGCCCGCGAGGCTGCCCATCGTCGCTAACGTGACCGGCGAGTTCTACCCCGCGGGGTCGACCGCGGTCTCCGGAATGCTCGACATGCTGGCCGCCCAGATCGCCTCGCCGGTGCAGTTCGTGAAGGGCCTTCAGACGCTGTACGAGGCCGGCGCGCGAGTCTTCGTCGAGCTGGGGCCGAAGTCGGCCCTTCATCGTTTCGTCGAGGACGTGCTCGGCGACCGAATCGACGTCCTCCCATTGTTCACGAACCACCCGAAGCGGGGCGACGTGGTCTCGTTCAACCACGCCCTGTGCGGCTTGTACGCCGCAGGACTGGGGGCCGGCCTCCCGGCCACGGAGGCGCCCACCACCGTCCCGGTCCCGGCACGGGCACTGGCCGGCCTGGAGCCCGCCGATGCCGTTCCGCGCCGCGTTCCCGTCCCGGTCCTGCGGCCCCGCCTCGAAGTCTGCAAGCCCACCGGCGTGCCCTTGGGCCCCGGCAGCAGGGTGGTCATCATGCCCGACGGGGGCGGCGTCGCGAAGGAGGTGATCGGCCAGCTGGAGGAGCGCGGAGTCGCCCCGCTGGTCGTGGAGGACGATCCAGATGCCGCGACCCTGCAGCGGCGGCTCGAGTCCTGGGCGGCCGAGGGCGCCGTCCAGGGCGTCTATTGGCTGCCCGCCCTGGACGGGGAGCCCTCGATCGGCGCGATGGGGCCCGATCAGTGGCGGGAGGGCCTTCGCCGCCGGGTGAAGCTCCTTTCCACGACCATGCGGACGTTGTACGACCAGATCGCGGCCACGGGGACCTTCCTCGTCACCGCGACCAGGCTGGGCGGCATGCACGGGTACGACGAAGCGGGCGCCGTGGCTCCCATGGGAGGCGCGGTCACGGGATTCGCCAAGGCCTACAAGCGGGAACGGGTTCACCCGCTGGTCAAGGCGGTGGACGTGGAGGCCACCGCCGATCCGGCCCTCGTCGCCGGACTGCTCGTCGACGAGACGATTCGCGATCCCGGCACCGTCGAGATCGGGCACAGCGATGGGCTGCGGTGGTCGGTCGCCCTGCGGGAGAGTCCGGCAGAGGACGGCCGGCCCGGCCTTCCGCTCACGTCCGAGACGGTCTTCGTCGTGACCGGGGCAGCGGGAGGGATCGTCTCGGCCATTGTGGCGGACCTCGCCGCCGCATCGGGGGGGACGTTCCACCTGCTGGATCTCGCACCCGAGCCCGACCCGAGCGACCCCGACCTGGCCCGGTTCGTGCAGGACCGGGATGGCCTGAAGCGCGTCCTGTTCGATCGGATCAAGGCTCGCGGAGGCCGGGCCACTCCGGTGATGGTCGAGCGGGAACTGGCATCCATCGAACGGAAGCAGGCCGGCCTGTCGGCGATCGAGGCCATCCGGTCCGCGGGGGGAACGGCTCACTACCACGAGCTCGACCTGACCGACGGCGCGGCAGCCAGCGCCGTGATCGATGGGGTCCGCCGGCAGCACGGCCACATCGACGTGCTCATCCATGCGGCGGGCATCGAGATCAGCCACCTGCTTCCGGACAAGGAAGCGCGGGAGTTCGACCTGGTCTTCGACGTGAAGGCCGACGGGTGGTTCAACCTCCTGCACGCCATCGGGGACATGCCCCTCGGGGCAACGGTCGCGTTCACCTCCGTGGCCGGGCGGTTCGGCAACACGGGACAGACGGACTACGCGGCCGCGAACGACCTGCTGTGCAAGTGCGCTTCCAGCCTCCGGACCACTCGACCGGGGACGCGTGCCATCGCTATCGACTGGACGGCCTGGGCGGACATCGGGATGGCCACCCGGGGTTCGATCCCGAAGGTGATGGAGGCGGCCGGCATCGACATGATGCTGCCGGAGATCGGCATCCCCGCCGTCCGCAGGGAGCTGGTTTCCGGAGGCATGCGCGGAGAGGTCGTGCTCGCCGGCAGTCTCGGGACCCTCACGGAGGACTGGGACGCCACGGGCGGGCTCGACCCCGAGCTCGCCACTCGCGCCCTTGGGGCGGCCGGCGCCGCGGGCCCGATGGTCGGCCGCGTCACGGGCATGAGCGTGCACGAGGGTCTGACCGTGGAGACCGTCCTCGACCCGGAGGCCCAACCGTTCCTGTGGGACCACCGGATGGACGGGACCGCGCTGCTTCCCGGCGTGATGGGCGCTGAAGCGTTCGCCGAACTGGCTCGGCTCGCCCTCCCGGGCTGGCGGGTCGCCGCCGTCGAGGACATGCGGTTCCAGGCGCCTTTCAAGTTCTACCGGGGCGAACCGCGGACGCTCCTCCTGGGGGCCGTCTTCCGGCCCGACGGCCAGGACATCGTCGCCGAGTGCCGGCTCACGGGGGAACGAACGCTGCCCCTCCGCCCGGAGCCCCAGGTGACCACGCACTTCACGGGGAAGGTGCGGCTGACGCGCGCACCCCTGGAGCCGGGCCGGATCGATGCGGTGGCACTCCCCGATGGTCCTTTCATCGGGGCCGCGGACATCTACAGCGTCTACTTCCATGGGCCGTCGTACCGGGTGCTCGAGCGAGCGTGGCCGCCGGTCGTGGGGGGCACGGCCCTGGGAGTCCTCACCGAGGACCTGCCCCCCGACCGCACGCCGGCGAGCGCACCGCTCGCGGCCTCACCGAGACTGATCGAGCTCTGCTTCCAGACCATCGGCATCTGGGAGCTCGCGACGAGGGGCAGGTTCGCCCTGCCGCGTTCCTTCGAACGGGTCACCGCGTTCGGTGGCCCGGAAGCTCGGCGAGTCCCGCTCGTGGCGGTGGTTACCGCCCGTGACGGTGGTGAGAGATTCGACGCCATGGTGGCGGACGCCGAGGGCAATGTCTGCGTGAAGCTGGAGGGCTACCGGTCGGTCGAGCTGCCGGGCGCCATCGCCCCGACCGAGCTGAGGATCTTCCAGGCGGCGGGATAGAGCAGGGGAGCGCTTCTTCTCTCGCCGATACACTTGGCTCCATGGACGAGAACGCGATCGACGAGGTGGTCGGGCGCCTGTTCCACGGCGAGCCGACGTTCGACTGGGTGGGGGTGTATGTCGTCGAGGGCGACACGCTCGTCCTCGGCCCCTTCCGCGGCGAGCCCCCCACCGGCCACGAGCGCATCCCGATCCCCGAGGGCGTCTGCGGCGCGGTCGTCGGGAGCGGCGAGACCGAGGTGGTGCCCGACGTGCGCGCGCGCCCCGGCCACATCGCCTGCAGCCTGGCGACGCGGTCCGAGGTGGTCGCCCCGGTGACGGTCGACCGGCGCGTGGTCGCCGTCCTGGACGTCGACTCCGACACCCTCGGCGCGTTCCACGACCGCGAGGTCGCCCTCGTCGAGACCGCGGCGGCCGAGATCGCCGCCCGCTCGTTCGCGTCCGCCCGCCCGTCGGCCTGAGGGGGGTCCACTCGCCCGTCGTGCTCGGGTCGATCGATCCACGGGACGAGCTACCCGCCAACCCCCGTAACGCGACCGCCTACGGAACCGGCGGTGGGAGGTAGGCGGTGCCCGGCCTTCACAGCATCAGCGCGATGAGGACCAGGACCGAGATCGTGAGGAACGTTCCCCCGAGCCGGAGTCGCGTTCCGCGGGCAATGAACTGGCCCGGATCGGCCGGCGGGGTCCCCGCCTCCCTGTCTTTCAGCAACGCGAGCAGCTTGCCGGAGGAAGGCGTGATGACGGCGACGGCCACCAGGAGCACGACGCCGTACAGGGCCGAGGCGATGTGCAGGATCAGCCACGGGGCGGCCCACGAGAACGGCATCCTCCTTCGGGTGAGCGCCGCGGCGCAGCAAAGCGGCAAGCGCCGCCGACGGTCAACCTTCCGTGCCTACGCGCCCGGTTTGAACACCATCAGCGCCAGCACCGCGAGCACCAGGAGGTTGATCGCGTACCCGTACACCGCCTGCCAGAGGGCCCGCCGCCGGACCTCCGCCTGGGCCTCGGGATCCGGGCCGCCCTCGGAGAGCGCCAGGATCCGACGGGCGTTCGGCAGCCCCAGGGCGGTGGCGACGCCGAACGCCAGGGCGTACAGCGCCATGGACGCCAGCAGCCAGCCGGTGTGCAGCCAGTCGGTCCTCGTCTCGGCGATCAGCGCGATGCCGGTGGCCGGGACGAGGATCGCCAGGGGGACCAGCAGCCGCTCGGCGATCGTGATCACCGCGTGGACCGCGAACGGCGGCGCGGACGGCCCGGCCCGCCGCGCCAGCGCCAGCCAGATCGGGAAGACGAACGTCGGGCCGAACGCCACGATGGACAGGGCGACGTGAGAGAAGAGCACGAGGTCGAAGACCACGGCGCCGATTCGATCACACCGCCCGCGGAGACGGTGGAGAGGGTGACGTGCGGGTCGCGGTGAGCGGGGTCCTGCCGGCGCCACCGGCACGGGCCTGGACGGTCCTCGCGGATTGGGAGCGCCAGGCAGACTGGATGCCCGACGCGGACTCGGTCACGGTGCTCGGCGACCTGCGTGAGGGGGTCGGCACCCGGATCGCCGTGCGCACCCGTCTGTTCGGCGTGCCGGCGTTCACCGAGATCCTCGAGGTTACGAACTGGCACCCGGGCGTCGGCCTGGAGGTCCGCCACGGCGGGCCGGTCCGCGGGTTCGGGCGATGGCGGCTTCGCCCGGCCGGCGATGGCGCGGAGTTCCTGTGGGAGGAGGAGTTCCGGCTGGCGTTCGGCGGGCCGCTCGGGGAACTGGCCGCGGTCGTCTACGCGCCGTTGCTGCGCTGGCTCATCCGCCGGGCGATCAACGGCCTCACCGGCCGTCTTCGCACGGGTCCACCCGGATAGTACAGTCCCTTTACGTGTTCAGGGATCCGACGTAGGCGGCCAGGTCGTCGTCGTGGATCTCCGCGTGCGAGAACGGACCGCGGTCCGAGCCGAGTACGGCGCCGAGCATCGTCCCGAGCCGGTTGCGACGCTCGGCCGGATACGGGGCCTTCGACCACCAGGTCTCGTCGTCGAACCCGTGGAATTCCACGATCAGGGCACGGAAGGTCCGCTCGTGGACCTCGAGCACCTCCTCGTACGGCAGCGCCCGCTTGCGCTCGACGTCGGCCGCGTTCGGGGCGTGCTCGGCGCCGTCGGGCCCGCGGAACACCTCCGCCTCGGCCCACGGCACCTCGCCGCGCCGCCAGGCCGCCAGCGAGTCGAGCGCCAGCTCCTGCCAGTAGGCGACGTGGCCGAGGAGGTCCTTCGCCGACCAGTCCCCGCCGCCGATCGTCCCTCGCCGCTCGCGCTCGTCCTCCCCGAGCCGGCCGAGCAGCGCGAGCAGCCGCTCCCGCCCGGCCGCGAGCGTCGCGACCGCCTCCTCGCGCGAGACCTGCCCCATCAGCCGCCGCGCTTCGGGACCGTGATGTCCCACCAGGGGTGCCGGGTACGGTCGGGTCCGAGCAGGTCAACGTGGACGTGCTTCGTCTCGCGGTACTCGTCGAACCCAAGGCGGCCGTGCTCGCGCCCGAGGCCCGACTCCTTGTAGCCGCCGAACGGGAAGCGCGGGTTGATCATGTGGTAGTCGTTGATCCACACCGTCCCGGTGCGCAGCCCCTCCGCCACCTCGATCGCCCTGGGGTTCGACCCCGACCAGACCGCTCCGGCCAGCCCGTAGATCGAGCGGTTCGCCAGGCGCACGGCCTCGTCGTCGTCCTCGACCGGGATCACGACGAGCACCGGCCCGAAGATCTCCTCCTGCGCGATGGACAGGTCGTTCGTACCGGCGAAGATCGTCGGCCGGTAATAGAAGCCGCCGTCGTGGCCCTCGACCGCCGCGCGCTCGCCGCCGGTCAGGAGCTCAGCCCCTTCCTCTCGTCCGGTCTCGACGTAGCGCTCGACGGTCTCGAGCTGGCTCTTCGCCACGACCGGCCCGATGTCGGACGCGGGATCGAGTGCCGGCCCGACACGGATCGCCTCGGCGCGCTTGACCAGCTCGGCCACGAAGTCGTCGAGGATCGCGTGGTGCACGAACGCGCGCGTCCCCGCGCTGCACACCTGGCCCTGGTGGAAGAACACGCCCCACAGCACGCCGTCCACCGCATAGTCGAGCGGCGCGTCGTCCAGGACGATCGCCGGCGACTTGCCGCCGAGCTCGAGCGTGCACTTCTTGATCGACCCCGAGGCGAGCTGCATGATTCGTCGCCCGACCTCGGTGGACCCGGTGAACGCGACCTTGTCCACCTGCGGGCTCTCGACGAGCGCCTCGCCAGCGGCGGCGCCCGGCCCGGAGAGCACGGACACCACGCCCTCGGGGACACCGGCCTCCGCGCAGATCGCGCCGAGCTCCAGCGAGGTGAGCGGTGTGAAGGACGCTGGCTTCAGCACGACGGCGTTCCCCGCGGCGATGGCCGGGGCGATCTTCCAGGCGGCCATCTGGATCGGGAAGTTCCACGGCGCGATCGCCGCGCAGACGCCGATCGGCTCGCGGCGCAGGTAGTTCAGCGAGGCCGGGCCGTGCGACAGCGGCTCCTCGTCGTCCTCGCGCGCCGCCATCTCCGCGTAGGTGCGGAACGTCGAGATCACCATCCCGACGTCGGCGTTCTGTGCCTTCCGGATCGTCCCGCCCGAGTCGCGAGCCTCCAGCTCGGCGAGCTCCTTCCCGCGCGCCTTCACCAGGTCGGCGACCTTCAGCATCGCGGTGGCGCGCTCGCGTCCCCGCAGCCGCGGCCACGGGCCCTCGTCGAAGGCGGTCCGGGCGGCCTGCACCGCACGGCGGACGTCCTCCTGGCCGGCCTTCGCCACCGCGGCGAACGCCTCGCCGGTCGAGGGGTCGATCGAGTCGAAGGTCTCGCCGGACGCGGCGTCCACCCGCTCGCCGCCGATCACCAGCCGGTACGCGTCGGTCATGTCGAACCTCCTCGTTCGCAGATGGCATGGTACCCGCGCCGAGTACTCCTCCTCCTCCTCGGGGGGTTCGCTCGCCGGACGCGGCAGTGTCCATCGCACCACCGGGCGAGCTACCCCCGAACCCCCGGAGCCTCCGGCGGCTGCCGGTAGGATGTCGGGACTCGGGTCGCAGCGGTTGGAGGGAACCAGTGCGCATCGGCATCCTGACGGGTGGGGGTGACGTCCCCGGGCTGAACGCCTGTATCAAGGCGGTGGTCGGGCGCGTCTCGGAACAGGGGCAGGAGGTCGTCGGCATCCGCCGCGGCTGGAACGGCCTGTACACCACCGACCCCGACGACCCGCGGACCACCGAGGCGAACCTCACCCCGCTCGACCCCGCCGCGGTGCGGACGATCGACCGCAGCGGCGGCACGGTGCTGCACACCTCTCGCACGAACCCCGGCCGGGTGAAGCGGAGCGAGGTTCCGCCGTTCCTCACCGCTGAGGGCGTGGAGCCCTTCGACTTCACCCCTCACGTCCTGCGGGTGCTCGAGGAGCAGAAGATCGACGTGCTGATCCCGATCGGCGGCGACGACACGCTCTCCTACGCTCTGCGCATGCACCAGGAGGGCGTCCCGGTGATCGCCATCCCGAAGACAATGGACAATGACGTCCACGGCACCGACTACTGCATCGGGTTCTCGACCGCGGTGACCCGTGGTGTGCAGTTCATCCACAACCTGCGCACCAGCACCGGCTCACACGAGCGGATCGCGGTGGTCGAGCTGTTCGGCCGCTACAGCGGGGAGACCTCGTTGATCACGGCCTACCTCGCCGGAGTGGACCGCGCCGCGATCTCCGAGATCCCGGTGAACATCGAGAAGCTCGCCCGCCTGCTGCTGGAGGACAGGGCCGGGAACCCCAGCAACTACTCGATGCTGACGATCTCCGAGGGCGCGACGCTCGAGGAGGGAGAGATGCTCCTGACGGGCGAGGAGGACGCCTACGGCCATCGCAAGCTGGGCGGGATCGGCGCGGTGGTCGGGCAGCTCCTGAAGGAGATCACCGGGACGAACATCGTCTATCAGCAGCTCGGCTACCTGGTCCGCTCCGGGAGCCCCGACTCGCTCGACCTCATGGTGGCGACGAACTATGCGGTCATGGCGGCCGACCTCGCCCTCGAGGGCACGTCGGGTCGGCTCGTCGCCCTGCGCAGCGGCACGTACACGAACGTGCCCTTGTCGGTGACGCGCGAGGGCGTCAAGCGCGTCGACGTCGACGAGCTGTACGACGTCGACCAGTACCGGCCGAAGGTGCGCCACGTCGCCGGCAAGCCGATGTTCCTGTACTAGGTGTCTGCGGCACCCCCGGACATGACCTCAGCCTGATGGAGCCGGACGTGCAGGCTCTGGGGACGATCCTCGGGGTGTGGGCGCACCCCGACGACGAGACCTACCTGACCGCCGGGCTGATGGCGGCGGCGGTGCGGGGCGGCCGGCGCGTGGTGTGCGTCACCGCGACGCGCGGCGAGGAGGGCTCCTGGGACGAGGACCGCTGGCCCACGGAGTCGATGGGCATGGTCCGCGAGAAGGAGCTCGAGGCGTCGCTCCGGATCCTCGGCGTGACCGAGCACCACTGGCTCGACCACCACGACGGGACCCTGGCGGACGTGCCGCTCGAGGACGGCGCCGGACGGATCGCCGGGTTCATCGAGGAGGTGCGGCCGGACTCGGTGTTCACGTTCGGCCCGGAGGGCATGACCGACCACCCCGATCACAAGGCCGTCCACGCCTGGACCACGGAGGCCTTCCGCCGGGCGGCGCCGGCCGGGGCCACCCTCTACTACGCCGCGGTGACCCAGGAGTGGTCTGACCGGTGGAAGCCGCTGCTCGACCGGTTCAACGTGTTCTACAGCCCCGACACGCCGCCGGTCCGGGCACACGGGGACCTGGCGATCCTGTGGGAACTGCCGCCCGACCTGCTCGACCTGAAGTACGAGGCGATCCAGGCCCACGTCAGCCAGATGGAGGGCTTCAACAAGGCGTTCGGCCCCGACTTCCTCCGCGACTCGAATGCCACCGAGGCGTTCTACGTCGCAGAACGCAAGGCCCGGTGAGGACGTCCATCGATCTGCCGAGGCGCCAGTCGTTCTTCTGACCGACGCCCGACCAGCGGAGGCGACGAGCCCCTTCCGGGGGATTGTTTCAACGTTGGTCGTTCCTTAACCTGGCGTCTGTCACCTTGTGGGCGCGCATGGTTCGCTTCCTGTTTACCTCCCACGACGGCTTCGGGGTGGGCCACGTTCGGCGCAACAGCGTCATTGCTGACGCGCTGCAGCGCGCAGAGCCCGCCGCGTCCATCACGCTCGTGACCGGGATCCCAGGCCACCACGCCTGGCTGGATCGCCGGGGACGAACCATCGTGCGAGTCCCGCCGCTGCTGAAGGACGAGGTCGGCCACTACCGACCGCTCGGGATGATGTTCGACGAGGCGGTCGCCCGCCGGGAGACCCTGTTCGCCGAGACGGTGGAGCGGGTG
>Ga0137369_10003837_pt1 | contig 15387 bp, 17 predicted proteins | sample SagtaG_12_FD_104918 | JGI IMG/M metagenome (GOLD analysis project Ga0137369, IMG submission 104918) | Vadose zone soil microbial communities from Sagehorn Ranch, Mendocino, California, USA - Sage1_L_113_16 metaG | ecosystem: Environmental > Terrestrial > Soil > Vadose zone | place: USA... | reverse complement strand
TGCTCTCACTCGGTGGAGACCTCGTGGGCTTCAATGGCGGGTTCAACCCACGGTTGCCGCTCGACTACTACTGCGACCTCTTCCGGTCGGTGCGCGACCGGTACGGCGACCGCATCGAGTTCTACGCGCTCACGGTCGCGGAGTTCGTCTTTCTGGCCGACCGTGCCGGGCTGAGCTATGCCGATGCGGCAGAACGGCTGCGTGACGCAGGCGTCCACTGGGTCACCGGCGGGGGGAGCGAGATCCTCACCGAGGACTTCCGCAAGCGGCACGCGAAGTGGAAGTACACCGTGGAGGATTTCCTCGAGGCCCAGCGTGCGATCGTCGAAAGCGGGATGAAGACGACCGCGACGATGGTGATCGGCTTCGACGAGACACTCGACGAACGGCTCGAGCACCTGCAGCGCACGCGCGACTTCCAGGACGAGACCGGAGGCCTCTTCTCATTCCTCTGCTGGACGTACAAGCCGTACGGGACTGCGTTCGGCGGCCGGGAGAGTTCGGGTCGCGAGTATCAACGGCACATCGCGCTCTCACGGATCTTCCTGGACAACGTCGAGCACATCCGCACCTCGGTGCTCACGCAAAACGAAGAGGCCTTTCGCGCCCTCGACTACGGGGCCGACGACTTCGACCTGCCGATCGAGGACGAGGTGACGCAGAAGGCCGGGGCCCGGATCGACCTCGACCTGGAGGGTCTGCTCGCGATCCCGCGCTCGCTCGGCTACACGGTGGAGTACCGCCGCGCCGAACGACCGGTTACACTCGCGCACCGATGAAGACCCTTCTTCTCGCGTAATTCTCGCCTTGGTCCTTGCGGGCGCAGCGCTCTCGGCATCTCTGGCTTCCGCAGCGTCGGGCCCGCCGGTCATCAAAGAGCCGTTCACGCCGCTGCCGTGCCCGGCGCACCCGAAGACCACGCTTCAGCAGGAGGGGTGTGCGGAGAAGGCGGTCTTGAAGACCGACGCGGCCATCAACTCGCGGGCGAAGAAGATCTACTACAAGCTCAAGGCCGGCTCACCGCGCACCTCGTTCGTCAGCGGCGAGAAAGCCTGGCTGACCTATCGGCGCGCTTCGTGCAAGGCACAGGCCTCGGTCTACGCTGGAGGGTCGTTCCAGCCCGTCGCCTACGCCCGCTGTGAGGCGAATCGCAACAAGACGCATCTCGGCGATCTCGCCGAACTCCTGCGCGCCGTTGAGGCCTAGCCGGCGTCGCCGGCTAGGCGGGCGCGGCGACCGTGGTCACGAACCTCAGCTCGGGGACACGTTCCAGCTCTTGCGCATCCCGCGCGAGCTCGAGGAAGGTCATCAGTCCCGCTCGCTCGCGGGGGCCGAACGAGTACCGAAGCTTCTCGAAGTAGCGGGCGAGAAAACCCGGCGGATAGCCGTAGCGCTCGCTTGCCTCGAAGGCGAGCCGTTCGGGCTCCGCGCGGGCCGTTCGGAGCGACGCGACAAGGGCATCCTCGAGCTCCACCAAGCCGTCGGCGAGCGGTTCGGGCGCAGCCCAGACCGCGAACACCATCGGCAGCCCGGTGCGCTCGGTCCAAAGGCGGCCGAGGTCGTGATGCGGCGTCGGGTCCTCGAAGGCGCTCTTGAGCGCGGCGTCGCCGATCAGCAGCTTCGCGTCCGCCTCCTCTCCGAGCGGGACGTGCTCGGCCTCCTCGAGCAGAACCTTCGTGAGGACGACCGAGGTTGCGCTTTCTGGTGTGACCGCGACGGTGCGCACGTGCTCGAGCGGCCGCTTCGAGACGAGCTGGATCGAGTCGACCGCGCCCTGCGAGGAGACGCAGAGACGCGGCAGCAGCCGGAGCCGGTCGGCATTGCGGGCGTATTCGATCGAGGAGATGGGGGCGACGTCGATCTCGCCATCCAGCAGCCGGCGGTTCAGCTCGGTCGGGACACCCGTCACCTCTTCGACCTCGGCGTCGAGCCGGTAGAAGACCGGCGCCATGTTCACGTAGGAGATGCGGCCGAGGCGGATCACGCCGACGCCTCATAGGTTGACGCGTGTAGCTCGGGAACCCCACCTCCCGCCCCGTTGGCGTCGAGCCTAGCGGGGAAGTCGTCACATCTGGGTAACGTGATCGTGCCGGGAGTGTGAAGTTGCCGGCGCACGCCCGAGTCAGCTTTCTCGCTCGATGACAGCGCGGGTCAGGGCCTCCAGCTCGTCGCGCCGCCCGGAGCCGTTCAGGCACTCGCGGGCGCGCGCTGCATACTCGAGCGCGATCTCGCGAGAGCTCTCGAGGGCCCCGGTCGCGGCGACCCGGACGAGCGCGCCCTCAATCGGCCCGCCGGCGAGCGCGCGCGACACGACGGGATCCTCCCGGGCGGCGAGCAAGAGCGGTAGCGTCGGTGTTCCCTCGCGAAGGTCCGTGCCGGCGACCTTGCCGGTTTCGATCGTCTCCCCCGTGCAATCGAGGATGTCGTCGACGATCTGGAAGGCGACGCCCAGGGCGAGCCCGAACTCTCCCAGCTCCGGCCGCTCCGGGCTCGCTCCCAGCAGGCAGGCCGCCTCGAACAACTTCCCGGTCTTGAGGCCGCAGCGCTCGAGATACGCCTCCGCGCTGGTATAGGGATCGTGGCTCTGGCGGCGCTGCATCGCTTCTCCCCGCGCCAGGCTGAGGCAGGCGTCCGAGAGGACGGAGACCGCCCACGCGTCACCTGTGGTGACGAGCTCGCCGAAAGCGCGCGCGAACAGGTAGTCGCCTGCCGCCTCGGCGGGCTTGGCCCCAAACGCGCTCCAGGCCGACGCGACGCCGCGGCGAAACTCGGCGCCGTCGATGAGGTCGTCGTGGACGAGGGTGGCCATGTGAATGAGCTCGACGGCGACTCCCGAGGCCACGGGTGGATCGCCGGCGGGATCCGAAGCGAGGAAGCAGAGAAGCGGACGGAGCCTCTTGCCCCCCGCGCCGAGCGCCTCGGCGCCGATCTCCGCCACGAGGCCGGGATGGGTCTGCACCGAAGCTGCGAGGCGAACTTCGATCTCGGCCAGGTAGGCGGTCAGCCCCGGCGTCTCGCGAATGGTGGCGAGCTCGGTCGTCACCGGGCGACTCCGGTGTGAAGGGCCACGATCCCTCCGGCGAAGAGCCGGTACCGAACGTCCTCGAACCCGGTGGCCTCGAGCAGCCCGGCGAGCTCGGCCGGCCCGGGGAAGCGCCGCACGCTGGCCGGCAGGTACGTGTACGCCGCGCCGCCGGGGAGAATCTTGCCGGCGAGCGGAACGAGAACGTCGAACCACAGCCCGTAGAAGGGCCGCAGAACGCCCCGCGGCCGCGTGATCTCGAGGATCCCGAGCCGGCCGCCCGGGCGGAGGACGCGCCGAAGCTCTCCCAGCCCTCTTTCGACGTCGGCAACGTTCCTGATCCCGAATCCGACGGTTGCCGAGTCGAACGAGCCGTCCGCGAAGGGCAGCTCCAGCAGGTCACCCCGGACCCACGTCACGTCGGCCCGTTTTCTCTTCGCGCGCTCCAGCATGGGCTCGGAGAAATCCAGCCCGGTCACGCGCCCGCCCGCATGCGCGGCGGCGACCGCGAGATCGCCCGTCCCGCAGCAGGCGTCCAGTACCCGGTCGCCGGGCCGGACTACCGCCTCTGCCGTCAGCCGGCGCCAGCGCCGGTCGAGCCCAGCCGTCATCAGCCGGTTCATCGCGTCGTAGACCGGCGCGATGCGATCGAACATGCGCTGCACCTCGGTAGGCTCGAGCCGGCCGCTCTCGAGGCCCGCCTCGCGCCGCGCCGCCTCCGTTACCGGATCCGACGCCGTCAGGATCGTGTGGCGGCCGGCGCTCATTCCCCCCAGCCCTTGACGAGCGTTTGCTCGACCCCGAGCTGGTCGAGACAGCGGGCAACCATGAAGTCGACGAGGTCTTCCACGTTCTCCGCCCCGTGGTAGAAGCCGGGCGCAAGAAACAGGATCACCGCGCCCGCCTGCCGCAGCTTCAGCATTCCCTCGAGGTGGATCGCCGACAGCGGCGTCTCTCTGGGCATCAAGACCAGCTTCCGGTCCTCCTTGAGCGCGACCGAGGCTGCGCGCTGGATCAGGTTCGACATTGCGCCGGAGGCGATGGTTCCAAGCGTCCCCATCGAGCACGGGCAGATCACGTAGCCGTCGACGCGGGCCGACCCGCTCGCGAACGGTGAGTGCCAGTCGCGCTCGTCGTAGAGCGTGACCGCGTCGCGTACGGGCTCGACCAGGCGCGCAAGGGTCTCGTCGGCCGACAGGCGCGCGTCGCCGTAGAGCTCGGTTGCGAGCACCTCGATCCCCGCGCGCGAGGCGCACACGCCCAGCTCGCAGCCCGCCTTGCCGAGCGCCTGAATCAGCCGTGCGGCATAGGGGGCTCCGGAGGCGCCCGTTATGCCGAGGAAGACACGCATGACCTAGAGGCTTGATGTGAAATTAGGTCGGGCCGGATGACGCACCAGACACTGCTCCGGATCAGCGCGTTCGCCCGCGCTACGTAGCGCTGCTAGGCCCCGCGTCCGCCCGCACTGTCCGGCTTGCTCTGGAGCGCCCCCGACTGCGGCCGAATTCCCCATCAACCCTTTAGCCGCCCTTGGAGGCCTCGAGGAAGACCGCGAGCTTGCGCAGGTTGTCTTCTCCGAGCTGCGCGAACGGGATCATCGCCGAGCCGGGGGTGACGCAGCTCGGGCACTTCAGGTGGTCGATCTGAAACTGGATCCCCTTGTTCTTGGCTCCTTCCGAGGTCAAGTCCGGTGCCCCGAGGTTCGAGGAGCCGGTCCCGAGGTACGTGTGGCAGCCCAGACACGGCAGCTCGGCGAAGAGCTTCGCGCCTGGCACGGCATCGGGGGGAAGGTGCTCGCGCTTGACCCAGCTCGGGACTGCGGCGAGGTTCTCGCCTGCCAAAGCCTCTTTCGCGACCGCGCCCTTGTACGTGAGCACTCCCATCGCCAGCACGGTGAGGATGGCCGCGACGACCGCGACCGGCCTTCGCAGCAGGCTGCGCTCGCGCCGCAGGTCGATGAACGGGAGCGCCAGGAGCAGGATCAAGGCGATCGTCGGGATCCCGACCGTCCCGAGGATCACCGACTCCGGCCACTTGAAGATCCGGAGCAGGTAGAAGAGGAAGTAGAAGTACCAGTCGGGGCGGGGGACGAAGCTCGTCGTGCCCGGATCGGCCTTCTCCTTGTACAGCGTGCCCAGCCAGCCGGAATCGTTCGCGTGCTCGCCCGCGGTGAACTTCCAGATCACCGCCAAGACCACGATCACGCTGACGACGACCAGGCTCATCACCGTGTCGTGGAACATCGCGAAGGGGTAGAAGGGCTTGCCGCGCTTCTCGACGTCGCGCTTGTAGCGCTGGAAGCCCGCGCGCCTTTCCTGAACTCTCTTGCTCGGCTGCTGGTTCTCCGCCATCAGCGGTGAGTCCCTCCGCGCGGCGCCGGTCGCGTGAGGCCGGGTCGCGCGGTCGGCTCAGGCTCAGGCCGGTCGGCCCCTGCTGCGTCCTTCGACCAGGGCGGCGAAGAGACGCCGAGGCGGATGACGAGATACAGGTGCAGCGTGATCAGGCCGATGATCGCCCCGGGCAGGACGAGCATGTGGATCGAGTAGAAGCGCGCGAGCGTCTCCGAGCCGATCTCCGATCCGCCGCGCAGGATCGAGGCGATGAACGGACCTAAGAACGGGGCCGCGCCGTTGATGTTGATCCCGACGACGGTGGCCCAGTAGGAGGTGTTGTCCCACGGGAGCAGATATCCGGTGAAGCCCTCGAACAGCCCGAGTGCGAGCAGGAGCACGCCCACGATCCAGTTCAGCTCGCGCGGGTACTTGTAGGCGCCGAACAGGAACACGCGCGCCATGTGGAAGAACATCAGGATGATGAACACGCTCGCGCCCCAGCGATGCATGCCGCGCACGAGCCAGCCGAGCGTCACGTCGTTCGTGATGTGCCGAATGGATTCGTAGGCCTTGTCCGGGTCCGGCTCGTAGTACATCGCGAGGATCACGCCGGTGACCGTCTGGACGATGAATGCGGTCAGAGTGGCGGAGCCGAGCGTGTGGAACCAGTTCGTATCGCCTGGAACCTTGCGGAAGAGGAAGTAGCGGATGCCGCCGACGAGCCCCGAGCGCTCCTCCAGCCAGTCGACCGGATAGAGCATCATCGCTTCGATCTGCTGACGGCGGGCTGATTTTTTCCTGGGCATCAGTGACCCACCTCGAGAGATTGCCGCCTCTCGGGAGTTCGAGAGGCAAGCCAGGCGAGGACGCAGGGAGCGTGCGTACTCGGAGAGTACGGGCGCTGAGGACGACACATGGCGCCGCCTATCGGGCTCTCGGGACCGGCATATGTCGAGAGGTGGGTCACAATTAATGCGGCGGCTGGATGGGATAGAACCACTGTTCCGGCCCGTCGACGTGCTGGCCCGGGCCGGCGAGGTCGTACTTGGCGATCCGCGCCTGCGCACCTGTTCCCGAGACCTGGCCGACGCTGTAGGCGCGGCCCAGGAAGACGCGTCCCTTGCGGATCGAATATTCGAAGCGGTCGAGGGCGCGAACCGGCGGGCCCGCCGTTCGGTTGCCTTCCGAGTCGTAGGCACCGCCGTGGCAGGGGCAGGTGAAGCTCGAGAGCCCGAGCACCGGGGTGAGCTGAATCAGCTGTCCGCCGGAGGTCTTCTGGTCCTTCGTCTGGTCGGACTGGATGAGCCCGCCGGGCTGGACGGGGCAGCCGAGGTGGGCGCACCGGTTCGAGATGATCGTGATGCTCGGCTTCCCCTGGAGCAGGCCGTTGTAGCGCACGTACGCCGTCCGCCGGCTCACCTGGCCCTCTTTCGGATCCAGGTCGAAGTGGGCGATGAGCCAGTCGCCCTCCGGGAAGTTCGAGAGCGGCCCGAGATCGATCTCCGGATGGCCCTGTTTTAGGAAGGCGGGGACGATCGCAAACCCGACCGCCGGAACGGTGACGATCCCGCCGATCAGCCCGCCGAGGCCAAGCGTTGCTCCCTCCAGGAATTTCGAGCGTGGGTACCGGGCGGGCTCGCCGGGCTCCGGCTCGGGCATCGCGGCCGGGCCTTTGTGAGCGGGAAGCGGAGGTGCTGCCGGCTCCGAAGCGGGCTCCGGCTCGGCCGGCCGGACGCGCAGCCCGATCGTCACGTCCTTCACCCATAGAAAGCCGAACACGAGCGTGATGGCCGCCCCGACGGCGACCGCGGGCCAGCTCACGACCAGGCCGACGAGGATGCAGACGATGCCCACTGCGAACCCCACCGGCCAGCGGCTCGGCGCAGGCGCGTGCGGCTTGTCGCCCCCTGGGGTCGTCACGCTAACCGGGATTCAATCAAGTTGAGCGGCGTCGTTCTGCGTAACGAGCGGCACGTGCGGCTCAGAGCCCGTACTCACTCCACCGCTCGTCGACGAGCCTGCGGACTTCGTCGCTCATCACGATCTCCTCCGGCCACTCGCGTGTCCCCTCGTCGGGGCCCTTGTGCGTCGCATCGATTCCGATCTTGCCGCCGTAGAACTGCAGCGTTGGTGCGTGGTCGAGGTGGTCGAGCGGCCCCTCGCTCAGCAGCGCGTCTCGCTTCGGGTCGACGTTGGCGCAGACGCGGAAGAAGACCTCTTCGTAGTCGTGGACGTCCACCCACTCGTCGACCACGACGACCGACTTGGCGAGCGAGAGCAGCCCCAAGCCCCAGATCGCGTGCATCACCTTTTGCGCCTGGCCGGGGAAGCGCTTGCGGATCGAGACGATCACGCAGTTGTGAAACGCGCCCGCGACCGGGAGGTCGTAGTCGACGATCTCGGGCACGCTCATCCGGATTGCAGGCAGGAAGAGACGCTCGGTCGCCTTGCCGAGCCAGGCGTCCTCTGCGGGCGGCTTGCCCACGACGATCGACGGATAGATCGCGTCCCGCCGCATCGTGAGCGCGGTGACGTGGAAGACGGGAAAGGGCTCCGGCGGCGTGTAGTAGCCGGTGTGGTCGCCGAACGGGCCCTCGGCCGTCAGGTCGCCCTGCTCGACGTAGCCCTCAAGGACGATCTCCGCGTTGGCCGGCACCTCGAGGTCGACGGTCCTGCCGCGAACGAGCTCGACCGGCTCACCGCGCAGGAAACCGGCCAGCATCAGCTCGTCGATGTGCCTGGGGAGGGGGGCCGAGGCGGTATAGGCCGTAATTGGATCGAGGCCGAGAGCGACGGCGACTTCGAGCCGGCCGTCCGTCGCCAGGTAGTCCATCCGCCCGTCCTTGTGGATCTGCCAGTGCATCGCCGTCGAGCGCGGTCCCAGCACTTGCATCCGGTACATCCCGACGTTGCGGGTGCCGTCGCTCGGATCCGCGGTGATCACCGCAGGGAGGGTGATGAAGGGTGCTGCGTCGCCCGGCCAGCAGGTCTGGACGGGCAGGACTCCGAGGTCGACGTCCTCGCCCTCGATGACGATCTCCTGTGCCGGGCCGCTCCGCACGGTCTTCGGCAAGGAGTCGGCGATCGACTTCAGCTTGGCGAGCCCTTTCACCTTCTCGACGAGCCCCTGCGGCGGCTGCATCTCGAGCACGTCTTCGAGCTTCCGAGCGACGTCGTCGAGCGAGGGGGCGCCGAACGCGAGGCACATGCGGCGCTCGGTGCCGAACTGGTTGATCAGGAGGGGATGCTCCGACCCCCTGACCTTCTCGAACAGGAGCGCCGGCCCGCCGGTCTTGACGGTGCGGTCTGCGATCTCGGTGATCTCGAGGGCCGGGTCCACCTCGGCGGAGACACGCACGAGCTCGCCCTCGCGCTCGAGGAGCGCGATCCACTCTCGGAAGTGTCTTGGCGGCGCCAAGCCGCCGTTAGTACTGCGGTCGGCGGGCTCGGCGTTCCTCGCGGCGGTGTCCGAGCCAGCGCGCGGTCTGGCCGAGCGCGATCACGCTGATGAACACGAGCCCGACGATCAGCATCCCGAAGATGATCTTCCGACCCTCTTGCGCCGCGCTTTCCTGAGCGGCGACCGGGACGAGTGCAAGCAGGAAGCCCACGACGGCTCGACTCTAACGAACCCGGGCGAGCCCGTCCGCCAGGGCGTGCACGAGCTTGTTCGACGCGTCATCCTGGCTTAGCTCCCAGATCATCACGCCTCCCAGGTCCTTCGCCCTTCGGCGCAGGGTCATCGGGTCCGGCTCAGGTGGAGGGCGAGAGCTCGTTCGACCGCTTCTATTCCGGCCGCCTCGCGGGCGAGGGAGTTGAGCGCCTCGCTCTCTCCCTGCTCACGCAGAGCGGTACGCGCTTCGTCGAGGCTGTCCCTACCGAGCAGCGTCGCCGTCGCCGCCCATGCCGGCCCGTCCCCCTCGTTGCCCTCTGCCCGCAGCTGGGCGCACAGGGAGATCAGCGCTGCCAGGTCGGCAACCGCCTCGACGACCTCGAAAACGGCGATCCGGACGAGCCCGTGTGCGTAGAGGTAGTCGCCCAGCAGGAGCGCCGTGTCCCGGTCCTTGGGCGCAAAGAGGCGCGGGCGACCGTAGTGGAGCAGGTAGCCCTCGTAGATGGTCTCGAGGCCGAGCGCGTAGCGCTCCTCGCCGAGGGGCGAGAAGACGGGCTCACGCGCGAGTTCGGCCGCGGGGAGCAGCGCTTCGCGCCAGAGCGGGCTCTCTTCCGCTGCCTCCCCGGCGATGACATCCCAGAGCTCAGCGGTCGAAGAAGTCTGCAACGGCCTCCACCATCCGGTCGACGTCCTCGTCGCTGTGCGCGGTCGAGACGAAGACGGCCTCGAACTGCGAGGGCGCGAGATAGATGCCCTGCTCCAGCAGATGCCGGAAGAGCGCGCCGTAGCGCGCCGTGTCGCTGGCCGAGGCCTCCTCGAGGTTTCGCACCGGATCGGACCGCATGAACAGCGTCAGCATTGAGCCGACGCGCTGAACGCGGCCGAAGGAGCGCAGCCCGTCCTCGAGCCGTGCGGCGGTGCGCTCGAGCTGTTCGTAGACCGTGTCTTCCGAGAGGCGCCGCAGCACCGAGACGCCGGCGGCGGTCGCCAGCGGGTTCCCGGAGAGCGTGCCGGCCTGGTAGACGTCTCCGGTCGGCGCCAGCCGCTCCATGAGCTCAGCAGGCCCGCCGAAGGCTGCCAGCGGGAGCCCCCCGCCGACGATCTTGCCGAGAATCGTCAGGTCGGGCCGCACCCCGAAGCGCTCCTGTGCTCCTCCGCGTGCGACGCGGAATCCGGTGATGACCTCGTCGAAGACGAGCAGCGCGCCCGAGGCATCGCAGAGCGAGCGCAGCGCTTCGAGGAAGCCCGGCTCGGGCGGGACGACGCCCATGTTCCCGGCCACCGGCTCCACGAGGATGCACGCGAGCCCCTCCCCGTAGCGCTCGACGGCCGCGGCGGCCGCCTCCACGTTGTTGTACGGGCACACGATCGTGTCCGCGGTCACGCCGGTCGGGACGCCCGGGCTTGCGGGAATCCCCAGCGTGGCGATGCCCGATCCGGCCTCGGCCAGGAGCGCGTCCACATGCCCGTGGTAGCAGCCGGAGAAGCGCAGGATCCGGTCGCGGCGAGTTGCCCCTCGGGCGAGACGGACGGCGCTCATCGCCGCCTCGGTGCCAGAGGAGACGAGGCGTACCTGCTCGATCGACGGGACGGCGGCGACGATCTCCTCTGCGAGCTCCACCTCGCGCTCGGTCGGCGCGCCGAAGGTCATTCCCTCGTGAGCCGCTTCGACGACTGCCTCGACCGTGTCCGGGTCCGCATGGCCGAAGATCAGCGGCCCCCACGACATCACCCAGTCGAGGTAGCGGTTCCCCTCCACGTCCTCGAGGTAGGCGCCCTCGCCGCGGCGGAAGAAGACCGGCTCGGCGAGGCCGACCGCTCTCATGGCGCGCACCGGGGAGTTGACGCCGCCCGGGATCAGGGCCCGCGCGCGCCGAAAGAGGTCGCTCGCTGTTCTTAGAGCCACTCTCGCACTCCTGGCCCACTTCCGCTCCCGCCCGGCGAAGCCGGGCTCCGCGGACGCGTGACAGCACTTCCGCTCCCGCCCGGCGAAGCCGGGCTCCGCGGACGCGTGACGCCGCTGGCGGCACGGTGCTCTCCGCGGCCGTATTGAAATACTGTCCGCTCCGGCCCCGCACCGCCCGCGGCGCCCCAGGAGCGCGAGAGAGCCAGACCTATAGCCATCTCGCCAGCTCCTTCGTCCAGTAGGAGACGACGAAGTCGGCGCCTGCGCGCTTGATTGCGGTCAGCGATTCGAGCGCCGCCTGCCGCTCGTCCAGCCAGCCGCGCGCCGCAGACGCTTTCACCATTGCGTACTCGCCGGAGACGTTGTACGCGGCGATGGGGAGGTCGAAGCGCTCGCGAACGGCGCGGATGACGTCGAGGCACGGAAGCGCCGGCTTGACCATGACCACGTCGGCGCCCTCTTGGATGTCGAGCTCCACCTCACGCAGCGCCTCGCGGACGTTTGCGGGATCCATCTGGTAACCGCGGCGATCGCCGAAGGCCGGCGTGGACTCGGCCGCCTCGCGGAATGGGCCGTAGAAGGCGGAGGCGTACTTGGCGGAGTAGGCGACGATCGCGGTCTGTTCGTGGCCGGTGTCGTCGAGGGCCGAGCGGATCGTTCCGACCCGCCCGTCCATCATGTCGCTCGGGCACACTGCGTCGGCTCCAGCTTCGGCATGGCTGACCGCTGTGCGGCCGAGCAGCTCGAGCGTCTCGTCGTTCGAGACCTCACCGTCGCGGATGACTCCGCAGTGGCCGTGTGACGTGTACTCACACAGGCAGACGTCGGTCAGCAGCACGAGCCCGGGAAACTCTTCTCGGAGCGACTGCAGCGCCCGCTGCACGATCCCGTCGTCGTCGTAGGCGCCGGAAGCCTCCTCGTCCTTCTCCTCGGGAATCCCGAACAGGAGAACGGACGAGATGCCGAGGCTCATGCACTCGCCGACTTCAAGAGCGAGCTCGTCGACGGAGCGTTGGGCGATTCCCGGGAGCCCTTCGAGCGGGCGGTCAATCCCGTCGCCGGGGCAGACGAAGAGGGGAAGGACGAAATCGGCCAGGTCGAGCCGTGTCTCGCGCACGAGCCCGCGCAGCGCGCCGGTCCGGCGCAGCCGGCGAAGCCGCGTTGCGGGGAACGTGCTCACGGCAGAAAGCCTACGCTCAGGCGAGCAAACGGGGAGCGGCGCGGCGGGCAACGAGCCCGAAGACTGCGCCGAGCCCGCAGAGCCAAAGCGCCTCGTGGAGGACCGTCCCCCACGGGCTCGCGTCATACAGCGCCGAATCGAAGAACCGCTGTGCGTGCGCGAAGGGGAACGCGTCGCTCACCCAGCCTGCGGCCGGGAAGAACTCCCGCGGAACGATCCCGAGCAGCACGACCGGCAGCACCACGATCAATGCGACGAGCGAGGCAGTGCGCCCGTCGCGTGACAGCCCGCCGACCAGCGCGCCGAGAGCGCCGAGGCTGGCCGCCGCGAGGACGATGCCGAGCAGGAGCAACGGGATCCGGTCCCACGGCTCGCCGCCGACGATCCCTCCCGCCTGGATGATCACCCCGAACAGGAGCGCGATCCCGAAGCCGAGCGCGAGCCCGACGAGCGCGGCCAGGACGACCTTTGCCCAGATCAGCTGTCCAAACCGGACCAGGCCGCGGACAAGCCGGCCGATGACATTCTCGTCCCGCTCTGCCGCGAGGGCGCCGGCGGCGAGCATCAGTGTCAGGAACGTGATCGTCAGCGCGAGCGCATACGACTGCACCTGGGCGGAGAGCGCCCAGCTGCGCCCGCTGCGCGGAGCGAGGACGAGCTTGATCGGATTCGCGGTGGCCCGCATCGCGCTGTCCGTCTCGGCGAGCGCCAGACGGGCGTCGTGGACGAAGTTCTCGATCTTCGTTCGCTCGGGGCTCGGGGGAAGCTTCCGGAGGAGCTTCGCGGTGCGTTCGAGCCCGAGCACGTCGATCTGCCGTCCCAGGAACGTGATCGTGGCCCCGTGCTTGAGCGCGTCCACATAGCCGAGGTTGGTCTTGATGTACGCGTTCTGGAGCAGCTGGTTAAGCGAGTAGACGAGTGCCTGAACCTGCTGTTCCACCCGCTGGGAGAGGGTGCCGTGCGACGTCTGAAGCTGCAGCTCCGGACTCTGGAGCATCCCCCGGAGGTCGGCCATGAAGCCGCGTGGAACGGTGAGGACGGCCACGAGCTCTCCGTTCCGAAGCTCCCGCTCGGCCTCGGGGCGGGGGAGCCGGACGAGCTCGACGTTCTCGCTCACCCGGTTGATCGTCTTCTGGACGTTGAAGCTCTCCCCGGCGAGGACGACCGTGCGCGGAAGCCCGTCCTCGTCCACCAGCGCCACGCGCGGCTTCGAATTGGCGTAACCGGCGACGAGGCCGACGAGGACGGCGATGACGAGCGGATAGGAGACGAGCATTCCGAGCAGCACCGGCGACCGGCGCAGGATGCGCAGGTCCTTGGTGACGAGGAGGAGGACTTGCTTCACGCGAGCACTCGAGCGGCATCGCTGTCTTCGAACTCGGACACGCCGCCGTCGAAGACGAGCGCTCCGTCGAGCAACGCCGCCACGCGGTCGGCCCGGTGCTCGAGCTCTTCGAGATTCTGCGTCGCAAACAGGGCGGCTCCGCCACGAGCGCGGACGGCGGCGACGGTGTTCCAGAGCCGGCGGCGCTGAGCGGGATCAAGGGCGGCGGTCGGCTCGTCGAGGAGAAGGACGTCCGGATTGCCGATCAGCGAGACCGCGAGGTTGAGGCGCTGGCGGTTTCCCACCGAGAGGCGCAGGCTCGGCTCGGGCGCGTCCGGAAGCTCGAACTCCGCGAGCAGTCGGTTCGCCTCCGCTACGGGGTCGACATGCTCGAGGTGCGCGAAGAGCTCCAGGTTCTCCCGGGCGGACAGGCGTCCGTAGTGAGCCGGGCGCTGAGGCGTCCAGCCGACACGGGCGCCCTCCTGCCGCTCGACGCTGCCCCACGTCGGATCGAGGCCTTCGGCCAGGAGTGCGAGCAGAGTCGACTTTCCGGCGCCGTTCGGCCCGACGAGGGCGATCGCCTCACCCGCTCGGATCTCCAGCGTCGTCGGCTCGAGAGCCGTCCGGTTGCCGAACCGGCGGCCGGCCCCGCGCGCTGCCAGCAACGGAGCGCTCGGGTCTCCGTGACTCAACTCGACGCCCGCGCCGAGGGCCGTCCGCGCTGGGTCCTAGAGTAAGCGTCCATCCGGTGAGCAGGGAATCGCGTTCGGTCGACGATCTCGATCCTGGAAGCCCAACCGGGCATCCGGGCCATCGTAACGCCCCCGTCGTACGCCTTCGGCGACCGGCCTGGGAGTGGTCGTTCGAGCACGACGGCAACCTTGCCCTCGACCCCCGGCAGCTCTGGCCTCAGCCTGCCCCCCGAAAGGCACGGCAGGCGGAGAGCCGTTTGAAAAGCGAGGCCGGGTTCGCTACGGTCCGGCCAATGCGCTCGCCGAAGCCTTCGGGGCAGACGCGCCTCGAGCGACAGCGCCGTGTCCGCGCCAGACGCCGGGCGCGGCGAATCGCCGGGAGCGTGATTCTGGCCGTCGTCCTGCTCGTCACTCTGCTCCTGACCGCGTTCGGGTCCGGCCATCCGGCGACGATCCTGCCCACCGCTCCCGCTCCGGCCGGCAGGCTGCTTCCGGCCGGCCCTCCGAGCCCGCAGGTGATCGCGCTCCAGAGGTCGCTGCGGATCCAGCTTCCGGTCCCGCAGGAACGGGTGACGGCCATCGGCTATCACGCTGCCGGCGGGGGAGCGCTCGAGCTGAAGGCGTTCGGGTCGAGAGCGAACCAGGGTTTCGTAGCGCGCACCTGGAGGCACGTCTTCGGCGGTGGGAGCCCGCACGGACTTCGCTACTTCGATCTCGGGGGAGGAGGGCGTCCGTACACGGCCCTCGATGTCGGGGCTGCTCCCGGTACAGACGTGTACTCGCCGGTTGACGGCACCGTCGTCGGCCTGACGGACTTCGTGATCAACGGCCGCTCGTACGGAGTGAGGATGGATGTGGAGCCGCTCAACAACTCGTCGGTCGTCGTCTCGCTCACGCACCTCAAGCAGGACCCCTCGCTGGCGGTGGGCTCAACGGTCTCGGCGGGCACGTCGAAGATCGGCACCGTCGTCGATCTCTCCGGGGTGGAGAAGCATGCGCTCGCCCGCTATACCCAGGACGCGGGCAACCACGTCTCCATCGAAGTGCACGCCGCGGCCACGCTCTCAATCCCCTGAGGATCCTCTTTATCGCCGACGTCTTCGGGGCGCCGGGCCGGCATGCCGTCGAGGAGCGGCTGCCCGGCTTGCGGGACGAGCTCCAGGCTGATTTCTGCGTCGTCAACGGCGAGAACGCGGCGGACGGCGCCGGGCTCACTCCCAAGCTGGCCGACAAGATCCTCGCCGCGGGCGCCGACGTCATCACGCTCGGCAACCACGTCTGCCGGCGTCCCGCGATCGCGCCCTACCTCGAGTCATC
>Ga0137369_10003833_pt1 | contig 15393 bp, 14 predicted proteins | sample SagtaG_12_FD_104918 | JGI IMG/M metagenome (GOLD analysis project Ga0137369, IMG submission 104918) | Vadose zone soil microbial communities from Sagehorn Ranch, Mendocino, California, USA - Sage1_L_113_16 metaG | ecosystem: Environmental > Terrestrial > Soil > Vadose zone | place: USA... | reverse complement strand
GTTCGAGACCGGCGGCGTCCTCGACGGCGGCCGGAGGGTGTGGGCGCTCGCGCGCCTAGACGAGCCCTGGTCCGCGCCGGGTGATCCGAGCCTGACATATCCCTACGTCGCGTTCCTCAACCGGCACGACGGCCGGGCGTCAGCCAAGTCCGTCAACACCACGGAGCGGATCGTCTGCAAGAACACCTTCGGTGCCGCCGACGCGGAAGGTAAGGAGACCGGCCGGGAGTATAACTTCCGCCACACCAAGAACGTCATGGACCGCATCGAGGAGGCCAAGCAGGCGCTACGCGGCCTGCGCGCGGACACGCTCGCTTGGCAGGAGCTGGCTACCCAGCTTGCGCTCATGCCGGTGACCGCGGGGCAGCGGGAGCTGTTCGTCACCCAGTTCGTGCCGATGCCGCCGGAGGGCATCATCTCCGACCGGGTCGTCGCCAACGTGGAGGAGGCTCGGAAGCAGATCCGCAACATCCTCGACGGGGTGACCTGTGAGGGCATCTCCTACACCGCCTACGGGCTGGTCCAGGCGGCGGGGGAGTACCTCGACCATGTCCGCCGTTACCGCAACCGCGACACCTACGTGACGCGCACCCTCCTCAAGCCCGAGCCGCTCAAGGCCAAGGCCGTCGAGCTCGCACGCGAGGTGATCGGCGCCGGCCTCTGATCCGATCCATCCGGCGGGACTGTAATCCGGTCCTGCCAACCCAACCCCTGGCCCTGCGGGACTTCCCGCGGGGCCTTAGCTTTAAGCTCGTGAGGGAAGGAATGCTATAATTGGCCGATGATGCGATTATCTCCAGTGGTAATTGGAGCAGCCTCGATTCCGTTATCTCTTCTTGTCATCGCCGCTGGTGCGGGCGTAATCTTTCTTACGCCCTTCTACGACAACTTAGGACCTGCGATGTTCGCTGGGTTGACGGCTCTCCTGCAATGGGGAACGCTTATCTTTGGACTATCATTTCTCGCTAACATCTATGCGCTCGTTATCGCAGTACGGCTGACCGATCCGCACAAACGAAGACTCGCCATCACCGTTTGCACGGTCTCTGGCATAGCTAGCGCCTTAATCCCGCTACTACTGGCGATAGGTTTCCTAAAGGCCGCTTGACTCATTGGTGCCCGCAAACAAGCCAGTCGCACGGCTGGGTCTTGACCGCACGACTGGCTTGTTGTGATAGCTATCTACTGCTTGAGCTGCAACAGATCAGCGAACTCGGCTTGGCCCGTCGCGTTCGGGTGGAAGCTGAATGGCGAGAAGTCCGCAAGGAAAGCTTGACTTGGCCACAGGAGCCCGTTGATCCACGGAGTTTGGAGGTCACAAATTCCGTGGCCGGCAAACCCAGGAACAGGGCCGACGGGGCTGTTTGGGTTCACAGCCTCAATGTCGATGCCAGCTTGCTTCGCAATCGCAACCTGTGCTGATATCGTGGCATTCAGCTCATCCCCCAACGAGTTCAGCGTCGTCATCTCTTTTTGGGTCATGCTGTACTCATAGATGGCTCCAGTTCGAGCAGGAAAAACGCCCACAACGCACCGGGCTGGTGGATTCGCTGCAAAAAGATGGGGGTATTCAAGTACACGAATCTTGGCATTCGGCGCCCGAACATGAATCGCCCGGTAGAGGCCGGACAGGCTCGGATCAGTTACCGCCACGTAGCCGGAAGATGGCGAGAGCTTTGGTGCCCATTTGGCGCAACTACTATCACAGAAAAACCAGGTGCCGTCCTTAGGCTTGAGGACTATATAGCCGCCCTGGGACAGTAGCTTAATACCTTTGGCCACCGATGTCTTGGCAAATGACAGACATTTACTTTCAGGGGCAAAACTGCCAAGGCCGCTAACACACTTTTGTAGAACCTGTACGAAACCAGCATCGATCCCGCCGACGCTCAGCGTTACAAGACTGGTGGTAAGGTTGGGCTGATTCGCTGCTGCGATGGCGTCGAGCTGTCGCCTTTCGTTCCATTCTCCCATCCCTCCGACATTCGCAACGAAGTCAGCGACCTGTGCACCACTGCACGCGACGAACACAAAGTTACTATCGCTTACGGATCGCACTGTCTTCAGAATATGACTGTAGGCGTGGGCCGAACGGTGGCACTTATCAGTGGAGGTGTCGGTAGCGGGGTCGAGGGCAGCATTGCCTGAGGAGTCGATTGCCCCCTCTCCAGCCGAATATGAATCGCCGAGCGCAACATATCTACCTCCGGCGGAAGCGAGCGCCGGCAGGGCTATTTGCCGGGACAGCGTCTTTGACCCGGTGTTGCTGCCGCTTGCAGTGACGCTGTAGGTGAGTGTCGTCGCGGTGGCTTGTGGATCTGCGGTCACATGCCAGGTGACGAGTTGCTCGGGATCGCCTGGGTTGAGCGTGCCGAGGCTGACTGTGGCCGGATCACTGGTGTGGAGCCCGGCCGGAAGGTGGAGGGTGATCGTTGCACCATCGACTGGTGCGGTGCCGTCGTCGGATACGGTCGCAACCACGCTGAACGGGTTCGGGCTGTAGTTGGTCCCGGCGACGGCGAGCGACGCGGGCCCGGTCAGGCCGAGCGCGATCGGTGGTGTGAGATCGACGGTGACGTTCGCCAGGCCGTAGTAGGTGACGTACGTGCGGCTGGAGCCGGGTGCGAGTGCCTGGGGGTTCCAGTACGTCGCATACGCGCTGTCGCCGGTGATCGGCTGGCCCGCGGTGGTGGTGTAGTCCCACGGCGTGCCGTAGATGGAGGGCCAAGCAGCGACGACGAGGCGGTCCGGCGGGGTTGCGTCCGCGCCGCGCAGTGTCGCGGAGGCGAGATGGCTCGTGTCGCTAAGGTCCTGGAACACCTGGAAAGTGTCGGGTACGGCCGAGCCCGACAGGTCCTGCTCGGTGGTGACGGCGCCGATCCCCGGGACGCGGTAGGGTGCCCCGTCGTTGTCGTCGACGTCGGTGTCGAGCATGGCGCGCACACCGATGTCGTGACTGACGGCGTCGCCATTACTGACCTTATAGGCGATGCGGACCGCATCGGCCTGACCGGTCTGCGGGTTCGTTACGAGGCTCAGAGTCTGCGTCGTGGTGACGGTGCCGTCAGCGAACGTGGTCGTGTCGGTGTCTCCCGAGTCGGTTGGACCCGCAGTGACAGCGGCTTCCTGTCCAAGGATCGCGTCTGCCCCGTCGATGCGCAGTGTTGAGTAGGTTGTGCCGGTGTCCGGCCAGCCGAAAAGCAGCTTGAAGCTGCCGGTCGTCGGGTCCCCAGTGCTCGGGTCGGGGAACGCACCGACGCTGTACCGGCCATCTGAGCCGACATCTACGGACAGTCGGCTGTTCCATGGGTCGGCGGCCGCAGGTTCCGTATGCTTGGCCTCAACGGTCGTGGGATGCGCTGCCGGTGCGAGCAGGCCACCAACAACCAGCGCCGAGAGGGCCATAAAGCTCACGATTACGCTTGCCCGTCTGAACGCCTGCCTTCGATTGCTCCTGTGCCTCAAGTGTCTGCCCCTATTTTGGGTCGGATGACGAACAGTCCGTCCTCACAGTTCTGGCAAGCCTTACGGCCCGGGGGCATCGGAGTCCACTAGGTCACGAATGTGCGACAGGCACGATAAACTACCGCCCTACAATTCGTGGCGGACGTCAAAGAGCCAGAGCTCTCGGCGGCCAGCTAATCTCCTCCCCATCGCTACCCCCCAAACGGACAAGCCAGCCGAGATTCCGCAGAAACCTAGATTCATCACGAGAGTCAGTCAAGCCCCAATCTCGAAGTTCACGCTACTTACGTAGCAGAGCTTGCTCAAGTGCTGTATGCGCGGGCAAGATGGGACTCTTCGCCGTTACTGCGTGGATCCGCCATCTTGTGCGCAACAATTCTTGCCCAGACGACTGACCGAGCCAGCACTCCGCATGTGTCGGATAGTCGACCTCAGCGTCTCTATGCTGTTTGGCCTCTCCGATCCAGACCGGGATCGAAGGCGCCGGGTGATAGGGGCCCGTCATCTCGGACGGCCCCGGCCTGCCTTCATCGGGCGGTGAGTGTGCGTCGGTCCTCGCGGGCGTCAAGGTCGTTCGTCCGGTTGGGCGCTCCACCTTGACGCCCGCTGCGGCCCGGCAAGCCCGACGGGTATTGAAGGCAGGCAGGTTCCATGCCAGCCAGTTCCTTGACAACCAAGACCACGACAACCTGATACCGCTAGAGCTGGGCTGTGGAGATCAAGCACATGCACCCAAAAGTAAGACCCTGCACCCTGGCCGACATGAGAGTTGAATTCAAAGTTTGGCAAACCTGGACCGTGAAGGAGGACGGTTCAGCGCGCGACCTGGAACGGACCGATATCCCGACGTGCCTCGAGGAGTACTGGCTCTGCCGCAATTGCCGGGGGGAGTTCTGGTTCTGGCCGGAAGTCCCTAAGCACTACGCGGAAGCCGACACAGTAATGGCGGCCGCCGTCTAAGCAAAGCCGCCATATCGTCCGACTATCACATCAAGTAATTAGCCTTGGCCCTAGCGTATCGGTTGTCATTCCACCAGTCAACTAATGGGAGACAACTATGTATGTCCGATACGACGAAATGCGCCCACGCCAACTATGACGACTACTCCGACAGGTGCGAAGACTGCGGTTATGAGCCGGAAACTTGCTGGAATTGCAGCGAACCCGCTAAAGCCTGGCACGGAGGTGGTAGCCGCTGGTGGCATCTTCTGTAGCGAAGACTGCCACGAAGCGTTCACTACTTTCCCTGAATTCAAACTAACCACCCGAAAGGACACGAACCAATGGCCGAATCAATCGAACAACTAGCCATCTACAAGCTTGCCCGCCGACTTGAGGACGGGGTGTACGAACTCGTCAAGACGTTCCCCGCCGATCAGTTCTACGGTCTAGGCAATGACCTGCGGCGCTCAAGTGCCGCAGTCTCGCACCACATCATGGATTGCCACCGGCTCTACAGCTACCGCCTCAAACTCGATGAACTCTCCGCCATGCGGCGCGAAGCCGAAGCCACACAAGGACACCTTGAGCGAGCCCGCGACCTCGGCGCCACAGACGAGCTCATCGAGGGGTACACGAGCATCATCAAGCAGTCGTGGGCCTGACCAAATGGCTCCAGGCCAAGCTCGATGAGCGGCGTCAGGAGCAGGAGACGGCATGAGGCGCACGTAGCGAGCGCCGAACCTCTACGCCCTTGCGGGAAGTCCCGCAGGGGCGCTGATGGGGGCCTCTCCGTTTCGGCAAGACGGTGAACTGTCTTGCCGGTCCTGCGGCGGCGAGATGGGACGGCAGTGTCCTGGATTGCCTTCCCCGTCCCGTCTCCCATTGGCCGTTCGTCTCGGCGAGCGTCTCGCGTTCTTGGCGTGGCGGCGTATGCGAGTGGCTGCGGGACAGGCCACGAGCGCCTGGACGTCCCGCAATACGCGTGGTAGTCGTGCGTCTCGCTGGAGGGCAGCGCGTGCACTCCACACATGCCGCACCAGCTTCCGGCATCGGCGGCGGGGCGGTGGCGCGCTGGGGGGTGTCCGGGCAGCAGGCGCGGCCGGAGGCAGGCGAGCGGTGGACGCGCGGTAGATGGCGAACGCAGCGCACCGACTGAGATCAGCGAGCACCCTCTCGCCGCCGTAAGCGGTGGCACCCGTGGCGCGCCGCGCCGGATGGCTGGCCGTATGGCGCGGGCCAATCGCGAGCGCGCCGTGTTCGTCGCGTGGCGCAGCTCGCAGACGAGCACGTTCGCATCCATCACGGTGCCAGTAGATAGCGCAGCTGCCATGTCCGCAGATCGTCTGCCCTCAGTCCGCTCGACGTCGGCACCCCTCCCGGACCCTGAACCCCAGAAACCAACGAGGAGAGCAGTGCACCTGAAGGTGCGAGGCCCGCCGGGGCCGCTGCCTCCGGCGGGAAGGGGAGCGGTGGTCGCCGACGTCGCCAAGCTGAGTGCCGGCCGCGAGCGCTACTACCTGGACGAGGTGGCGCACACGCTCGAGGACTACTACGCCGGCAAGGGCGAGAGCCCGGGCCGTTGGGTCGGTTCCACAGCTGAGCGGATGGGCCTACAGGCTGAGGTCACCAACAGGGCCTTCCAGCTGGCGTTCGACGGCCGCCACCCGGTGACGGGGGAGCTGCTCGGCCGGGCGCATCCGCGCAACGGCATGCGGGGCTACGACGTGGTGTTCCGGCCGGTCAAGGACGTCAGCCTGCTGTATGGGCTCTGTAGGCCTGAGGTGGCGAGCACCACACTGGCCGCGCACTACGCCGGCGTCGAGGCTGCCATTGCCTACCTGGACGAGACTGTCGGAGCGCGCCGCGGCAAGGCCGGCCGCGATCTCGAGCACGTCGCAGGACAGGGCGTCCTGGCGGCTAGCTTCACCCACCGGCAGAGCCGTGAGAACGATCCACTCCTGCACGACCACCTGATCGTCGCCAACAGGATTCAGGGTCCTGATGGTCGCTGGACCGCTATCGACGGGCGGGACATCTACCAGAACCGTCTCGCCATGGATGCGGTGTACCGCGCGACTTACCAGGCCCAGCTCACCCGCGAGCTGGGAGTGAGATGGAGCGAGCCGGACCAGCACGGCAATCGCTCCATCGTCGGCATGCCAGAGGAGCTCGTCTCGGCCATGAGCAAGCGGGATCACCAGATCCGGTTGGCGCTCGAGGCCCAACGGGCCGCGCACAGGACGATCACGCCGGAGCTTAGGCGTGTGGTGGTGAGCGAGACCCGCAAGGCCAAGGAGCACCTTGACGAACCAACGCTCCGCGAACGATGGGCGGAGGAGGCGGACGCCCTCGGTTTCACGCGCGAGCAGATCGAGCGCGACGTCCTCAGCCGAACCAAGCTACGGGAACCCAGCCGGGCGCAGCTCGAAGCCCTCTTTGATGAAATCGCCGGCCCGGAGGGTTTGACCGAGAAAGCGAGCACGTTCATCCGGGCCGACGTGGTGCAGGCCATCGGGGACCGGATCGTGGGCGTGGATGGTGAGCGTTTGCGCGAGCTGGCCGACGAATTTCTCGCCAGCCACAGCATCTCGGTGGCGCTGAGCCTCGACCGCAACCAGCGCCGTTACTCCACCGCAGAGATGCTGCACCAAGAGGAGCTCTTGCTCGGCTCAGGGGAGCGGCGCCAGCACGAGGGCGCCGCGGTGGTGCACGGGGAGGCGCTGCGGGCCGCCCTCCAGGCGCACCCCACGATTGGCAGCGACCAAGCCACCTACGTCCGCGACCTCACCCAAGGTGGCGCCGGCGTGGTGGTAGGCGTCGGTCCGGCCGGGACCGGCAAGACATTTGCCATGGGTGCCGCCCGCATGGCTTGGGAATACGACGGCTACCGGGTAATCGGGGCGGCTCCGACGGGTGTGGCGGCCGTCCGGCTCGAGCAAGGCTCCGCGATCGCCGATTGCCGCACCATCGACCGGCTCCTGGTGCAGATCGAGCGCGGCCAGGAGGAGCTCGACCGCCGGACGGTCCTGGTGGTCGACGAGGGCGGCATGGTCGGCACCCGCAAGCTGGTGGAGCTGGCGGCCAAGTGTGGGGTGTCCAAGACCAAGCTGGTACTGGTAGGGGACGAGAAGCAGCTGGCTGCGATCGACGCCGGCGGTGGCTTCCGGGCGCTGCGGCTGCACCTGGGGGCGACCGAGCTGACCGAGAACCGCCGGCAGTCCACCGCGTGGGCGAAGCGGGTCACGGCGCTGTTGCGCGAGGAGCGGGCCAGCGAGGCCTTTGTGGTCCTCCGTGCTGAGGGTCGGATCACCGTGGCCCGGACCGCCCAGGAGGCCAACGATGCCCTCGTGGCGGCTTGGTGGCCCAGATATTCCGACGGAATCGACGCCGGTATGATCGCCCAGACCCGGGCAGAGGTGGAGTACCTCAATGTAGTGGCCCGCGAGCTCATGCGGGACTCGGGACGGCTGGGACGGGACGAATTTCAGTACGGCGACCAGAGCTTCGCTGTCGGGGACGCGGTGATCCTGGGGCGCAACGCGCCGCAGCTCAGCGTTGCGAACGGCACCCGCGGCACGGTGGAAGGCTTCGACCCGGTGACTGGGTCGATTACGGTTAAGACCACGGACGGCAAGATCATCACCCTCCCGCGCTCCTACCTGGATGACCGTGGGCGCCTCGGAAAGCGCCCGGCCGCACCTGCGCTCACTTGGGGCTATGCCGTGACGGGGCACCGGGAGCAGGGCGACACTATGAAGGAGACCTACTTGCGGGTGTGCAAGACGGCCACGTCGGCCTGGTCGTACGTGGGTGCGAGCCGGTTCAAGGACGACCTGAGAGTCTTCATGGCTCAAGGCGAGGTGGTCGAGGATCCGGAGCTCGACGTCACGAACCTGGTGGGCCCCCAGCCGTGGCGGGAGACGGTGGAGGCGACGACCGAGGCGATTGAATACAAATCCGGTCAGCAAGAGGTGGCGACCGACCAGCGCCATGAGGCCAACGTGCGCACGCTCCCGACCGAGGTGCTCCGCCGGCGCCGGGACGAGCTGGCGGAGGTAATGGAGAGGGCGCCGGAGCGCCGCAGCCACGAGCTGAAGATCGCAAGCCGCCGGCGGGAGCAGGCCGAGCGCGATCTAGCGGACGCCGAAATGAACGTACTGCTGGCGCGTGGCGTCGTAGTCGGCTTTGGCGAACGGCCCCGCTTTGCACAGCGCCAGGAGCACCGGAAGGCCTTGGAGGCGGTGCGGCAGGCGGAGCGGCTTGAGGAGCGAGCGCGGGCCTTGGCGGATCGCGCCAGTGTGGCGGAGGCCGAGGTGCGCCAACATGAGCACAGGCGGTCCGCTTTCGTGGAAATGCACGAGCCGGATCGGCATGAGGCCGAGCGCGTTGCCAAGGAGCTGGCGTGGCGGGGGCTGGCCACCGCCCGGGCGGTCGAGATCCTTGCGCCGCCATACATCACGGAGATGCTGGGCACGTGTCCGTCGTTCGGCCAGGCGCGGCAGCGGTGGCACCGGGCGGCCACGCTGATAGAGGAATACCGCGAGAAGTACGGCATCACCGACCCGGAGCAGGCTCTCGGCGACGAGCAGGGCGACTTTCTGCAGCGTATGGAATGGCGGGAGGCCAAGGCGGCGGCCGAGCGGGTGCAGGAGCGCGAGCAGTCACGGGACCAGGAGATGGCTTGGGAGCGCACCCGCGAGCGCGTCAGGTAGGAGGACCACTCCGGCAAGTACCCTCCAGAGATGCCGTCGAAGGAGGGCTACGACGTGAGCGAGCACGATGACCGGACCGAGAACGGGCTCGAAGATGACCCGGACAGCGAGATGGTGGTGCGCGAGTGCTGGTGTGGCTGGACGACTCGACCGACGGACGAGCGATCGGCCGAGGAGGGGCTGATCAAGCATCAGAGCTGGGCGCACTCTTCGTCGTGGCCTCGGTGGTGACGATCATCGCCGGAATCAGGGCTGCTGAGCGCGGCCTCGAAGCATGGGGTCGGCAAACCAGGGCCGAAGGCGCAGCCGGATGGGCGGCTTGTTGCTGTACAGCAGCACCGCGTCGCCCTTGGGTAGCTGGCGGAGCAGCTCGACCGGGGCGAGCTCGCGGTACTCGGGGGCGTCGGTGGTGGTGCCGTCGCCGGAGCCGCGGCCGCGGGAGACCGATTGATGGGTGTACTCGGTCTGCCCGATGAGGCGTGAGACATACTCGAGCGTGGCCGGATCACTCAGGCCTGGCAGCAAGAGCTTGGCGCGGTGGCCGTTGACCACGTTATCGGCGAGAGTGCCGTACAGGGCGCGGATCTGCGCCATGTCGTGCCAGATGGAGACGAGCTGGATGTTGGCAGCCGAGACGGTGTTGGCGAGCTTGGCGAGGTTGCGCAGAGGTGCGATGTGGGCCGCCTCGTCCAAGAGCACGAGGAAGGGATAGGGGAGCTGTCCGTCCGGCCACGTAGCAGCCTGCTCGACGGCCACCCGCATGACCTCCTGCATCAATGCCTCGAAGAGGGGGCGCAGGCGCTCTTGCTCGTGCTCGGGAGCGTACAGATACAGGGTGTTGTCACCCTTGAGCAGGGCGGTGGGGTCGATGTGGGAGGTGGCGGCGCTGCGGGCCACGGCCGGGTCATTGTAAACGTCGAGGATCACCTCGGCGGTGCCGACCACGTTGCCCTTGAAGCGGTCCTCGCGGCGGCGGTGGGCCTCGAACGACTCACAGGCGGCCTCATCGCCGAGCCGCTCGAGGACGGCGGCCGGCTCCTTCTCGTTGCCGGTGTTGACCCAGCGTAGGACCTGGCGCATAGGTCGGTCATCGTTGGCTGCCGCGAACAGCAGGGGACCGACGTACTTCGAGCCCAAGACCTCAAAGAACTCTGAAATCGCGTCGCGTTGCTGTGTGCCTGCACCGGCCGCGGTCAACCACTGGCCCATCTTGCGGGCGCCCTCCCAGTCCTCGCAGGAGGCGAGTGGCGACCAGGTGTCGCCGGGGCGGCCGAGCCCGGCCGTGGGGTCGTACACCCACACCTGGCCCCGGCCCTTGCGGTGGCGGCGCGTGGTCTGGATGACATCCGGCTTGACCGAGGTGGCCATGGCCGGCCCGGTCCACTCGAGCAGGGCGGGGATGACGATGCCGGCCGTCTTTAGCATCTGCGTGGGACCGAAGACGATCACGGAGTGGCGCGCCTCGGCGGCGAGCAGCTGGTGTCGCCAACCGGTGTCGTAGCCGAGTACGAGACGGGCGGTGCCATCTTGCCGGAGATCGCGGATGTCCCGGCGGCCAGACCAGCTAGCGACCGGCCGCTTGCTCGTGCTGCCCTTGCGCCTGGTTCGACCACCCTCAGTCTTGAGCTCGCCGACGAGCGCCATGACGCCGATCACAGCCAGGAGGATCGTCACCAGGACAACCGCGCTCACGAGGTAGAAGCCGGTCGGGCCGGGTAGCTGGGCTTGTACCTCGGGTGGCCAGGCCTGGGCCGGGTCGCTCCAGTGCTGCGCGAGCCGGATGCTGACCGAGGTCATGGTGAAGATGTCGAGGTCGGGCATGACGTGGCGGGAGAAGACGACCGCGGCCGACTGGCCGAGCAGCCACAGCAAGCCGCACCAGACGAGGACAGCGCCAACGACGACCAGGAGGAGGGTGCCGAAGTCGCGCGGCTTTGGGATTGCTGGCATGACCGCCTACTTGGAGGACCTGAAGAAGCCGAACAGCAACCCGAAGATGAGCACAAACATGAGCAGGGTGGCGAGAAGGGGGATCGCGCTGACGAGTATGCGGGCAGCGAAGTTGAGGGCTACTGCGCCGGCCAGGAGCAGGGCGAGCCAACCGAGCAGCTTCTTCGTCAGGGGTGTCATCACAAGGTCTCCAGCCGACCAGTCGGGCCTCCGTGGTGGCTACGGGTAGAGCAGCGACCATCAGGGCGCCCTCAGTATCCAGCGCTTCCTCACAAGCTTCTGTGGCTCAGATGAGGGGCGAGCGATCCTAACCGATTCCTGCGGTCCAGGGTCGAGCAAGGCGTGGGACGTCGAGCCGACGCCGGGACGACAATCGGCGGACAGGCCAGCGTTTAGTAGTGCCGCAGAACGAGACAGGTATTTGCTCTGCTTTATCCAAACCCAGACGGGATTATTGACTATTTATCCCCATTATTGTAAAGTTTCTCTTGTCGATTAGATGGAATCTCCAATCGACGCTCATCAGCAGAGATTACTTCGAACCATTTGTCTTCCACGAGCCGAGCTCGGATCTTTGATGACGTTAGCTTTACGTCGCCAAAGGTCCGGGCTCGCACATGCGAGGTTGTTGCCTGGAAAGCCCAGGCCCCCCGGACGGCCTTGTTGGAGGGGCGATGATTGGGCTCGCGCAGGCATCAGACACGGATGAACTAACACGGCTGTATCGCCGTAACCATCCCGACATTTGGGGATCGCTTGAGCCAGAAGTCCGGCACGAGTCGCAGACCTTCGTCGCAAGAGATGGTGACGGCAGGATCATCGGCCTGGCCTTAGTGAGCGACAATGACTATGGCGTGCGCTCGTATGGCGTTATCCACGAGCTCGAGGTCGCGCGAGACGCCGATCTGAACACAATTGGTCGTTCCCTGGTCAAAGCTTGCCTACGATGGCTCACGGAACGCGGGACCCCGGAGGTGTATGCGTCTCCTACGAACGACCGGGACTGTACGTTCTACCGGCGTGTCGGGTTCGAGGAGTGCGGGACGACGATGTATGCGGTGGTACCGGTCCAGGCGGCCCACCACACCTTTGCTTGACTCAATCTCCTTGCGGGCCCTGTCGATGAGGAAGCAACTGGACCAAACTCGAGTCCATCCGGCAGTCGGACGCCGCCGAGAGCGATATCTCGGCACCGACCTGAGTTTTCAAGAGTCATCACTTGACGGCCCAGGTCGGCTGGCACGTAGCATCCCAAGCAAGATCCCTTAGATATGTCCTGCGTAGTTTGCCCGGTCAGTCTGCTTTGAGAGGTATTGACGAGCCTGCTATGCTTGGGACCCTTGCCACGAGGAGGTACAGAGTGGGCCAGGCACCAAAGGTGATAGCGGCGCTCCAACTCACACGGGAGGAGCTGAAGGAGCAGGAGCAGAAGTGGGCTCTTGATCCCAAGAAGGGCGAGTTCCACCGTGAGGAAGAGCCCACAGCCGATCCTCAAGCCCCGCCTGAGTCCCAACCGGGGTCGGTTCGCTCAGCCGACCAAACCACCGACTGACAAAGGTGTCTCTGACAAAGGTGTCTGAGGGCGAAGCCTACATCAGGCACGGTCGGCTCCGAGGCACCGTGCTCATTGTGGGTACGGGATCCGTGGGCAGCTTGGTTGCGGCAGAGCTCTCCCGCCGCGGGATCAGCCCTCTCTGCCTAGTCGACCAAGATGTGCTGGAGGTCGAGAATCTCGTTCGTCATCACCTAGGCGCAGAATCATTGGGCCAACCGAAGGCGCCTGCCCTAGCCGATCGTATTCGGCGAGACTTTCCGCCCTGTGACACCACGGGCCTCCACGCCAACTTCTTGGAGCTGCCTCAAGACGAGCAATTCCGCCTCGTCCGGGAAGCCGATGTTGTCATAGCCGCGACTGATTCGGTTGAGTGCCAGCGGCGTGTCAACGAGGTCTGTCTCGCTGCGGAAGTGATGGCCGTGTACCCTGGCATTTGGGTGGACCCCCGCGTCCGCGATGCCGAAGTTGGCGAGATAATCTGGGTACTCCCTGGTCGGCATACCCCGTGCTACTTATGCGCGACCGAGTGGCGTCAAGCGGGAGCTGATGCTGAAGCGCGAGGAGGCACACGGGCTGATATCCAGGTGCTTGTTGCGGCGACGGTCTCGGTTGTCGCCGGACTCCTCGACCCCCACGCCGAACGAGCTCAGATATTGGACGAGCAACGGACTTATATACTCGTCCACGCATTTATGCCAACTTCGAGGGAGGTTCGGCGTCTCTTACCTGGTGGACTGCGAACATTCAGGGTTCCGTTCCCCGAGACGCCTTGTCCTGCCTGCGGAGGTCAGGAGCCGACGTCAGCGCAACCGCCGGACCCGGGCGGCCAGATCACAGAGGAGACCGCCCAGGCGCTGGTGAGGGCCCTTGATACTACGGTCGCGCGGCTGGGTGAGCTGGACACGCGGTTGGCCAATCTTGAGGGCTTGGCTAGTCAGGTGGCTGGGCAGAGTATCGGGCCGGAGCTGGTGCGCGTGGCTGCGGAGCTCGGCGAGGTACGCGAGCGTCTGCCCGCGCTGCAAGGAATCGACCCTGCCCTCGCGGGGTTGGTAAAGCTGAGCGAGGAACTAGGCAAGGTCGTGCCGTCCGTGGAGCTGGTGGAACGGTTCGGTGCGCTCTTGCGCGCGATGATTACGGAGATGAGGCCATATCAAGTAGAGATTCAGGCCGCAGCTGAAAAGCTGCCGCAGATCAATTCGCCACAGACCTGGGAAACGTTCAAGCGGCTTGAGGCGGTAGCGCGGTTTTTGGAGCGCGTAGCAGCCCAGTGGGGCTATACGGACATCGAGCCGGGTAGCGGTCGCTAGGCACTGCGGAGGTGGCAGGCACATGCACAGTGCTTGGTGTAAAAAGTGGTGTAGTGATAGCCGCTGAGACGACCAGGGTCATTGACCCAGGTGCCGGGGCATGCGGAGTGCTGCCCCAGCCTGCAGTCGAAGCCCTTATAGAACACGTGACAGGAGCAACCGCAATGGCGGATCTCGATTTCGCCCGGAAAGTGCATGCTTACAGGATTCCAATGCGTCTCCGATGTGCCCTGGCATTCGGAATGCTTTCCGGCCGCGCAGCCGTCCCGTTTGACGCATAGGTGGCAGACGCAGTAGCACATAGGCTGATGGCAGATCCAGTGCTGACATGGGTGGTAAACGGACCCGGAGGGATCCAAGCACCCGTCAGCGGTGGAGATCCCCGCAAGAGGCGAGGTAGGGTCGGGCACAGGGCTAACCTCCTAGCTGAGCGCCTGTGGCAGCAGCAGGTGGCAGGTCCGAGTGGAGGATACAGGTATAGCAACCCGGCCTCCATCCCAGACGGCTGCCCAACCCACCTCGGCCGGGGAGCCGGCGCTGCTCAAGGTGTTTCCTGACGAACGCGCAGGAGTCTCGCAAGCCGCTGAGCGAGTCGGGCGTCTGGATTGGATTACCCCGGTGGCTCGTCGGCGGCAGGCGCATCGAGGTCGACCGGGAGAAGCAGCTGGATCGGGTCGATGATCTCGCCTTCCCGAGGGTCATCGCTCGCTGAGAGGATCAGCGGATCCGCAGAGCCGAGGAGGACCCGTACAGCGTCGTCGTAGGTGGCGAGCGCGAAGATGTGGCGGGCATCGTCGGGTTGGCGGCGGATGGCCCCCTCGATCTCGCGGTAGATATTGCGGGCGTCGGATGGGAAGCGCGAACTTGCGCCGGCGAGGAACAGCACGCGCGGGAAGCGCCGCCAGCTCGAGCGACGCCAGGCCTCAGTGTAGGCAGTCAGTTTCTCGTCGAGCCGGGTGCTGTCCTTGCGCGACAGCTCGATTTCGACGAAATAACGGCGGGCATCGTCATGGTCCTTGCTCGGTGGCAGGAGCCCAACGAGCGCGTCGGGTCTGAGGTGGGGAAGGCCGGTGAACTCTGGCAGGTACCCGACGGTGCCAAGCAGCCCGGCGCGTTTGGCTTCCTGGAGCCGGACGGCCAGCTCCGTGATGGCGAGAGCATGGTAGAGCGGAGAGTCGTCGCTTGGCAGCCTTGGCTTTCTTGGTCGTCGCTCGCCGGCCAGCTGGCCTGTGAAGCGGCGGCCGGCGAGGTTGAGGGTGTAGAGGTACTGGCCGCTGCCGCCGTAGGTTCCAGCCAGACGCCGGGGGAGCCGGTAGAGCCAGCCGGCCTCGCTGAGCCGTTTCAGTACATCGCGGCACGTCCGGTCGCGCACGCCGTCTTCGTCGGCAAAGCATGTCCTCGCGATTTGGCCGGAGAGCGCCCAGCGGAACTTGCCGACGAACTCGAGGATGAGCTGGTCTCT
>Ga0137369_10003831_pt1 | contig 15400 bp, 14 predicted proteins | sample SagtaG_12_FD_104918 | JGI IMG/M metagenome (GOLD analysis project Ga0137369, IMG submission 104918) | Vadose zone soil microbial communities from Sagehorn Ranch, Mendocino, California, USA - Sage1_L_113_16 metaG | ecosystem: Environmental > Terrestrial > Soil > Vadose zone | place: USA... | reverse complement strand
ATGCTCGGATCGGCGACAAGATAAAAAGTGACTTTGTCCGTCTGGAACATGATCCCTTTGACGGGAGCGCCCTTGAGTCCGGCGCGCATGCCGCTGCCACCCGCGCCGCTATAGTCGACGTCGCCACTTAACAGCGCGGCGATGGAAAGCGGTCCCGAAATGACCACCGTTTCGTTATCGAGTCCTTCGTCACGGAAGTAACCCTTGGCGTCGGCGACGTAAATCGACAGATAGTTGAGATTGGCTTGCGGGATAGCCGTACGAATTTTTTCCGCACGACTGTCGGTTGCAACCAACGTGAGCAGCAGCACTGCCGCAAATGTCGCGGCTCGGGCGTGTTTTGGGTAGATATTCAAAAGAAACTGCATTGTGTGGAGTTTCATTGAATCAATGCGTGGCCTCGAGCGTCATTCCGGCCAAGCTGGCGATAGCTAGCGCGAGCCGGAATCCAGAGGCTAGGAAAGGAATCTGGATTCCCGCCTGCGCGGCAATAACGACTGAAGGGGCACGCCTTGCCGTGAAATTTCGAAGCAGACGCGAGCTGAAGGAATCACACTTCATGAGAAATACCGATAGATGAGCCGCTTCGGATGAATGATCGCCAAATACAACGCGCGCAATTTTCCGGGGATGCCGCAGCGCGGCGTGAATAGATCTTTAAGCATCAGGGCGAGCGGAATTTTGTGTTTCGGGAATTTGTCTGCGCCGACGTTGCGAACGCCATATTTTTCTTTGCTCTCTTTGAGCACGTAGACGACATTGCCGCCGCCGGCTTCTTTTTCACCGTAGATATAGCCGCCAACCGCTTCCGCCTGCTTTTTGGCTTTGTCCGATATCTCCTCGGTGAAACCGAAATCGAGAGCGTCCACGGGGCAGGCCTGGACGCAGAAGGGTTGTTTGTCTTCGCTGATCCGGTCGCTGCACATGGTGCACTTGCTGGCTTTGCCGGTGATGTGGTCCTTGGTGATGACTTCCCAGGGGCAGGCGTGAATGCAATATTCGCAGCCGATGCAGACCTCTTTGTTGATGACCACAGGCCCTTCTTCGTATTTCGTGATCGCTTCCACCGGGCAGACGGCGGCGCAGGCGGCGAAGTTACAATGCATGCAACTGTTGCGCGCCCAAAGCGGTGACAGGCCTTCGAGTACCGGTGGTTCCATGGTGATCCAATTGGTACTGGAGAGCTGGTAAAGACTCGTGCGGTCGTGGTCGTTCCAATCTTTGCAGGCCTGCACGCAGTGGCGACAGCCGATGCACTTGGTCGCGTCGAACAGAATGCTTCGCGACTTGCCGTCTCTTAGCCGGGCGGTGGGAACGAGGTTGCCATATTCTCGATTCAGAGTTTCTGCAGGGTTAGTTGCCATGCACGTCCTTTCGCGATTCGGGCAATTTCTAACGCGGAGGTGTATCACTTAACTTTTATCGCCACAAGATTGTGGCGGAGCAATTGAAACTCTTGCAATATTTCCACGGCTGCTACTAGGATGATGGTGAGATCGGGCATTTGAAAGGAGATAACAGATGTCTTCTGGAACATGGCGAGGCACGGTCGGCGTAGTAAAACCAACTTACGGTTCGGGCTCATTGGTAGACTTCATCCGACTTTTGCCGGAAGGCGTCGGCTGCATTCCCATGTACGCCGGGATCAAAGAACATTCGGAGCGCGGCTATCTCGGCGCGACGGAGACTTACATTGCCAAAGTAGCCGAGCTTGCGGCGATCGGCGTCGATCTGATTCATCCTGAAGGCGGCCCGCCGTTTATGGTGCGCGGCCATAAAGCGGAACAAGAGATCGTCGGCGAGTGGGAAGAGAAATACAAAATTCCAATCTTCACATCCGGGATGTCGCAAACTGAAGCGCTGCGCGCGTTAGGCATCAAGAAATTCGTCGGCTGCACATATTTTCGCGATAAAAAGATGAACGATGTTTTTACCCGCTACTTTACCGACGCCGGGTTTGAAGTGTTGGGGATGGAAGGCATGGATACGACGCCGTACGAAGCAGACAAGATCTCAACGGACACAATCTACCAGCACCTCAAATCGTCATTCAACAAACATCCGTCGGCGCAGGGAATTTACCTGCTCGGCTCCGGCGCATGGCTAGTAAAAGATATCGTCGCCGTGGAAAACGATCTGGGGGTTCCCGTTGTGCATCCAGTCGCGGCGCGCGTCTGGTGCGTACAGAAAAGATTACATGTGCGAAATCCGATAAAGGGTGCGAGTCGGTTGTTGGAGGAGTTGCCGTGATGATGATTTCTAATCGAGCTGGCTCCACTCGGCGAATTCTTCCAAGCCAAGCTTTTGCAATGTGTCCCTGAATGGCCGTCCGGTTCGCTCGTGCCTGCCCGACAAGCGATAGTATTCCCAGATCATGTCCGGCAGCCATTTGGCGATCGTAAAGCCTTGGTATTTTCCATCCGGAATCGGCTCCAAGAATCTCGGACCGACGTCTTGCCAGTCGAAGTCGGCGATCCAGCCGCGCTGGGTGCCGAAGAGGCTCTGCAGAATCATGCTGCGGTGGCCGGCGTCGAGCGCTTCGTCCATGGTAAAATTCCAACCGGTAATTGCGTTGAAGGCGTCGACGATGCTGTTCAGGCCGTCGGGCTTCTGATTCATTTGCGCGAACCAGCAACCGCCGAAGATGCCGGTGAACTGGCGATATTGCTCCGAGAGTATATGCGACCACGCCCAGCCATCGGGATTGTCGGCGCTGAGCGGACCCCAGTTTTCTCGATTGCGCAGATCGGGCGGCGGCTTCGTCGAGCCGCCGCCCTGTGGTTTCATGCCGCCGCTGGCGACCAACTCGCGCAACATGTTTCCGAGCATCGGACGCCACTCGTGCATCGCCGGAGTACCGCCTTTGGTATGTACGGCCCACTTGGGCGCGTCGCCGCCGATGGCTTCCGCAAGTTGCTTGGGTCCTTCGGCGAGCAGATTGCCCAGCCAGCCTTCGCGCCGCGCGGCCATCTCGAGCAGTTTTTCTGCCGCGTCGACGTCACCCCATTCGAGCTTCAACCCGTTCGTCTTCTCCGGACCGAGTAGGCCTTTTTCCCAGGCTTCGAACGCCACGCCCGCGCCGCAGGAGAAGTGGCTACACTCGATGCCGAGGTCGTTGATGCGCTCGGCAAGATAGAGCGCCGAGTTGCCTTTGATGCCGAGATTAAAAAAACTATCGAGCCATTCGCCGCCGGCATTGAAATGAAGCAAAGTGCCTTTGTGCCGCCCTTCGCCGAGGGTGGCGTCCCAGGGACACATGCGAGCGCACTGAAAGCAGGGACGAAGCACGACATCGTTTTCGCCGAATCCTTGGATGTGCGCCGGCGTCAGCTCGGTGCTGCGCCAGTTTAGATTATTCAACGCGCCCCAGGCTTCGCCGTGACCATACTTGGTTTTTTTCTTCTTGACGTCATGTTGCTTCAATATGCTGCGCCAGCGCCAGCCGGCGTCGACCAATTTCGCTTTGTCGCGATAACTTGGCCGCCTGGTTCCGTGAACGACGATCGCCTTGAGTTTTTTCGAGCCCAAGACCGCGCCGCCGCTGTGCGCCGCAAAGTGATTGTAATCGTTGGCGAGCATCGCCGCGCGGTTCAAGTTTTCGCCGGCGGGACCGATGCACAGGACCTTGGCTTCCTGATGGCCGACCGCTTCGCGCAAGCGATCTTCCGTCGCCCGCGTGCCCAAGCCCCAGAATTTCGCCCCGTCGCGCAGCTCGGCTTTGCCTTCATCGATATAGAGATAAACCGGCCTTGGCGATGCGCCATTAAGAATGATGCCGTCGTATCCGGCGGCCTTGAGATAAGTTCCCCAGTAGCCGCTGGTGGCGCCACGGCCGAGCGTGCTGCCCGTTAGCGGGCTTAGATAGACCGCGGTCATCTTCGTGCCGCCGGGAGTAAAGCCGTTGCCGGTGAGCGGACCGGTCATTATCACGACGATATTTTCCGAGCCGAAAGGCGTCGCATTGAGCGGCAGCTCATTCAACAAAATATAGAGCGCAAGCGCTTGGCCGCCGATTAATTTTCTCAGGATCGGCTCTTCGGGCAGATTTTCATCGCGCAGTGTACCGGTGGTCAAGTCGACACGCAGGATCTTGCCCATGTAGCCGCCGGGAAGGGGAGTGGTGCGGGTCGTAGGGAATAAGCTCATTGGTGTAGAAACCTCTTGTTTGTTGGTTGGTTCCAATCGTTCAAAACGTTCCAGCCGTTCATACTGACAAGTTCAAAACGTTCAAGCCGTTCAAATAGTTCAAGTCGTTTAAAGATCTAAGTCAACGGGCTCCGAAGATCGTGCGCATCTCTTCGCCCGCCGGCCCATATTCTTTGGCCAGGCGCGGATCACTGGCGAAGAGTTTCACGTTGCGCAGTGAAAACACTTGCGGGTCGATGTCACGGTGACTGGGAATTCTTCCCTGGTCGCGCAGCATCCGCTGTCCGTCGGCGCTGAGTATGAAGCTTATCAGCAATTTGCCCGCGTTGGGGTGCGGCGCCGCTTTGACCAGCGCGATGGGATGAACGTAGGTGATCACCGGCTCGTCGAAGACATACTGAACAGGACCGCCCTGGCCTTTGATACGCGCGGCAATATGCGCGTAGGTGTTGGTGACGACATGAAACTCACCCGCCGCGAGGAGTTGGGCGGTGATATTATGACCGTCGCGCACGCCGGGCTGCTGTGCGGCGAGCGCTTTTAGAAAATTGCGCGCCTTTTCTTTGCCCCATCGGCGCTGCAAGTTCACGTACCACTCCGGATCTTGGAGATTGACGCCGATCCGGCCTTTCCAGCGCGACGCGAGCAAATCTTCATATCTTTTTGGCGCTTCGTTCGGGCGCACCAGCTGAGTGTTATAGGCCATGGAATTGAGCAGCGAATGCACGTTGACCCAGTGGCCTTCAGGGTCCTTGAAGCCATCGTTGTAGGCAGAGGCTTCCGGCGGAACGAATTTTTGAGTCAGTCCCGACTCTTTCATGAGCTGCACTTGAAATCCCGCAGAGGTGACAACGTCCACCGCGAAGCGTCCGGCTTTGGCTTCGGTAACCGCGCGCTGCAAAACTCGATCGCTAGTGCCGCGATAGAACGACGGCTTGATGAACGGATACTTTTTCTTGAAGGCGTCGACGAGGGTAACGATCTGCTCGTTGTTGAGCGAGCTGTAAAGAACCACCTCGCTCTCGACTTTGGCGGAGTCTTCAAGGGTGGCGGCGCGGGACGGAGAGGGAATAGATAAGACGAATAGAACAAATATGAAAAAAGCTAATTGTGTCATCGCGGCGCGATCGCTCCATCAGACATGGCCGACAAAGAGATCTTCCATCGGCAACATGGTTTTCATCAAGCCTTGTTCCATCTGGTAGCGATTGAGAGCGGCGAGCGAGCGTTTTTCGTTGTCGCCCATAATGTAAGCGTACGGATCTTCGCCGAGCATGTCGCGCTCTTTCCGATAGCCGGCAATCTCTTCGGCCGGCATGTAAGGCGCGGCGACGTCACGAGCATCCCTAAACGCGCGCGTTAGCTTCGCCGGAAAATCCGGGTGGCGATCGACGACTTCGCGGCGGATCGAGAGCACGTGCATGATCGGGTTGATGCCGGTTTTCTTCACATAATCGATGATTTCCCGGCTGTCTTCAAAAAGCGGTTTCACGCCGGGATAAGCGGCCATCATCTTCGGTGTCTCGCCGTCGCCGAAGAATCCGGCATAGCCATTGTCCCCGGGGACCACGGCGCCGTGCAGCTCCGCTTCGCTGAGCATTTTAGAAAGTACGAGCTTTTCGCCACCGAAGGGCGGTGGCGGCTCAATGCGCTGCACTTTGACCGGCAGTTCGTGACCGATAAAAACTTCTCTGCCTGAGACGAACCACTGCATGTCGGTGGTTTTGATGTTGTGCGCGTCGAGCAAGTAGCCGCGTGCCCACACGACCGCGGTGGCGCCGTAGCGGAAGCAACCGAATTTTTTGCCTTTTAGTTCCGACGGATGCTTAAGGTGATTTTCACAATGGTAAATATTGCGCTGGCGTGGGCCACGCTCAAAGAAGACTGGAATCGCGACCAACTGCTGTCCTTTCTCGATGGCGCGAAGCAAGCTCGCCGCCGAAACTTCGCCGACGTCCCACTCTCCATGGAGGTATTTGTAGTGCCGCTCGCCGGAGGAAACAAAGTTAGGATCAATGTCGAGTTCGTATCCTTCAACGCCGACCTTGCCGTCGATCATGGCGCGGCAGCGCGGGTGATCGGGGAGGCCTAGAGTAATGCGAGGTTTAGCGGACATATAGAATTTCCTTTCACGTTGGGCTGGCTCGGTAACGGCCGTTCAAGCTTCAATGTTCAAAAGTTCAAGGTGTTCAAATCGTTCAAGCCGTTCAAACCGTGCGAGCGATTTCCGGACAGCTTGAACGGCTGGAACTTATTGAACGGTTTGAACCTTTAAACTAGCGCGCGCCACCAAATATTTCTCGATAACGATTGCCGATGGCCTGATATCTCCGTCCGATATCGAAGATGTCCGGCATGCGCACGTCCTGGCCTTCGAGCAGTTGGCTTTCCGGCGATTTGACTTTCGCGTTTGCCGGCATGCGATTCGTTGTTACAACAATCTTTTGTCCTTCCTCGGATAAAAGGTAGTCGATGAACAGCGCGCCGGTGTAGGGCCGGGGCGCGTTGGCGCTCATGAAAACGAGGCTCGGACTCAAGAAGTAGGGCTGTGCCGGCGCGAACGATAACGGTGCTCCTTGTTTGCTCAACGTGAGCACGGAATTCAAGTTCGTTTCGACGGCCAGATCGAATTCGCCCGCCGCGACCAGTTGGGTCATGAGACGCCGGCCGCGCTGGTGCGAGATATTTTGCTCATTGAGCCGCTTCATGAAGCGCAATCCAGCTTCCTCGCCGAGATATTGAAGGATGGTCCCGAACCAAACATAAGACTGGCTGTCCATTGTCAGCTTGCCCTTCCAACGCGGCTTCAAGAGATCTTCGACCGTGCGGGGCGCCTCGTCTTTCTTGACCTGACGGGTATTGTAGGCACTGACCATGACGTTGGTCATGTAAGCCGTCCATAGGCCGTCTTTGTCTTTGAATCCTTCGCGGTAGAATTCGCGCTCGGGTGAGCGATAGCGCCCGGCGATTTTTTTATCGATCAGCGCCAGCACGCCCAGCTGCCCGCTCAAGACGACGTCGGACACCGGCTTTCCCGCCCGCGCTTCTGAATCGATGCGCGTGATGATCGCCGCGCCGGAGAAATGAATGCTGTTGGCTTTTGCGCCCGGATAGCGCTTCATGAAACCCTCGGTGAGGGGCTTCATCGCGGCGACGTCCATGTTGGCATAGATAATCGCTTCGCCTTCGCTCTTTGCCGCTTCGTAAAGCCGTTGCTGGCGCTCTTGCGCCGGCAGTTTTTCCAGCGCGGCGAGCTTGGACTCGGCGGTTTGAGCGATAGCGGCGGGCGCGGCTGCGAAAAGACTGGACGCGATCATGAGGGTGATGACGCGGTAATTCATCCGATGCGCTCCTGTGCGATCATTTTCGTCCGGCGATCCCAAGTTCCTTGTGCACTTCGCGCAACAACGAGAAATCGACGAGCTGGGCGAGCGGCGGGCTTGCCGCCAGTTTCAACTGCTGCGTGACCGTGAGGTCGATGTTTTTGCGCATCACTTCGTCGGTTACACCGCCCGGATTCTGAGCATCGATCGCTTTGATGCAGATACTCGCGGCGCTTTCGATCACGTCGCGCGGATGGCCGAATTCGGCTTGCGTGATTTTATGAGTTTCCTCTTTGCGAGTGAGCATGAATTGCAAGCTTCTTACCATCGCTCGTGTCCAGCGTTTGATTTTGTCACGCCGGGTCGTGAGATTGGCATCGGAAGTCGAATATCCCGCCCAGGGCCAAGGTCCCATGTCGGCGAGGACGCCCAGTTCCGTGAAACCTTGTTTTTTCATTATGAAAGCCGCGTCCGGATTGAAGGCGCGCGCCTGGATGGTTCCATTGCGCATGGCCACGATCGAGGTCTCTGCACCGCCGATGGTCATAAACGTCACATCTTTTTTCGGGTCCATGCCGTGATGCTGCAACACCATTGAGGCGGCGAGCTCCGTAGTGCCGCTGGGACCGGTTGTGCCGATGACTTTGCCTTTGAGATCCTGCACTCGCTTGATGCCGGGCGCGCCCATCAAGACGAAGAGCGACTTGTCATACGGAAAAAAATTCGCTTTGAGCGGCGCGCCGCGCGCGGCCGCCCGCATGGATGACCCCGCGACACCGGCGACGTCGATCTCTCCAGCGAGGATAGCCGTCACGACGACGTTCGAGCCGACCTGTATCCACTGAATCTCCAAGTTCTCTTGCGCGAACATGCCCGCGCGCATGCCGATGAAGAGCGGCAGGTAGCCGAAATCTTTGGTCGAAATCGCGACGCGGAGAAGCTCGGCGCGGGCGGCCATCGGCGTCAGCGCGAGACCGAAAAGACAAAGCAATGACGCGAAACACATTCCTGTAGCGATTCGCGCCATCATCCTAGAGATAGCCCTTTTCGCGGAAAAACTTTTTTGCTCCCGGATGCAATGGAATATTCAACTGGCCGGCTTCGCCGCCGCGGCAGAATTCGTCCATGGTCATCGGACGTTTGTCGAAGTGATCGACAGGGATTTGCTTGTGACAGAGATCGACGGATTTGGCCATGTTGTAAGCGATTTCCGACGGAAGCTCGGCGTGGCAAAAAAAAGTCCAGCCGCTGAAGTCGACGGTCTTGATGTCTTCATCGAGCCTGGGATAGTGCTCGCGGGTCAGCATGGCGCTGGGAAAGCCGATCTTTGCCATGTGGCGCTCCGCGTCCTCGTTGATCGGCAAAAAACGCATTCCCGCGTCGAGAGCCCATGGTCCCCAGCTTTTCACGCCTTCGTCGAAAACGGCGTCGGCTTTGCCGGACTCGATATGATCTTTGCGGTCCTTGCTGCTCGGCGAGGAGGCTTCCATTACCTTGCCGCCCCAGCGTTCGATGTCGCGGTAGCTCATGCCGTACGCCTTGAGCACTTCTTCGATCGCGTAGACGGTCGTCTGGAGCTTCACGCGCCGGCGTGTCGAGATGCGCAAAGGATACTTTTGCCGCTTGATTTCTTCGAGAGACTGAATGCCGGTTTCCTTTCGTACAGCGAAGATCAGCCGGTCCCAGGTCGGAAAAACGCCGATGGCGCGCAGCGGAATTTTTTTCTTGTAGAAGCCGCGCCCGAGATAGGCCATCGCCGAAAGCCCCACCGGATTGCCGAAGCCGAAATCATATTTCTTCTTGTCGACCAGAACGGCTGGACCCGTGCCACCGAGCTCGGAGTCGCGCCAGCCCATGGCGACGTCGAGCTGCGACCGAGGCGGCAGCTCGACGTTGTTGAAAAACGTGAAAGCGAGAACGTTGGCGATGTCGACGCGCTTTGAAGTGGCCGCGATGGAAAGTTTAATCGGTTGATTCATTGTTTGAGCTTTGTTGTGAGTTGTCAATTGAATGGGTCGAGAATGGAGGATCGAGGATGGAAGATGGCGAATTTCGATCCTCTATCCTCCATCATCGATCCTCGAATTAAACTGCTTGCCGGACTCGCCGGCCGCCCGGGCGCGGGAAGTGAAGCTCAAGATAGTTTCCCTCGGAATCGAACATATAAATGGTATTGCCACTGTCGCGTTCCACGCTGCGATGAAACTTGCCGATCGCTTTGGCGGTCTTCAGTGCCTCGTCGTAATCTTCCCAAGCCATATCGAACGCCTGGTAAAAAATACCGTCCTCATCCAACGCGTCGCGCTCGATGGGTGTCGGTCGTTCGAACAGAACGACATCATCATTGCCGCAGCGCAGACGGTCGAGTTTCTGCACGACGCCGCGAATCGGCAAGGCATCAGGATTATTTGGATTGCCACCGACACGGTCGAGATACTCCATGCCGAGTACCTTAGTATAAAATTCCTTGGCGCGATCCAAGTTATCCACCGGTATGCCCACGTGATAGACCCCTTGTAGCTTCATTGCCAAACTCCTTTCTTCTTCGTGAATTGCGGGCGTGATTCTCTTCCTAAGCTTCGAGCCTGTCAAGCGGGCGCGGAGATTTTAGATTTGATTCCGCAGACTGTTCTGCCTATGATCGCCTTCAGATGGCGCAAACATTTTTTAAAGTATTGGCGCCGCAGGATGCGCTCCGGCTGCTGCTCGCCGTCGAGCCGGTCGGTGCGGAGCGGATTGCGTCGGTCAAAGGGCGCGCGCGCGTGTTGGCCGAAGCTCTTCATTCGACTGTGGACCTGCCGCATTTCCACCGCGCGGCGATGGATGGCTACGCGGTAAAAGCGAAGGATACTTTTGGCGCGAGTCAAAGCCTGCCGGCTTACTTGAAGTTCGCCGGCGTGGTGGAGATGGGCAAGGAAGCGAGGCAGCCGCTGGCTACGGGCGAGGCGATGCGCATCTCGACGGGCGGCATGATGCCGCCGGACAGCGACGCGGTCGTCATGGTCGAATACAGTGAGGAGGTGGCGGGGCCGCTGGTCGAAATTCATCGTGGCGTATCGCCGTGGCAGAACGTCATTCAGATCGGTGATGATATCAAAAAAGGCGAATTGGTTTTCCCGCGCGGCCGCCGCCTGCGCGCCCATGATGTCGGCGCGCTCACCGGCGTCGGCATTTCTTCGATTCCAGTCTATCAACGACCCCGGGTGGCGTTGATTTCCACCGGCGATGAGATCGTTGACGCGGATACGGAACCGCTGCCGGGACAGGTAAGGAACATCAACCAGCATTCGCTCGCCGGTTTGATCGAAGAGTGCGGCGGCGAGCTCAAGGACTGGGGCGTGATTCGCGACGACCGCAGCGAGCTGACTACGGCCATCGGCGCAGCTTTACAGTGGGGTGATTTGGTGCTGCTCTCCGGCGGGAGCTCGATGGGCGCGAAGGATATCGCGCTGGAGACCATCTTGTCTTTTCCCGATTCGGAATTCATTTTTCACGGCATCTCCATCGCGCCGGGCAAGCCGACGATTTTTGCCAAGGCGTGCGGCAAGCCGATTCTGGGGCTGCCCGGCTATCCGGTGTCCGCGTTGGTCATCTTCGATCTGTTCGCGGCGTCATTGATTCGCCGCTTGGGCGGTGAGGAAGTCGACGCCTTGCAACGCTTCTCGAAATCAGTACGGGCGACATTGAAGACCAACATCGCGTCGCAGATCGGCCGCGAAGATTATGTTCGGGTGACCTTGGAGCGCGAATCGAATCGCTACGTCGCCACCCCTCTGCCGAGCAAATCCGGGGCAATTTTTACTCTGGTCAAGGCCGACGGCATGGTGCGTATCGAAATGAATCAAGACGGCCTGGAGCGGGATGAAGAGGTGGAGGTCATCCTTTTCTAATCACCGATCATGAAACGCCTGCGAATCCTTGTTATTTATGTCAGCGCGATTGTTTGTTTCACAAGCAATCGGGTTCTGGCGGCGGACAAACTGCGGCTCGCGTACGTCAGTCCAAGCATTACGCTCTCTTTGCCCTGGGTCGCCAAAGAAACCGGTATCCTCGCCAAGTACGATTTGACCGCCGAGGTCGTGCTCATTACCGGCAGTCCCCGATTGGTCCAGTCGCTTATCGCCGGTGACGTGGACGTCGTTTTTGCCGGCGTCACCGCGTTGATCCGCGCGCGCTCGCGTGGAGCCGAGGTCGCGATTCTCGGCGCAGCGGCCAATCTTTCCAGCCAAAAACTTATGGTCGGCCGCAACTCGAAGATTCGCCGGCTTGAAGACATGAAAGGCGTGACCATCGGTGTCTCGCAATACGGCTCGGAGGCGGACACCTTCGCGCGCAATGCGCTAGCAAAAGCCGGCTTGCGAGCCGAAAAGGATGTCACCATTCTGCAATTGGGCGGTCATCCGCAGGTCGCCGCCGCGCTTGCCGCAGGAAAACTGGAAGCGGGCGTCTTGGGTGGCCTGGCGACCCTCACCGCCGAAAAATCCGGCGCGCGACTCATCACCAGCGCCGCCGAGCTGAAATTGCTGTCTCCCTCAGGCACTTTTGCGACGATGCGTGGGTTCATCCAGCGCAAACGCAGCGTCGTCGAGCGGCTCATGCGCTCATTCGTCGAATCGATTCATTTGCTTAAGACAAATCGGAGCGCCGCCATTGCGCTGATGCAAAAGTACATGGGCGGTTTGAGCGTGGAAGAGGCGACTTATCTTTATCAAGAACAGGTCGATCTCTTGGAACCGTTGCCCGCGCCGAACGATAAAGCGCTCCAGGCCGTGCTCGAACGAGAGAACGATCCAAAGCTCAAAAGTTCCTTGCCAGCTGATTTCGTCGACGCCAGCTTTTTTCGCGAGATCGAAAAAAGCGGCATGATCGAGCAACTTTATCGCAAGTAGCGAAGTGGAATTTCAGTCTTTGACTGGGCTCAGGATGAATGAAACTATGGTTGGGATGGTAAGAGCGTAAACGACTCTAGCTTTTAGTAGAGCGGTTTTATCATTGAGTGACACGATGGAGTGATTATCAACGGTTCGAGACGAAAGGAGATAACCATGGCACGCATTCGACATATTGCACTATTGACCAAGGACACCGAAAAACTGGCGGCGTTTTATTCAGCCTCCTTCGGTCTTAAAGAGGTCGCCCGCAGCGGCGAGGCCGCGGAACATGGAAGAGCGATTTATCTATCTGACGGCCACATCAATCTCGCGATTCTCCCGGCGCGCAATCGTCGCGAAGGGATCTATCATTTCGGGATGGAAGTGGAAGACGTAAAGGGCGCCACGCAAACCGCGCTCGCAGCCGGCGCCACCGGCGGAACCGCTGAGCTTCCCAGAGACGGACGTTTCGCCGAAACGTTCGTGCTCGATCCGGTCGGCACACGCGTCGATCTATCACTGGGTTGGAAAGTGTAAGCAGCCTCTTTCTGCCTCGTGATCGGATACTAGGCTGGTAGGCTGCTGAAAACCCTCTCGGAGTCCTTCGACGTGGCTCAGGACGAACGGAGAGGATTTGAAATCGTTGATGATTTTCCGTTCTGCTGAGCCTGTCGAAGCATGAGGGTCTCGAAGCATTCCGAACCTTTTTCAGCAACCTACTTGATTAGAATAGCGCGACCCATCGATCATTTCAGTTGGGTCAGACAGCAGTAAAAATGGCATGAGACGTTCATGCGCCCGCGGATTCGGGCGCATGAAGTATGCTTTATCGCAGCTGCTCGGAGCGGATGAAACACCGTGCAACCTTCGTGGTTGCCCAGCCGGAAAGACACAGCAGAAAGCAAATCGATGACCCCGTCTCGCATCCTGAAATTCTATCCGAGCGCGAAATTCACACTTCCGATCATCCTTAGCTCGCTGATCGTGCTTCTTTTTCTTCCCGCCTATGGTCAGGCCCAGTCTGGTCTCAAGAAAATCCGCTTGGCGTTGCCGACAAAAACCGTGTCGTTCCTGGCATTCTACGTCGCCTATCACAAGGGATTCTACAAGGACGAGGGCATCGAGCTAGAACCGATCATCATGCAGCCGGCGCTGGCGAGCACAGCGGTTCTTACCGGAGACATCGACTACAATGGCGCGGTCACCGGCGTGATCGGCGCGGCCATCAGAGACCGACCGATGAAAGCAGTGCTTTTTACCATCGCGCGTCCGCTGCAATATTTGATGAGCAAAAAAGAGATCAAGGAACCGCGCGAGCTTAAAGGCAAGAAAATCGCCGGCAGCTCCCCTGGCGGAACGGTCACATTTCTGACCGTATTGGTGTTGAAGCGTCTCGGCCTCGACCCGGAGCGGGATGTATCTCTGAATCCAATGGGCGGCACGGGAGCGAGCCGTTTGGCATCTTTGGAGTCGGGTGTCGTCGATGCGGTTATCCTGGAGAGTCCGGATAATATCGCCGCCCAGCAGAGAGGATTTCATGAATTGATTTTCTTCGGCGATTTAATCGAGTTTCCCCAAAACGGTTTCGGCACCTCGGATAAAAAGATCCGCGAAAATCCCGACGAGATACTCAAGATGGTCCGCGCTACGCTGCGCGGACTCCTGTTCATTTGGGATAAAAAGAACCAGGACCAGGTGCTGGAAATTATCATGAAAGAAATGCGACCAATCAGCGCCGCGATGGCCAAAGAGTCGTTCGGACAGGTGATGCGAGTGATCACCAAAGACGGTTCCGTGAAGCCCGAATCCATTCAGGTGCTGATCGATCTGGTGCGGGAGAATACTAAAGTGAGCCGGCCGGTGACGGTCGGCCAGGTCACCGACTTCTCATTTCTGGAAAAAGCCCAACGAGAGCTGGGGTTGAGATAAGGAAGAGGTTCGTGCGTCTATGCACGCACGCGACTCGCATCCGCTATTCCGTTCATACTTTGATGGTTCATTCTTGTCTTTGCCACGAACACGATCACGACCAGCTTTCTCCTTGATTCTTTTTTCCGCTCGCGCCTTATTCATCAGACGCATTGCCAAGCGGCGGCCAATGAGCTAAGAGGATCACGGAAAATTCTTGACACGGAAGGAAAAACTTTATGACCGTGGCGAGGTTTGTGTCGGCGGCTTGGCTGCTTTTCGCGGCACCGCTTGGTTACCTACACGCGCAAGATCTTCCTTATAAAGGGAAGACCGTTCGCGTCATCGTCGGTTTTCCGAGCGGCGGCGGCTCGGACGCCGAAGGCCGAGTGCTCGCGCGCCATCTCGGGAAGTACATTCCCGGCAACCCCACCTTGATTGTACAGAATATGCCGGGCGCCGGCGGCCTGACCGCATCCAATTGGTTCGAAGATCTCGCTAAGCCGGACGGATTGACGCTTTACTACTGCGTCGGCAGCACGGCGGTAACGCAGCAAGCTTTCGCTATCGAAGGGGTCAAATACAACCTTCGCGGCTGGGAAATATTGGGCAGCGTCGATCGGGCGACTTCAGTGGTGCTGCTCCGGCCCGATAAACTGGAGCGACTGACCAATAAAGACAAAACGCCTCTCGGCATCGGCGCGCGCACCGGCGACGATGCCTGGAGCACGATGTTTCTCTGGGGCGCCGTCAGGACGAGCACTGGAACATGGTGGCCGGCAATGCGAGCAAGTTTTTCCGCCTCGATCATAAACTCAATCGCAAAGACACTAATGCTTAAACCCGTTAACCGCACTCAGCCGTATTAGATCGCGTCATTTATGATCAGTTCGCCGAACTAGGAGCACACACTTATGCTTTCACCTTCTCTCCGTTCTGAGCTTGCGCCGACCGGCACGCTGCGCGTCGGCATCAACTACGGAAACCCGGTGCTGGCGACGCGAGATCCGGCCAGCGGGGAGCTGCGTGGCGTGGCGGTTGATCTGGCCCGTGAACTTGGTTCGCGGGCTGGTTTGCCCGTCGAGATCGTCGGCTTTGAGTCGGCCGGAAAGTTGTTCGAGGCAGTGAAAGCCGGCGCCTGGGATGTCGCAT
>Ga0137369_10003821_pt1 | contig 15413 bp, 8 predicted proteins | sample SagtaG_12_FD_104918 | JGI IMG/M metagenome (GOLD analysis project Ga0137369, IMG submission 104918) | Vadose zone soil microbial communities from Sagehorn Ranch, Mendocino, California, USA - Sage1_L_113_16 metaG | ecosystem: Environmental > Terrestrial > Soil > Vadose zone | place: USA... | reverse complement strand
TTGCGGATCCAGGCGCAGCTGGCCATGGTGTGGATGGTCGCGGCGGGGATGTTGGGGTTGGCGTCGAAGTCGAAGTCGTCCAGGTGCTTGGGGCGGGGGAAGCCGGCCTCTTTGACGCGGCGGGTGCTGCGGCGCCGGTCGCGGTCGTCGCATTCGGCCATGAGCAGCTCGGCCAGGAAGCCGCGGTAGGTGAGCTGCTGACGGCGTGCGACGTCGGCCAGCTCGGCGAAGCGGTCGCGGATGGTCGGCAACCGCAGCAGGCGGCAGGCCTGGTCGATGGCGGCATCGGCGGCCTGCTCGGTGACGCCACGGCGGGCCGGGCTCATGAGCTTCTCCTGGGCGTGGTGTGGGGGTTGGTGAGCAGCTGGTCGTAGGCGTCCACGCGGGGCACCGGCCGGGTGTCTTGGGGCAGGCTGGCCAGGCGCCGCTGGGTGAGGCTGGCCACCGGTGGCGGCTGGTGCGGCGAGGCCGCCGGTGCCGGGCGGTCCAGGGCGGCGGGCAGTTGGCCGCTGGTGCGGCGCTGCTGGTGGTGGCGGCGGGCCTCGACCGCGACCACGTCGGCGCTGGCCGCCCCGACCCCGGTGGCGGCGGCCAGCCCTGCGACCACGTCGGCGTGGGGCAGGTGGCGGTGCAGCAGGAGCGCCTCGACCAGCATGCGGGTGCCGTCTGTGTCCCCGAGCCGCTGGCGGCACAGCGCCCAGAACGCCTCGTGGGTTGGGGTGAACGCGCCGGTGGCGCGGGCCTGGGCCAGCGCGGTCGAGCCGGGGAGCGCGCCGGGCTTGCAGGCGAGGATCTCCAGGTAGTGGTCCAGCACCAGCGTGTCGGTGAACTTGCGGGAGGAGCGGGCATGGCGGGCGACCTCGAGCCGGCCGTCTGAGACCTGAAGGTCGCTGGCGCCAAGCAGCACCCGCACGCGGCGGCCGATCAGCCGGGCCGGCACCGAGTAGCGCGCCTGCCGCACGGTGATCCTTGCGTAGCGGTCCACCAGCGGTCGCAGCTCCAGGCTGGTCTGGAACCGCTCGGCCGGCAGCGGCCGCAACAGGCCCCGCTCCAGCTGGAAGTCCTGGCCGACGGTGCGCACCCGATGCTCGACGTGGCGGGCATCGTCGGCAAGGTCGGCGGCGGCGACGCGCTCGTTGAGCTCCGCCAGCGAGCTGACCTCGGGCACCGGGACCAGATGCTGGCGGCGGAACCGGCCGACCTCGCCCTCCACCCCACCCTTCTCGTGGGCGCCTTGCTGGCCGGGGATGCAGTAGAACGCCTCGATGCCATAGTGGCTGCGGAACGCGATCCACCGCTGCGACTCGGTGCGGTTGCGGCCAAACAACACCCGCGAGACCGCCGACTTCAAATTGTCGTAGCGGACCTGGCCGGCTGGCACCCCACCCAGCACCTCGAAGGCGTCCTGGTGGCCCTCCAGGAACGCCTCCTGCCCCTGGCTTGGGAACACCCGATGCACCGCCTTGCCCGAGCAGGAAAGCCGCAGGGTGAACAAGAACCATCTGGTCGGCTCCCCGTCCAGCCGAACCCACAGATCGGCGAAGTCGACCTCGGCGTCCTGACCCGGCTGATGCTGCTGCGGCACGAACGCCCGCTCGGCGAGCAGGTCGTCGCGCTCCAAGGCCACCTGCGGCCGCCGCCGCGCGACATAGTCCCGCACCGTCGAGTACGACAGCTCCACCATGCCCTGCTCGTCGACCAGCCGCTGCCACACCCGCTGGGCCGTGTGGCGCTGCTTGCGGGGCGCGTCCAGGTCCTCACGCAGCCACCCATCGATGGTCGCCTTGACCCTGTCCAGCTTCGGCGCCCGACGCACCGGCGTCTTCCGGGGCGGCGGCACCGCATCCTCCAACGCCTGACGGACCGCGCGCCGGTGCACCCCATAGCGCTTGGCCAACGCCCGCACCGACAGGCCCTGCTGCTCATGGTCGCGGCGGATCAGCTCGAAGACCTCCACGCGTGACCGCACCACCCCTGCCCCCCTCCAGCCACCCCGCGGACTCCGTCGCCGCGGCCAAGGTGGGGCCAATTCAAACCGTCACGCCGCCCAAACAGTGGGAGGGTGGAGCCGAATCAAGCCGTCATGGTGGGGCCAAATCAGCCTGTCACGGCCAACTTGACGCTGCTGAGTTCTCAGAGGCAGGGGAACGACGTTCAGCGGAGTGGTCTACGACTTCGCTCCACAGCAGGCACCACTCCGACCCGGAAACCTCATCCCGCGGTGTCCGCGACACGCTCGAAATACGGTACCACTGCGGTGCGGATGTACGGCCTGTACTGGCTGTTTTGGACCAGGCAGGTGAGAGGAGGCATCTGCCGGAGGATTGCGGCGAGGTGCTCTGCGTCGGCGCCGCTAGTCTTGCCGATGATCGTTCGTTGGATCTCGCGGATGTTGTCCGAGCCAGCTTGGCTGAAGAACAGCCTGGTCGCCGTGTTGCCAGCGACCGCGTCCGGGAGGTCTTTAGGGAACTGTGTGGCGACAATCATGCCAAGCCCGAAAGCTCTGCCCTCGCGCATCAACGGCTCCATGAATGGTGACTGAACCAGCCGCCAGGCCTCATCGAGCACGAGGAGACGCCGTAGCGCGTGAGGGTGCGGAAGCCGGAGGAGGTGGTTGTGGAGCGCCATGAGGAAAAACTCGGCAACCGCGTTCTTCACCTCGTCGCCGGGCAGCTGGCTGAGCCGGATCACCGTGGAGTGACCTACTAGCTCAGCAAAGGCAATCTCTTCTTGCGAGGAGGCGAATAGGTTGAGGTCAAAGATCGTCGAGAGCCGTCCGAGTAGGGCCTCGTTTTCCTTTGACCGCCGCAGCACGTCGTTGACGGACTCGAACGGCAGATACAACTGATTCTCGCTCGGTATGAACGGCCTAGTGCCGATCCCTTGGATCTCGTAGACCTCCTTGAGCGCTTCGCGTAGTCGAAATGCCTGCTGGTCGCCGAGCTTATAAATCCGCCTGACGATGCCGACAAGTTGGTAGATGTGGCTCATCGGCGAGGCATGGCCTGACTGCGGATCCACAGGCGGGATCATGGGATTGAACGGCAGCCCACCAAGGCTGGCGTCGTGGGTCGTGAGGCCCTCGGTGTCAGTGTAGTCGGGCTGGGAGTAGTCGTCTTTGAAGTCGAGCACCAGAATCGGCAGGCCCTGTTGCCCTAGCTCCCGTAGCAGCGCCTTGGTGGCTTGGGTCTTGCCGCTGCCGGTTTCCCCAGTTATTGAGATGTGCGGGTTAGGCAGAGCCCGGCCGGGGAGTTCCGGATCGAACCAGACCTCACGGGACCGGCCCTAGGAGCCGGGACCCTCTCCTAGGTGGGCGCGTGGTCGGGCTGGCGAGACGGGCTCGCTCTCCGCGGCGACACTAGCGGCGGGCTGCTTTAGTGACGTTATCCCGGGGGTGACCGGAGGTGCCATGGCAGCCTCGACCGATGGTTCGGCACTCGCGCTATCTGGCGGGGCAGCGCCGGTGGTATCAGGGGGAAGCGGTTCGCCTTCAGGTTCCTCGGGGGGCTCCCGCTGCTCCAAGGCGTCGATATCGGCCTCATTGAGCTGTCGGATCGTCACTGGGACCGACTGGTCGCCATCAAGGGCTCGGACTTCGCGTGGCTGGCTGATGGAGGCCAGGTCAGTGCCGAGGCGAATGTCGATGAGCTGGCAACGCAGCTCCGCGGTTGCGCTGCCGTCGAAGAGCCGCTCTAGCGGTGGAACCCAAGTCCTGCGTGCTTCTGGTGAGTACGACGGCTTGGTCAGCTCCCGGAAGACGTGCTCCCGGAGAATTTCTCGGCGCGCGGGCGTGGTGATGATCTCGTTGTCGCGGTCGCCGGTGAACACCGCACCGAGCAGCCGCTTGGTCGACAGCATCTGCTCTACCGCCGGGCCGGTAACGATTCCTTCCGTGATGTCGAATTCGGCAGCCGGGTCCTGGACAGCCTTGACCTCGAAGATAGTGATCGTGAAGTGCTCGTTGCCGCTTTCGAGGCCGACGAGGTCGGCACGCAGTGCGTCGTCGCGCAGGTGAAGCCAACGCCGGGCATCGGCATCGTCGAGGCTGATCAGCAACCGGTGGTGACCTTCTGGCGTGGTGCTGCGATACCAGCGCGCCGCGATGAGGGTGCCGAGCATGCCCTTGACCCGAGCGTGGTCGACCTTGCCTGCGCTGTCAGGCCGCAACGACAGCACTCCGCCGTCGAGGAGTTCACTGAGCTCGTCGAGGAGCGCGTCGAGTTGCTCGTCGCTGATGAAGGTGTTGTATTGCTGTGCGACCTGCCGCAGCGCCCGGCGGAACGGGTCTGTTGAGGTGGTGAAGGCAGCGACGTCACGGTCACCTTCTCGGCCGGTGAAGATGCGCAGGCGCCCGAGGCGCAAGTCCCGGTCCACTTGGCGGTCGGCAATGAGGCACCATGGTGTCGTGGCCGCGATCGCCTCAAGGTTTGCTCGTGTTGCCTGCTGCTGGTGGATTGCGAAGTAGGAGGTCTGCGCGCTCTGGTCGAAGTGTGCGACGACCTTGTTGTAGGCGTCGAAGATGCCGCCCGCTTCTGGTTCGAGATCGACTGTCTTGGCCTGCACGCGATAGCGCAGTCGTCGATGCATGACGAGCGGCTGGATCGGGTGGGCAACGGTTGTCGCCCGCCTCGGCGTTCCCTCAGCTTGGTCAAAGGTGACGACCACGTGCGAAAGCACATCGCCCGGAATCGTTGCGGGGCTGGTGATGAGGTTGCGGACATCGAGTGTGAAGCGACGCTCCCCAGCAGTCGCCTGGAACACGCGCGCGACCCGATCTTCCTCGTCAGCGGTGAGTCGGAACTCGACCCCGCGCTTCCGCTGTGGATGGCGGAGCACGGTCAGGTGCGCGCCGGTGAGTGGCGGGTCGGCCTCGGCGAGGTCACACAGAAAGCGGAGGTATACGCCGGCGTCGGGTGGGTCGACCAGGGTGAGCCGAAGACCGAACCGAGCCGGGGGATATGCGTCAAGGAAAGCACGCACGAGCCTCTCGACGAGGTGCACGCCGTCGTCGCCAGCACTCACCTGCGGGACAGCACCGTAATAGGGCAGCGGGCCGAGCTTGCCGATCTGCGGGAGTGATACAGAGTTCTCGGCGGCAATGTTGGGCAAGCAAAGGGAAGTGAGGAAGTTGGGCAGATGCTCAGCGGCTTCTTTGACCAGCTTGTGGTCTCGTGGGCTCAAATCCTTACGCTGGGCGTCGACCAGCCGGCAGTACTCCGCGTAATGCCACAGATACAGGGGATGGGTGGGGGCGGCGAAAACGACCGGTCCCCCTTGGGTATGGAACGCGATGGTCTCGAAGATGAGAAAGTGAGCAACAAGATCATCAGCATCGGAGCGGAAGTGCTCGAACAGCACGGGGTAGACCGCGTTGATGTAGTCGAGCAGGGCTTGATAGCCGGCGATGAACTCTAGCAGCGCTGCTCTGGCGCGCGGTTCGGCTGCAACGGCCAGTGGCTCGGCGCAGAGGAGCCGTGCGAGTGGAAGGATCGTTGTACGCTTTTGATCGTAGGCAGCGAAGAGATTGGCCAATTCCTTGACGACGGGGTGATCGAAATTGGCAAGCAATTCGGTGATCTGCTCGCGGCGCCAGCGCTTAAGCACGTCTGCGTCGCCTTGGAAACGTCGCAGCATGTCTTCGACGTCGGTGCTGTCGCTTTGTACCAACGCGCCGTAGACACCGTCACCGATCAGCCGGCTGACGAGATTGAGAACGTCGGCGGGAGCTTGGCCGTGGAGCCTGATGCCCGTGTCGAGCGGGATCTCCAACCGCTCTGGACGGGCGGCTGGCTCCTCAAGCTTATTGAGATGATCTTTCGCCTGTTCGACGACCGTGTGGAGCGCTGCTGCGTCCTCTGGATGCTTCTCGGTGTCGGCAAGCAGGGCTTCGGCGGCGAACTCGGTCATCGACTGCCGGGATGGCGGGGGCGGCGGAGGTGCCTCGTTTGTGCCGCTGGCCGGCGGCGTGGCGAGCTGGGGGCGTGTTGGTCGGCGGATCGCCAACAGCTCCTGCGCGTCCTGGAGCGACAGCCGGTTCAGCCCATGACCGCCTCGCCTGAGTTCGCGCAGATGGCGAAGCGAACGGGTCAGGCGCGCTCGTTGAGCCGGCTCCTGCTCGTTGCCGATGTTGTCGGCGATGGTTTTGCGGTCCTGCTCGGTGAGGGTCTGCAGGCGACCAAGCAGGTCACGATTGTCTTGCACCCGCCGACGGATAGCGCTCTCGCGGGGGTTGTCGAACAGTGCGGGGTCCGGTAACAGGCCGAGCCGGTGGATCTCACGGCTTGCCTGGACGATAAAGTCGGCCTCAGGGAGTGACTCCAGCGTCGAGTAGTAGTCGACCAGCTGACCGAGGGAGATACGCTCGTCGTCACGTAGCAGCGTCCACCAGCGGCCTTGCACTTCGTTGGCGCTCGCCTGCGCGCCCAAGACCTGCCGGGCGAGCAGCTGCTTCAGGCCGCGTGAGGTGATGTGCTCGAAGTCCTGCAGCGAGGAGAGCTTGGCGACGTCCGCTGCTGCAACAACGACGATAGTGGCCTTAAGCTCGCGCTCGTTACGCCACCGCTCTGCCTGCTCCACCTCAACGCTAAAGTACGCCGGGTCGAACCCGGCCGCCTCGGCGGCCGCCTGCCCGTCCGGGGCAAGATAGGCAACCCGCAGGCGGGCCCCTTCCTCCTCCAGCTTCCGCAATTGCGCAAGCAGTGGCGTCGCGGCAACGAACGGGATGTCACGGATCAGCACACCGATCGCGCCTTGCACCTGTTGGACCGCTTGGGCGATCAACTCGGCAACGATGTCCTCGGCAACGATGTCCTCGTAAGTCCTGGTCATAGCACCCCTACCGTCTCGGGCGCCGTAGTAACGATGGTGCGACCGTCCGCGTAACTCTTGGCGTACCCGGTGTGCAGCAGCGCCTGACGCAGCGCCTCCACGTTCATCCGCAGGTCCTCCTCGGCGACCGAGACCGGCATGCCGAACTGGCCGGGCCGCAGGTTGTTCCTGCGAATCACCTCGTCCTCTTCCCAACGGCCGGCCACGATGCCGAAGACGTCCCGAAGAGCGTCCAGGAACTCCGGGAACTCCAACGGGTTGTCTGGCTCGACGGTCGCCGCGACGAGAATCTCCAGGAACTCCGCCGTGACACCGTACCGCTTCTGCAGCCGGCCACCCCGTCCGGCGTTTGCCCACGGCCTCAGGTAGCCAGCCCGGCGTCCCAACTCGGTGAGGAAGACGATTGGATGGTGGCGGTTAGCTTCGATGCCAGTCTCGAGCATAGCCTCAGTCAACGCGTCGAGACCGCTGAGCTGGCCGTCGTGTGCGTGGGCGTCGTAGCGGGTACGGACGGTGGGATCGGTGGCGTCCAGGTGGCCAAGCCACCGCTCGAGCCCATCCTGGCCGATCGCGGCCGTGAGGTGCTGGCGGATCCGTGTCGCAATCAACCCTTCGATTGCATCGCTGGCAGCTCGAAGGGTGGCGCGCGAGGTGTCCCGCAGCGACGAACGGGTGCCATCGAACACGTCCAGGAAGATCGGCGGTCGAGGCGCCTGGCTGTCGACCTCGGACCACCGGGAGCACATGTGCACATGAATAGTGAAGCAGCCGAACAGCACCAGCCGACGAAGCGCATTGAGCTTGGAGCCCTCGCCGCTGTCGAATTCAGCCAGCCGGTCGTAGGCTGTCCGGAGCTGTCGGAGCGTCGGCGATTGCAGTGTGCCATCCCCCGACTGCGCGAACAGGTGCATCGCTCCGTCCGCGCCGGCCTCGTCAGAATCCTCAAGCCGCTGCTCGGCAAGCATCAACAGCGGCCACGCCAGCGTAGTCCACGGGTCGGTCGCACTGGCCAGCAGATCCCGGATCCGCGTGGCCGCCGGGCCGTCAGAGGTGACAGTCAGCAACTGCGCCAAGAACAGCCCGGAGCGGTTGTCAGATGGGTCGCGGGTGAGGAAGCGCTCATTGGCGAGCGTGTAAGACGAGGTATCAGGGTTCTCGTACACGCCCTGGTCAGCGCCAAGCACATCCCAGGCGAGCGCCCGGAAGCTGGTCAAGCGGCTAAGGTCGACCTCGACGCTGGTAGCTCCGCGAAAGACACCGCCATACCGCTCCAAAACCTCGTGGTTGGGATTGCGCTCCTCGTCAAGGCCGACCCTCTGATTGCGAACCCACCGACGAAGCGTCTGGGCCAGCGCGGTCGACCGGTATGACCGTGCCAGCAGAGCCCGTCCAAGCCCGTTGGCGACGTGGACAGGTTTGATCGAGGCATTGGTCGGCCGGAACCCGAAGTCGTCGTCATAGATCTGCGCGACCAGGTCACCTGGACGGATGTGCTCGCTCATAGCAGGTACCGGGCCGGCTCGCGCTGGACCTCGAAGCGCTCGTCAAGGTCGCTTTGCGTGTTGCGGACACGGATAACCTCGACCATCGCGGCCTGGTCGACCAACTGGTGCAGCCGATCGACAAACCGGGTGAGCTTTCTCGTGGCGCTCCGCGTCCAGCTGGATCGTCCAAGACCGCGCTGGGCCTCTTTGAGGGTGAGGAACAGGTCCCGGTCGACCAGTAGTTGGGGTACGGTCGCTGGGAGACCGGTCTGCGCGACGAGCGCGAACGAGCGCAGGAGCCGCTGCTCGAGAGGAAGCCAAGCAGCAACCCAGGTGGCAAGCTTGGGCAGCTCGATCTGGAATCGCTGGCTGTCAACCTGGTGCAGCGCGACGAACGTCTCTGGCGCTCGAACATCGAACCGGTGGCTTTGCCATAAGTGCAACTGATCCCGGTCGCTGTCAGGGCAGTCAGGCTCGAAGAATCGGTTGACAGCCAGAACGAGGTCGCGCACAAGGGTTGGTTGGGCGGCAAGCCCCTCCTCTACGAACGCGTCGAACGTGTGCTCATCGGCCGGAAGCAGGCCGAGCAGCTCACTCCCTTGCGCATGCTCAAAGTAGAACCGGCGCTTGAGCGCCGCGTAGCTCCACATCCGCCCCGCATCCGGCAGTTGCTGCGGGCCGAGCCGAACCTCCGGCCAGAGCCAGCCAGCAGGATCAGTCGTCCCTCGCCACAGATCCGCGTCATGCGACGGATGCGTGACCACCTTGGGGTCGAACGTCTGCCGCACCGAGTCGAACAGCCCGCCGACGCCACCGTCGAACGCCAAGGTGGCATAGCTAAACCGCTCGGTTCCCTGCTGGGCGAGCCGCTCTACCGCCGGCTTCCCCCCGGTGATGAGATAGGCGATGAAGCCCACCAATTGCCGCATCGTCGTGTGGCCGCCCCGCCGTGCAACGCGCTCCAACAACGCCACTAGACGTGCTTGCACACGCGCTTCGAGCAGCGCCGCCCGGTTGGCGAGCACCGGGTCGGACTCATGCAGCCCGTGGTAGAACCGCTCATCGGTGAGCCGCTCAATCACCTTCCGCACGACGGGACCGGCCAGGACGTTCCGCAAATTGAGATCGACCACGATTACGTTTCCCTTGGGCGACAGCGGCTCCGGTGGCAGGTAATACATGGCCTGCTGCACCTGGCGCAGCGCCTCCCCCACCGGCGCGAATCCTGTGGCCCGTGCCTTGCGGCGCAGCACGAACAGCGGCCACTCGTTGATCGCCAGCACGAGCGGCCGGCCATCCTGCTCGCACGTTCGCCATGCGGTGAGGATCTCGTCATCACTGAGCGTGTTCGCGTCGGTCAGCACCAGCGCCCCGACCGCCTCAAAGCCCGGCCGGAGCCGCTCGATGAGGTGCGTCTTGCCGTCGCCCGGGTTGCCGGTGACGACGATCTGCCGGCCAGCGCGAGCCTGGTCCAACAGGTAGCCGTCGAGACCAAGATCAACATGGATCCAGCCGAGTTCCTCACCGGTGAGCCGGTCCGCGTAGCTGTTGGCGCTGCGATACAGCCGTTCAATGAACTCGATATCGTCAGCGGCTCGAACCCCGGTCGACATCGTGGCCGACGGCTGCGGGTGGGCCGAGGCGATGAAGTCGTTGTGAGTCGCAGTCGCCGGTGGGAGGCTAGCGCCCAGCAGGAACGTGTCACGGCGGCTTGCGGCGATGCGGTCCAATACGTCGACGCGTTGCAGTCGGGGACGCACCCACCGCTCACGCCAATGCTGGGCGATCTCGCTCGTTCCGTCCGAACCCACGGCAGATCGCAGGATGTAGTCGGGCTGATCTCTGAGCCCAAACAGCACATCGGGGCTGTTACGGCACAGCCGGGCACCGTACAACAGCCGTGGCGAGTGGTGGCGCAGGAACACCTCAGAGTCAAGGCCGAGCGCCCCAAGACCAGCCCGCAGGATCCGCAGCTTGGGGCTCATGCCCTCGCCGAACAGGTAATTCACGTCGCGCCGATTGTCGTCAGCCAGGCGGGCGATCGACGCCAGCGCGGCGGCCGTGTCCGGCGCGAAATGGACAGTGCCGAAGCTGTCGGTGACACCGATCCGTTCGTAGGTGATCGCCCCCTGCCCACCGACCAGATCGCCTGGGACCCGAATCCGGTTGTACTGGCTACTGCCGACGGCGTACAGGCTCGAGGTGGAAAGCAGGGCGAGGTTCGGCCGCCGGTGGACCGGCTCGCCCTTCAGTCCCGAGGCGATCAAGCTGACACGCCCCTGATAGCGCTCCGCGAACTCGGCCACGACTCTCGGACTGACCAGCAGCATCGCCACCAACTTACCGCCGAGTAGATCCCCGTAAGGGGGAACGGCACCGCAGGTGATGATCTCCATCACGTTCTCGGCGATGGCACGCTGCTTGATTCGCCGAAGGGTGATCTCCACAGCCCGTCGTCCTCGCTCGCTGTCGAGCATCCTAAGCAATTCGTCGGGGCTCTGCTTAACCTGACATTCGTGCAGTGTCAACATTGCACGGACGAAGTCCGCCAAAGTGTGGGCTCGCTTACGTCTGTACAGGGACGTCTCCGCCACCGCACGCCAGTCAACCGCGTCGGGTGTGCCATCCCGAACTGCATCGTGAGCCGCTCGGACGATCCGATAGTCCGTGGTGCGTGCATCACCAGCCGCGGTCATCGCATTGCGGCGGTCGCGGACAGCCCTCCGTTCGAGGTCCTCCAGACGTCGGATCGAGGTCGGTGAGTACGACCCTTCCTCAAGCAGCCCTTCGTGCAAGACACTGCTGATTCCCTCATCGACCACGCTCAGAAGATGGTCGGCAAGCATGGCACGCTCCGCGGCATCGGCCGTCTCAAGCCGCTGGCGAAGCGAAGTCACACTCCAACCCAGCGCGTCATCACGTTGAGCGAGGCCAAGAATCGGGTTACCGAGCGCCGCGATCCCAATCACAGGTCGTCCCGGGCCGGCGGCGTCCCGGACCAGATAGAACATGTTTCTGCCGGGCGTGTTCTGGTAAGGGATCGACCAGAAGTGCCGCGCATACCTCCAGATGTCCTGCAAGCGTAACCCCGTAGTCGGATCACGCCCCTCAGGCGAGACGATCTCAAGTTCAGGGCGGATGCCAAGATCACTCACACCTGCCCGCGCGGCTGCGATCACCCTGTCGCGCAGTTCAGCCCCATCAGCGAACACCGCTGCAACGCCTCGCCGCTCCATCTCTTGCACGAACGCGGCCGTCGGAGCATCGGCAAGCTGCGCATGCCGGGCGAACGCGAAGGACTGCCGCAGCGCAGCTTTGGCGACTGCCGGATCATCCTGCGGCCCCAGCGACATCGCCGGAGGAAGCAGGTAAATGCCCTCATCATCGGTCCCAAGCTCCCACCCTTGTGCAAGGAGGTCGCGCAGGATCCGGAGCGCGGTGGCATAAGCCAGGGTCGGCAGCAACTCAGTGCGGGGAACACCCATCGCCTGCAGTTCAATGCCTCGGTTCTCCACACGAGCGATGGCTGCATCGAACTTCACACGCTGGAGGTCCATAGGGCAGGTCTGCACGTCGTTCGCGAGCGCATGCAAGTCTTGCTGATAGCCCAGGGTGAGGAGGGGTTGGAAGCGACGAAACGAACTCCCTGCACGCTGGAGGGTCAACAGCATGGCTGCTCCCGAGCCGCCTCCACCGCGTGGACGCCAATCGCGCCCGTCCCTGCGTCCGTCACGGCTCCCTCCCACCAGCTTGAACTGAACGACATATCGAACATTAGTTCGTCTTGGCGAGTGGGTCTAGTAGGCTCGCGGAGGGCCTGAGGCACCTGGATGGGGTGGCCATAAGAGGTGCTCGGCCACCCGGTAGCACAAGCTCGTCATGACGCTCCGCAGACCCGGCATATCGCCTCTGCAGTCCATGTGGCACGCCATCGGTTTCGGTCTTGAAGATTCCCATAAGGGCGGAACTCTACCAGTCCAAACTACCTACGCTTGAACCGGCTGAGGCTCCGGTCGGGTTGGACATAGCTGCCTGCTGCGGGCGCGGCGGCGACACTCCTGAACCTCTGACGGTGCAGACGCTGCGCAGCGTACTGCCAGTCCCTGGAGGCACGCGACGGCCGGGGCGGGACTGGTGGTCGAGCGTAGGTCGGGTCTGAATCGCGCTCCGAAGCGAGAGGCCGGCCAGCCTCTTCGATCCACCGCCGGATGGCGTCGGCGATCACCTCCCGCATGCTGAGCTGGCCGTCGGATTCGGCTTCCAGGGCGTGCTTATGGGCGAGGATGGCCTGGTACACCTGCTGGTCAACGCGGACTGTGCGGCTGGGTCCTGATCGCCGCCGCGCGGGCGGCTTGGTGGGCGGCGGGGCCACGACGCCATCGGCCACGCTCCAGCGGTCGGGCCCGCCGCCAGGGCCCCGGCGCCCGCGGTGCCGGTCGCGAGTCCTTGCCGCTCCAGGTCGGGCAGGTTGCCGAAAGGGGCGGAGCAGCCGATGTCGGCGAACTGGGTGAGCTGTTCGACGGTGCTGTTGGGGTGCTCGGCGAGCGTGGCGAGGATCGCCTGTGCGACGGGGCTCCGGTGCGACATGCGTCTTCCTGCAGATCGCGGCTCGCGGTCCCACCCTCCGGGGCGAGTGCCGGGTTGGGGGGCCGCTGGGTGTCCATTGCGAGTGTGTGGATGAACGTGGCGGGACGGCGGGCAACCGCCGTGTCGCCGTCGCCGGCCACGGTGACCAGGTCGGGGAACGCGCCCTGGACCAGGGCCGTCTTGCCGGTCCCCCCGGTTATCTCTAGCTGGGCGAACTGGCAGCTCCCTGACCAGCAGCGTTGCGTCGTGCATTCGTCGTGCATGGTGTTCAGGACGTGGCTGCAAGCAGCTTCTTAGGAGAGGCGCAGCACCACGGGTTGTTATCGAATCGATGCCGTCACCTCGCGGCAGCTTGAGCCCGAGCATCATGAACCGAGCCAGACGAGCGACCGATCGATGATGATCACGATGGAAAGAGCGCGTCATGGACGCTGGCGGCACCGGACACGCCGTTGCGCCATGCGGTCATGCGAACGCGGACATCCTTGTGGGCTTGGGTCGAGCCGCGGCCATCGAGCAGACCCTCAAGGGTGAAGGAGAGCGCACCGCCTGCAAGCTGGTGGGCGAGGCGGTGAACAGTCTCTGCGGTGGCGGAGGTGAGCGGGCCGCCGTGGGCAAGGGCGTTGCGGATTCGCTGGAGTCGCTCTCGCGCGCGGGGCCAGCGATCTTGCAGCGCTTGGCACCAGACCTCGAGGTCCGCGGGGGAGGACAGGTGGGCAGCGAGGGTGTGGACCTGGCGGCCGACACGGTCGTGGACCGGCCAGATCGTGGCAAGGGTTGGCAAGGCGTCCACGGCGCGATCGGCATGGAAGGCCCGGCGGCCACCGGGGATGGGCGGGAAGATCTTCGTCTCCAACGCTGCGAGCTGCGCATGCTTGCTCGGCGGGATGACCTCGTAGAAGCCGCTGTGGGAGCCGCTCACGGCTGCGAAAACGGCAGAGCGCAGCGTGTTGATGATGCGGGAGTGAATCCAGCCGGCCGTGAGATGGGAGTCCAGGTAGCGATGCCAGGTGCCGCCGTTGGGGACGCGAGCGGCGACGCGCTCAAGGACGAGGACGTCGAGGACGATCGCGGCTAGGGGTGGCTGGTCGGCGGCGTCCTGCCACCAGCCCAGGGCGTCGACAGCCTCGTTGAGAGCAGGGTCGGTGACGGGCAGCCGAGAGCCGAGGGTGGCGGCGAGTTTGCCGAGTTCATCGGCGGTGCGGTCAAAGTCGGGGGCGACGGCGGCACGGTCGTAGGGCGTGGTGAAGCTCCACCAGCCGGTGACTCGGCCGTCGGTCACGTGGATGTTGCCATTGAGTGGCCGCCAGTAGCGGTCGCCGGCTTGGACGCTGGCGATGGTGACGACCGCTTGGGCTTGCTCGGCGGCGACGCGTGGCGCGTCGGCGAAGACGCCTGTGCCGAGATCCACGCGAGCGAGCACGATCCGGTCGCCCTTAGGCAGGTCGGGGAGGCGCAGCGGCGAGTCAGGGTTGGTGAGCTCGACGGGCAGCTGGCTTTGGCCGGGGCCGTCATTCTCAAGGGTTTCGCGGACCCAGGTGCCGTCGTAGAAGGTGATGGGGCCAACGGTCTGCGACACGCCGCCGCCGAGGCTGGCGCGGTCGAAGGCGACCCAGACGACGTGGTTTGCGGGGGTGGCCGGCGTGGCCAGCACCCGCCGGCAGAGGCCGATCCGGTCGGGTTCGGCCAGCCCGGCGAGCTCGTCCGGCCGGGGCCAGGCCCCGGGGCCGGGGCTGGGGATGTCGCCGAGGTGCACGCGCGCCATGCAGACCACGAGGGCGTTGTCTTCCAGGACACCGGCGAGGAGCCGGCTGAGTTCTCGGGTGTTGCGGTCGGCGCGGACGAGCTGCCAGAACACGTCCCGGCGTGCAGCAATGGTCTCGTAGGGCGTCTGAGGGTCACGGCAGGCATCGGCGATGTCGCACCACGCCTCCTCGACCACGGCCGGGTCGGCCCAGCGAGCACAGAGCGCAGCGAGCGCGGTTTTCGCTGCGGGGAGGGCGGGCGCTGGGTCTGACCCTGGCAGGCCGGTGGTCGCCGCAAGGGCGTTGGTGAGCTCCGCGCCGAGGGCGGCGTCCAGCTTGGGACCGATCAGGGCGGCAGCCTCGTGCAGGTCGGCGACGGCCGACGTCCAGCCCTGCTCGTGCTTGCCCTTGTAGGGCCGGGGGTCATGGAGCCAGGCGTCCATGTCGGCGGCGGCGGTGACCATGTCGAGGACTTCGGTATCGGTCCAGCGCTCATCAGGCCGGGCCATAGCCTGGCCCAACTCGTCCACCCAGGTCGGCGGCTCGGTGGAATCAGTGGTGCGCGAGTTCACCCTGCGATGGTGACCGGGTAGCACCGCGCGCAGCCAACCCGCGGACAGCAGCTTGCAAGCCCACCCCCTCAATCGGCGCCGAGTCATGAGCGCTGGCTGACCAGCTCGCGGACGGCCAGCAGGCGGTCGGCCGGGTCGAGCGCCGAGAACGCGTGCAGCAGCGCATATCTGGCGCCCTCGGCGTGGCCGAGCGCCTC
>Ga0137369_10003801_pt1 | contig 15450 bp, 6 predicted proteins | sample SagtaG_12_FD_104918 | JGI IMG/M metagenome (GOLD analysis project Ga0137369, IMG submission 104918) | Vadose zone soil microbial communities from Sagehorn Ranch, Mendocino, California, USA - Sage1_L_113_16 metaG | ecosystem: Environmental > Terrestrial > Soil > Vadose zone | place: USA... | reverse complement strand
GCTCGGCCGCGTCCTTGCCGAGGAGCTGGTCAGCCGGTCGCCCGAGCAGCGCCGCCCCACCCCGGTTGACGGGCCGCAATGCCTGCGATTCGTCGAACGCGAAGACCGCCACGTCGATCTCTTCCATCACCCGGCGCAGCAGCGCCGTCGCCTCCAGCGCGCCCAGGCGCTGGGCTCGCAGGTCTTCACCGAGGCTGTTCAGCTCGAGCAGCAAGAGCCCGAGCGCGTCGTCGGGGTCCGAGCCGCGCGCCCGCAGCGAGAAGTCCCCTTCCCGCAGGGCCGCCAGCATGTTCGAGATCGTCTGGAGCGGCCGCACCACGCGCTCCCGCAGGGCGCCGACGAACGCCAGCCATGCACCCGCCAGCAGGATCGTCAGGGTCCATTGTGTGCGGGAGGCGAAGTCGCCGCGCCACAGGAGCAGCAGGGCGAGCGTCACGGCGGGGAGCCCCGTGAGCAGCGCCAGGATGAAAATGCGGCGCTCGTGCCGCGGCTTGCGCTTGCGGCGCCGCTCAGAGCCCATGCCGCTGGAGCCGGCGGTACAGGGCGCTGCGGGAGAGCCCGAGCGCCTTCGCGGCCTCGCTCACGTTGCCGCCCGCGCGCGCCAGCGCCTTCTGAATGAGCACCCGCTCCACGTCCTCTAGACTCATCTGGTCGAGCGGCGTGGCACCGTCGGCCCCCGTGCCCAGCCCCAGGTCCCGCGGCCGCACGACGCTCTCTTCGGCCATGAGAACCGATCGCTCGATCGTGTGGTCGAGCTCGCGCACGTTGCCGGGCCAGGGATGTTGCAGGAGGGCCTGCATCGCGTCGGGAGCGAAGCCCGTGATTCCCTTGCGGTAACGTGTGGCGTAGCGCCGCGCGAAATGGCTGGCGAGCAGCGGGATGTCCTCGCGCCGGTCGCGCAGCGGCGGTAGGCGGATCTCGACGGTGTTGAGACGAAACAGCAGGTCCTGCCTTACCCTACCCGCCGCCGCGTCGGCGTGGATGTCCGCGTTCGTAGCCGAGATGACGCGGACGTGGGCACGCTGCGTCTTGGAGGAGCCGACGCGCTCGAACTCCCCCGTCTCGAGCACGCGCAGCAGCTTCGACTGCTGGGGCAGCGGCAGGTTCGCGATCTCGTCGAGGAACAGGGTCCCGCCTTCTGCGAGCTCGAATCGGCCGACCCGATCGACTTTCGCGTCGGTGAAGGCGCCTTTCACGTGTCCGAACAGCTCGCTCTCGAACAGGCCGTCGGGAATGCCTCCCAGGTTGACGACGACGAGCGGCCGCTCGGCGCGGGCGGACGCGGCGTGCAACCAGTGGGCGACGACCTCCTTGCCGGTGCCGTGCTCGCCGAGGATGAGCACGTTGGCGTCAGAGGGCCCGATCCGCTCCATCAGCTTGAGCACCGGCTGCATCGCGGGCGACTCGGCGATCAGCTCGGGGAGGCCCTCTTTGCGCAGGGCGCGATTCTCGCGCTCGAGCTGCCGGCTCTTGCGCAGCGCCTGGCTGAGCTCGACCTGGGTGCGGAGCGTCGCGAGCAGCCGGCGGTTGTCCCACGGCTTCTCGACGAAATCGCGCGCCCCGCGGCGCATCGCCTCGACGGCGCCGTCGATGCTGGCCCAGGCGGTCATCACCACGACCGGGGGCGGCGCGTCGAGCGTCTGGAGCCGCGCCAAGAGGTCCAACCCTTCCGCTCCGGACGTCGTGTCCCGGGTGTAGTTCATGTCGATGAGGAGAGCGTCGAAGTCCCGGGCGCCGAGGGCGGTGAGGACGGCGCGGGGGGAGGTGGCACTCTCGACCTCGTAGCCCTCGCCTTTGAGGAGCAGCTTCAGGGCCTCCAGCACGTCCGGCTGATCGTCTGCAACGAGAATACGCGGGTGCATGCTCAAGCTTGTTGGGGCTTGGGGCTCGGGGCTAGGGGCTCAAGTCCTCACCCCTTGACCCCCTCTCCCTTCGGGAGGGGGGGAACCTCGCCGGCCCCTTGTTCTTCATTACCCTCGGGATCATCGTTACCCTCGGGATCATCCTTCGCGACAAGCGCAGCGACACGCGCTGAACCCCGGTACCTATTCCGCTCGCAGTGCCATCATCGGGTCCACCTTCATCGCCCGGCGCGCCGGCAGGTAGCAAGCGATCAGCGCCACGCCCAGCAGCAGCGCCGTCACCGCGGCCAGCGTCGCGGGGTCGGTCGGGCTCACGTCGTAGAGGACACCGGTCAGCACGTGCGCCGTCGCGAGCGCAGTGAGCACGCCCAGGACGACGCCCCAGCACGCCAGGGCCATCCCCTGCCCCAGGACGAGTCGGCGCACGTCCCCGGCCTGCGCCCCGATCGCGAGCCGCACCCCGATCTCGTGTGTGCGCTGGGCCACGAACGCCGCCAGTGTGCCATAGAGACCCACGGCGGCGAGCAACAGCGCGATCACGGAAAATCCCGACAGCAGCAGCGTGTCGAACCGCGGTCGCGCGAGCGGCGCGGCCAGAAGGCGCGTGAACGGATGCGCGTCCGCCACGAGCACCATGGGATCGAGCTCTTGGGCGGCGGCGTGCACGGCACCGATCACCGCCCCCGCGGCAGCGGAGGACCGGACAGCCAAATAGGTCGGTTGTTGACCGGGGCTGTCCGTCTGCCGGAACGGGATGTAGATGCTGGCAGGTGCGACAGCCAGCTCGCGGTACCGCGTATCGCCCACCACGCCCACCACCGTGAGCCACGGCTCGTGCCGGTCCGGGAGACCGAACTTGAGCCGCTTGCCGACCGCGTCCCGTCCGGGCCAGAGGCGGCGGGCCGTCGCTTCGCCGACGATCGCCACCGGCGGCGAGCCCGCGCGGTCCTGATCCGTGAACGCACGGCCGCGACGCACGGGGATGCCCATGGTCTGGAAATAGTTCGGAGCGATGGGCTCGAGGTTGAGCGTTGGGTTCTCGACCGCTGCGGCTTGCCCCTGCCCTTCCGCGGTAACGGTCGCATCCCAGCCACCCGCGCCGGTGAAGGGGGCGAGCACGACCGGCGTGGCCGCCACGCCCGGCAGCGCCTCGAGCCGCTCGACGAGCTGATCGAAGAACGTCAGCCACCGCGACACCGCAGCGTACTTCGGGCGCGGCACCCTCACCTTCACGAGCGTCAAGTGCGTGGCGTCGAGACCCAGGTCGACGTGCTGCAGCCTGATGAGACTGCTCGTCAGCAGCCCGGCCCCGGCCACGACCACTAGGGCCAGGGCGACCTGCGACACCACGAGTGCCTGCTTGATGAAGCGCGTCCGGCGACTCTCTCGGCCTCCCTGCGCACCGCCCCGCAGCGTCGGATGCATTGGCGCTCGTGCCGTCCAGACAGCCGGCGCGAGGCCGAAGAGCAGAGTCGCCGCCATCGAGACGGCCACGGCGAAGACGAGCACCACGGCATCGACACGCACCTCCGCGAGTCGGGGCAGCTCGGCCGGCGCCACAGCCACGAGCCCGCGCACCGCCCCGTACGCGAGCCCGATTCCCAGGGCACCGCCTGCCGCGGCGAGGACGCCGGTCTCGACGAGCAGCTGCCGGGCGATTCTGCTCGAACCCGCCCCCAGCGCCGTCCGCACGGCGAGCTCCCGCTCCCGCGCAACGCCGCGAATCATCAGGAGGGAGGCGACATTCACGCCGGCGATGACGAGCACCAGGCCCACGGCGGCCGAGAGGATGAGCACCGAGTCTCGCAGGTTGCCAATCACGGCATCTCGAAACGGCTCGACGACCGCACGTTGCCCGAGCAAAATCTCGCCCGGCGGGTAGGCGGTCTCGCGCTCGCGGACGAACGCCGTCGCTTCGGCCTGCGCCTGCTCGAGCGTCGCGGCCCGTTTCAGCCGGCCGATGATGCTGAAGGGCGCGAACCGGTTGCTGATCATGTCGCGTGTGACCTGGAGCGGAACCCAACCCTCGGCCCCCTTCGGGTACACGAAGCCACGCGGCGCCACGCCCACGATGGTACGCGGATCCTGCCCCAACCGAATGACCCGCCCCACAGCACGCGGATCGCCCCCAAACTCGCGCTGCCACAGGCCGTAGCTGATCATCACGACAAGCTCGGCGCCGGCCGCAGCATCCGCGGGCTCGATGAGACGGCCCGCGGCGGGACGCACGCCCAAGACCCGAAAGAATTCTCCGGAAACCATGCTCATCATGACCGAGAGCGCACGATCGCCGGCCTGCACCACGTACGGAAACGCGCCGTCGTACTGGACGCCCGCCACGCCCGCGAAGACGCGGCTCCGCTCGCGCAGCGGGGTCAGGTCCGTGACGGCGAACGGGCGCAGCGAATTGTCGCGCGGCGCTTCCTTGCGGCGCTTCCTTATAGAAGAGGACGAGGCGCTGCTGTTCTTCGATCGGGAGCGGCTTCAGTAGAACTCCGTTGGTGACGCTGAACATCGCGGTGGTGGCGCCGATGCCGAGGGCGAGGGTGAGCACGGCCACGCACGTGAAGCCGGGGGCCTTGCGGAGAGTGCGCAAAGCGAACTTGAGGTCTTGGAGCATGTCGGGGCTCGGGGTTAGGGGATCGAGTCCTCACGCCTATTCCGCACGCAGGGCGATCGCCGCATCGACGCGCGTGGCCGACTGAGCCGGGACGAGACTGGCGAGCGCCGCGACACCGATGAGGAACCCGGTGACCGCCGTGAGCGTCGCCAGGTCAGTCGGAGTCACGCCGTACAGCAACGCCACTAGCAACCGGTTCGCCAGCAGCGCGCCGAGCAGCCCCAGCGCCGTTCCCACGCCTGCGATCAAGAGACCGCGCCGCATCACCATCCGGCGCAGATCTCGCGCCGTGGCCCCGAGTGCCATCCGCACACCGAGCTCGCGCGTGCGTTGGCGCACCATAGTCGCCATCGCGCCCAGCAGACCCACGGCGGCCAGCACGACCGCGGCGCCCGCGAACACGGCGAGCAGCAGCGCGTTGAGTCGCGGCTGGGCCAGCGGCCCCTCGAGGAACGTCTCGAACGGTGCCGCGCTCGCCAGTGCGACACCCGGCTCCGCCTCGCTGATCACGCGCCGGATTGTCGGCACCAGCTCGGCGGGTGAGCCGCTCGTGCGGATGGCCAGGTTCGTCGGCATGAAGGGGAAGAACGACTGCCTGAGCGGGAAGTAGACGCTCGCGCGCGCCTCCCGCAGGTCGCGGTAGCGTGTATCCGGGACGACTCCGACGACGGTGACTGCCCGCTCCAAGTCGGCTCTATTGCGCAAACGTTTGCCGATGGGATCGGCGGACCCCCAGTAGTGCCGCGCGGCGGACTCACTGACCACGACGACCGGCGGCGCACCCGCGCGGTCGGCGTCCGTGAAGCCCCGCCCACGGACCACCGGAATGCCCAACGCCGCGAAGTAATCCGGTCCGACGACCTCCAGGTTGAGCATCGGGTTGGCTGCGGCCTCTTCTGCAGTCTGTCCTTCGGCTGAGGGCTTGCCGTCCCACCCGCCGTTTCCCGAAAAGGGAACGGCGACCACGGGCGAGACAGCGCGCACGCCCGGAATCGCGTGCACCTGCGACTGCAGCCTCTCGAGCATTGAGAGCTGCTTCGCCGGGGTATCGAGCTGATCGGAGCGAATTGCCAACTCGCCGATCAGCAGGCGCGACGGCTCGAGGGAAAGCTCGGCCCGTTCGAGGTTAATGAGGCTCCTGGCGATCAGTCCCCCCGCCGAGAGAACGACCAGCGCGAGCCCGACCTGTCCCGCTACCAATGCTTCCCTCCCGAGCCGGGAGCGCCTGCCGGGGCTCTGCCGCGTGCCCATTCGCAGCAACTGCTCGAGCTGCACACGCGACGCTAGGACCGCGGGCGCGAGGCCGAAGAGAAGCATCGCGGCGCCGGTGATTGCGATGGCGCCGGCCAGCGCGGTGGCATTCAGGTGAATCTCGTCCAGGCGGGGTAGCTCGGCCGGTGCGAAGGCGACGAAAACTTGGACGGCGCCAGCCGCCACGACGATCCCAAGCACGCCGCCGGTGATCCCGAGGAGTCCGTTCTCGATTAGCAGTTGCCCGATGACCTGCCCGCGCCCGGCGCCGAGCGCCGAGCGCAGCGCGATCTCGCGCATGCGGGCGAGGCCGCGCACGAGCAGGAGATTGGCAACATTGGTGCATGTGATCAGAAGCAGCAACGCGGCGGCCGCGGCGAACGCGAACAGCGCCGGCCGCACGTCCCCCAGGACGAGCCGCGGCAGCGTGTGGACGACGCCGGTCAGGTCACGCTGCCACGGCGACGTGTCGGGGCGCCGGAACAAGGTCGTCATCTCCTCGCGCGCGTTGGCAGGTGTCGCACCGGGCGTGAGCCTCCCAAGGACGTAAAAGCCCATCAGCGACAGCCCTTCCGGGGACATCGATGGGACGACCGGTGCCCAGAAATCGGTGCCCTTGGGATAGTCGAGCCCCTGGGGCATGACCCCGACGATTGTGTACGCGGTACCACCGCCATACAGCACGACCTGTCGCCCAAGTACGTGAGGGTCGGCGCCAAACCGCTCCCGCCAGGCAGCGTGGCTCAAGACCAGAACCGGTGCCGCGCCGCGCACGTCATCCGCTGGACGCAGCGTGCGGCCCAATGCCGCTCGCGCCCCGAGCACGTTGAAGAAGTCGCCCGACACGAGTGCGCGGCGGAGCTGTGACACCTGGCCGCCGTCGCGGATCGGCAGCGCCCCAGCGCCATTGAAGAGGAAGAGTGCGGCCCGCTCGAGCGTACGCGTGCTGCGCGCGAACTCGCGGCCGTCCTCGAGCCCGAGGGGATGGTTGAACGCGCGGTCTCGCGCTTCACCCCAGAGCACGACGAGCCGGTCCTGGTCCTGCACGGGGAGCCGGCGCAGGAGCAGCGCGTCGGCCACGGTGAACACCGCGGTCGCGAGACCGATCCCGAGGGCGAGGGTGAGGATCGCGACGGCGCTGAAGCCCGGGGCTTTTCGCAGGGTCCTCAGGGCGTACCGCACGTCTCGCAGCATCTCCGTCTCCTCCTACCGGGTGCTGGAAAACTCCCTGAAGTGTCGCGAGGTCGATTGATTGGACGCCCTGAAGGGCGCCCTCGGCGCCGACGCGTCCTGAAGGACGCCGGTGCCGCGCCGTCCTTCAGGACGGGCCCGCAGCCGAGGCCGGGCTTCAGCCCGTGCGATCACCCGACGCAACCCCTCATACGTCCCCTTTCAGCATCGTGCCACCGGTCGGGCTTGCAGGCGTATCACGGACGCAGGCTGCGGAGCGCGTAACGGAGGTCATTCATAGCGCAGCGCCACCACCGGATCCACCGTCATCGCCCGGCGCGCCGGCACGTATGCAGCGAGGCAACCGACCCCCACGAGCAGCACGCAGACCGCCGCGAGAGTGATCGGGTCGGTGGGACTGATCTGGAAGAGCAGCGCCGTCAGGAATCGCGAACTGACGAGCGCGGCAGCGAGGCCCACGGCGGCACCGAGCGAGGTCACGCCTAGGGCAGCACCCAGCACCGCTCGACGCAGCTGTGCCGGCGTCGCCCCCAGCGCCAGGCGGACGCCCAGATCGCGCGTCCGCTCCTGGACGGCCGCCGCCATCAGGCCGTACAGCCCGATGGCGGCGAGCAGCAGGCCCACGAGTCCGAATGCCGAGAGCAGGAGCGTGCTCAGCCGCGGCTGCGCCAGCGGTTTGGCGAGAAACTCGTCCATAGGTCTGGCATCCCACACGTCGAGCTGGGGGTCGAAGTCACGGACCGTGCGGCGCATCGCGGGCAGCACCGACGCGAGGGCGTCACGGGTGCGCGCCGCGAAGGTTCCGAACGTGACCAGCTGGTGCCATGGCAGATAGATCGTCGGTGTGGCTTCCTTCAGGCGGCGGAAGCGGATGTCGCCGGCGACGCCGACCACCGTCCGCCAGTCCGTTGGGTCGCCACCGAGGAACCGGAGGCGCTTGCCGACCGGGTCCTGGCCGGGCCACAGACGGCGCGCCACCGCCTCGCTCACGACCACGATCTTGGGGGCGCGCTCCCGGTCGCTGGACAGGAAGCCGCGACCACGCAGGATCGGAATCCCGAAGGTGCGGAAGTATTCGGTCCCTCCACCTTCGAGGGGTACCGGAGGGTTCGCGTCCACCGCGGCCTGCGACTGTCCGTCCAACACAGGCGTGACCTGCATGAGGTTCGCTCCCGCGAACGGCGTATAGAGGATGGGTGTCAACGCCGTCACGCCCGGGACCTCGCGCAAGCGCCCGTAGAGGTCATCGAACATCGCGACGATTTTCTGGTTCGAGCCGTACTTCACGTAGGGGACCGCGAGCTCAACGATAGAGAGGTGGTCCGCGTCGTAGCCGAGGTCAAGTCGCTCGAGACGCTCGAGGCTCCGCACGAGAAGGCCCGCACCGGCGAGCATGACGACCGCGAGCGCTACTTGCGACGCGACCAGCGATTGCCGAAAGCGTCGCCGCCGTCTCGTCTCCGTTCCCGAGCGTGAATCGATGCGGAGAAGAGCGGCAAGATCCCCTCGCGACGACAGGAGAGCCGAGACGACCCCGAAAAGCATCACCGCCACGAGCGTCACGCCGGCGGCCACGTCCACCGGCGTGCCCGCGAGGCGGATCACGTCCATGCGCGGGACCTGCGCCGGCGCGAACGCGAGGAGGAGGTGCAGCAGCCCTGCCGCGCAGGCGAGGCCGAGGGCGCCGCCGGCCGTGGCGAGCAGTGCGCTCTCCGCCACGAGTAGGCGGGCGATGTGGCGGGAGCTCGCCCCCAGCGCGCGGCGCATCACGATCTCTGGTGCACGGAACGAGGCGCGCAGCAGCAGCAGGTTGCCGACGTTCACGCAAACGATGAGGAGCAGCAAGGTGACCGCCGCGGTCAGCGCGACGAGGATCGGCTTCGCGTCGCCGAGCACGGCCTGCGTGAGGGTCCGGACCGCCGCACCGGTCGGGTACGCCGGGGCCCGTCGCTCGTGGTCCAGCTGCCGCGCGATGGCGAGGAACTCCGACTGCGCCGACGACGGGGTGGCATCCGGCGCCAGGCGGGCGACGACGTCGATGAGGTCGAAGGGGCGGGGTCGAGTCCAGTAGTCCGTCCCGGGGGGGAAATCCAATCCAGGCGGCGTCACGCCGACGATCGCGTAGCTCGTCTGGTCCTGCGTGGTCGTCAGGCGCCGGCCGAGGACCCGCGGATCGCCACCGAAATCCCGTTGCCATGCCTGGTAACTGATCACTGCCACGGGTGCCGCACCCTCCAAGCCGTCCTCCGGCCGAAGCAAGCGACCGAGCACCGGACGCGCACCGAGGACGTCGAAGAAGCCCGCGGTGACCATCGCCTGCTTCAGCACGATCGGCCGGCCGCCGTCCGTCAACGGTATGGCTTGGGCTCCCCAATGCACGAAGCCGGCGACGTTGGTCAGGGTCCGGCTCTGGCGCCGCAGGTCATCGACCTCCTTCACGCTGACCGGGAGCTCCACGGTCGGATCACGAAAGGTCCAGAGGACGACAACCCGATCCGGGTCGCGCACCGGGAGCTTGCGCAGCACGACGGCGCGGAAGATGCTGAACATCGCGGTTGCCATGCCGATCCCGATTCCCAGAATGAGCACGACGGTCGCGGCGAAGGTTGGCGCGCGGCGCAACTGACGGAGCGCGTAGCGGAGGTCCTCGGCCAGACGTGTCATATCACTCGACTCGCAGCGCCTGCGCGGGATCGGTCCTCATCGCCCGGCACGCCGGCAAGAAGGCGGCGCCGACACCGACCCCCAAAAGCACCACGCACGCCCCCGCGAGCGCGATCGGGTCAGTGGGGCTGACCTGGAATAGGAGGGCTGTGAGCAGTCGCGAACTCAAGAGCGCCACCACGAGCCCCACCCCAGCGCCGACCGACGTCAGGCTGAGGGCTGCGCCGAGCACATCGCGACGCAGGCGTCCCGGCGTCGCGCCGAGCGCCATGCGCACGCCGATCTCGCGTGTCTGCTCGCGGACGACCGACGCCATCAAGCCGTACAGCCCCACGGCGGCGAGCAGCATGGCCACGAGTCCGAACCCGGACATGAGTTGCGTGGAGAGCCTAGGGAGCGCACGCTGGTCGGCCAGCAGGTCCTCCATCGTCTCCGTGCGCACGATGTCGGCCTCGGGATCGGCGTCGTGCACGGCGCGACGCATCGCCGGCAGCAGACCCCCCAGGGGGCCGATGGTCCGCACGGCGAATAGGCCCTGCGAGAAGTACTGGCGCGACGGCAGGTAGATCGTGGGTGTCGCCTCCCGGAGGCTGCGAAAGTGAATGTCGCCGGCAATGCCGACCACGGTTCGCCACGCCCCGGCGCTGGTGTCACTGGCCATACGGATGCGTTGGCCGATCGGGTCGGCCCCGAGCTGGAGGAGCCGAGCCGCCGCCTCGCTGACGACCGCCACGTTGGGCGCGTTCTCCCGATCGGTGTCGAGAAACCCGCGGCCCCGCAGCAACGGGATCTCGAGTGTGCGGAAGTATTCCGGGCCGCCCGCCTCGATCGGTATCCGCGGATTCTCACTCGCCTCGGATGACGACCGGCCCTCGACCTCCCACGGCGCATTGAATATCTGAGGCCCGAAGAACGGCTGCGCTTCGACCGGGGTGATCGCGGTGACGCCGGGAAGGGCGCGGAGTGCAGGAGGGATCCGGTCCAACAAGGCGCCGAATTTCGCTTCGGCGTCAGCACGTGAGACCGGGACCGTGAGCCAGAGCAACGAGAGACGGTCCGCGCGGTAGCCGAGATCGATTCGCAACAGCCGGTCGAGGCTGCGCGCCAGGAGCCCGGCGCCAGCCAGCACGACGACGGCCAGAGCGACCTGTACCGCAACGAACCAGCGCCGCACGCGTTTGCGCGCCCTGGTCTCGCTGCCCGACCGCGCGTCGATGCGGAGTGGGGAGGCAAGACTTGTCTGGGCAGCGGCGAGCGCGGGGAGCACCCCCACCAGCACGACCGCGAGCAGGGTCACACCGACTGCCGCCGCCAGAGGTGCATTCCCCAGGCGAATGAGGTCGGTGCGAGGAAGGCCGGCGGGCTCCAGCGCCACGAGCATGCGGAGCAACGCCACCGCCATGAAGAAACCGAGCGAGCCTCCGACGATGGCGAGCGTCCCGGTCTCGATCAGCAGGAGACGCGCGATGTCGCGGGCGGTGGCGCCGAGTGAACGGCGGACCGCAAGCTCATGCGTCCGCGTCGCCACGCGGAGCAGGACCAGGCTGCCAACGTTGACGCAGGCCAGCACGAGGAGCAGCGCCACCGCTGCCGTGAGCACCTGGAGGACTGGTCGCACATCCCCGAGGACAGCCTGCGAGAACGTGCGGATCCGGGCTCCAGCCACCACCTCCCGGTCGCGGGCGTGTTGCTTCCGGTACATCTCCCGCATGGTCGAGAGGAACTCGGCCCGCGCCGCCGCGGGCGTGGCAGTCGGAGCGAGGCGGGCGACGACGTCGAGCCCACCGCCATACACCAAGGGGCTCCAATACTCTGCGCCGGCGGGGTACGCGAGTCCGGCGGGCGCGACACCCACGATCGTGTAGCGCCGCCGGGTATACGGATTCGTCAGTTGGCGTCCCAGCACAGCGGAGTCGCCGGCGAAGCGCCGCTGCCACGTGTCGTAGCTCACCACCAGCACCGAGGGCTCGGTGAGGGATTCGTCCTCCGATCGAAACAACCGGCCGAGCGCCGGGCGAGCGCCGAGTACATCGAAGAAGTTCCCCGTGACCCACGCCGCCCGGAGCACGAGCGAGCGATCGCCGTCCAACAGCACAAAGCCGAACGCACCCTGGTGCGCCTCGCCAGCGATGGCAGACATCGTGTGGCTTTCGCGCCGCAGCTCGTCCAACTCCGTGGGCGCCACCACGAGATCAACCCCACGCGGGTCAACGATGCGTGGCAGGACGATCCGTTCCTGGTCGCGGACCGGGAGCGGGCGAAGCAGGACCGTGTCGGCCACGGTGAACATCGCGACCGCCATCCCGATGCCGAGACCAAGGATCAGCACCGCCGTCGCAGTAAACGTTGGCGAGCGGCGCAAGGCCCGAAGGGCGACGCGGAGGTCATTCATAGCGAAGGGCCACCATCGGATCCACCTTTGTCGCCCGGCGTGCCGGGACCCACGTCGCCAGCAGCGCCACGGCGACCAGCAGCAACGCCGTCGCCACGAACGTCGTCGCGTCCCTCGGCGCCACCTCGAACAGCAAGGCGCTGAGCGCCCGCGTGACGCCGAGCGCCACGAGCAGCCCCAACCCGACGCCCGCCGCCACGCGGCGCAGGCTCTCTGCCATCAGTAGCCCGACCACGTCCGCACCTCGCGCCCCCAGCGCCATCCGGATGCCGAGCTCCCGCGTCCGCTGGGTCACCGCGTACGCGGTGACGCCGTAGATGCCGACCAGCGCAAGCCCGACCGCGAGCAGGGCAAAGATTGTGAGCAGGGTCGTGTTGAAGCGCCGCGCCGCGGTCTGGCGGCCGATCAGCTGCTCGAGGCTCACGATGTCCCCGATCGATTGCTCCGGATCAGCCTGATGCACCGCGTCGCGGATCGCGCCCACGAGCTGAAGCGGGCGCCCATTGCCTGATCGGAGAGCCACCCATATCTCCCGCGTCTCGGATTGCTGCGATGCCGGCGAGTAGATCTCAGGCTGGGGCCTGGCATCAAGCGAGGCCGAGCGCAGGTTGTCGATCAGGCCCACGATCGTGATTGGCGCTCCGGGTCCCCGCGGCCCGCCGATGGTGAGCTGCCGGCCGATTGGATCCTGGCCCGGCCAGAGCTGATCCGCCGTCGCCCGGTTGATCACCGCGACGCGTGGCGCACCGGTACGATCCTGCGCCGTGAAGCTACGACCCCGCCGGATAGGGATCCGGAAAGTCGTGAAGTAGTCCGGGGAGATGTCGGAGGACCGCAGTATCATGACCGGCTCGGGATAGTCCGGCCGGACCGTGCGCGGATCGAAGGCGATCATGAACATGTTGCCACTCAACGGCAGCGTGCTCGCGAGGCTGGCCGATTGGACGCCCGGGTGCGCCTGCAGCGTCGCGAGCATGTTCTCGAAGAACAGCGTCTGTTGCGCGCCCGCGGGATAGCGCGCGGGCGTGAGGCGAATGCGGGCCGCTAGCACGTCGCGCGTGTCGAATCCGGGATTCACGTTGTTCAGCCGGATGAAGCTCCGCACCAGCAGGCCCGCTCCCACGAGCAGCACCAGGGCGAGGGTCACCTCGCTCACGACGAGCGTGCTCTGCAATCGCCGGCGCCCACCGGTTGCGCCCGGGGCATCCTCCCGCAGCGATTGCTCGATGCCGGGCGCCGAGGCCCGCCACGCGGGCAGGAGACCGAACGCCACGCCCGTCATGACGGCCAGACCGAGGCTGAAGCCCAGAACGCGGCCGTCGAGTCCAATTTCGGTTGTCCGCGGAAGCGCGTGCGGCCACACAGCGAGGAGGGCATCGAGTCCCCCGGTGGCCAGGACGACTCCGACGACTCCCGCGGCGAGCGCGAGCAGCGTGCTTTCTGTAAGCAGCTGCCGGACGAGCCGCCCGCGTCCGGCGCCGAGCGCGCGTCGAACCGCCATCTCACGGCGGCGCGCGGTGGCGCGGGCCAACAGCAGGTTGGCCCCGTTGGCGCATGCGATCAACAGCACCAGGCCGACGGCGCCGAGCAGAATGAGCAGCGGCCGGCGAACATCGCCGATCGCAACGTCCCGCAGCAGGGTGACGTCGAAGCCGGTGTCGAGAATCGATCGGCCACCGGCGGAAGGGGCGCCTCCGCCCGGGCTGGCCTGGCCCGTCACGCTCAACTGCCGCCCGGCGCCGCTACTCCCAGAGTCGCTGGCGCTGAGACGCGCTGCGAGCAGCTTGACGTCGCCGACCACACGCTCCATGGAGACACCCGGCGCCAGGCGCGCTACGGCGTTGAGGAAATGCACCCCGCGGTCCGTCTCGACTTGCGGATTCTGCGACAGGAACTCCCCCATCGGCGTCCACACCTGCACGTCTTCATTGGGGAACTGAAACCACGTGGGCATCACGCCGACCACAGTGAAACTGCGACCGTCGAGCGAGATCGACTTGCCCAAAATGCCGGGATCGCGCCCGAAATTCGTGACCCACAGTCCGTGGCTCAACAGCGCGAGCGGGTTGCGCTCCTCGGCGGCCGCGAAGCCGTGGCCGAGCTCGGGGTGCACGTGGAGCACATCGAACAGGTCCGCCGTGACCGCGCCGGCCTGGACTTCGCGCGGGTCTCCTGCGCCCGTCAAGTTGTGACGCTGCGTCCTCACGGCCGCGACGCCGGTGAAGTCCTGCGAAAGCGCCCGCAGGTCGTGGAGGTCCGGGAAGGACACGCCAAACCGCACGCCGCGGAACCCGGTGGACATGATCTGGACGAGCCGGTCCGATCCGGGGTACGGCAGCGGCTTGAGCAGCACGGCGTTGACCGCGCTGAAGATCGCCGTATTGGCGCCGATGCCGAGCGCGAGCGTGAGCACGGCGACGAGCGTGAAGCCCGGGCCTTTGGCGAGCGTGCGGACGGCGTAGCGGAGGTCTTGGAGCACTGTATCCATCTCGGTCTCCGATGTCCTGGTGTCAGGTGTCAGGTGCCGGGTGCCGGGTGTCGGGTGTCAGGGGAACACCCCGACACCTGACACCCGGCACCCGACACCTATTCGTATCGCAACGCCACCATCGGGTCCACGCGCGCGGCGCGGCGCGCCGGAGCAGCCATCGCGAGCAGCGCGACGCCGACCAGTACCAGCGGCACGATGGCGAACGTCAGCGGGTCCACCGGGTGCACGCCGTAGAGGAGCTTGCCCAGTGCCCCCGCGGCGAGCCCCGCGGCCATACCGCCCAGCGCGACGCCGATGAGCGTCAGCCGCAGGCCGCCGCCGAGCACCGTGCGGAGCACGTCGGCGGGCCGGGCACCAAGCGCTACGCGCACGCCGATCTCGCGCGTGCGCTGGCCGACGGTGTACGACAGCACGCCGTAGATCCCCACCGCGGCCAGCGTGATCGCCAGCGCCGCGAACAGGCTCAGCACGAACGCCGGGTAGCGACGGTCCGCCATCGTCTCGGCGACGTGGTGGTACATCGTCACCGCGTCGGCGACCGGGACGCCCTTGTCCATCTCGGAGACGGCCGCACGGACCATGCGGGTCAGTGTCGCAGGCGGGAGCGTGCTGCGCAGGACGAGGCTCATGCTGCTCTGCTGCGACTCCTGCGCGAACGGGTAGAACAGCGTCGGCTCGAACGCGGCGTCGAGCCCGTCGTGACGCGAATCGGTCACGACGCCGACGATCTCGACCGAAGCGGTTGGGTGCCACCACTCGACCTTGACATGCTGGCCGATCGGGTCTTCGTCTGGCCACAGCTTGTGCGCCATAGCGTCGCTGATGACCGCCACCGGCGCGCTGCCGATCCGGTCGGTCGTCGCGAGCGAGCGGCCCCGCTTGAGCGGGATGCGCATCGCGTCGAAGTAGCCCGGGTCCACGAGGCGGATCGCGGCCGTGCGCCTCGCCGGGGGCGGGCGTGGGGCGCCCGACCACGGTC
>Ga0137369_10003794_pt1 | contig 15460 bp, 13 predicted proteins | sample SagtaG_12_FD_104918 | JGI IMG/M metagenome (GOLD analysis project Ga0137369, IMG submission 104918) | Vadose zone soil microbial communities from Sagehorn Ranch, Mendocino, California, USA - Sage1_L_113_16 metaG | ecosystem: Environmental > Terrestrial > Soil > Vadose zone | place: USA... | reverse complement strand
TCCAGTAGTCGCTCGGCTTGAAGAAGCGCATGAAGTTCGTGGTGATCGGGACGCCCGGGGAGAGGCGTTCAAGAATTTCCCGTTCGGCCTCGACCAACTCGAGCAGGGTGTCGGAGCAGAACCGGTGCCAGTCGAGCTCCTGAGACGGGTTGTGCCACGTCGGCGTCGGACGGGGCGGCAGGATCTCGTCCCAGTCGCCGTAACGCTGACTCCAGAACGCCGTTCCCCACGCGTCGTTCAGCTCGTCGAGCGAGCCGTGTCGCCCGCGCAGCCACTCGCGGAAGCATTCGGCCGAGCGGTCGCAGTAGCACGCCGCCACGTGGCAGCCGAGCTCGTTGTTGATGTGCCACATGGCCAGCGAGGGATGGTCGGCATACCGCGCCGCGAGCCGCTCGACGAGAGCGGCCGCCGCTTGGCGGTACGCGACGCTCGACGGGCAGTAGTGCTGACGCGCACCGGGCCAGAGGATGGCGCCGTCGCGTGTCACGGGCAGGCTCTCCGGATGCCTGTGCGCGAGCCACGCGGGCGGGGATGCCGTGGCCGTCGCCAGGTTGGCGAAGATCCCGTTCGCGGCGAGCAGGTCGAGCAGACGGTCGAGCCAGTCGAACTCGTACCGTCCGGGCTCCGGCTCGAGGAGCGCCCAGGAGAACACGCCGACCGTGGCCAGGTTGACGCCCGCCTCGCGCATGAGCGCGACGTCCTCGAGCCAGACCTCCTCAGGCCACTGCTCGGGGTTGTAGTCGCCTCCGTAGAGGACGTGGGGGATCATCGGAGCGAGGCTTACGGCCCAACCCTGTCTGATATGTTTGCTCGTGTCAAGGCAAGTAGCCGTCCAGAGAAGAGGTTTCGACCCTCAGCATGACTGACAAATCGCTCCGTCTTGAGGCCGTCGAGCCGACCGGCGGCGGCTCGTTGCTCGATTCCGTGATCGAGCGGCTGGAAGGGCTGATCTTCGACAGCTTCGAGCCCGGTGACACCCTGCCGGCCGAGGGCAAGCTCGCGGAGGCGCTCGGCGTCAGCCGCCTGACGGTGCGGGAGGCGACCCGCAGCCTCGAGGCTCGGGGGCTGCTCGAGATCACCCAGGGCCGGCGGCCCAGGGTCGCGGCGCCGAACGGGACGCTCGTCGGTGAGTTCTTCAGGAGCGCGGTCCGCCGCGATCCGCGCGCTCTCCTCGATCTGCTCGAGGTCCGGCGCGCGCTCGAAGTTCACATCGCGACGCTCGCGGCGAAACGAGCGACGAAGGGCGATCTCGCGGACATGGAGATGTGCATCGCCGCCATGCGCGCCGGCGCCGACAAATCGGACGCCTTCCACGCCGCCGACGTCCGCTTCCACGAAAATCTCGCGGCGGCTTCGGGCAACCGGCTGCTCGTCTTCCTAATCGAAGCCTTCGCGGAGCCGCTGCGCGAGAGTCGCCTTCGCAGCTTCGCGGGGCATCGCGCGCGCGGCGGTGCGGTCGACGACGTGATCCAGCAACACCAGGCGATCCTCGACGCGGTCGAGGCACACAACCCCAAGGCCGCGGCTCAGGCAATGCGTGAGCACCTGCAGCAGACCGAACAGGACTTGCGCACGCATCTCGGGTGAAGATCAGCTCGATCGAGCCGCTCGTCGTCGACGTCGGGCCACGAAACTGGCTCTTCGTCGTCGTCGACACAGACGAAGGAGTGAGCGGTGTCGGCGAAGGAAGCCTGCCCGGCCATCCGCTCGCGGTCGCCGCCGCCGTCGAGGAATTCCGTGAGTACGTCGTCGGCGAGGACCCGGCGCGGATCCAGCATCTCTGGCAGGTGATGTACCGCCAGCCGTTCTTCCGGGGCGGCGCGGTCGCCTACTCGGCCATGAGCGCGATCGAGCAGGCGCTGTGGGACATCAAAGGGAAAGTCGCGGGCCTGCCCGTCTACGAGCTGCTCGGTGGCCGTTGCCACGACCGGCTCAAGCTGTACGCGAACGGGCCCGGGGGCGCGACCCTCGAGGAATTCGTAGACAGCGCGCGCTCGCTTGTGGGGGCCGGCTTCACGGCGATGAAGACCGGTCTGGAGGCGCCCGTCCTGCCCGTCCAGGGCGACGGAGTCGTCCAGCGCGCGGCCGAGCAGGTCGAGGCGCTGAGAAACGCGGTCGGCGACGAAGTGGAGATCGCCTGGGACGCGCACGGCCGGTTGACGCCGGCGATGGCGATCAAGTTTGCCCGCGCCCTCGAGCCCTTCGACATCTGGTTCCTCGAGGAGCCCGCGCCGCCGGAAAACGCCAAGGTGCTGGCGCTCGTGGCGCGCGCGACGTCCATCCCGGTCGCGACCGGCGAGCGCCTGTTCACGAAGTGGGGCTTCCGCGAGGTGCTCGAGCTCGGTGCTGCGGCGCTGCTTCAGCCCGATGTCTCCCACTGCGGCGGCGTGCTCGAGGCCCGCGCGATCGCGGCGATGGCAGAGGTGTACTACTGCGGGCTCGCGCCGCACAACCCGCTCGGACCGATCAACACGATCGCGTCGGCTCACGTCGCGATGGCGTCGCCGAACTTTGTCGCCCTGGAGATCTGCCTGTACGCGGACGACTGGACGCGCGGCCTGCTCGCGGAACCGCTCGACGTCGCCGGCGGCTACCTCGAGCTCTCGGATGAGCCAGGCTGGGGCGTCGAGCTCGACGTCGAGCTCTGCCGAGGGCATCCCTACAGGCCGCACAAGCTGCCGCTCCTCCGGCATCCGAGCGGCGCCGTCGCGGACTGGTAGGTGCCCCCGAAGGTTCGGATCGGGTTCGTCGGTGCCGGGTTCATGGGCCAGCTTGCCCACATCAGGAGCTACGCGTCACTCGTCGACGAGTGTGAGCTCGTCGCGCTGGCCGAGCCCCGGCAACGAACGGCCGAGCTCGTCGCGGCGCGGTACGGGATTCGCCGCCTCTACCGCGACCATCGCGAGCTGCTCGAGTCGGAGGAGCTCGACGGCGTCGTCGCTGCGCAGAGGTATACGCACCACGCCGAGCTCCTGCCGGAGCTCTATCCGCGCGTCCAGCATCTCTTCACGGAGAAACCGCTCGCCTTGGGTGCGGCGACGGCCGACCGGCTCGCCACGCTGGCCGCCGACGCCGGCTGCATGCACATGCTTGGCTACCAGCGCCGCTCCGATCCGGCGACGCGCGAAGCCAAACGGACGGTCGACGCCTGGAAGGAGAGCGGCGAGCTCGGCGCGCTTCGCTACGTGCGCATGTGCTACTCGGACGGCGACTGGACCGCGAATGCCGACGCTCCGCTGAGCGACGCCGGGGAGGAACCGCCCGCGATTCGCGGCGAGAAGCCGCCGCCCGAGTTCGCCGCCGACGAGGAAGCCTCGTGGGCCCTCGCGACGGCGGCGGACCAGCTCGTCCACCCGCTCAACCTCATCCGCCACCTGCTCGGTGAGCGGTACCGCGTCGTCTTCGTGCACGTCTCGGGACGGTTGCTCGTCTTCGAGAGCGAATCGGGTGTCCCGGTCACGATCGAGGTCACGCCGTACCGGCTGACCGTCGGGTTCGACGAAGAGGTGCTCGTCGCGTTCGAGCGCGGCTACGTGCGGCTTCGTCCCGCGCCTTCGCTCGCGCGCAAGCGCGCCGGCACGCTCGAGCTCTATCGCGATCCCGGCTTCGACGCCCTGCCCGAGCGGATCACCCCGCAGGTGCCGTGGACCGATCCTCAGCTGGCGCAGGCGGCTGACTTCCTCCGCGTGTGCCGCGGCGAGGCTTTGCCGCCGACCGATGCCCGCGAGGCGGCCGAGGATCTCCACCTGGTCGAGGACGTCGTTCGCGCTCGTTTCGCGCTTCCGGCCGCGCGCGAAGCTGCGCGGGTCGAGCGAGCCAACGACATGCGCGCCTGGGAGGAGCGGCTGCGCTCGATGGAGGGAAGGAAGACGCCGGCCTAACCGGAACTGCAGGGGGTCTGCATGTCCTACGCCAGTGCGGGGATCGGCTCGTCCGCCGGCGCTCGCATCACCAGTGACCGGCGGGTCTCAGGATCGAAGAAGTGGCAGCGCTCGGGGTCGAGCGCGAGCCGGATCCTGGTCCCCCTGAACTGGCGTGTCCCCGAAGGGAGCCTGGCTGTGAAGAGCGCGCGAGCCTCCTGAGCGAGCAGCGCCTCCTCCTCCTCGCCCGCGCGGATGCTGACGATCTCGTCGGTCTCGACGGGCGCGGCGTCGACGGGGAAGAAGACGAGCACCTCGGCGCCGAGGTTCTCCTCGACGGTTACTTCGCCTTCGATCGACCAGGCCGGAGAATGGCCCTCGTCGACCAGGGTGAAGTGCTCCGGGCGGACCCCGAGGATGACGCGGTCCGGAATGTCCGCGGCGTCGCGGCCGAGCTCAGAGAGCGGGAGGGAGAAACCGGCGAAACGAAGGGAGTTGTCGACGATCCGCGCATCGACGAGGTTCATCGAGGGCGAGCCGATGAAGGCGGCCACGAACAGGTTCACGGGTGACCAGTAGAGGCTCTGCGGCGTATCGACCTGCTGGATCTTGCCGTCGTTCATCACGGCCGCGCGCTGTCCGAGCGTCATCGCCTCCACCTGGTCGTGCGTCACGTAGACCGTCGTCACGCCGAGCTGGTCGTGCAGGCGCGCGAGGTCGGCACGCACGCGCACGCGGAGCTTCGCGTCGAGGTTCGAGAGCGGCTCGTCCATGAGATACACGGCCGGACGCCGGGCGATCGCGCGACCCATGGCGACCCGCTGTCTCTGTCCACCCGAGAGCGCCAGCGGGCGGCGGTCCATCAGCTCCTCGAGCCCGAGGAGGCGGGCGGTCTCCGTGATGCGCTGGGCGATCTCCCTGCGCGGCGTGCGCCGCACCTTCAGCCCGTAGGCGAGGTTCCTGCGCACCGTCATGTGCGGGTAGAGCGCGTAGTTCTGGAAGACCATCGCGATGTCGCGATCTTTTGGATTGTCGTCGGTGACGTCGCGGTCGCCGATGAAGATGGCCCCGTCGGTGACTTCCTCGAGACCCGCGATGCAGCGCAGGAGCGTCGTCTTCCCGCAGCCGGACGGACCGACGAGCACCATGAACTCGCCGTCCTCGATCGTCAAGTCGACGCCGTCGACGGCGCGTACGCCGTTCGGGAACGTCTTGACAACTGTCTGAAGATCGATGCCCGCCACGACTAACCCTTCAACCCGGTAGTCACGATGCCGCGCGCGAGCTTCTTCTGCAACAGGAAGAATGCCAACAGCGGCGGCAGTGTGAAGAGGAGCGCGCCCGCAAGCGTGATGGGTATCAGCGTGATCTGCGCGGTCGGGTCGTTGTATCCGGTCGCGACCTTGACCCCCAGCGGCAGGAGCTGCTCGGGCAAGAGCAGCGAGGCGTAGATGTACTCGCCCCACCAGCCGGTGCCGAGCCAGATGAAGCCGACTGCGAGCGCGGCGGCCGAGTTCGGGAGGTAGATCTGCCAGAACGTTCGTAGGTGTCCCGCGCCGTCGATCGCGGCGGCGTCGTCGAGCTCCGACGGGAAGGTCGAATAGAACTGGCGGAAGAGGAAGATCAAGAACGCGCTGCCGCCGATCCCCCAGATCAGCCACGGCCAGCGGGTCGAGTACATCCCGAGATGGGCGACGAGGTAGAAGAAAGGGATGAAGATGATCGAGAACGGGACGAACGTCGTTCCGAGCACGAAGATGAACAACGTGTTGCGGCCCCATGCGCGCAAACGTGCGAACGCGTAGCCCGCGAGCGCGCTCGTGATCACCGCAGGCACGGTCGCGATGAGCGTGAGGACGACCGTGTTCCACAAGTAGTGCGAGAACGGGAACAGCCCCGACCACGCGTAGTTGTAGTTGTGCTCGTGGATCGGGCTCGGGATGGCCGGTCCGCTGACGCCTTGGTGCTGCTCCCGCAGCGAGTTGAAGAAGCCCCAGACAAGCGGAGCGACGAACACGCCCGCAAGCACGATGACGAGTGCATAGAGGAGTGTTCGTACGACGAGCCTCTTCGGTGCCCAGCGCCGGCGTCGCCGGCGGCGAGGCGGAGCAGCTTCCGCGGCTACGGCGGCCTGCGTCATTTGCCGTACTGCTCCTTTCCCGAGTACACCCAGAAGCGCCCGCTCAAGAAGAGGAGCGCGGTCACGACGATCAGGAAGAAGACGAAGATCCAGGCGACCGCGGCGCCGTAGCCGAAGTCGCCTTCACCGAAGATCCGCTGGAGGGCGTAGAGGTTGGTGAAGACGTTGTCCGTGGGCACGGTCGACCCGAGCCCCTGCTGGAGCCCCGGCGAGAGGAGGATCGGGAAGACGAATGCCTCGTTCGCGGCGAGGAAGACGCCCCAGACGAGCTGAAACATGATCACCGGTGTCAGGAGCGGCAGCGTGATCGTGACGAAGCGCCTGACGGCGCCCGCGCCGTCGACCCGCGCCACCTCGTGTAGCTCCTCGGGAATGCTCTTGAGCCCTGCGAGGAAGATCAGCATCCCGGTGCCTGCGTAACCCCAGACGAGGACCATGAGCAGTACGGCCGTCGGATGGTCGAGCAGCCAGTCGACGTTGCCGCTGAGACCAAGCGCGCCGAGCGCGCGGTTGATGAGCCCACCGTCCTGCTCGGCCATTGCCTTCCAGACGAACGCCTTCGCGACGACCGGGACGATGACCGCGATGAAGAAGAGCGTGCGCCAGAGCCCGAGAAACTTGATGCTCGCGTTCAGGATCAGCGCCAGCCCGAGTTGGGTCACGATCCAGAGCGGGATGACCGTCACCATCAAGATGCCGGTTCGTTCCAGCGAGTACCACATCTCGTGGTCGTGGTAGGCGCGGACGTAGTTGTCGGTGCCGACGTAGTGCAGGTTGGTGTGGAGGTTCACCGTGGTCAGGTTCGACAGCGACATCAGAAACGCGAGCACGAGCGGAATCGAGCTCAGTGCGATGAAGCCGAACAGCCACGGCGACAGGAAGCCGTAGAAGGCGAGCGTCTCGCGTTTTCTTCGGCGAGACGCCCGCCTTAACGGTCGGGGGGCGGTCGCAACGAGGGGAGTCTGGGTCGTTGCCACGACTTGACTATTTCACGACCGGGATCGGGGTCTATCCCTGCTTGCCCACCTTGATGGCGCGGTTGGTGTCGGCCTCCACCTTCTTCATGAACTCCTTGAAGGACATCTTTCCCTTCGCCGCGTCGGCAAGGTACTTCTGATAGGCGGTCGCCACCGCGGTGTTGTCGGCGAGCCCGACGAGGTTCGGGTTGTACTGGAGCGTCACCTTCGCCGACTTGAGCTCGTGGAGCAGCGTCTTCTTCGCGTTCCGCTGCACCGCCGTCTTCTCCGGCAGCCGGTCGAACAGGGAACGCTGCGCCGGGACGCCCCAGCCGATGCCCGCGCGATCGCGGGCGGGCTTGCCGCCCATGTACCACTCGAACACCTCCCAGGCCGCGTCGGGATTCTTCGTCCTCGAGCTGATCACCCAGCCGGTCGCCGTGATCGTCGGATCGAGGTGCTTGCCGTTCTTCCAGTTGGGCGCGGCCAGCAGCCGCGAGTTCTTGATGGCGTCGCCTCCCGTGTCCGAGACCATGCCGAGGAACCAGTAGCCGTACTGGGTCATCGCGATCTTGCCGCTGACGAAGCCCGGTCCCGACCAGCCGTCCGGGTTCGGGTTCTCGGGCCCGAGATCGAACTTGTGCTGCGAGTAGCGGAACGAGTAGCGGAACGCCTCCATCGCAGCCGGGTTCTTCGTGAGGTTGATGTGGGAGAAGTCCTTCGGGTACAGGCTCTTCCCGATCGAAGCGAGCTGCACCATCACGTGCCGGTCGATCCACGCGTAGCCGTTGGCGACGTCGAGGATCCACTTGATGTCCTTGTTCTTCTTCTTGAGCTTCAGCGCGATCTCCCAGAGATCGTTGTAGTTCCACTTGTCGGTGGGCCCGGGAATATGGATGCCGGTCTTCTTGAAGAGCGCGGTGTTGATCCAGACCGTCTCGTCAGGAGACCAGTCCTTCGCCATGCCGTAGCGAGGGCCGACGCCGATCTTGCCGCCCTTGTACCTGTAGTAGTCGTTGGCAGGGGTGAGCTGGCCGGGACGAATCAGGTCGCTCGCGTTGAAGTACTTGTCGAGGTTGAGCAGCTGTCCGCGCTTCGCCCACTGCGGAACCAGCGGAGCCTGAGTGCGCCAGATGTCCGGCGGCTGGCCGGCGGCCACCATCGCCTGGAACTTTGCGGGATCGACGTTCAAGAGCTCGATGTTGATATTCGGGTGGGTGTCCTCGAAGTCCGAGGTCGACGGCGTGCCCGGGTTTCCGGCCCCGCTCGTCAGCTCCTGACTCATCACGACGACCTTGACCGGCGCAAGCCGGCGCCGCGGAATTGCTTTCGCGAGCTCGGGTCCGAAGAGCGAACCAAGGGCCAGAGAGCCGGCGGTTCCCGCAGCGCCCTGAAGAAGCTTCCGACGTGAGATCCGACTGTCTTCGATGGGGTTCGACATGCTCGGCACATCCTTTCCTTCGCCTATCCCCGCACCGCCGGCGGCTCAGCGCCGGTTTCCGGGCTCTAGCTTGTCTGATATGTTCGGCGCTGTCAAGGCACAGCGAAAGCGGGAAAGCCGCGAATTCAGACCTTGACTCATGTCAGGAGATCAAACAAGCTATGCAAGCATGACTGATAGCTCGCTCCAGCTTGCGGAGCTGCAGCCGGTTGGCCGGGCCTCGGTCGTCGACTCGGTGATCGAGCGACTGGAGGGGCTGGTTTTCGGCCGGCTGGAGCCGGGCGAGACGCTGCCCTCCGAAGGGCAGCTCGCCGAAGCCCTCGGCGTCAGCCGCCTGAGCGTGCGCGAGGCCACCCGGACGCTCGAGGCCCGGGGCCTGCTCGAGATCAGCAAGGGCCGCCGACCGCGAGTCGCCGCGCCCAACGGCAGCCTTGTCGGCGATTTCTTCCAGATCGCCGTCCGGCGCGACCCGCACGCACTGCTCGACTTGCTGGACGTGCGCCGCGCGCTCGAGGTCCACATCGCTGCTCTCGCCGCCCGGAAGGCGACGAGCAGCGAGATCGCGGACATGGAGATGTCGATCGACGCCATGCGCGCCGCCGGCGGCGAGTTCGAGGCATTTCACACGGCGGACATCCGATTCCACGAGAACCTCGCCGCGGCCTCCGGGAACCGTCTATTCGTCTTCCTGATCGAGGCGTTCGCCGAGCCCTTGCGTGAGAGCCGCGAGCGCAGCTTCGCCGGACACCGCGCCCGTGGCGGCCATGCCGACGACGTGATCGAGCAGCATCAGGCGATCCTCGACGCCGTCAAGGCCCGGAATCCCAAGGCTGCCGCTCAGGCGATGCGCGAGCACCTGCAGCAGACGGAACAGGATCTGCGCACGCTGCTCCAACCCGACGAGCGACGGAAGGCCGGCGAGGCGTGAGGATCGTCGACGTCGTCACGACGGTCGTCGGGGCCCCGTGGCGCGAGCTGACGTTCGTCGAGCTCGTCGCGGACGACGGCCGCCGCGGTCTCGGCGAGGTCCGGATGATCACCAAGACCGACACTCTGCTCGCGTGCATCTCGGAGCTCGCGGACCGCCACGTCGTGGGGGCGGACCCGTTCGATCTCGAGACGCTCGCCTTCAACGTTCAGAGGGCCGAGTATGGCCGGCCGGGTGAGATCACGCAGTCTGCGCTCGCGGTGTTCGACATCGCCTGCTGGGATCTGATCGCGCAGGAGTTGAACGTCCCCGTCTGGCAGCTGCTCGGCGGCAAGTACCGCGATCGCGTTCGCGCCTACGCGAACGGGTGGTACCAGTCGGACCGCAACCCGGCCGCACTCGCTGCGAGCGCGCGCGAGGTCGTCGGGCGCGGCTACACCGCGCTCAAGCTCGACCCGTTCGGAAGCGCGCGCATGTGGCTGCCGCCGGGCGAGCTGCGGCGCTCGGTCGAGCTCGTCGCCGCGGTTCGCGAGGCGGTCGGGCCCGAGGTCGAGATCATGATCGAGATGCACGGGCGGTTCTCGCCCGGCTCTGCCGCCGAGATCGTCGCCGAGCTCGAGCCGTACGCTCCCGCCTGGCTCGAGGAGCCGGTTGCGTTCGACAGCCCCAACGGCCTCGCGCGCGTGCGGAGCGCAACCAACCGACCGATCGCAACGGGTGAGCGCCTCCACCTGCTCGCGGACTTCCGAACGATCATCGAGCAGGGCGTCGTCGACATCGTGCAGGCGGATCTCACACACTTCGGCGGGTTCACGGGACTGCGCCGCCTCGCCGGCTGGGCTGAGGCGTACGAGCTCCCGCTGGCGCCCCACAACGTCTGCGGCCCGGTGGGGACGGCAGCGAACATCCACTTCGCCGTGGCGACTCCCAACTACCTCGTCCTCGAGCACTTCAACGACTTCGCGGACACCTGGGTCGGCGACCTGGTCGACGAGTCTCCCGCGATCGACCCGCGCGACGGCTGCTTCCCGGCGCCTTCGCGACCCGGGCTCGGCATCCGCCTCAACCATGACGCCTGTGCCGAGCACCCACGCACGCATACCGGGATCTACCTCTTCAACGAGGGCTGGGAGCGGCGCGGGGAACCGTCGGCGGCGACACCGACTTGAGCCCCGAGATGCGTGCCGTCGTCGTGGAGCGCCCCGGCGCAGCGGCGTTACGGCGTGTACCGAAGCCGGAGCCCGGCCGCGGCGAGGTTCTCGTCCGCGTGGCCGCCGCCGGTATCTGCGGCTCGGACGTCGAGGTGCTCGAAGGACGACGGCCGCCGGCCTACGTCCGCTATCCGATCATCCCCGGCCACGAGTGGGCGGGAGTGGTGGAGGCGATCGGCCCGGGCGTCGCGGGCATCGATCTGGGAGCCGCCGTCGTCGCCGAGGGCTTTCGCGCCTGCGGCGACTGCGCACGCTGCCGTGAGGGTCTGACAAACCTCTGCGACACGGAGTACGCCGAGACCGGATTCACGCATGCGGGCGCGTTCGCGGAGTTCGTCTGCGTCCCCGCGCGGCTCGTGCATCAGCTTCCCGCTGGGAGCGACCTCGCGGCCGCCGCGCTGCTGGAACCTGCGGCGTGCGTGGCGCAGGGTCTGCTCGAGGTCGATCTCCGCCCGGGAATGACCATTGCGGTAGTGGGCGCGGGCACGCTCGGGCTTCTCGCGGTCGCACTTCTAGGACGGGGGAGCCCCAAGCGTCTAGCGCTCGTCGGCACGCGTGAGTCTCGGCTCGAGCTGGGCACGGCAATCGGAGCGACCGAGACGTGGAACGTGCGCCGGGATCAGTACCCTTTGCCCGGCTTCGACCTCGTATTCGAGGCCGCCGGAACTCCCGGCGGCGCACGCACGGCGGTGGAGCTCGCACGACGCGGCGGAACCGTCGTCCTGGAGGGAATCTCGGGGCAGCCGGCGGCGATCGACGCCGACGTCGTCGTGCTCGGTCACCTCAACGTACGCGGGATCTTCGGCGCATCCCGCAACGCCTGGCGCTGGGTGACGGACCTGTTCGCAGCAGGCCTGCTCGACCTCGAGCCACTCATCAGCCATTCCTTCGCGCTCGAGGAGCATGCCGCCGCCTTCGCCACGCTCAAGGACCGGGCCGGCGAGGCGCTGAAGGTGCAGCTGAGGCCGTCGTGAGCGCGATCGCCTCGCCGCTGCTCGAGGACCTCGCGCGCTACGACCTTCCCGCGTCGGCCGTCGTGCTTTCGTGGTTCGGCCAGGCGAGCATGGCTCTTCGGGTGGGTGGCGCGACCGTGCTCGTGGACCCGTTTCTGAGCGCGCACCCCGAACGGCTCATCCCGCCGCCCTTCCCTGCCGCCGAAGCGCACGGCGTCGACCTGGTGCTGATCACGCACGACCATCTCGACCACCTCGACGAGGAGGCACTGCCGGCGATCGCGGCCGCATCGCCGGCGTCCGAAGTGGTCGTTCCCGAGGCGATCGTCGGACGCGTGAGCGAGTTGGGCATCCCGGAAGCGCGCGTGCACGGGCTCGAGGCGGACGGAAGCGTCCAACACGGCGCGATCACGGTTGCCGCCGTCCCCGCGTGCCACGGCGAAACGATGGCCGACGCCTATCGACTCGGCCCGTTTCTCGGGTATGTGGTGGGCGCGGGCGGTGTGCGCGTGTATCACGCGGGCGACACGATCCTCTTCGACGGGCTCGTAGAGCGGTTGCGTGAGCTCCGGATCGATCTCGCTCTGCTACCGATCAACGGACGGGACGACGAGCGCGAGGCTCAGGGCATCGTTGGGAACATGGACGCGCACGAAGCGGCGCGACTTGCGTCCGACATCGATGCCGATGCCGTCGTCCCGATGCACTGGGACATGTTCGCCGGCAATCCGGGCGACCCGGCGGCGTTCGTCGCGGCCGCGCGGACGGCGGTGATCGTGCCCCAGCACGCGCGTCCTTTCGTCTATGCGGCGCCCACGGGCCGGAGATGACCGAGCCCGCGCTCGCATCGCTCGTCGCCGGTCGTCGCCGCGAAGGTGACGAAGAAGTGCCGGACCTCAACCCGGCGGCCGCCGACGAGCGCGTCGCAACCGTCAGCCTGGCCGGGCCTGAGCTCGCGGCGGAGGCCGTCGGCGCCGCGGCCGCCGCTTTCGACGAATGGCGCGCGACCCCGGCGCCGGCTCGCGGTGACGTCCTGCGGCGCGCGGGCGACCTTGTCGACGAACGGGCCGAAGCGATCGGGCGAGATCTCACGCGGGAGGAGGGAAAGACGCTCGCAGAGGCGATCGGCGAGACGCGCCGCGCGGCTGCGATCCTCCGCTACTACGCGGGCCAGACGCTCGAGCCGGACGGCGAGACGTACCCGAGCCACTCGGAGTGGACGTTCCTGTACGCGCGGCGAGAACCGCTCGGCGTTGTCACTGCGATCACGCCCTGGAACTTCCCGATCGCGATCCCCGCCTGGAAGATCGCGCCGGCGCTCGCGTTCGGCAACACCGTCGTGTGGAAGCCGGCGGAGATCGTGCCGCTCACCGCGACGCACCTCGCCACCGCTCTGCACGACGCAGGGCTGCCTGACAGCGTGCTCAATCTCGTGCTCGGCCGCGGCTCGACCGTCGGGCACGCGCTCGTTACCCACGACTGTGTGGACGCCGTCACGTTCACCGGCTCAAACCCCGTCGGTCGGGCCATCCAGCTGCAGGCGACGGAAGCCGGGAAGAAGGTGCAGCTCGAGCTCGGTGGCAAGAACCCGGCCGTCGTCCTCGCCGACGCCGATCTGGAGCTCGCCGCCGAGCACGTTGCACGCGGGGCATTCCTTTCGGCGGGTCAAAAGTGCACCGCGACGAGTCGCGTCATCGTGGAGCAGCCGGTGTTCGAGGAGCTCGGCGAGCGCGTCGCCGAGCTTGCGCGCACCTGGCCGGTCGGCGACCCGCTCGACGCGGCGACCAAGGTGGGCCCGCTCTCGTCGCAGGCGCAGCTCGACACGGTCTTGGGGTACCTCGAGCTCGCGAAGCGCGAAGACGCGCGCTTCGTCGCCGGCGGCGGCCGGCTCGACAACGGCGGGTACTTCGTCGAGCCGACGGTGCTGGCAGACCTGTCGCCCGCGAGCCGGGTCGTCCGCGAGGAGATCTTCGGCCCGGTCGCCGCGCTGCTTCCGGCCGGGGCCTACGAGGAAGCTGTCGCGCTCGCCAACGACACGCCCTTCGGCCTCACCGCCGCGCTGTTCACGCGTGACCTCGGCAAGGCGCTTCGCTTCGCGCGGGACGTCCGAGCCGGTGTCGTCAAGGTCAACCAAGAGAGCGCCGGGCTCGAGTTCCAGGCGCCGTTCGGGGGCATGCGGCAGAGCTCGAGCGGCTCGCGTGAACAGGGCAAGGTCGCGCGCGATTTCTTCACCCAGTGGAAGACCGTGTACCTCGACGCTCCACCGGACGAGTGACGATCCGGGACGCACTCGAGCTCGCCGGTCTTCCACCGCGTGATCTGCACGAGCTGCCGACCTCCGAGAAGCGCTTCCCCGATGGCGCGCAGTACCGGCTGGAGATCCCGAGCACGGAGGGCCCGCGCTGCCTCGAGGCCGTCCTCCACGAGGCGGCCCGGCTGGAGGTCCCCGTCCACCGCGTCTCGCAGGGGAGCGGGGTCTTCATGCTCACCGATGCCGAGCTCGACGAGACTGCCGCGATCGCGGCCGACGCGAAGGTCGAGGTCAGTCTCTTCGCACGGCCGAACGCCGGCTGGGATGCGTCGGCGACGAGCCGGGCGCCGGCGGGGGGAGCGCTCGCTGCAGCGGCGCGCGGACAGGACCAGCTCGTCGCGATCCTCCAGGACGTGGTCCGTGCGGCCGAGCACGGGATCAGGAGCGTCCTGCTTGCCGACGTCGGTGCGCTCTATGCCTTTTCGCGGCTGCGTGACGCCGGCGTCGTGCCGACGGACATGCAGGCGAAGGTGTCGGTGATGCTTCCGGTCGCGAACGGCGCGACCGCCCGCGTCCTCGCCGATCTGGGAGCGTCGACGCTGAACCTGCCTCCCGACCTGTCGCTCGCGCAGATCGCCGCGATCCGCGCTGCGGTCGACCTGCCGATCGACTTCTACGTCGAAGCTCCGGACGCGCTCGGCGGCTTCGTGCGGCTGCACGAGATTCCGGATCTGATCCGGGTCGGGGCGCCCGTCTACGTCAAGTTCGGCTTGCGGAACGCGCCCGACATCTACCCATCCGGGACACATCTCGAAGCGACTGCGGTTGCGCTGTCGCGCGAACGCGTGCGGCGGGCGCGTCTGGGTCTCGAGCTGCTCGAGCGCTCCGGGTACGAGGCCCTCCGCTCGGAGCTCGGCGCCGACGGCCTCGCGGTTCCGGTCCGGGCCGGCGCCGTCCGGTGACCCGCGACTTCGTCGGACAGCTCAGCCTCGAAGAGAAGGTCTCGCTGCTGAGCGGCGAAGAATTCTGGTCGCTTCCTGCCCTCCCCTCGATCGGCCTCGAGGCGATCGTCATGTCCGACGGGCCGAGCGGCGTGAAAGGCGAAGAGAGAACGCCCGTGCGGAGCCCGGTCACGCCGTGCGGAACGGCGCTCGCCGCAACCTGGAACACCGAGCTCGTGGCGGAAGTCGCCTCGCTGCTCGGCGAGGCGGCGCGCGAAAACGGCGTGCACGTCTTGCTCGCACCGGCGACGAACATGCTCCGGTCGCCGCTCGCCGGGCGCAACTTCGAGTACTACTCGGAAGATCCGGTCCTCGCGGCAGCGATGACGTGTTCGTACGTCCGCGGCGTGCAGAAAGAAGGTGTCGCCGCGACGGTCAAGCACTTCGTGTGCAACGACGCGGAGACGAGCCGCATGCACGCGAGCGTCGAAGTCGACGAGCGGACGTTGCGGGAGATCTACCTGTTGCCGTTCGAGCTGGCGGTGCGCAACGGAGAGGCGTGGGTAGTCATGTGTTCGTACAACAAGCTGCACGGGACGTACATGTCCGCGCATCCCCTGCTCGACGAGATCCTGCGCGACGAGTGGGGGTTCACGGGCGTCGTCGTCTCCGACTGGGGCGCGGTGCACGACACGGTCGCTTCGGCCCGTAGCGGGCTGGACGTCGAGATGCCCGGGCCTCCCGTCTTTCGCGGCGACAAACTCCTCGCCGCGGTCCGG
>Ga0137369_10003778_pt1 | contig 15477 bp, 14 predicted proteins | sample SagtaG_12_FD_104918 | JGI IMG/M metagenome (GOLD analysis project Ga0137369, IMG submission 104918) | Vadose zone soil microbial communities from Sagehorn Ranch, Mendocino, California, USA - Sage1_L_113_16 metaG | ecosystem: Environmental > Terrestrial > Soil > Vadose zone | place: USA... | reverse complement strand
CGGTGGTTTGCGACTGATGAAAGACCTTAAGCTGAGCCAGCGCTCCCTTGACGCAGAGCGTTCGGTCCGCAGTCTCGATCTTCCAGAGGTCGGACGAGACGCCCCCTTCCAGGGGCGTGATGACCGGCTCTGCGCTTCCAGTCAGCAGTCTTTGGCTGCGCAGAAAGACGAGCACCCCGGCACGAGGGTCCCTGCTGTTCACCTCGAGAGCCCCTGCAAGTGGCTGCCAGTTGGCAACACGATCGGACTGAACCCCAGGCTGGCGTCCTCCGCGATGCGCACGAGCTGGTTGTACTTGGCCAGTCGCTCGGAGCTTCGGACCGACCCGACCTTGATCTGTCCCGCGGCCGTGCCCACGGCGAGGTCGGCAAGAAAGTCGTCCTCCGTCTCACCCGATCGCGCCGAGACGACCGGCTCGTACCCGGCCCGCCGGGCTGCGGCGATGAAGTCGAGCGTCCCGGTCAGCGTTCCGTTCTGATTGACCTTGACCAGCACCCCGTTGGCGCAACCAGCCGATATCCCGCGGCTGAGGCGTTCGCTGTTGGTGGTGAACAGGTCGTCACCGATGAGCCGGACCCGCGACCCGAGCTTCTCGGTCAACGTGCGCCATCCTCCCCAGTCCTCTTCATCGAGGGCGTCTTCGACGGAGATCACGGGATAGTCGTCGACCCAGGAGGAGATCATCTCGATCATGTCCTCGGTCGAAGCAGATCGACCTTCGCGGCGCAGCTGATACACCCCGCTCGCCGCGTCGTACAGCGAAGTGGCCGCGACGTCGATCGCGATGGCGATGTCGGCACCCGGCGCGAGACCCGCGCGCTCGACTGAAGCAACGAGAAGCTCGAGCGCCTCCCGTCCGGTCTCGCAGCCCGGACTGAGGCCACCCTCGTCGGCGAGCAGGGTTGGAAGGCCGCGCTCGACGCAAACCTGCGTGGCGGCATCACGCACCTCCCCGACGAGCCGGATGGCGTCGAGCATATTGGTCGCTGACACAGGAACGGCCAGGAAGTCCTGGACGTCCATGCCGCGGCCCGCGTGCAGGCCACCGGAAAGGATGTTGACCATCGGCATCGGCAGCTGTGGCAGGTCAATACCGGCGAGGTCCGCGATACGCCGGTACAGGGGCTGCTTCGAAGCCGCGGCAGAAGCCCGGCACACGGCTAGGGAGGTGCCAAGCACTGCGTTGGCGCCGAGGCGAGCCAGGTTTGGTGTGCCATCCAGCTTCCGAAGCAGCGCGTCGCAGCCGCTCTGGTCCAAGACGTCGGCGCCGGACAGAGCCGGTGAGATCTCCCGATCCACGTGGTCCGCTGCCGACATCACGCCGAGCCCCTTGAACAGCGAGTCGTCGCCGTCACGCAGTTCATGGGCCTCGTTCGTGCCGGTGGAGGCCCCCGATGGAACGGAGGCGCGCGCCAGCGTTCCGTCATCGAGCGTGACCTCGACCTCCACAGTTGGCCGTCCTCGGGAGTCGAAGACCTGCCGGCCGTGCACGGCGCGAATTGTTCTCATGAGCGAGTTCCGTTCGGGGTTCTGTTGGTGACCGTGTCAGGGGTGTTGCAGGCGTATCGCGGCTGCTCGCCGCGCAGAACGCGAACGACCTCCTCGGCGGCACTGCGTCGCAGTTCCACCAGCGAGGCGTCCGAGGAGAATGCGATGTGAGGAGTGATCACGACACAGGGGTGAGCCAGCAGAGCGTCGGGCACCTCAGGTTCGTACTCCAGGACGTCAAGGGCCGCCGCACCGAGATGGCCGCGGTCAAGGGAGACGACAAGCGCCTCGGTGTCGACGAGTCCACCACGGCTCACATTGACCAGCAGCGCACCCTTGCGCATGCGGGCGAGTGCGTCAGCGCCGATCAGATGGTGTGTCGTCGGCGTGAGCGGCGCGTGCAGGATGACGACGTCACTGGCCGCGAGCAACTCTTCGAGGTCCACCACGGAGATGACTTCGGTCGAAGAAGCGTAGGGATCGCTGGCCAGGACGTTTGCGCCCAATCCGCTTAACTTCGCGGCCGTCATTCGTCCGATTCGACCAAATCCGACGACACCGGCGGTCAGCGTCGAGAGCCGCCGCAGCTTCGCGCCGGCGGGGTTCCACCGGCCGGCCCGGACCTCCCGGTCGGCGGCGACGATGCCCCGGGTCCAGGCGAGCACCATGCCAACGGCGTGGTCGGAGACCTCTTCGACGCAGTAGTCAGGGACGTTGGTGACCAGCACGCCGGCGTCGGTGGCCGTCTCCACGGCGATGTTGTCCAGTCCGACACCCATGCGCGCCACGTGCCGCAGCGGACCGGTAGCGGCGGCTTCCCGTATCGCGCGGGCGGAGACGGGTGCCCAGCAGGTCAACACAGCGGAGGGACGATGCTGTTCGACGAGCGCCTCGATGGCCTCCGCAGGCGCGGGGTCCGCTGGTCCGCTGACAAGCCGGAAGCCGGCGGCCTCAATGATCTCCCGCTCCACTGAGTCGTCAGGCCAGGCCCGATCGGTGAGCAGTACGGTCGGCGGGGTGTCGTCAGGAATCTCGTCCTGGGCAGGCGCGGGCTCGGTCATGGATGCTGCTCCGTTCCGGTGGGTTGCCTTCCGGGTTGTCACTGCTCGAGACGTCGCCCGCATTGGACTGCGCCACGCATGTGATCTCCTGCTCGCCGAGCTCGGCCACGCTGGCGCGCACTTCGTCGCCCGGTCGCAGGAAGCGCTGGTGGTGAGCCCCGAATCCAGCAGGCGATCCGGTGCAGACGACGTCTCCAGCAGCCAGGACGGTATGCCGAGCGAGATAGGCGATCTGCTCGTCGACGCCGAAGATCATGTCTGCCGCACAGTCGTCCTGCATGAGCCTGTTGTTGAGATACAGCTGTAGCCGCAGTGCACATACGTCCGGCACCTGCCACGTCGGCACGAACCAAGGGCCCAGGGGCAGAGAGCCCGGCATACCTTTGCTCTGGACCCAGTCGCTGCCCAGGGTCGGAACGTCGCTGCGGAGGACCCGAGAGCGCACCGTCAGATCATTGGCCAGGCAGTAGCCGGCAACCGCGGCTGCGCCGGTACCCTCGGCGCCCAGCACCGCGGCAACCTCGACCTCCCAGTCCAGCGTCTCGAGCTCCACGGGAAGAGTGAGATGCCCGCGGGGGCCGCTGACCCGGTGTGAGCTGGTCAGGCAGATGTAGGGCTGACCGTCGCGCTTGCGCCGCTCCACGTCCATCAGTGCGGCGTCCCGTCGCCCATTGGCGCCAGGTCCGTCGGATCCGTCACCGGCATCGATTGCGGCTTCGACCACCTGCCGTGCGTAGTTGCCGACGGTGCAGAACGTCTGGCGCGGCTGGACGGGAGACATCAGCACGAGCTCGGCGACGTCGCAGCCGCGGCTGCGGATCTCCTCGCGAGTACGCGGGGACTCGGTCAGGCCCTGAAGGACGGACGCGACGGCGTGCCACTCAAGGAGGAGCTCGTGCACCGAAACCGCCTCAGCAACGGCACTTTCCTGCGCCACGGCGGCCAGGGGTACAGCCAAGGCCTCGTGGACCAACCACGGCCGAGCCGAAGCGTCGTCGACACCAACGTCGCCGGCGCGAGTCGCCTGGGCCAGCACCACCCGGTCCGCAGGAGCCGCCGGCGAGCGCGTCGAGGTCCGAGCCGTAGTCATGTGCGACTCACGTCCAAGCCTCTCGCGGGAAGGAACACACGTGGCACCGGGGGCAAGATCATATGCTAACGATAGCACATTTGCACTCGTGGGCGGACTCGCGCATAGACGCAAGCAACTCCCCACAACGTCGCACAGCAAGAGCGATGAGGGCCGCGCCCTCGGTACGGACCTCCATAGAGGCCAGGCGAGCATGCACTCACGCGGCTGGAAGGAAGAGCCGTCCACCTGTTGACACCTCATGGTCAACGCTGCTGTGCTATCGATAGCAGCAAGGAGGGAGAAACATGCCGCGGATCCGACGCGTTGTCGCAGGCACCGATCACTCGGGCAAGTCCATGTTCATCTCGGATGGGCCGGCGCCTCACAGTCACGAGTTCGAGTTCATGCCCGGCCAGGCTCAGACCCGCATCTGGTTCACCGACGGTCCACCGACGACCATGCCGCCCGGCGAGGAACCGACGACTGAGCATGGACCAGTGCTGGCGGGGCCCGGTGGAGCGAGCTTCGTCGTGGTCCAGTACGCCCCCGATTCCGTGGTGGAGGATCCGCGCTTCGATCCGGAACGACTCGGCTCCGAGCTCGACACGTTCGCTCCGGACATTGCCGCGGCATTCGAGCCCGACGAGCCGGGAATGCATCGGACGATGAGCGTGGACTACGGCATCGTCATTGAAGGTGAGATCTGGCTCGAACTGGATGACGGAGCCGAGACCCGCCTGCTACCTGGTGACACGGTGGTCCAGATCGCCGGACGCCACGCCTGGCGGAACAAGACACATCGCCCAGCGGTCGTGGCGTTCGTCTTGACAGGCGCGATTTCGACATAGCGACGACTCCCGCCGAGCTACCGGAGTGCATCGCAGCGGACGGGCTGTGCCCGCGCCCGAACCGGTGCGCTCAGGCAGTCGCAGCACGGAGCTGTCCGATCGCGAGCATCGTCCGCTCGAGATCGTCGAGCATGACGGTGACCGCCACCGAGGCCGGCTCGCCAGGTGCGAACACGCCGCCGTCGAGGAACTGCATGTGGTTGGCCAGCGCCACCTGGTCGGTCACGGGGATCATTCGAAGGCAGGACAGCACGGGCTTGAGCATCTGAACCGCGCGCATGCCCGCGGAAATGCCGCCATAGCTGACGAAGCCCACGGGCTTGTACGCCCACTCGTCGTGCAGGTAGTCGATGGCGTTCTTGATCGAAGCGGCGAAGCCGTGGTTGTACTCGGGCATCACCACCACGAATGCGTCGGACGCCTCGACCGTCCTGCTCCAGGCCCGAGTGTGCTCGTGCACGTAGTTCCGTAGCCTCGGGTGGTGCGGCTCGTCGAGCGGAGGCAACGCGAGCTCGGCCAGGTCACTCAGTTCGATCTCGAACCTTCCGTCGCGCTGCGCCTCCTTCACGAACCAGTCCGCAATCGGCTTTCCGGCGCGTCCGGGCCGTGTGCTGACGAGGATGACCTGCAGCTTCTGAGACATGTGTGCTCCTGTTCTGTGCGCAGGGACCCTGGAGGCGACACGAGGTGCATGGACGCGGGTGGCGCAGCTGCACCCAGCGCTCTGGATCGGTCGGGGCTGGCTTGGTAGGCGTCCTTCGTCGGGAAAGCCTGAGGGCGTCGGGACACCTCGCTTCGGCTCGCGATCGGTCGCGAACTGCTCACGGGATGACGAGGTAGTTGCTGAACCCACCGTGGCGTTTCTCGAGGCCGGAGATGGCCCGGTTGACATCTTCGAGCGGGAACCGGACATGTTCGAGATAGGAGACGTCGAGAGCACCGGTTTCGACCATGTCGACGACTTCCTGTCCCTGTGCCGTGCTGAACCAGTTCGACCCGATGATCTGCACCTGCTCGTCCATGAGCCACTTCATGTCGATGGGCACCGCCTCGGATACACCGCCCACGTTGACGACCTTGCCGCCGCGACGCACGCCGTGGATCGAGTCCAGCATGGTCTCCACCGGAGCACGGGCACCGAGTGCGCTGATGATGAAGTCGGCCCCCTCGCCGTCGGTCATGGTCTTGGCCCACTCGCCCGAGGACTTCTCGCCCAGCTGGAGGACCTCGATTCGATCGGGTGCGAAGGCCTTCACCCTCTGGAGCAGCTGCCGGTCGCGTCCCGTTCCGAGGATCCGGGAAACACCCATCGCAAGGCAGAGTTTGGTGGCGGCGACGCCCAGCGTGCCGGTGATGCCGTCGATCAGCCCGGTCGTGCCGGGGCCGGCGTCGGCGTGACGTAATGCGCGGTACGACGTCCCGATGTAGCCCATGCGCCCGGCCTGCTCGAACGACATGTTGTCCGGCAGCCTGACGAGCGACTGCTGCGGTGCCGTCATGAGCTCCGAGAACCCACCGTATGGGTAGAGGTCGAAGATCTTCTGGCCGTCACGGGAGGTGCTGAAGTACCCGTTGAGGGTGAAGTAGCGGCAATGGCTGAGATTGCCGCCACGACAGGCGTAGCAGCTGCCGCAGGCCCGCAGAGGGTTGACGTAGACACGGTCCCCGGGGCGGGCGCCGATGACGGCTTCGCCCACCTCCTCGACCAAGCCGGCAGCGTCGAGCCCGAAGATGGCCGGCAGCGCGGCCAGGGGCTGGTGCGGGAACCACGTGGGCCAGTTGTTGATCACGTTGGCCATGTTGGGGACGATCCCACAGGCCTTCACCCGGACCAGGACGTCCGTAGGCCGGGGCGACGGTACGTCGATGGTGTCGATGGTCATTGGTTCGCCGATCGCATGCAGCCGGGCTGCGCGCATATTCACCATGTCGGGGTGCTCCTTCAGCTGTTGTGGTCTTGCCGTGAAGTCAGGGCCTGCGGCGGACTGAGGTACTTGTCTTCCAGTTCGATGTCAAGGAGGCCCATGACGCGGACGCCGGAGTTGTACCAGGCGATGTTCAACGTCAGCTCGACCATTTGCTGATCGTCCAGGTGCGCCGCCGCGGCCTTCCACGACGCCTCCGAGACGTGGACCGACAGCGTGGACTCGCGAGCCAGCCTGAGCACTGCGAGCTCGATGTCGTCGAACTCCTCGGAGTTCTCGAAGTCGCCGACGTCCGCGAGCTGTGCTTCAGTCAGTCCCGCTTTGAGGCCGTGCGACTGGTGGTGAGCGATTTCGTACGTGGAGCCGACGGCGTGCCCTACCGACAAGATGGCGAGCTCGCGCAGCTTCGGGCTGAGTCGGGACTGATCCCTCAGTGCGTTGGCGTACGAGAGGAAGGCATCGAGGAGGGCAGGAGCGTTGGCCAATGCCCGGAAGATGTTCGCTGTGGGGACTTTTCGTTCGGCCTCGAGCCGGTCCCACAAGGGTGCGGTCTCGGCAGATGCGGCTGGCTTGGTGAGATACGGAACTCGCGCCATGGTGGTTCTCCTGGTCGTGGGTTGAGTCAGCGAGCCTTGTCTCGCTCGTGCAGGAATCGCTCCAGGGTCATGGGGTTCTGTGGCAGGGCGGGATCGCGCAGGGGCGCTCCCCCGAACGGTGACGCCTCGAAGTACCACTGCTCGAGCGCAGGGAGACCCCAGCGCGCGTTCGTGCTCACCGAGGCCGCGTCCCAGCGGACGGGCTCGATCTCGATGTCGATCGTCTGGTAATGGCTGTTGAAGACCTCCACGCGATGGCCGTCCGGGTCCCGCAGGTAGGCGAAGAGCATGCCGCCGGGACCGTGTCGTCCCGGTCCGCGTTCCACGCCCTCGCCGTACCCCTTGAGGCCCGCGAAGTCGCATGCGGTGAAGATGTCCCGGCTCTCGCTGACGGTGTAGGCGAAGTGGTGCAGGCGGGGACCGGTGCCCGTGACGATCGCCAGATCCAGGCAGGTGCCCTTCCGGTACATGAACGCTCCGACCAGGTTGTCGCCGGCCGCGAGGTACTCGGAGTTCCTGAAGCCGAGCTCGCTGTAGAACCCGCAGAGGGCGTAGGTGTCGGGAGCCAGGATCTGGTAGTGGTCGAGCCGCTGAGCATGGGCGCCACGGTGGGACATGAAGTCGATGTGCATTCGGGGCCTCGTCTCCATGGTGGCGCACAGCTCGAGCTGGGTCCCCGCGGGATCGCTGACATGCAGCGTGCGGCCCTGGTGCGGCAGCTCCACCCACTCGGCGGGCAGGTCGCGGTCGCGGAACCACCGATACGCCACGTCGAGGTCCTCGTCGAAGAACACCCGAAATCCGATCCGCCTGCAGGTGCCACCGTCGGTGGCCTGCTCGAGGACCAGGCTGTGGTGACAGGCCTCGGCCAGACCGCGCAGGTAGCAGGTGCTCTGGTCCTCCTCGCTCACGACGAGCCCCAGAACGTCGACGTAGAAGTCGCGGCTCTCGGCGAGGTCGGCCACGGTGAGACGGAGGTGGCTCGTGCGGGTGATGTTGAAAGGTGGCCGTAGGTCGACTGGAGGGAGCATGGGGATGGCCTCTCGCTACGTGGTGACGGGAGTCTGGACGTCCACCGAGCCGCGTCTGGTCAGCCTGTTGCGGACGTTGACCCATCCCGCGTGTGCCTGCAGGCGATCCCCGAGCACTGCTGCCACGAGGATCACACCGGTCACGATCTGCTGCCAGTAAGTCGGCGCGCCCGAGAGACTGAGCCCGTTCTGCAGCACGCCGATGAAGAGGACACCGAGGGCTGTCCCGCCGACTCCGCCCATGCCGCCGGTGAGAGCGCTGCCTCCGAGGAGGATCGCGGCGATCGCGTTGAGCGGGAGTGTGTTGTCCGGCTGCGGAGCCGACGCCCCGATGCGGCCGACCGCGATGACGCCGGCCAGCGCCGCCATGCCACCGGCGATGCCCCACACGATGAGCAGCGTCCGCGCCGTGCGGATGCCCGACAGCTTCGCAGCGGTCATGCTCCCGCCGATCGCGTAGACGTCGCGGCCGAAGTAGGTGCGGGTCTGGACGAAGAGGAAGGCCAGGAACGTCGATGCCATGATCCAGATGGGCATCGACAGGCCGAGAAGCTGATCGACCGCGAGCTTGTTCACGAACTCCGAGAACACGAAGGTCGAACGGGTTCCCGACCACAGGCTGACCGCACCGGTGATGGCCGTCATCGACGCGAGGGTGACGACGAAGACGTTCAGTCCGGCGACCCCCACCAGGATGCCGTTCACGATCGTCCCCAGGGCGACCCCGAAGAGTACGACGATGACGACGACCAGGGCGTCGGGCAGTCCGGTGGCCAGAAGTCGGGTGAGGCAGATGCCCGCGATGGCCGCCACGGCACCGGATGAGAGGTCGATTCCCCCACTGAGCTGGACGAAGGTGGCGCCGAGCGCGATCAGCCACAGCACGGCCACGGAGGTGGCGATGTTCTGGATGTTGACGGTGGTGAAGAACCCGTCCTGCCAGACGCTGAGGAAGATACAGAGGGCGACGAGCAGAATCAGGACGGGGCGGAACGATCGGGTGCCGTGCCATAGGCCGGCGACCGCTGAGGGGGTTCGCTGCGGACGGGTCTCCGGGTGGGTTGCTTCGTTGCCGGCGGCGTGCGCGGTTGACGTGTTCATGGCTGACCTCCAGCAGCGGTCGCGATCTCGGCTTCGCGCAGCTGCTCTCGGTTGAATCGGTGCGAGATCGTGCCGCGGTACATGACCAGCACTTCGTCGCAGAGGTCGATGAGCTCGGGAATCTCGGACGAGGTGACGAGCAGCGCCAGACCGTCTGCCGCGGCCTGACGCAGCCGGGTGTGGATCTCCGCCTTGGCTGACACGTCGACTCCCCGCGTCGGATCGTCGAGAAGGAGCACTCGGGGCCCCGACGCGATCCACTTGCAGAAGACGACCTTCTGCTGGTTACCGCCGCTGAGCGTCTTCACCGGCTGCGAGAGCGAGGCGCTGCGCAGCTTCACGGCATCGGCCAGCCGACGGGTGGTCACCCGCTCCTTGCGGAGGTTGGGCGGCACCAGCCGGCTCTTGGTGTGCGTGGCCACCATGGTGACGTTGTCCGCCACCGACATCGACAGCACGAGACCTTGCGTCTTGCGGTCTGGCGGCAGGTACCCGATACCTGCGGCGATGCTGGCTCGAGGGCTGGGTTTCGTGAACGGCCGGCCGTCGACGACCATCGCGCCTGCGCTGATCGGCCGAATCCCGAACACGGCCTCGAGCAGCTCGCTGCGACCCGACCCGACCAGGCCTGCGACGCCGACGATCTTGCCGGCGCACAGCTCGAGGCTGACGTCCTCGACCGCGCCCGGTGAGCTGAGCCCGCGCACTTCCAGCGCTGCGGTCCTGTCGTCGGCGACGGGGCGCTGCGACTGCACCGGTTGCCCTCGCAGGTCCAGGCCGCCGACCATCTTGTCCACCAGCGTCTGCGTGGTGAAGCGGTCCACCGGGCCGGCGTCGACGGTGCGTCCGTCCCGCATCACGGTGAGCTCCGTGCTCAGGTCGAAGACCTCGACCAGCCGGTGGGACACGAACAGGACGCCGACGCCGTTGCCGGCGAGCTCGCGGACGGCGGTGAAGAGCTCGTGGACCTCGTCCTCGGTCAGTGAGCTCGTGGGTTCGTCCAGGATGAGCACCCTGGTGTCGAGGGAGATGGCCCGTGCGATCTCGATCATCTGCCGCTGATCCGGCCTGAGCCTGCCGACGATCCAACTCGGGTCGTAGTCGAGGCCGAGCCGTGCGAGCACCTCTTTGGTGCGCCGGCGGCTGGCAGACCAGCTGATCGCACCCGCGCGGCGGACCATCCTTCCCATCAAGACGTTCTCGGTGACCGACAGGTGGTCTGCGACCGCGGTCTCCTGGGAGACCATGGCGATGCCGTGGCGGACCGCGTCGGCGGAGTCACGGAAGCGGACCCGTTCGCCTGCGATCCGGATCTCGCCGGAATCCGGCTGGATCTGACCGGACAGGACGCCGAGCATCGAGGACTTGCCGCACCCGTTCTGCCCGATCAGGGTGTGAATGGCGCCCGCGCGACTGATCTGCAGGTCGGCCCCGCCGACGGCCCTCACGCCACCGTAGGCCTTGTGGATGTCGACCAGCTCCAGCAGCGGGGTGTGCGAGGAGATCGCGGAGGACGCCGCCTCCCGTCGTACGGGCTGAGTGGTAGTCGTCACTTCAACCAGCTCGCCTGGTCGACCTCGCCGGCGGTGACTGTGTAGCCCGGTACCGTGATGAAGGCGGGTAGGGGCACGTTCTGCTTCGTGAGGGCGTCGTAGGCCGCCCACACGCTCTGGACGCCCTGCTGCTCCCACGGCGTGCGGTAGACGAGGGCCAGGCGACCTGCCTTCATGGCGTCACGCGCGATCGGTTGTGCGGCGTTCGGCGTGACGACCTGGGCCTTCTTGCCGGATGTGGCGATGGTCGTGGCCGCGGCGACAGCGGACTCGTCGTTGAACGTGACGATGAAGTCGACGTCAGGGTACTTGCCCAGGATCGTCGTGGTAGCCGGGCCGAAGCCGAGCGGGTTGTCGCTGGGAGTGTCGACCTTGCCTTCGAACTTCAGTCCGAACTGCTCGCCCCAGTGCTGGATGCGGTCGAGCATGAAGATGAGCTGATCGACCGGGATGGAAAGCCCCATCGTCGCGAACGTGGCACCAGGGTGCTCCTGCGAGAGCGCCTTCATCGTCCGATAGACCGAGTAGTCGAAGCCCTGCGAGATCGAGGTCTCGACGCCCGGAGTCGGAGGGTGTGTCTGGTCGGGCGGAGTGCCGATGGCGATCACCGGGATGCCAGCCGCCTTTGCAGCCTTGATGCCAGGGGTCAGCGCGGCGGCGACGGTCGGGTCGACGATGATGACGTCGACCTTCTGCGCGATGACCTGGTTCATCTGACTGGCTTGCTTCTGGGGGTCCGATGAGGCGTCGAGCGCGATGAACGTACCGCCGAGCCGCTCGACCTCGGCCTTGGCGGCGTTCTGCATGGCCAGCAGGATCGGCTGGCCGGCGTTGGTGTTGAGGAAGCCGACCCTGAACGACGCCCCGTGCACCTCCTTCGGCTTGGTCAGGACGTCGAAGTGGCCGGCGTCGCTGCCCTTGTAGTCGGAGGGCACTGCAGCGGACAGGGAGGACACGGAGTCAGAGGATCCGGCGCCGTTGGCGTCGGACCCGCAGCCTGCCAGGCAGCTGACGAGTACGGCGGAGGCTGCGAAGCAGGCGGCGCGGCTGAGCCGTGGATGAGCGAGGGACATGGCGGCTTCTCCGAACGGTTCGAGGTCGGCATCCACGCGGAGCGGTGGAGGCGGCCGTGCTATCGTTAGCACGACCGTAGGGCTCCGGTCTGCCTGTGTCAAGGGACACAGGCCCCACTCGGCAGATCCCGTCCAGAGCGTCTGCGAGGGCGCAGATTCGCGTCACGGCCTCGCGACCGGCACCGGCCGTGACCGCTTGTCGCAAGAACCGCATGACACAAGAGAGCTGGCGCCCGACGATGACGTGGCGGCAGCGAGCGCCGGAGCCGGCAACATGCGGACCGACGGGCGGCAGTCCGGCCCGGCTCCCGAGCGCGAGCGCGACGCCGGCATTCACTGCCGGGTGAAATGGCGCTATCGTTAGCACATGTTCGGCACTTGTCCATGGACCGAATAGGGTCCGTGGACGGAGGACGCGTGGGAGGTGCGGCGGGGTGACGACAGCACGAGACATCGCGGAGCGGCTCAATCTCTCTGTGTCGACTGTAGGTCGGGCGCTCGCCGACGACCGCCGGATCAGCGCCGAGACCAAGCTCCGCGTGAACCAGGTCGCCGAGGAGCTCGGCTACGTGGTGAACCGCGCGGCGCGCATGATGCGGGGAGCGCGGAGCCCGGTTGTCGGGCTAGTGGTTCCTGACGTCCGCAACAGCTTCTACTCGACCGTCGCCCATGCCCTGACCGAGACCATGGGGGTCCGAGACCACCAGGTCATGTTGTGCGAGACCGGCGACGACAAGCGGAGCGAGCTGCGCCAGGTCCGGGACCTCGCCGCTGCTCAGGTGTCCGGCGTCGTGATCGTGCCGACCGCCAGACCACTTCCCGAGGTGGCCCGGCTGCTGCAGCCCATCCCCCATGTCCAGCTCCTGCGGAAGGTGAGCGGCCTGGGACCGCACTGGTTCGGGATCGACGACCGCAGGGTCATCGAGATGGCCACCGAGCACCTGGTGGAGCTTGGTCACCGTCGCATCGGCTACATCGGCGGCACGGTCGCGCTGCCCACCGCGGCGGCGCGGCTCGCCGGGTTCACCTCCGCGGTCACCGCGGCCGGCCTTCCCGACGACCAGCCGACGATCCTGGGACCACCGTCATCCACGGAGCTCGGCGCCTCCGGGCTCCATCAGCTGATGTCGGACCCGAACCCGCCGACGGCGGTGGTCAGTGGGTCGGTCCAGGTGACTCGGGGCTTGCTCGAGTACGCCCACCGCACCACGTTGGACGTACCGGGCGCCGTGTCGCTCGTCGGCTTCGGAGACGAGGTCGGGTTCTCGTGGTGGGGGCCCGGCCTGACCACGATCTCGCTCCCGATGCACGATCTGGCCACGGCCTGCGGCGCCTGGCTGATGCACCGGATCAGCACCTCCGCGGTGTCCGGCAACGACGCGAACGGCACGTCGTCGGCGGCGCCGTACTCATCGGTTTCACCCGGCGTCCTGATCGAGCGGGGCAGCACCGCTCCCCCGGCGCTCTCCTGACACCGTCGTCGCGGAGACACGACCAGGACAGCCGCCGTCCCGCACACCGTCATGGCAACCGGGCGTCGGAGGCGCCCAACCACGCCCTGACACCCTCGTTGTCGGCTCCCAGGCCGGGCGGCGCGCGGTGGTAGCGGACCGGTGTCCCGTGCAGGACGAGCGGACTGGCGAGGGTGGCGACAGCTCCGGTCGGTGAGGGCAGAGACACGACCGGTGACAGCTCGAGTGCCTCGGCGAACGCGATCGCCTCGGCGACGTCGTTCACCGGCCCGCACGGGACTCCGCGGTCGCCGAGGAGCTTCGACCACTCGGCGGACGTCCGGGTGCGCAACGTGGCCTCGAGCTCGCTGACCAGAGCTTCCCGGTTGGCGACCCGGTCGCTGTTGGTCCGGAATCGCGGATCGATGGCCAGCCCGGGCCGTTCGAGAACGGCGGCCATGGTGGCGAACTGCCGGTCGTTTCCCACCGCGACCGCGAGCGGTCCGTCCGAGGTGGCGAGAGTCTCGTAGGGAGCGATGCTCGGGTGGCGGTCGCCCATCGGGCCGGGCGTTCCCGCACCGTTGATGTAGCCGGCTCCCTGGTTCACCAGCGACGCCAGCAGGCTGGAAAGGAGGTTCACCTCGACGTGCTGCCCGAGTCCGGATGCGTCACGCTCGCGCAGCGCGGCCAGAATGGCGATGGTCGCGTGCAGGCCGGTGAGCACGTCGACGAGCGCCACCCCGACCTTGGTGGGCGTGCCACCCTCCTCGCCGGTGATGCTCATCAGCCCGCCGACCGCCTGGACGACGAAGTCGTAGCCCGGAAGGTCCGCTCCCGGCCCGGACCCGAAGCCGGAGACCGAGGCATAGACGAGCCGTGGGTTGGCGGCGAGGAGACTGCCCGCATCCAGACGGAAGCCCGCGAGCTTGCCGGGACGGAAGTTCTCGATGAAGACGTCTGCTCGCAGCGCAAGCTCGTGAGCGAGCTCGAGGTCTCCGGGGTCGGCGAGGTCGAGGGTCACACTGCGCTTGTTCCGGTTCACACTCGTGTAGTAGGTGCTGGTCGCGCCCACGAAAGGCGGCCCCCAGGCCCGGGTGTCGTCACCGACCTCAGGTCTCTCGACCTTGATCACGGTGGCGCCCAGGTCGGCGAGGAACATGGAGCATAGCGGCCCGGCGAGGACCCGGCTGAAGTCCGCGACCACCACGCCGTAGAGCGGCGCTCGACGGTTCGCCCGTTCGTCACCTGCCGCCGAGCTCATCTCGTGCTGAGTCATGTCTCTCCCCTGGACATCGCGACAACCGCACGCGGGAAGGTTGCGGCTCTGCGAGGATAGATTTACGATCTTATAAAATCGTAGATCAACCGGGACTCCGATGCCAAGCAACCGTGAACCCTCCGAGGCGCCGTCCCTGGAGCGGGTGACGACCGTTCAGCACGCCACGCTCAGCTGGCTGCGCGACCAGATCGCGTCCGGTCGCTACGAGCCGCTCGAACAGCTCAGGCAGGAGAACGTCGCCCGAGACTTCGGCGTCAGCGTGCCGCCGGTCCGAGAGGCCCTCAAGACGCTCGAAGCGGAGGGCCAGGTCGTCTACTACCCCCGACGCGGCTACTTCGTGGCCAAGCTGAGCGCGGCCGAGCTCGTGGAGACCTACACGATCCGGGACCTGCTCGAGACCGAGGCGACCAAGCGCGCGGTGGGAGCCCTGGACGACGACGACATCGCCCGGATGAAGTCGGCCATCCGGGAGATGGAGCGGGCCCACCGCAGTGACGACCTCGCTGTCATGACCGCTTCGAACCGGCGGTTCCACTTCACGGTCTTCGACGCCGCCGGCATGCCTCGCATGGCGGAGATGATCCGCGTGCTCTGGGACTCCACGGACCGCTACCGATCCGTTTACTACGCGACTTCCGCGCACCGGCGCCGCGTCAATGCCGAACACCGGGCGATCATGACAGCCATCGCGAACGGGGACGCGGAGTCGGCAGCCACCTTGCTGCGCGAGCATCGCACCCACGCCCTCGAGGCGTTGTGCCGCTCGCTACCCAGCGAGGACCAGGCCTCCGTCGCCACCGAAGCGACCCGATCCACGCGCACACAGCACCGTCACTGACCAACCCGCGAGGAGAACCACGTCATGCCTGTCGATGTCACCAGCCTGCTCAACCTCGACGCCCTCCTGGACGAGGAGGAGCGGATCATCCAGAAGACCGTCCGGTCCTTCGTCACGGACAAGGTCAAGCCGCACATCGCCGGCTGGTTCGAGGACGGCAT
>Ga0137369_10003773_pt1 | contig 15487 bp, 14 predicted proteins | sample SagtaG_12_FD_104918 | JGI IMG/M metagenome (GOLD analysis project Ga0137369, IMG submission 104918) | Vadose zone soil microbial communities from Sagehorn Ranch, Mendocino, California, USA - Sage1_L_113_16 metaG | ecosystem: Environmental > Terrestrial > Soil > Vadose zone | place: USA... | reverse complement strand
CGAGTGCGCACCACTGCGCCGTCCGATACGCCCAATCGAGTCCGACATACTTCACCTCGGGCCTCCTTCCCGATGGGATTGGTCACCGGAGAGTGTCTCCGGCGAGGAGGCCCTTCTTCATGACACTCCATAAAGGCTCCATCCTCTGTTGCCAGGTCTGACTACGAGCTGCTCAATCGCTTCGCTAGAGCGTGCGGCGCCGAGCCTGCGAGCGGAGTGGTATCGAGGTATCTGACCTCGTAGACGCGCTCCGTGAACTTCCAGCCGTCCGGGGTGCGCTCGTAGCGGTCGTGGTACACGGAGTAGTTCAGCTGCGACCTGCCGTTGCGGAGGTGCCCGAGCTCTGAGATGTATGCGCGGCCCGCCGCTGTGTTGCCCTCAAGCAGGATCGTCCCTGGGTGTGTGGTTTGCACGAAGTACTCCCAGAGGTCCTGCAGCCGCTCGACCCCGGCGCGGATCTCCTCCCGGTTGACCGCCTCCTCGTTGATGTGGGGGATCCGCACCACCCCGTCGTCGGTGAACAGTGAGGCGAGGCGGTCGTAGTCGCGCATCATCACTGCGTCGGTGAATTCGCCGCGGAGCGCCTCGATCTCGACGCGATCTGCGATGGCCTGAAGCTCGCTCATCGGGTTTCCTCCCGTGTTTGCGTTGTGTCTGCCGCGACCCGGGCGTCGACTATGTCGGCCGGCGCCCGGGGTCGCTTCATCGGGCGTGTTCCTCATCCCTGCGGTGGGCGTCGAAGCGCGCTCCGGCGCCGGCTCGCCGCTCCGAGAGCGGACGAGGGACGGGTGATCCGAGCGATCGCCGCGCTCGGCGCTCGGGCGCAATCGACGTCAGGCGCGCCTTTACGTGCAGTGTCGACGGTGAACGGATCATCCCGAGCGGGCTCCAGGTCATGCCGAAGAGCCGATGGTCGATCAGCGTGGTCGCCTCTACCTCGAGCTCACCGTCGAGCTCGCGCACCGCTGCCTCGAGCGAGAGCGGCACCTTCCTTCCCGCGGCCTCCAGGTCCCCTCGCACGCACAGCGTGTCGTTGCCGGCGTGGGTGACGTCGGTCGCCGTGAAGCGGATGTGCGGGTGCGGCTCGACATCGAAGAAAGCGCTCGAGCGGAGATGCTGGTCGCGCCTCCGGTTTCCGGTGTCGAGACTGCCGGCGTCGATGATGAGCTCGACTGCCCGCCTGTCGGGGCCGACTGTGTAGGAGCCGTCGAATCGTGAGAAGTGCCCGACTACGGTGGTGAGCCCCCAGAAGCCCCTCGCCCGGAACTCGATCGTCGACCGCGCCGGGTCGAGGATCCACCGTTGCGTCGCCTGCGTCGTCTCCTGCTCGCTGAGTCGGTCTTTCAGCCGGCTCATTGGTCCTCCTTTCGTCGTGTGGTTGGGTGCATGTGCGGTCAGGCCTCGTCTGGTACGGCAGCAGGCTCGAGGCGCGGGAGCTTGCGCTCGAGCCAGTTGGGGATCCACCAGTTGGCGCGTCCGAAGATCTGCATCAGCGCGGGTACGAGCAGCATCCGGACGACGGTTGCGTCGAGGAAGATCGCGGTCGCCATGCCGACACCGAGCAGCTTGAGGAAGATCTCCTCGCTGACGGCGAGGGCGAGGAAGACGGCGACCATGATCGCGGCCGCTGCCGTGATCACGCGTGCGGTCTTCGCCAGTCCGTCGGCGACGGCGCGGTTGGTCTCTCCGTGGCTGACGTACTCCTCGCGCATCCGCGAGAGCAGGAACACCTCGTAGTCCATCGAGAGACCGAAGAGGACGGCGAACATCATCACTGGCATGAAGGGCGGTACGGGCGTGTCGGTGTCGATCCCAAGCAGCTGGCCGAACCGGCCGCCGTCGGCCGCGAGCGCGAGAACGCCGTAGGCGGCACCGACGGCGACAGGTTCATGACGCCCGCCTTGAGCGCGATCAGCGGCGAGCGGAAAGCGGAGAGCAGGAACAAGAACGAGAGCCCGACGACTGCTGCGATCAGCAGCGGCAGGCGCGAGCCGACGACGTCTCCTTGGTCGACGACCGAGGCGGTCAGCCCGCCGACGTGCGCCTCGATGCCCCTTCGCTCGATCACGGGCACGAGGTCGTCGCGGAGCCGGTGCACGAGGTCGGTCGTAGCCGCGGCCTGAGGCGAGCTCGCCGGCACCACGGTGAGCAGAGCGGCGTCGCGGGCGTCGTTGATCCGAGGCTCGCTCACGAAGGCGACGCCGGGGTGTGAGCGGACGCGCTCGGCGAGCTCGGTTAGCGCAGCCTCGGCGGGGTGGCCTTCGAGGTCTGCGGCGATGAGGAGCGGGCCGTTGGCGCCGGGGCCGAAGCCGCGGCTGACGAGTTCGTATGCCGCCCGTGCCGGGGTGCCGTATTGCTCGTTGCCCGCGTCGGGGAAGCCGAAGCGAAGCCCCATTGCGGGAGCCGCGAGCGCGATGAGCACCGCCGCCCCTCCGATCGTGGCCGGCCAGGCGCGGCGCTCGACGAGGCGGCTCCAACGGCCGGCGAGTGTCTCACCGCCGAAGCTCGTGAGACGCCGGAGTCGCGGGACGTGGAGCCGGTTGACGCGGTGACCGGCGAAGGCGAGCAGGGCCGGCAGCAGCGTGACCGCCGCCGCCATCACGATCAGGACGGCGAAGCTTACGGAGACGGCGACGCCGTAGAGGAAGGAGACGCCGAGCAGGAAGAGACCGAGGAAGGAGATGACCACGGTGGTGCCGGCGACCAGCAGGCTGCGCCCCGCGGTCGTGACGGCTTCGATCACGGCGCTTCGTGTGTCGCTGCCCGAGCCGAGCGCTGCGCGGAAGCGCGTCAGAATCAGGAGCGTGTAATCGATCCCGACCCCGATTCCGACTACGCCCGCGATCGCCGGTGCGAAGCCGGGCACGTCGATCAGCGCGGCGAGCACGCCAATCAGCAGCACCGAGAGTCCGAGCCCGAAGAGCGCGATCGCGATCGGGAGGCCGACCGCGACGACCGATCCGAACGCGACGAGGAGGATGAGGGCTGCCGCGACGAGCCCCACGAGCTCCGGGCTGCCGCCCTCCTGTGCGTTCCGAATCGGCGGCCCGCCGAGCTCGATGCGGAGCCCGTCGACGCTCGCCGCGTGCGCCAGCTCGATCATCCGCTTGGCCGTTTCCTGGGGGCAGATCGAGCGCACGCCGGTCGAGCTCAAGCCGGGTGAGGGCGATCGTGCCGTCGCGCGAGATGCGCTCCGGCTGCGGCTCGGCCACGCCGTCGAGGCGCTGCGCCTGCGCGAGAAACCGCTCGACGCGCGCGTGCACGCTTGGCGCGCGGACACCGGCCCGCCCTTGCCAGACGACCTCGATCGTGTCGCCGGAGATGCCGGGGAAGCGCTCGGCAATCAAGTCGGCGGCCGCCTGGGACTCGGAGCCCGCAGTTGTGAACTCGGAGGAGAACTCACCCGCAAGGCGCGGCGCGACGGCGACGACCGCAGCGGTCACCGCCACCCAGGCCAGCAGCATGCGCCCGCGCCGGCGGTGGGCGAGGTCGGCGAGACGGGCGAGACGGCCGGACACGGGCATCGTCACGCCTCGCCTGGGCGTGCCAGTTCGATGAGGAGCCGGGAGCTGAACATCGCTCTTCAGGCTGGCCGACCGCGTGCGGGGGCGGTAGCCGGCCAGCGCGGAATTTCGTCCGCGCTGACGCGACTCTTTGCAGGGTGTAGGTACCGCTACCTGTACGGGCCGCGGGCGGGGAGTACCGCGACGCTCGAATTCGAACGTCGCTCGGCGAACAAACCAACTCGCTTAAGCTCGACCCGGCGGCGGCGGTCCGTGGTCGCCGGTATGCAGCGTTCCTTGCGGGTCGATCACCGACTCGGGCGTCGTCGGAGACGCTCAGTCGACCAGGACGAACTGGGCCATCATTCCGCGGTCTTCGTGCTCGAGGATGTGGCAGTGGAGCATGTACGGGGTATCGGCGTCGGGGTAGTCGCCGAAGCGGACGAGTAGCCGCACCGTCGCACCGGGAGGCACGTAGACGGTGTCCTTCGGGCCGATGAGCGTTGAAGGCGGGGCGCCGTCGTCGAGCTTGAGGACGCGGAAGCTTACGCCGTGCGGTGGAAGTTGTGCGGCGTTCCCGAGGTGTTTTGGACCTCCCAGATCTCGGCCGTGTTGGCGCCGATGGCCGCGTCGATTCGCTCGGGCTCGAAGCGCTGGCCGTTGATCGAGCGGCCCTCGAGTTCGAAGTGGCGCGTCTGCACGGCGTCCTCCTCGCGGAGGTCATCACGGACTACCAGCTGGTCGGGCACGCTCGGTGAGCTTGTAAGCGCGCGAGCGGCACGGATCTGGAGGAGATCGAAGCTGTCGTCTCCGCCCGCGAAGCGAGCCTCGAAGAAGTTGGCTCGGAGATCTGTCTCGAAGCTTCGCAGGACGACTCGCTCCCGCGGCCGGAAGGCGGCAACGATCTCGGCTCGCTCGCCGGGCGAGAGCTGTACGCGCGTCACAGGTCGAGGCGAGTCGAGGAGCCCTGCGTCGGTCGCGATCAGGTGAAACGGGCGTCCGTCGGCGAAGCCGATGTTGTAGAGGCGTGCGGCTGAGCCGTTGAGGAGCCGGAAGCGGACGCGCTCGTCGCCGATCTGGAGGTAAGGGTCGTAGGTGCCGTTGACGAGGATCGTGTCGCCGAGGCGGCCGGTGGGACTGATCAAGCTCTGGGAGAAGTCGAGCGAGCCGTCGCCGTTCAGCCGCTTGTCCTGGATGACGAGCGGGATGTCGTCGACGCCGTAGCGGTGAGGGAGCGGCAGGTGGTCGAGATGCGGATCGTCGACGATGAAGAGCCCGGCGATGCCGCGGTAGACGTGGTCGGCTGTGTCCCCGTGCGGGTGGGGGTGGTACCAAAGCGTCGCCGCCGGCTGTTCGATCGTCCAGCTGGGCGTCCAGGTCTCGCCCGGCTCAATCAGCTGGTGCGGCCCGCCGTCGGCGATTGCGGGCAGGTGCATCCCGTGCCAGTGGATGGTTGTCGCTTCGGGCAGCTCGTTTCGGACGCGGAGCTCGACCCGGTCGCCGCGCGCGGCGCGCAGTGTCGGACCGAGGTAGGCGCCGTTCACGCCCCAGGTGTCCGCAGAGGTTCCGGGCAGGAGCTGCGACCGCCCCGTTTCCAACGTGAGGTCGAATACGCGCCGGCCGTCGTGCTCGCGCCCGTCGAGCAACGGTGGGATGGCGAGCTCGTGCTCGAACTCGAGCTCGCCGACGGTGCTCGTGCGGGCGTCGCTGTAGAGGGCACAGCCCGCGGCGACGAGCGCGACGGCGCCGAGGACAACGACCGCAAGCACCCAAAGGACGATGCGTCTGATCACTGGCGTGCGTCCCCGTTAGCGCGCCGGCAGCGGGATGCGGTGCATGCGGCCGCAGCCGAGCGACGGAGATTGCAGCAGTTGAATGGCGACGTATGGGCTTTGCGGCGAGCTGGCGGTCGCCAGCTCGAGCTTGCAGATCGCCCGTAGGCCGGTGACGGTCCGCCAGAAGTACGTACCCGTCAGCCGGGTCTCAGCCTTCTCACGCCACCGACCGGCAATCCGCTGAGCGATTGCGACTCTCACGTCGGCCGTCGGCGTCGCGCCTCCCGTAAGGCGTGTGGTGACGACTGCGGCGCGGAAGTCCTGCGTCGTCACGCTCGCGATCGACACGGCGCGCGACGAGGTTGCGCGCTCTTCCGTTTTCGCTCGCGCGTCGGCTAGAGGCGTCGCTGCCATGGCGACGGCGATGCTCGCGAGGAGGAGCGTGCGCGTAAGAACGCGAGGTGACGGGACGGCTTTCATTGTTCTCCCTTCGTCCGAGTTAGGCCTCGCTGAGCCGGATCCGCCGGTGTAGACGTCGAAGCGGTGCCGGCGCCCACCAGCTCCAGCGGCCGAGAAGTCCCAGAGACGCCGGGACGAGCAGGGCGCGGATGATCGTGGCGTCGATCAGGACGCCGACGGCCGAGGCGAGACCGAGCTCCTTGGTGATCACGATCTGCGAGGTGAGGAAGGCGCCGAAGGCGACGGCAAAGAGGAGTGCCGCGGCGGTCACGATGCGACCCGTCCGTTCGACGCCGACCTTCACTGCCTCGGGGTCGGGGAGCCCTCCCTCGCGCGCTTCCTTGATGCGGGAGAGGAGGAAGACGCCGTAGTCGGTGGAGAGGCCGAAGATGGTCGCGAAGAGGAGGAGCAGCTGGGGCGCTTCGAGGCCGCCCTGACTCGTGTAGTCGAGTAGGCCCTCGAGCCTGCCGTCTTGGAAGACGAGGACGAGGATCCCGAACATGGTGGCGAGGCCGAGCGCGTTCATCACGACCTGCATCAGCGGGAGGACGAGCGAGCCGGTCATCGCGAAGAGGAGCGCGATCGTGAGCACAACGACGATTCCGAGCGCTACCGGCAGATGGTCCCCAAGGCTTGCCTGCAGGTCGCGGTAATGGGCGGTGGTGCCGGTGACGAGCGTCTGGTCGTCGAGTGCGCGCAGGTCGCGGACGAGCTCTTGGCTCTCGTCACCGAGCGGCTCCGTTGCCGAGATCACGCTGACGACGTAATCGCGCTCGCCGACCGGTTGGGGCGAGCGGACCGCGGCCACGCCCGGCAGGCGGGCCGCGGCAGCCGCGACGCGCCCCGCCTTGTCCGCGTCTCCCTCGACCGCGAGCGTGATCGGGGTGTCCCGGTGGGGCGGGAAGTCCGTGCGCAGGGTGTCGTCGACCTGGTGCGCGCTCGCCGACTCAGGCAGCACCTGCGCGTCGACGAACGTGAACTTGACTCCGAGGAAGGGGAGCCCGAGCGCGATGAGGAGCGCGGCGGTGGCCGCCGCCGTTCGTCCCGGAAACCGCATCACGAGCCGGGCGAGCCGGTACCAAAAGCCCTCCTGCGCCGGATGCGCGTCCCGCTCGGCGCGCCGGGCGAGGAACGCCGGGGCAAGCGCGTTCACTCGCCGGCCGAGGAGCGCGAGGATCGCGGGAAGCACGGTGAGCGCGATCGCGGCCGCGATCAGCGAGACGAAGAGGCCGGCGATCCCCATCGAATAGAGGAAGCGCTGCGGGAAGACGAGCAGGGAGGCGAGCGCGCCGGCGACCGTCAGCGAGCTGAAGAGCACGGTCCGGCCGGCGGTAGCGAGCGTGCGCCGCATCGCCTCCAGTCCCGGGCCTGTACGAGCTATCTCCTCGCGGTAACGGGAGATGACGAAGAGGCTGTAGTCGATTGCGAGGCCGAGGCCGAGCGCCGTGGCGACGTTCAAGGCGAAGATCGACACCGACGTGAGCTCGGTCGCGACGCGCAGCGTGAGGAACGTGCCGACGATCGCGAGCACGCCGACGAGCAGCGGCAAGAGCGCGGCGACGAGGCTGCGGAAGAAGAGCAGCGAGAGCAGGAAGAGCAGCGGGAACGCGTAGAGCTCTGCAGTGCGCAGGTCGCTTTCGACTTGGGTGTTGACCTGGCGCTCGGCGAGCGCCGACCCGCCGACGGTCACGCCCGGCTCGTCGGCGAGCGAGTGGGCGATTCGCTCGGCCGCATCCTGGCGAGCGCGGTCGTCGGTCGGCTCGAGGCCGACGGCGAGGTAGGTCGCGTCGCCGTCGCGCGAGATGAAGTCGGCGCTGCCGGTGGTGATGAAGCTGCTGAGCGAGGCGACGCCGTGGTCGCGCTCGAGTTTGCGGCTGATGGCAGCGATCCGAGCACGCCCGTCTGCCGCGCGCGGATCGACGCCCTCGACGAGGACGACGAGGCTCGTCTCGCGGAAGCCGGCATCTTCGAGGCGCTGGTCGGCGATGACGCTCTCGGTGGCGGGAGCGTCGACGCCGAATGGATCCAGCCGGCTGGCGACGCCGGCGCCGAGTGCGGGCGACAAGGCGAAAAACGTGGCCGCGACGAGGACCACGAGGCGCGCGCGGCGCTCGATGAGCCGTGCGAGACGCTCCATCGGTCAGGCCTCCGTTCTCGGGTCGGGAAGGTTGAAGGCGAGTGCGCGGAGGCGACGGCGCCGCGGGGCGGCGTGAGGCTGTGAGGGACGCAGGCGCCTTGCCGTGCGCTCGCGCTCCGCCTCGCGAAGCAGGTCGGCGTATCGCTCGCGTGCGAGTTCGATCAGAAGCTGCGGACTGAACATCGCTCCTCAGGCTGGCCGACCGCCGTCCGCGGTGGTAGCCGGCCAGCGCGGAACTTCGGCCGCGCTGGCGCGAGTCTTCGCTGGGTGTGGCTAGCGCTACCCGAGGCTCAGGAGCCGAGGTAGGCGAGCACGGCGAGGACGCGGCGGTGGTCCTCCTGGCTCGCCGAATCCGAAGCTTGGCGAGGATGCTTCGCACGTGCTTCTCGACTGTGCGCTCGGTGATCACGAGCCGCTCGGCGATCGCCCGGTTCGAGCGTCCTTCAGCCATCAGGGCCAGTACCTCCCGCTCGCGGTCGCTCAGGTCGTCGATCGGGTCATGGCCCTGGCGGCGGCGGCCGACGAGCTGGGCCACGACGGAGGGATCGAGCACCGATCCGCCCTTGCCGACGCGCTCGACCGCGTCCGAAAGGTCGTGGAGATCCGAGACGCGGTCCTTGAGCAGGTAGCCGACCCCGCGAGCGTCATCGGCAAGCAACTCGAAGGCGTAGCTCGGCCGTACGTACTGGGAGAGGACGATTACGCCCAGCACCGGGTAGCGGCTGCGGAGCTGGCGCGCCGCACGCAGTCCTTCGTCCGTGTGCGTCGGCGGCATGCGGATGTCGACGATGGCGACGTCGGGCTGCTTCTCGGCCACTTCGCGGAGCAGCTCGTCGGCATCGCCCGCTTGTCCGACGACCTCGAAGCCGGCCTCGACGAGCAGGCGCGACACGCCCTCCCGAAGGAGGAGTGAGTCATCGGCGATTACGACGCGCACGGGATCTCCGCCTTCAGGTGCGTGCCGCGGCCGGGCGGACTCTCGACAGAGAGCCGGCCGCCGAGCGCCTCGACCCGGTCGGACAGGCCGCGCAGACCCGAGCCGCGGGCCGGATCGGCGCCCCCGACTCCGTTGTCGTGCACCTCGACGAGAGCTCGTCCGTTGCGCTGGTCCACGCTCACTGAGACGGCGCTGGCCGACGCGTACTTGGCGACGTTCGTCAGCGCCTCGGCGACGACGTAGTAGGCCGCGGCCTCGACGGGCTGCGGCGGCCGCCGCTCGAGCGGGACGGAGAGCTCGATTGGGACTGGCGTGGCGTAGGCGAGCTCCTGCAAGGCCGGGCCGAGCCCACGTTCCGTGAGGATACCCGGGTGGATCCCCTGGCTGAGCTCCCGCAACTCCTGCAGCGCCGTGGCGAGCGTCTTCCTCGTCTCGTCGAGGATCTCCCGCGCGCCCTCCGGGTCGGAAGCGAGCTTCGACTCGGCCAGTCCGAGCGCCATCGACACGGAGACAAGGCGCTGCTGGGTGCCGTCGTGGAGGTCGCGCTCCAGACGCCTCCGCTCGGCGTCCGCGGCCTCGACGATCCGCACGCGGGAGGCGCGCAGCTCGTCGAGGTGCGCTCGCAGCTCCGCCTGCAGGCGCTCGTTCTCGAGCGCAAGCCCGGCCGCGGCGCAGACGGCTTCGACCAGCTCGGGATCGTCACGCAGCGACGCGTCGTGGACGAGCGCGGCGACGCGGCGGCCGTCGCGCTCGACGATCGTCGTGACGGGCCCTGACTCGTCACCTGGCAGCTCCACCGGCCGCCCGTTAGCGTCGACGTACCGCCTCTGCTCGGGGAGCCAGTAGGCGAGCGTGAGCGCGGGATCGTGCAGGGCACGTGCGAGTGCGTCTCGTAGCTGCCCCGGCGCGCGTGTCTGGCCGAGCTCGACGACGAGCTCGGCCACCGCCCCACGGGCCAGCCGGCTCCGCAGCAGCCCCAGCTCGAAGGCGAGCGGCACCGTCGCCAGGATCACGAAGAAGACGAGTTCGACCGAGCCGAGCGGCCGGTCGAGGCCGTCGTTGACGAGCCTGAGCGCGCCGGCCGCGGCCGCCGCCGCGCCTACCCAGAGCACCGGCGCCACCGCGCGCCGCCAGGGCGGCGTCGCCCCGCGCCAGCGCTGGGCGATCAGGACGAGGCTAGCCAGGATCAGCGCGACACCGACGCCGCGCGCCACGTTGCGGAGCCCGTCGGAGAGGGCGGCGTTCGGCTCGATCAGCACGAGGTTGCTGACCTCCCCCGACTCGGGCGCGAGGAAGAGGGCCGAGGCGGTGACGACGACCGTCGTGTCCAGGTAGGCGGCCGCGATGATCGCGCGCGCGCGCCAGTCCTCGAGCCGGCCGCTGGGGAACGCGAGCAGCAGGTGGCCGAGCACGGCGATGAAGAGCGGCCGCACCAGCTGCCCGGCCGTGTACAGCGCAGAGACACTGGTATAGACCCAGAGGCTTGCGAACCAGGCGAAACCGAAGAAGACCATCAGCGGCCCGACCCGGCGCGCCGGCCGACGACGCCACTCCTCGAGGCCGGTCAGGCACCAGGAGAGCCCGACCACGAGACTGACTGCCGCGATCAGCGCGGGCGAGTCCGCCATCTCCGCGCGGAGGATGAGCACCGCGGTCGCGCCGCCGGTGGCGAGCGCGATCGGCCAGAGGAAAAGCCGGACGAGCCTCACCACGAGCAGTATTCCCACTCCAGGTGCGGGGAGCGAGGGCGCGCCCGAGCGAACGTGCCACGAGCGCGCCGTCATCGTCGCCACCTCGGGCTCCTCAGTGCGCGGCGAAGGCCGGCCTCGTCCCGGCCGGAACGTCGGCACGGCGGAGCGCCAGGAGCGCGACGAGCGCGGCGGCAAGTGCGACCCCGGCCGCGACGCGGAAGGCGTCGGCGAAGCCGGCGGTGAGCTGAGCTGGGTCGGCGCTCCGTGCCGCCTCCAGAGCGCCGCCTCCGACCTCGCTCGCGGCGATGGTCGAGAGGACGGCGAGGACGAGCGCGATGCCGATTTCGTGGGCGGTCGAGGTGAGCCCGGACCGCAGCCCCGCCTCCTCGGGACCGGCGCCGGCCATGGCGGTGATCGTCACGCCCACGACCGCGAACCCCGCGCCGGCATTGACTTTTCTGATTTGGGGGTAAAGGGTGCTGCTGAGGCTCGGCCATCCGGGTTGGGCCGCTGGACAGGAGGAGCGATGGGTTACTTTGACGATCTTCCCCTGATCGACGCTCAGCGAAAAGCCCTGGAGGCGGGAAGAGAGAAGTTCCCGGACAGGTTCAGCAGCCCCCCCGGTGGGTGCGCGACCGAGCAGGCCGCGATGGACCAGGCCTATGCTCACGCGGCGGACCTCGCTTTTTCGGGGACCGAACAGGAGTGGTTCGACGCGATGGACGCCGCTACGGAGGCGCACGGGGTCTATTCCGCATGCTTGTACACGCTTAAGGCCGTCCCCGAGCTAACGTGACATTCGAGGGAGACCTAGCGGCGTCTGTGACCGTCGAAAGCGCGAGTTCCGCGCAGGATCCGGCGTCGGAGAGCGGCGGCCAGTTGTCCCCGCCAGTCTGAAGCTCGCGCTCCTCGATCCGCAGGGGGCAGAAGCTACGGGAGTGCGTCGTCGGCTTCGAGCCGAGACGGGGCGATGGCGACCTCGAGCATCGCGACCAGATGCCCCCAACCCGGCGCTGCTTCAACTCCGCGCCGTCACGATCGCCTCCCGTCCGTCCGCGACCACGACGACATCACCGGGCTCGAGGTTCGCTGCAGGGTGTTCCAAGAGGCCGAGGTCGTCACCGGTTGTGTCGCGGAGGCGGTAGATGGGCACGGTGCGCCCAGTATCGACCGATCCGTCGCCGAGCGGGAAGTCGGGCGAGAGCGCGTCCCCGCCGGGCGCTGTCGAGATGGCAATTACGGCCAAACGCTACGGTCACGCTTCCGCCTGAGACCGCTGAAAAAAGTCACGGGCGCTGCCGTCCGCTTAAGGTCCTAGCGTTGCCGTAGGCGACGCGAGGAGGTGGCGGATGCTGGCGGTGGCTGAGCAGGTCGTCGGCTACCTGCTCGAGGGGGAGGCGCAGCGAGTATCGGCGAAACGCAAGCAACCTCGCGACGCCGTCACCCGGTTATCGGTGGTTACCACACGGCATGTAGATGGCTGTGCGCCAGGGCCGTGCGCTGCGGCTGCCGCGTCAAGCCGATACGGCAAGAGGCTGCTCACCGATCCAGACGATCGTCTGGGTGATCCGCTCTTCGGCGAGCCAGCAGCGGACTTCGGCAAGGAGGCTCAGCAGCCGGCCCGGGCGTCGGCGGCCGCTTGTAGTCGAGGTACCAGCTGTCGTCGCTTTGCTGGCCGATGCTGCAGCGGTCGCGCCCCAACCGCTCGGCGAGCAGGACCACGCTCAGTTCATCAGGTGCGCCGACCCGCATCCGACATCAGTTTGATGCGTGACATCCACCCGCGCTGTCCTTGTCGCGTTCCCGCCAAAGAGCGACAACGCCGCCGGCAGGCACACGCATCTAGTTCAGCGAAACCCTGCTTCGACGCCTCGCCGATCCGACTCGGCGCTCGGACCCGAGCCGAGCACAGCGCGAGAATCAACCGCGAGGAAGGTGGTCCGGACGGGGCGGGCCGAGACGACGAGCGTCAGGGCTCGGAACGGGGAGGACCAGTCCGCTCGGCTTCGAGCACCATCTCCAGCGCGAGGTCGCGGATCGCCCGTAGGCGCGTCACCAGCTCATCGTTGAGGTCATCTCGTTGCAGCAGCCCCTCCGCGATCCCAACGATCGACGAGGCTGGAGAGCCGAGTCGGTACTCGTGAGCTTCGACCTCGGCCATACACCTAGTGATGCACAGCGAGTCGGTCGACCGCAATGGGTCCCATAGACCTGATCCGGTAGGCCACGGCGAGCTGGCGCGCCCTACGCCTGGTCCGGTCCCCTACTTGCCGGTCGTGCGACTTCTTCCCAAACGGGGGAAGCGGAGCGACAGTCGAAGCCGCAGGGCGGCTCTCCCCAAGCCGATTCTGGCGGCCGCTCCGCCGCCCAAAAGCGCTCAGGCTCGCGCGGCTTGCCGAATCCCCCGCGCCGGTGAGGGGTTTCAAAATGCGGGTTCGGGCGTGGACGCTCACCGGTTGCTCGTCCTCACTGCTAGCGCTGCTCAGAGATGGCGCTATTTATTAGGTTCGCGCGCGCGAGTACCAGATGGTGCCGGGCTTCGCAACCGTTCGCTGCCGCCCCGGACGGGAGCGCTGGCCCTTGCTGCCCGTGGCCGCGGGCGATGAGAGCATCGGCGCATGCTCCTTTCGTTCGCCTATCTCGCCTTCTCGGCTGTGCTGCGGCTCCTGGTCACGAACCGGCGCAGCGAGTTCGCCAAAGACGTTGAGTTGCTCGTGTTGCGGCATCAGCTGGCCGTGCTCGGACGGCAACAGCGGCGCCCGTTGCTGCGGCCCGCCGATCGCGCGTTGCTGGCGGCGCTCGCGCGCCTGCTCCCGCCGCGCCGGCGCGTAGGGTTCAGAAACTCATCGGGATCGATTTGCGTGCTGTGCGTATGGCCGGGCTCTTTGTGTCGCGCTTCGAGCGGTGAGGCTCGAGCGTTGAGGCGTTGGTTGACCAGTTCGATCGGTCGGACGTAGTCGCCGCGGTTCCAGAGCACTCGGCGGAGCGCCTGGTTGAGCGCGTTGATGTCGCTGCGGCGGAGGCCGCCCTGGTCGGCGATGATCCATGCGAGTTCGAACGCCATCTCGGTCATGAAGCCAAGGGTGCTGCGGCTAGCGGTCTTCGCGAGCCGAAGATCGTCAGGCTGAAGCGCGGCGAACGTATCGGCGGGAAGACCCTCTGCGCGGAGTTCGGCCTCGACCGCATCGACGAGGTAGTTTGCCGAGCGGGCCGAGATCCGCGACATGGACGCCAACCCGGAAGACCGAGAACAAGGTGCCGCTGTGGGTGAGCAGGAGACACTTCTGCCGCTCGATCCAGACGAGGTTCAGGTACCAGTCGTCATCGGTCGGCGAGATCTCGCTGAGTGCGACGGTGCGGGCGCCGAGCAGGTCGAGCATCTTCTTCGTGCAGCGCACGACCATCCGGCGAACCTACCAGCCATCGGTCGTGCGTTCATGCAGCGGCCTGGTACTCGTGGATCAACCCGCCCAGCAGATCACGGCGGATCGCCCCAACCGGAAACTCAGCGCGCTCGACCGGCATCAACCGATCGGGCGGGGCAAGGCCAAGCGCGCGATGCGGCCGGTGCTCATTGTAGTGCCGCACATAGACACCAAGGACGCGATCCAGATGACGGCGACCGAAGATCAGGAGATGGTCAAGGCAGTCGGCGCAGACGGTGCGCACCCAGCGCTCCGCGTAGGCGTTCGCGTTTGGCGCCCGCAGCGGCGTCCTGATCACCCTGACGCCTTGGGAACGGAAGATCTCGTCGAACCCGCCGCCGAACTTCGAGTCACGGTCATGGATCAAGAGCCGGAACGGTTGCCCATCATCGAACCGCATCATCAAGTTGCGTGCCTGCTGCGTCGTCCACGCGCCGTTCGGGTTGGCGCTGCAGGCGACGTACTCGACGCGCCGTGTCGCCAGCGAGATGAAGAACAAGACGTAGATCCGCTGCAGGAACGCGGTCTCAACAGTCAAGAAATCGCAGGCCAACGTCGTCGCGGCCTGCTGGCGCAGAAACGCCCGCCACGACATCCCGGCGCGCGCCGGTGCAGGAGGCAGTCCAGCGTCTGTCACCACGGTCCGCACCGTCGTCGCCGAGACCACAACACCGAGCCCTTTCAGTTCGCCAACGATCCGCCGGTATCCCCAGCGCGGGTTCTCCCCAGCGAGGCGCAGAATCAACGCGCGAACGGACGCATCAAGCGGAGGTCGACCCGGCTTCGCGTACGGGTAGGTCCACCGGCAAGCGACCATCCGACGGTGCCAACCCAACAACGTCTGCGGTCTCACCATGAGCTCGCCCAAGCCGAGCGAGGCAACGAGCGGCTCAACGCAGCCAGGAACGCGCGATCGGCTCGCGTCAGCCTCGGCCGCGGCGACCCACGCCGAAGCACCGTCAACTCATGGCGCAACACCAAGATCTCCAACTCCTTCGATCGACTCGAGCGCCCCATCAACGAGACGAGCGCGATCAGACTCCGTACCGCCAGATACGCGAACGACCACAGCACACGACCCTCCCTCGACAGACTCCACAAGAGAGCCGAACGTAGCCCAGCCACGGCCGAGGAACGCCACCGACGACTTTCTGAACCCTACGCCCATCCACCTTGCCAAGCTCGAAGCAGTCTGGTATCCGCGCGCGCGCGCGTGAAACAAAGGACGGTAGGCGCTGACAAGACTGACTCGCGGGGTGCACGGGGTTATCCGAGCAGGGGCCGGGATCGAGCCTCGGGCGAAAGCCCGAACGGAGTTCTCGGCATCCACACGCGCGTCATCGGTCGTAGACTTTCCCCATGACCAAAACCCTGATCGCAAAGATCCGCAAGTGGTTGAGGCTGGGGAAGAAGGTCTAGCTGGACTGCCTGGTGATGTACCCGGTCGCCCGGTAGGCGACTTTGCTGGCTACGCGCGCGTGAGCCTAGGGAGAGCGTCGAGCAGGTCCCTGAGACCCGACTCATGCGTCGCCAAGCGGGATCGCAGCCGCGAGCATCCCT
>Ga0137369_10003764_pt1 | contig 15501 bp, 15 predicted proteins | sample SagtaG_12_FD_104918 | JGI IMG/M metagenome (GOLD analysis project Ga0137369, IMG submission 104918) | Vadose zone soil microbial communities from Sagehorn Ranch, Mendocino, California, USA - Sage1_L_113_16 metaG | ecosystem: Environmental > Terrestrial > Soil > Vadose zone | place: USA... | reverse complement strand
TTCAAGGTCCCGCGGGTGGTGAAGGTGGTGCCGGGCGGCCTTCCCAGGACCTCCACGGGGAAGATCCTCCGCCGCGACCTCCCGGCGCTCCTCGAGGAGCGCGACGGCTCGAAGGGCTCGCGGCTCCCGGCCTGATTCCCAGAGGACGATCGGTCGTCAAGCACCACCGGGTCCGCGACGGATCTCACGGAGAGCCGGGATCGCGGCGATCCTCTCGTCGTCGAGGTGGTCCCACAGGATGCCGGTGGGGCGGTCCCGCGCGCGCGGCCGGTACGCCTCGTCAGGCGTCACCACCAGGTCCACGCGGAAGTCGTGCCCGGTCTCGGGGAGGCGGCCGGACAGGACCTGGAGCGGGTGGACGGTGGTGGCGATGGCGGTCCGGTCGTCGATGGCGCCGGATTCCGTGAGGAGGGCGAACTCCAGGTCCGAGTAGCCGCCGCCCTTGCCGATCCGGGCGCCTGAGCGGTTCACGGCGACGGTCCCGCACACCACGAGGTCCACGTGCTCGAGGTCCTCGACCTTCACCGGCCTCCCGGCCGACGCCGCCCCGCGGATGGAGGCCGCGGCCCTGGGCGAGACCTGGAGGCGCGAGGGATCCAGGAGCAGGAACGGGCGCTCGGCGGCCAGGCGCGGGACCGCCATGTACACGATCTTTCCGTCAGCCAGGGCCCGGGCCCGGACCGGGAGCTGCGGGGCGTCGGGATTGGCCTTGATCGTCCCGGCGGCGTTCCACTCGGGCGTCTGGGCCAGGCGCTCGGCGGCCCGTTCGGCCCCCACGAAGTTCGGGATCCTTCCCCGGGCCCCCGGGAACCGGGCGGCCCGCTCCCGCTCCAGGGCCGCCCACACCCGCTCGCGGACCTCCTGCTTCCGCTCCGACAGCCGTTCCAGGTGCGGATCGCGTCCGGCTCGCGAGCCCTCGGGTGGCTCGCCCGGACCGCCGCGAGTGGTCCCTGACCTGCGCGTTCGACCGTTCATTTCCGCCCCCCGTGGTTTCCACGCGCCGGGAACGGGGAAACAACGGCGAGTCCGCACACAGACACGCCCACGAGGGTGAGGACGAGGGGGAGATCGTGCAACCCACGGACACCGCGGTGCTTCCGCGTTCCGAGACAACGCAGGCCAACGGACACGGGAACGGTCAGGCCGGCGACGGCCTCGAGACCGAGATTTCCGTCCGGGGCCTGACGAAGTCGTTCGGGTCCCAGACCATCCTCGACGACATCACGTGCGACATCCCGAAGGGGAAGATCACCCTCATGCTCGGGCCGTCCGGCACGGGCAAGTCCGTGTTCCTCAAGAACGTCATGGGGCTGCTCAAGCCCGAGCGGGGCGAGATCATCATCGACGGCAAGGACATCGTGAAGCTGTCCTCCCGCGAGCTGTACAAGATCCGCCGCAAGTTCGGCGTGCTGTTCCAGGACGGGGCCCTGTTCGGGTCCATGAACATCTACGACAACGTCGCGTTCCCGCTGCGCGAGCACACCCGCAAGCCCGAACGCGAGATCAAGAAGATCGTCGACGACAAGCTGAAGATGGTCGGCCTCCAGGGGGCCGAGAAGAAGCTCCCCGGCGAGATCTCGGGCGGCATGAAGAAGCGGGCCGGGCTGGCCCGGGCCCTGGTCCTCGACCCCGAGATCGTGATGTTCGACGAGCCGGACTCCGGGCTCGACCCCGTCCGGACGGCGTTCCTGAACGAGCTGATCCTGGACCTCAACCGCCAGCTCGGGGCCACGTTCATCGTGGTCACCCACGACATCGCCACGGCCCGCCGGGTGGCCGACTTCATCGGGATGCTGTACCTGCGGAACCTGGTCAAGTTCGACACCAAGGAGAAGATGTTCAACTCGGACATCCCCGTGGTCCGCCAGTTCCTGGCCGGCGCCACCGAGGGCCCCATCGGGATGTCCGAGGAGGCCGACAAGGGCCGGCCCGGCGCCGACCCCGAGGCCGTGTCCACGTCCGGCATGTCCGCGGAGGAGACCGAGGCCCTCGAGCGCGAGGCCGGCGCCCCGGTGGAAGGGGATCGCGGGAGGGCCCAGGCGAGGAAGCCGGAGGCGCGCGAGGAGAACCCGGACCCGGAGCCCGCCGGTGCCGGCGACGAGGACACCGACGAGGCCGCGGATCCGCAGGCCCCCGCTCCGGGCGGGGGTGACAGCGAGCCCCAGCCGGACGAGGCCCGCACGCAAGACCAGCCCGAAGCCCGACCCGAGGACGAGCCGAAGGGCGAGGACGAGGGGAAACGGGGGGGCTGACCGTGGCCGCCCGCCTCGCGCCCCGCCGCGCGTTCCGCCTCGTCGACGAGGCCGGCCGGATGTTCTCGGTCGGCCTGGAGTCGGTCCACACGATCTTCCGCCGGCCCTGGCCCCTGGAGGAGTTCCTCCAGCAGATCTGGTTCCTGGCCAAGGTCACGACGGTCCCCGTCATCCTGATCTCGATCCCGTTCGGGATGGTCATCTCGCTGCACGTGGGGTCGTTCCTGACCCAGCTGGCCGCGCAGGCCCACATGGGCGCGGCGATGGTTCTGGCGGTCGTCCGCGAGGAGGCCCCGGTGGCCACGGCGCTGCTGATCGCGGGGGCGGGCGGCTCGGCCATGTGCGCCGACCTGGGTTCCCGTCGGATCCGCGACGAGATCGACGCGATGGAGGTCCTCGGCATCGACCCCGTCCAGCGCCTGATCATGCCCCGGATCCTGGCGGCGATGGTGGTGGCGATCCTGCTCGACGCCATCGTGTCGGTGGCGGGGATCGCCGGCGGATGGTTCTTCGCGGTGATCGTGCAGCACGGCACGACCTCCAGCTACTTCTCCAGCTTCAACGAGCTCTCACAGCTCCCCGACCTGTTCATGGCGCTGATGAAGGCGGCGATCTTCGGCTTCGTGGGGGGCATGGTGGCCTGCTACAAGGGCTTCTTCGCCAAGGGCGGGCCGAAGGGCGTCGGCGACGCCGTGAACCAGGCCGTGGTCATCACGTTCCTGCTGCTGTTCTTCCTGAACTTCATCCTCACGGCCGTCTACTTCAATTTCGTGCCCCAGAAGCTCGGAGGGGGGCTGTAATGGCCTCGGCCTCCGCCTCGATGCCGCGCGGCCGCCGGTTCCGCCCGCTCGCCCGGTCCAACAAGATCCTGTCGAAGCCGTTCGACCAGATGATCGACCAGGTCCGGTTCTACGCGAAGGCGATCAAGGCCATGCCCGCGGCCCTGCGTTACCGCAAGGTCATCGCGTCCACGGTCTCCGACATCACCATCGGGGTCGGGGCGCTGGTGGTGGGTGCCGGGACCTTCTTCGTGATCTTCGCGATGTCGTTCTTCACGGGCACCCAGGTGGGCCTGGAGGGGTTCCAGGGCCTGTCCCAGATCGGGGCCCAGGCCTTCACGGGGCTGGTGTCGTCGTGGGCGAACACCAGGGAGATCACGCCGCTCGTGGCCGGCGTGGCCCTCGCGGCGCAGGTCGGCACGTCGTTCACCGCCGAGCTCGGGGCCGCCAGGATCTCCGACGAGATCGACGCGCTGGAGGTCATGGCCGTGCCGTCCATGACGTACATGGTCTCCACCCGGATCTGGGCCGCGCTGATCACGATGATCCCGCTGTACCTCGCGGCGCTGTTCTCCTCCTACATCGCCACCGAGGCCATCGTCACGAAGTTCTTCTCGCTTGACCCGGGCACCTACGTCCACTACTTCCACCTGTTCCTGCCGCCCATCGACGTCGTGTACAGCGTGATCAAGGCCGTGATCTTCGCGGTCATCGTCACGCTCATCCACTGCTACTACGGCTACAACGCGAGCGGAGGGCCGGCGGGGGTTGGCGTGGCGTCGGGCCGGGCCATCCGGACCTCGATCGTGTGCGTGGTCATCATCAACCTCGTCCTGTCCCTGATCTTCTGGGGCGGCGCCGACACCGTGAGGATCGCCGGATGAGGGGGGCGGAGCGCTGATGAAGCGCGTGCCCGCCTGGATCAAGGGTCCCGTGGTCATCATCGCGGTGTTCGCGCTGATCTATGTGGCGATCAAGAACGCGTACGGCGGCTACGCCAACACGTACGACCTGTCCATGAACCTCCCGCGGGCCGGCCAGCAGCTCCAGACGGGCTCCGACGTCCGGCTGCGGGGCGTCGTGATCGGGAAGGTCAAGGAGATCGACCTCCGGGACCGCGACGTGAAGGTGACGCTGCGGATCGATTCGAACTACCGCGTCCCCCAGGACGCCCAGGCGTACATCACGCTGAAGACCCTGCTGGGGGCGAAGTTCGTGGACCTCCGGGTGCCCAGCTATGGCGGGCCGTATCTGGCCGACGGCGACCGCATCGAGGCCACCCACATCGGGCCGGAGCTGGAAGACGCCGTGGCCGACGGCGTGAACGTCCTCGACGCGATCCGTCCGAACGACCTGGCCACCGTGATCCATGAGCTGGCCGTCGGCGCCCGGGGACACGGCGACGACATCGCCGCGAGCCTCCGCTACAACGCGGCGCTCTCCGGCGAGTTTCAGCGGACCCTGCCCTCGCAGCTCCAGGCGCTCCACGACTTCCGGGTCATCTTCGGGGCACTGCGGAACAGCGGCGTCGACCTCAACAAGCTTGCCGACGCAGTGAACCAGGGCGCGCCCGTCTACGCGTCGAAGAGCGCCCAGGCCGCCTTGCACCGGGCCCTGGTGGCCGTGAGGCCCTTCGCCGACAACCTGGCGGACCTGGTGATCCTCAACCGGAAGGACTGGGACCGCATGATCGACAGCGGCGACGTGGTGCTCCAGGCCATCGCCGACCGGCCGGGCGGGCTCCACGACCTGGTCCAGGGCCTGTACCGCTACGTGTACCGGCTGTCCAGCCCGCCCTACATGCTCAAGGACGGCAGCGGCTCGGCGGCGTTCACGAACTTCATCGGGGGGAACAGCGACGAGGAGAACCGCAAGCAGATCTGCACGGCGCTGCCCGAGGAGATCCGCCAGATCGTCCCGATCTGCAACGGGGGCGCGTGATGGCGCGCTCGATCCGCTTCTCGAAGAAGACCCTGATGAAGGTCCTCGCGTTCATGGCCGTGTCGGCGTTCTTCACCGTGATCCTGGCGATGAAGATCGGGAACCTCCAGCTGTTCCGCCACGAGTACGGCCTCTCGGCGGTGTTCACGAACGCCCAGGGCGTGTTCAAGGGCGACGCGGTGAAGCTGGCCGGCGTCGACGTGGGACGGGTCAGCGGCACCCGGATCGACAACGGGCACGGGGTCGTGGACTTCAACGTGAGCGACAACGTGAAGCTGCCCAAGGACACCCGCGTGGCCATCCGGTGGCGAAACGTCCTGGGGCAGCGGTTCCTGTACGTGTTCCCCGGGGGCTCGGGCCCTTCCCTGAAGGACGGTGACACCATCCCGATCACCCACACGGAGGACTCCGGCGACCTCGGACAGCTGCTGAACGAGCTGGGGCCCATCCTCAAGGCCATCGATCCCGACAAGGCCAACGCGTTCCTCGACGCCATGAACGAGGCCCTCGACGGGAACGAGGGGACCGTTCGCCAGCTCCTCGGCGACGGCTCCATCCTGGCCCAGCGCCTGGCCGGCATGGACCGCCAGATCCAGACCCTGATCTCGTCCTCGGACACCGTGCTCACGACCTACGCGAACCAGAATCACGAGATCGCGAGGATCCTCGACGACCTGAACTCGGTCGGCGGGAGCCTCCACGGGATGACCGGCGACATCGACTCGCTCGTGGTGAACTTCGCCAAGGTTCAGCAGCAGCTGGACCGGCTGCTGAAGGACAACCGCGGCGACATCGACGCGTCGCTCGGCCAGCTGAAGCTGCTGGTGCAGCTGCTCCAGGGCAAGCGGGCCGAGCTGGCCCAGACCCTGTGCAGCCTCCCGGCGGGGGTCGCGCCGTACTTCCAGACCACGTCGTGGGGCGAGTGGTTCAACGTCCGCATCGTCCGGTTCACGATCAAGGACAGCACCGGCCGGACGTTGGTCAGCCAAGGCGAGACCGACAACCAGCGCAGCGGCGACTCGGCGAAGCCCTACACGTGCGGCGTGGGCGTCCCCGGGACGGGCGTGAACCCGGACGAGAACGGGCCCATCGGGTCGTTGCCGGCCGTGGGCGGCGCGGTGGACTCCTCGGGGTTCACCGGCCTCGGCGGGTTCCTCCAGACCATTCTGCAGGGGGTCAAGCATGCCTAGGATCCGCGACGCCCTGCGCAAGTCGTTCCTCGAACGCAACCAGCGGGTCATCGGCCTCCTGGCCATCCTGCTGCTGTTCGGGGGATCCGCCTTCGCGCTGCTGCTGACGGGCGGGGTGTTCGCCTCGCGCTACCACGTGACGGCGTACTTCAGCGACGCGGCAGGGATGAAGCCGGGCGACCCCGTGACCGTGGCGGGGCTGTCGGCCGGGATCGTGAAGTCGCTGAAGGTCGACCACGGCCTGGTGGCGATGGACCTCGCCATCAACACCGGCGTGGACATGCCCCGCGACTCCACCGCGAACATCGTGGTCCAGACCCTGCTGGGCAAGCAGGCCGTGGACCTCGTGGCGGGGAGCTCGAAGGCCGACCTGGCGGACGGCGACACCATCCCGGTCGCCCGGACCACCACTCCGGTGAACATCACGCAGCTCAACGACATCTCGGTCCGGCTGCTGAACCATTCGGACGCCCAGGCCTTCAACCACTTCATGCAGGAGCTGTCGGAGATCAGCCAGGGCAAGGGCCAGGACGTCCACGGGCTGGTCACCGGGCTGGCCGACCTGGCCCAGGCGGTGGACGCCCGACGGTCCCAGCTCTCGGGCCTCATCGACGCGCTGAAGAAGCTCTCCACCACGCTGGCCGGGAAGGACAAGACGATCATCAGCCTGATCGACAACCTCAACCCGGTGCTGACGAACCTGGCCAACCGCCAGCGGGAGATCAGGACGCTGCTGGAGGCGACGGATTCGGCCTCGCACGAGGCGGCGAGCCTGGTCCGGCGGAACCGCTCCACGCTCGACGCCACCCTGAACGGGCTGCATGACGACCTGGAGGTGCTCGACCAGCACCAGCTGGACATCGCGGCGTCGATCCAGTACCTGAACCAGGCCGTCCAGGGGTACTCGAGCATTGGGTACTCCAGCGGGTTCCCGAACCGGTGGGCCAACATCTTCGTGCAGTCCCTGGGCCCCGCCGGCGTGGACGCCATCCTCGGCCAGTGCGGAGCGGTGGACCAGCTCATCGACCAGGTCCTGGGCACCGACTGCAAGGACTCGGGCGACGGGGGCGATGGCGGTCCGCTGCCCACGCCCACGCTGCCGCCCCTGCCGACGCCGAGCCTCCCGCCGCTGCCCACCCCGACCCTGCCCATCCCCACGACCTCCGGGGGCCTGCCCATCCCAACCACCACCCCGAGCCTCCCGATCCCGCTGCCCACCGGTTCGACCGAGCTGCCGGACGGGGGCGGCCTGCCGCTGCCCTCGCCGTCGCTCCCGCTCGTGAAGTCGTCGTCGGAGACCGAGCAGTTCCGTGGCGAGGCCGCGCTGCCCCAGGACCTCGGCGACCTGGTCCGGTCGATGCTGAGGGGGAACGGATGAGGCCGGCGGTGCGGCGCGTGGCGGCCTTCGTTGCGGTCGGCCTGTTGGCGACGGCCCTGTCGTCGTGCGGCGGGGGCGGCGGCTCCCACGCCTACTCGGCGGAGTTCAGCCGGGCCATCCAGGTGTTCCCGGGGATCAAGGTCCGGGTGCTGGGGGTGGACGTCGGGCACGTCACGGGCATCGACAACAACGGGGACGGCGTGCAGGTGCAGTTCACGGTGGACGACCCCGACATCCGGCTCCCGGCCGGCGTCCAGGCCGCGGTGGTCCCGGTGTCGCTGCTCGGCGAACGGTACATCCAGCTGTTCCCGGCCTACGACGGCGGACCGGTCCTCCAGCCCGGCGGGAAGATCCCGATCGAGCGCACCGCGGTCCCCGCCGAGCCCGACGAGCTCCTGCGTTCGCTTCAGGACTACCTGGGCGGCCTGGACCCCGACGTCGTCACCCGGTTCGTGGAGAACGGGGCCCGGCTCCTCGACGGCAACGGCGCCGCCACGAACCGCCTGATCCTGCACGGCACGAGGCTGCTGTCCCTGCTGAACTCCAAGCGCGACGACCTGGCCGACCTGGTGGTGCAGCTCGACCGGCTGACCGACGCCCTGGCAACCCGCCAGACGGCGATCGGCCGGCTCATCCGGACCTACGGCGTGGTGGCGGGCACGGTGAACACCAACCGGGCCGCCCTGGAGGGGACGATCTCCGGGCTCAATGACGCGGCCATCCAGCTGGCGAATCTGCTCGTCGCCCACCGGGCGCCCCTGCACACGGACATCGAGCGCCTGACCCGGACCGGGCGGACGCTGGTGGCGAACGTGGACGCGCTGGCCGAGACGGGCCACTGGGCCACGCTGCTGTTCCAGGCCGCCTCCCGGGCCGTCGACTACAACCGCGACTGGCTCCGCCTGGGGAACCAGGGACAGCCCCTGGCGGCGCTGATCCTGCTCCGGCTGGAGGAGCGGCTGATGGAGCTGTGCAACGATTCCGGATCGCCCCAGTGCGCCACCCAGGAGTTCTGGGCCACGAACGTCCCGGACCTGTTCTGCTTCCTGGGGTCGTGCTCCCAGTCCCCGGTGCCGGTCCCGCAGGCCGTGACCCGGGCCCTGCGGTCCCAGCCCGAGACGCGGGCCGCCGTGAGGGACCAGGCGAAGACGCAGGACACCACGGTCTCGGCCCTGGTCAAGGACCTGCTCGACAAGACGGTGGGGGATCCCTACCGGTGGATGGCGGGGTCGGCATGACGGGCCCCCGGCGGAGGCTCGTGTCGGTGCTGACCGTGGCGGGGACGGTCCTGGCCCTCGGCCTGTCGGCGTGCGGCGGCTCGAACGACATGACGGTCCAGGCCCGGTTCACCGATGTCGCCGACCTGGCGCCCTCCGCCCCCGTGATGATGGCGGACGTCCGCATCGGGAAGGTCGATTCGATCTCGCTCGACCACAACCTGGCCCTGGTGACCATGTCGATCGACCCCTCGGCCCACGTGCCGCAGGACGTGGTGGCCCGGGTCCGCCGGACCAGCCTCCTCGGCGAGCGGATCATCGACCTGGTGGTCCCGGACGGGCTGCCGGAGAACGCGCCGCTGCTGAAGGACGGCGCGGTGATCCGCGAGACGATGGTCCGGCCGGACCTCGAGGACCTGGTGAAGTCGGGGACCGCGGCCCTGGCCCCCGTGGCGGCGGGGGAGCTGGCCACGCTGGTGGACGAGGGCGCCAAGGGGTTCGGCTCCAGCGGTGGGACCCTGCGAACGCTCCTCGTCGAGCTGAAGGACATCGTCCATGCGTACGAGACCCACACCGGGGACATCGAGTCGCTCGTCGGGTCCATGAACCAGCTCAACACCACGCTCGCGTCGCACGCCAGGCAGCAGGGGCTGTCGGTGGTGAACACCGAGAAGGCCCTGTCGTCGCTGCGGACCCAGATGCCGGCGCTGCGCGCGGCCATCAAGTCGCTGAACCGCCTGTCGGTGGGTGGCGAGAGCATCCTGCGGGCCCACGCCGACCAGATGGGGCGGTTCTTCCGCCAGATGCGGACGATCGTGGGGCAGCTGAACGCCGACCAGGCCAGCATCCTGGGGATCCTGAAGTACGCGCCGCTGCACAACCGGAACACGCAGCTCGTGAACTACCAGGAGTTCAACCAGATCCTGCAGGACTTCGTGATCTGCGGCCTCAACGACGATCCGTCGGATCCCGCCCGACGGTGCAAGGGGGACTGATGATCGGCAAGCGCGTGCTGATCAACATGGGGGTGTTCCTGGCCCTGTCGGCGTTCCTCGTCTACGTGGGAGCCACCTCGCTGCTGTTCGAGAAGGGCGGGGGGAAGTTCGTCACGGTGGACTTCACCGACGCGTCCGGCCTGAACGAGCGCAACGACGTCACGATGCGGGGCGTCCCGGTGGGGACGGTGAAGAGCGTGACCCTGACCCCGAAGGGGATCGCGGAGGTCAGGGTCCTGCTGGAACCCGGCGTGGACGTCACGGAGGGGTCGCACGCCACGATCAGCCGGCGGAGCCCCATCGGCGACCTCACGCTGGACTTCACGCCCGGAGACGGGCCGGTGCTCCCCGACAACGCGGTGATCCCGGTGCGGGACACGACGATCCCGCCCGATCCGGAACGGACCATCACCGAGCTTGCCCAGATCCTGCACGCCGTCCCGTCCACCGACCTCGAGACCCTGGTGCACGAGCTGGCCCTGGCGGTGCGGGGACGGGGCCAGGACCTGGCCACGCTGTCGGAGGTGTCCGGCCAGCTCCCGGCCCGGATCCTGCGCGTCCAGCGCCAGCTCGACGACCTCATCCGGACCGGCCCCAAGGTCACCGGCGTGTTCGCGGCGAACTCCCACGCCCTGGCCGACGACATCGTCCAGACCGCCGCACTGGCCGACATCCTGCGCGACCGGCGCTACGACCTGGTCAAGCTGTCGAAGAACGGCGCGAACTTCGCCGAGCTCTACAACCAGCTGCTGGTGTCGGAGAAGCCCAACCTGGCCTGCCTGGTGTCGGACCTCGGGACCTTCAACCAGACTCTCGCTCAGCCGGAGAACCTCCGGAACCTCGAGAACACGCTCGAGCTCAACCACTACTTCTTCGACGCGGTGTGGCAGTCCGTGCAGAAGGGCAAGGACGGCCTGGCGTGGTTCCGGGTCCAGCTCCTGCCGGCCCAGCAGCCGGCTGGGCAGCAGTACGGCCAGAAGCGCCCGCCCCCCGACGTGTACGGCGGCGACGCCTGCCGTTCCATCTACGGCAAGGGCGTGGGCCCGGTGTCCCAGCCCGGCACGGTCTGGATCGCGCACGGCTCCCACCTCCACATGGGCCACTGAGCCGGGTCGGCGAGACGGCCCCCGAGCGAGGCGAGCGGCGTAGCATGCGCGCGAGATGAAGGTCCGCCGGAACCTGCCCTGGATCCTGCTGGCGGTCACCACCGCGGCGGCGGTGGCGTTCGCCGTCCTGTGGCTGGGTGCGGCGAGGGCCAGGGACCGGGCGGACGCCGAGAACCGCCGCCGGGCCGAGGTCGTGTCGGTCGGCACCGAGTTCCTCTCCGTGCTCACGAACTTCAAGGCCGACACCATCGACGCCGACGTCGAGCGCATCCGCTCCTACGCCGTGGGCGACTTCGCCGACCAGGTCGACCAGTTCTTCGGGCCGGACACCGTGGCCGCCCTGAAGCGGGCCCAGGCCGAGAGCGTCGGGCGCGTCCGGGAGGTGTTCGTGCAATCGCTCGACGCCTCGTCCGCCTCGGTGTTCGGCGTGGTCGACGAGGTGATCACGAACGCCCGGTCGGCCCCCCGCAGCGAGACCGTCCGCATCGACGTCGAGCTGCTCGACACCACCGGCGGCTGGAAGGTCTCGAGCGTCGAGATCCTGCAGTCCCCCGGCGGCGGCCCGCTCGGCTGACGGGGTTCGGGCCGTGCCTCGGCTCCTCGCTCTCTGTACTGCGAGTGGTCGCCGGGGTACCGCCAGGGGGATGCCTACGGTCGGCTCCGGGCGACTCGCTCCGGCCTACTCCGTACTTCGCCGATGGGGCTTGCCTCGTACGGCCTCCGCTCCGCGTCGCTCGCTTCGCTCGCTCCGCACCCTCCGCCTCCCCGGCACCCCCTGCCGGATTCCGCGGCTGAACACCGGACGGTGAGTGGCCGCGGCACGGGGGGATCACACTCCGCGCGCCGGTTCCTTGTGCTCGTGTCGGCCGCGGGCGATGACGCGGTTGGTGATTGCTGCGGTCAGCGCCGCTGTCGCGAGACCGACCGCGAGCGGCGGGACGAGGCTCGGCGAGAACGCGTTGTAGTGGAACATGCCAAGCACGGTCGTGCAGTGCTGTGCTGGATGGAAGTTGGGAGCGGGAACCACCATGACTGAGCAGGCAAGGGGAGCGGTCAGGATGAAACCGGCCACGAACCCGAGTACGCCCACGATCGCGGGCCACAGCACGGTGGGACGGTGGCGCCACGGGGCGACAGCGGCGAGAGTCACCCCGAGTAGGAAGAAGGGCGCGCCGATGCTGAAGATCGCGACCATCCCGAACAACACCAACGCGATGACCAGGGCCCAATAGAACCAAGGGCGAGCCTTGGGCTGGCTGTCCAGGGTCGGCGATGATGCGCTTCTGTCCATCTCCCACAAGCGTATCTCTGGCAGCAGACCATCCCACTGCGGGTGAGGGTTCCGCAGCTCACGCCAGCGTTTGGGAATGTCATCCGAGGAGGACTGCTTCGAGGCTCCCCTTTGGCTAGGGTGGCGGGATTACGTCAGAGGCGATGGCCTGGAGCATTGTGGTGAGGAGAGTTAACACCCGACGACTGACGCAAGCAGTCGCTTCCGTCACGAAACGACAATCCCTCCCAACGCGGAGTCCATGATCCCTCACTCGGCGGAATCGCGTAGTGACGGCTGCTGTGGAAGCGGATGAAGGCGGCTGTCGAGCAGCGCGAACTCAATGGCCCTGGCGATATGGGCGGGCTCGAAATTCGCACCGGCGAGCCTGGTCATGCCCGAGCTTGTGAAGTAGAGGTACCCGAAGACGCCAGTGCCGTCATCGAACCGCTCGACCCACAGCCCCATTGGCCCACCTTTTGTCGCAAGTTCGAAGAACCCGTCGCGCAGGAGTTGAGCGGCCACCCGCTCGTACAGAGCGCGGTGGCGGCGGAGCTTGTAGGACCGGAACCCAGGCTCGCTGGTCGGAGCCTCGGAGAGGCGAATCGAGCCTGCCCACTGTTGCACAGCGGGCGGGAGCCTTCGGGTTCTGATGACCTCATCCGCGCGATCCATCAGCGCTCTCAGCCTAGAAGGGCCACGAGGATACGTCCCTTAGGATGTCGCTTCCGGCGGGAGACGACATTCTCGGCAGGTGACGGCTCTCTCTGGCACCCCAGCGTCCACGAATGTCACCTGGCGAGCGTTCGGGCGATGTCAGCCCTGTCCCCTCGGGGAACCATGAGCGCGGAACGGACGTCCTTGACCGAGGGGACCAAGACCAGGTGAAGTCTCGTGCGACAGGGGCCGCCACACGGGGGGCGCTGTTGGTCTTGCTCATCGTGGGGGTTGTACCGCCACCACCGTCGGACCGACGGGACGGCCGACACCCGACGCCGTCCGAGCGCTGCGAAAGAGGGATCTTGACCGCGCCGATGTGACCCGGGGGGCATGTCCTCTCTCATCCGCAATCCACATTCCCGGCATTTCCGGCAGAGGCTGGTCTCGGGCCGGGGAGGACAGATGCGGAGGGAGTCCGGAAAGGCCCTGTCTATACGGTCTTCCAAGGCATCCCCCGGAACTTGGACCTCTTCCCACCCTCGCTCGACGGTTGGCGGAGTGCGAGGATCTTGGTCGTGGGCCGGACGAGCTATTCTGGGGCCGGTCCTGATCCGAGGGGCACGGCTCGACGGGGAAAGCCCCGTCGCGTTCGGTTAGGCTTCGGGTAGGAACGGGGAGCTTCGGTTGCCAGCTGGCCGGTGGGACGAGCTGAAGGGGCCTGTGAACGTCTGGGGCCAAACGATTCAACCCCGGCCGCGCCTGCGGGTTGCCGTTGTTGACGTTTGGGCGAAGGCAGGGGGCTGCTACGGCCTCCAGGTGGACGGTGGTTCCTTCAGCTACCCGATCGTTCTTCACGGGACCTGGCAGCCATAGAGGACGTGCGAGTGTTCAGGTTCGGGCGGCTGGCCATGGGCCAGGTCTCCGCATCCGATAAGGCCACCACCGCTCACGCCAGAGGAGTGGTCTGTGGTGGTGCCCGAGAACGCAGAACCGATCGCCCCCCCGGCGCGTTCTTGTCTGTTGGGAGGAAAGAAATCAGCGAGGCTGACGACGAGTTCGCCGAGTTCTACCTGGTCAACTGGCCGAGACTCGTCGCTGGGCTCACGTGGTCGATCCCGCCGGGAGTGGACGCCGATGACGTCGCGCAGGAAGCCATGGCTCGAGCGTACGAACGGTGGCGTAGCGTGAGGAGCCATGAGCGGCCCGACGCGTGGCTGTTTCTCACGGCATACCGACTCGCAACCAGCGAGTGGCGACTCTGGGCTGTGCGACGCCGACACTCGCGCACCGGCACGCCGGCAGCTCCGGACGTGTTCGACGGTCTCGTTCTGAGCGAGTTGCTCCACGCTCTGGAACCGCGCCAACGCGCCGTCCTGCTGCTGCGCCACCACTACGGCTTTTCCACCCGCGAGACCGCGAGGCTCCTCCGCTGTCCTGAAGGGACGGTCAAGTCGCTCGCGTCCCGGGCGCGAGCAGCCCTGGAGGCGGCGATCTCGCAGAGAGGGACGCAAGATGAGTGATCCCGATCTCGACGTCCTGGCCTCGGCGCTGGAATCAGCCGCACGGCGGGTGGGACCGCCCCCCGAAGGAGGGGTTTCGGCCGCGACAGCCAGGGGCCGTCGACGGCGGCTGGTCCGGCGGGCCGGCTTCGCGGGGGCGGCGGCCGGCCTGATCCTCGCCGCCATCGTTCCGCTCCTGCTGCTGTCGCCATTGGCCGGGGACCATGGTCCTGTCCCCCCTGCCATCAGCCCAACGCAGCCCGAGCCCTCGGTTCCAGAGACTCCGGACACGACACCACCTCCGTCTACCGGGAAGTGGCCCGCCACGATCGCTCCCGAGGAGGGCCGGATGGCGGCCTTTGCACCGGCGACGCACCGCGAGGACGGCTCCGTCGTCATCCCGGTCACGTTCCCCGACGGCACGACGGCCGAGCTTGTGTACCCCCCGGCCCTCGATCTGGCCGGCGAGCCGTTTCGCCCGTACAGCTCGGGACACCTGTCGGGCGTGGCACGAGACTTCGCGATCGAGTACGGGGCCGTCGAGGACGTGCTCGCTCGCTGGGGAGGCGCCACGCTCGTCGCCGAGTACCGCGACGGCCTCGGCGGCACCGTCGGATTCTGGGACCTCCAATCCGAGCGCGACGCGGACTTCCTCGCGTTCCAGTTCGGCTCGTGGACGGTGCTCGTGTACGACTACACGTTAGAAGCGGCGGCGGGGGTGCCCATGTCGGACGACGTCCGTGAACAGTGGGCGCGGAGCCTCCAAGGTGAGGAGGCAAAGGATGGACTCCTCGTGCTCAGCGCGCTGGACCCACTCAACCTTGCCGGGGCCGGGGAGCATGCTGGTCCCGAGCTGATGATCGGGGGGTACGGGAACCCTCGCCTGATCCTGCTGTTTCCCGGTCGGTGCGAGGAGCTCCGGGCGGGAGTGGGGGGGCTCGAGGAGGACGATCTCGTTGAATCGCACGGCATCGTCATGAGCCGCTCACCCGGGTTCGCGTCGTGGTGCGACCCCGGCGGGCTGATGAGGGTCCACGTGTACCAGGCTCCAGGCGATGACTACATCGATCGGGTTGCACGCGGCCTCGTCATCCGAGACGTGCGCCTCGCTTCGTAGTCGTTCGGCGTTTCGGTCTGACAAGCGCCCACCGCCACCTCTGCGGCCGCCTCCGAGACGGCCGCAGGGTCAGAAGCCCGGCTCACGCCAGTGTGCG
>Ga0137369_10003759_pt1 | contig 15510 bp, 11 predicted proteins | sample SagtaG_12_FD_104918 | JGI IMG/M metagenome (GOLD analysis project Ga0137369, IMG submission 104918) | Vadose zone soil microbial communities from Sagehorn Ranch, Mendocino, California, USA - Sage1_L_113_16 metaG | ecosystem: Environmental > Terrestrial > Soil > Vadose zone | place: USA... | reverse complement strand
TGAATAGCAAACGGAAGTGGCCGGTATGCAGCGACTTTGGCGAAGCCCTCTGACGGACTCGAACCGTCGACCCCCTCCTTACCATGGAGGTGCTCTACCAACTGAGCTAAGAGGGCAAGGGCCCTACTGTAGCCGGTTTGCGGGCAGCCTCCAGACGCCCAGGGGCGTGCGGCAAGTGAATGCGGCAAGTTGAGCCGCGTCTGATGTGCAGGAGTACGTCTGGCCAGTGGAGTAGTCCCTTGTCCGCAGAGCCCAGCCCTGCGATGATCCATTTGCCTGCTTTTTGGGAGAGGAGCGGCACTTGTCTCTGCGGCGTTACACAGTTCGACTTCGGCACAGTCAGCGACTGCGCTACCGGTTCGCGCGCCTGCTCGTAATCGTGCTTCCGCTTTCGCTGTTCCTGTTGTACGCGAGCGCCCGCTGACACCAGACACCCGCTGCTGCCCTCGGCGCGGTACGCCCGAGCCACGCAGAGGACTGACGACGGATCCGCGTAACGGGTCTGAGGGGCGGGCCTGCGGCCTGGCGATCTGCCTCTCCCTACGCCAAGTGGGTCACAGCCCGCCCCTCTCTTGTCCTAACTCTTTCGGCAGAGGCCGCGCGATGGATTAGACGCTGTCCAAGGTGACCGTCTCTGCTTAGCCACCGGCCGGCGACCTCTCGGCCCGAGGCCGTTCCGGCCCTCATCAGCGGACTCGACTTCTGGCTCGGTCTTCTACGAACTAGGAGGTTTGGCGAGACTCGCCGTGCCTAACGCTTGATGATGTTGTGAACTTCGAAGACCTCTGGGGCGCCGGAGAACTGGATTCCGACATCGGCCAAGATGGGCATGAGCTTCTCACCGAACGCATCGAACTGCTCTTGAGAGTCCCAGATTTCGCTGACACGCAAGTCCCCTTCGGTCCCGAAACAGACGTGGTAGTCCATGCCGTCCGGAGGAAACAGTCCGGCCTCCTTGAGCCGCCGGGTTGCTTCCTCGTACTGCTCGGTTGTCAAGCCTGTGGGGTGAAAGCGGGCAACGAGACTCATCACGATCCTCCAGTTTGGGGTCGAGGCACCCTAGCCGGGATCCTGTGGCGATGAGGCTTCTATCGCCGAGAGGCCGCCTTGCCCAGTCTTGCCACAGAGGTGCTCTACCAACTGAGCTATGAGGGCGAGCGCCGTCACAGTAGCCGCTCTGCGCTCGGCCTCATCGTGGGTTTGCTGAGCCGTCGAAGAGGATTCCTAACGAACGGCTCGTAGCATGAGTGGCTTCGGCAATCGAGCGAGGAGGGGTCTCTGCCGTGTTGGTCTGGCGCCACGAGGGCAATCGAGTGCGGATGAGGAGAGGTGCTCTACTGGCCTGGCTCGGGATCGCCGTCCTGATCGCCTGCGCCGCACTTGCGGCAAGCGGTGGAGCCGCATCGCGCCCGGCCGCCCAGGAGGCGCGCGGCTCTGCGGCTGCGCCCGTCTCGACGCTCGATCCGGCCGGAACCGCGCGCGATTGGCGCCGGCTCGTCACGCACAAGCCGACGGTGCGGGCTCAGGCGAGCTGCCGCCCGCTCCGTGCCGTCTTCTACGCGGCCACGGACTGGCTACGCCTCGCGACGAGGCTCGCGGCAAGCCCGTCGCCGTGCGCCCAGTACTACGTCTCCATCCCGCCGCTCGTCTCCGACAAGACGAAGCCTCGTCCCGACCAGGCCTGGCGGATCCGAGCGCTCGGCCCGAACTTCCACGCGATGGCCGAGATCCACTGGACGACCTGGAGCAGGTGGGTCGCCAGCACGGGCTCCACGTGGTACCAGGCCGGGGTGGAGGCGCGCCGGCGGATGGCCCCTGCTGGCTACGACGTGACGAAGGGCGACATCTGGGCGGTGAACGAGTTTCCGTCGTCGGTTCGCGCGGTGTCGGGAGCCGACCGCGCGAACGCGCGCGAGCTGGTACGCGGCCTGTTCGACGGCGACGGAGGGGCTGCGGTCCGGGGCGCCGTCTTCATCGTCGGCGCGGGGCAGCGCTCGACGGCGATCCCGCTCTACCAGGACAACCTTCAGAACTGGCTGACCGACGCCGCCTTCTGGTCGGACATGGCCGCGCATGTCAGCGACTGGTCGCAGGAGGTCTACGGGGACTTCCGGAGCTACGGCGTCCCGGGCGCACCGATCGCGACCAGGCGCGACTACCTCAACGACTTCCTCCAGCACGAGCTCGTGCTGGCCGGAGTCGGCCCGCCGTCGGTCGACGCTGCGCGCGCATTCATCCAGAGCACCTACAGTCCCCTGGCGAACGCGGCCTGGCAGTGGGACGTGGGCTACGGCTGGACGATGGTCACGGTCGAGCAGATGCAGGGGTTTGTCTCGGCGCAGACGTACGCGCTGCGCTACTTCAGCGCAACAAACGGCCAGGCACAGGATCACTGGGGCTTCGCCTGGCAGCCGAGGAACGCGACGGGCCTCTCCTCCGGCGACTTGGCGTCACAGACCGCCGCGATCCTCGACCGCCTCGCCGCCGCCGTCCGCGACTCCGGCGAGTCGAACCCGGCCGATCCCGGAAGCGGAGCGTGCGGGCCGCCCGGGCAGAACCTCTTCTGCGTAGGCGACCTGCCTGGTGCCGTCTTCACCGAGGCGTGGAAATCGTTCCGGACCTGGACCCAGCCGGTCCTCGTCTTCGGATCTCCTCCCCAGACGATTCAGGTCGGGGCCGCTTCCGGTCCGATGAGCCTTGTGCTCCAGACGAGCACCGGCGGCCCGCAGGCGGCGATGACCCCGATCGGCGTCACACTCAGCTCGAGCTCGCCACAGGGGTTGTTCTCGACCGTGCCGACCGGCCCGTGGTCGAGCACCCTGACGCTGACGATTCCGGTCGGAAGCAACGCCGCCGGGCCCTTCTACTACCAGGACACGCGCGCTGGCAGTCCCGGGCTGACGGCATCGGCATTCGGGGTGACGAGCGGGACCCAGACGGAGACCGTCCTGCCGGGACCGGCCGTGCAGCTGCGTGTCACGCCCGCCTCGGCGAAACTGGCAGCCCGGGCGACGCAAACGTTCGCCGTCGCCGGACTGGACACGTTCGGCAACGCGGTCCAGGCGACGGCCACCTGGTCGGTGACGCCGGCCGAGCTCGGCAAGGTCGTCCCGAGGACGGGTCCGTCGACGACGTTCACCGCCGGCGGTCGCGCAGGCTCCGGCACCGTGACCGCGACGGCGCTCGGCGCCGCGGGCTCGATTTCGGCAGCCGCGACCGTAACCGTTGCGCCGGGGAAGATTCGGGTCGCCTCGATCAGGTACGGGATCGGCAGGAACGCCGTGCTCGTCACGGCGAGAATCGTCGACTCGGGCGGGCGCCTGGTCGAAGGTGCACGCGTCGCGGTGCTCGTGCGGCGACGCGGATATCCCTACTTTTCCGCCCGTGCGACCACCCTGGCGAACGGCCGCGTGACCTACCGTCTGCGGTCCAAGCCCGGCTGTTATCGCACGACCGTCACGGCCGTGACCCACCCTGACTATCGCTGGGATCGGCAGACGCCCGCGAACCGGTTTTGCAAGTAGAAGGTGGGCTTCGTCGTCCGGGCTACAATGCGCCGTCCCCGGGGGTGTTCCCGAGCGGCCAAAGGGGACGGGCTGTAAACCCGTTGGCTCTGCCTTCGGAGGTTCGAATCCTCCCGCCCCCATTTTTCAGTTGTTCTTGTCACAACGATTCACCTGCACAGGCCGCGTTCTTGAGGTACCGGTCGCTCCGACCGCGCAACAGGAACCGTGTATGGCCCGTTATCGGTTCAAGTTCCTGTTGGGCCCATTCGCAGGTGTCGTTTTGACGAGGTGTTCACCTGCCGCGCGAGCGCGACAGCGTCGTCGAACACGAGCTCGAGCCCTCGCGTGCGTGCGGCGTCAGCGTCCGTTCCGAGAGCGGCCCGCGCCTGGCCGAGGTAGCGCTCGAGCAGTCTGTCCCAGAAGGTGATGTGGACATCGATGCCGAGTGAGCGCCACAGGGCCTCGACTGAGGCCGCTAGCTCGAGCGCGCGAGCCGAATCACCCTGGCCGGCCTTCGCCATAGCGACGCCCTGCACCTCGACGCTCGTCTCGACGACGTCGCCGAGCTCGAGCGCGGCGCCAAGACTTTCCCGGTAGCGCTCCTCCGCCTCGGCGCAGTCGCCGCGAATCAGCGAGCAGTCGGCGAGGAAGTGGATTGCGAAATGCCTCGTCCTGACGTCGTCCTTGCCTCGCTCGAGCTCGTGCGCGAGGGCCTCAGCACGCTCCACTTCGTCGAGTGCAACCAGCACCTGGCACACGCCGACGAGCGCTCGCGTCGCACCGCCACGGTCGCCGAGACCCTGCCGGATCGAATGCGCCTCCTCGAAGGTTGCGAGCGATGCTGCGTAGTCGCCGGCGTCGTAGACGAGGAGCCAGCCGAGTGCTTCGAGCGCGGCGGCGGTTTCGTCCTGGTCGCCGAGCTCCGTCCAGCGGGTGACCGCCTCCTCGAGCCGCAGCCGGCCCTCCTCTGCACTCCCGATCCGCGCAGCGAGAGAGCCGGATGCCGTGAGCGCCCTCGCCCGGGCTCGGCCGTCCGCTTCCGACGCCGCGAGTGCTGCCCGCAACCGCGCGTCCCCCTCCGCGAGGTACCCCCGCGTAAACCAGAACCAGCCCAGCGCGCCCGCCAGCTCGAGCGCGGCGTCCGAATCCGTGTTCGAGAGCCAGTCCAGCGCGGCTCGCAGGTCGTCGTGGTCACGATCGAGACGGGACGACCACTCCGCCTCAGCCTGGCCGCGGCGCTCGTAGGCGGTCTCGGCAAGGCGCGCGAACTCTTCGGCGTGACGCGCGCGGAACGTCTCTTCCTCGCCGGACTCGGCAAGGCGTTCTAGTCCGTACTCACGGATCGTCTCGAGCATCAGCAGGCGATCGTCGCCGATTGGCTTGACGAGGCTGAGATCGACGAGCGCCGAGAGCTCGCTCACCTTCGCGTCGCAAACCGACTCGGCCGCCTCGATCGGAAAGCTTCCCGCGAACACCGCGAGCCGCGCCAGCAGACGCCGGCACTCATCGTCGAGCAGGTCGTAACTCCATTCGATCGTCGCGCGCAGGGTGCGCCAGCGCTCAGGCGCGTCGCGGGAGCCGTCAGTGAGGAGCGGCAGCGCGCGCTCGAGTCGCGCGAGCAGCGCCGCGGGGGCGAGGAGCCGTGTGCGGGCGGCCGCGAGCTCGATCGCGAGCGGCAGGCTGTCGAGTCTCGTGCAGACCGCCCCGACCGTCGCGTCCGGCTCGATGTCCCGGCCAACCGCTTGGGCACGTTCGACGAAGAGCGCGACGGCGTCGGTCGGGTCGAGTGGGCCAAGGGGATATTCAACCTCGCCGGAGATGCGCAGCGGCGCCCGGCTCGTCGCGAGCACGCGAAGCCCGCAGACGTTGCCAGGAGGTCCGCTACCGTCGGAGCAGCGGTCAGGAGGTGCTCGAAGTTGTCGAGCAGCAGCAGGAGCTCGCGCTCACGGAGAAAGCCGCCCAGGTCGTCGGGGGCGCCGATCGCCTGCGCGATCTCGGTCGACACGAGACCCGGGTCGGTGAGCGGGCCGAGGGCGACCCAGAAGACACCGTCGGACACCGTGCCGACGAGCTCGGCCGCGACCTGAAGCGCGAGTCGCGTCTTGCCCGTGCCGCCCGGCCCAGTGATCGTGACGACGCGTCGACTCTGGAGCAGGTCTACGAGCTCGGCGACTTCTCGCTCGCGCCCGAGGAGCGGACTTGCCGCGACCGGCAGATTCGTCGCGTCGAGCGTCCGGAGCGGAGGGAACTCGCCGTCACCGAACTGGAAGAGGTGTTCCGCCTCGATGAGGTCCTTCAGCCGGTGCTCGCCGAGGTCGCGGAGTCGTCGGTCCGATCCGAGGAGGTCATGCGTCGTACGTGAGAGAACGATCTGGCCGCCGTGTGCTGCTGCGGCGATGCGTGCAGCGCGGTGCACGTCGAGGCCGACGTAGCCCTCCTCGGTGACGAGCGGCTCCCCCGTGTGAATCCCGATGCGAACACGAACGGGGCCGTCTACTAAGCCGTCACGGATCTCGTCGGCAGCCGCGACGGCGTCTGAGGCTCGCGCAAACGCTGCGAAGAAAGCATCACCCTGCGTGTCCACCTCGACTCCCGAGTGTCGGGAGAGAGCGGTGCGAACGACCGCTCGATGGGCGGCGAGGAGGTCCGCGTACCCGTCGCCGTGCTCGTGAAGCAGCCTCGTCGAGCCCGCGACGTCGGTGAAGAGGAATGTGACGGTGCCGCTCAGGAGATGCTCTCGCATGGCGGGGTCGATCATCCCGCCGAGATAGGTCTCGCGTCCAGTCCGTCACTCGGCTCTAGAGACGGGATGGTCTCGTACGCGAGTGGAAACGGGCTAACGCATCGCCAACTGTTCTCTTGAGCGGGTCCGTTCCGCCCTCGATGGCTGCACCGGCCCTTCGCTGTCGACCACGGCAACAAGGGACGGACCGGCCCTCCCCGTCACGCTTCACCGGTCAGCGCAGCAGTCAAGTCCCGGGACTTGACTGTCAGATTCGCCTGCGGGTGGGCCCGAGCCTTCCCCTTCAGGAGTTCCTTCGTCTCATGGTGTTCGGCTGATGTCTGGCTTTGCCGACCTCTGGAACGTGCGCGCTGTCGTCCAGGAGATCTCAGCCCGACCCCATTTCACGGGTGAAGGTGGACAACGGGCTGTATGCGCTCGAATCCGAGGTTGGCCCGACGGCTGACTTCAGCCACGTCGTCGACGGAGTTCGCCTCGAAAAGGCAGTAGCAAAGCTCGTCCTCAGGCAGGAAGAACGAGTCGAGTAAGCGGATCGGGTTCCGTTTCCGAGTGGACTGTTCCGCGGTACGACGGACACGGGCGGCCGCGGCAGCCGGGCCGCCCGTGTCCGTGTTGGGCAGAAAGGCCTCGAGCAGGTAGTAGGTTCGGCAGTCCTCCATGGCTCTCTGGCGTACCTGAGGCAAGCTTCAGAAGCTGCAGTTGCCCGGGCTCGGCGCATCGATGCGCAAAGGTTGGCCGGCCGGTGCCGGCGCGAGGTAGACAACGTAAAACTCGACGTTCGACGCGCCCTCGTTACGGCCGACGTGCACGTGACCGAAGCCGGCGTCGACGAAGCTCTGGCCAGCCTTGTAAGTCGTTCCGTGACAGTCCTTGTCGTCCCCATCGTACAGCGTGAACTCGCCCGACTTGACGAGCACGAGCGCGGGGCCGGGGTGCGTGTGCCATCCTGTCGTTCCGCCTGGCGCGATCGTCACTTGCTGGACCGCGAATTCGGCTCCGGCGACCTTCCTGACGGCCGGCAAGCCGAGCTTGCTCGCCACAGCTGGATGATTAACCAGCCAGGCCCCGAGATCCGTCACTTTCCCCTGGTCGCGGAGCATCGCGAGGAACTCTGGGACCTGGCTTGGCTCCCAGGTCCGGCCGCGCCACTTCAGTCCGGTGGACTCGCTGGGTTTGGCCTGCAGCATGAGATCGGCCCCGAACGTCGCACGCGCCAGCATCGGGGCGCTGAGAATGCCCGAGCTCGGTGTAGCCCCCGCCAATTGCGTGGCGGTGATCGCTGCGCCAGTAACAATCAGTATTGCCAAGAACGCTCGCATTCCATCCTCCTTGTTGGGCCTTCGGCGGTCAGTCGTCCTCGTGGCTGGGCTGGAGGGTCAACGAGCCTGCGAACGTCAAGGGACTCGTTCCTTGAAGCTCCCCCTCTTCGAGGACGCGGGCCCCTTGCAGCCAATTCCCGTAGGCGACTTTCCCTTTCAGGTGCGTCTGGCCGGTGGCGAAATCGAAGCTTCCCCGGAGAAGCGCCGCGAACCATTTGTCCCCCGGGTTGTCTCCCACGTCGACGCGAAACAGCGCACTGAAGTACTGCGCCTCGGCGGTGTTTCGGCGGCTGAGCACCATCACTTCGATCGTCCCGCCGCCGTCGATCGTCCCGACGTAGACGTTGCCGCTCACCGCGCTCTTAGTGAACGAAAGGACGACGGCCGACGACCGAGCGCCGATACTTGCTCTGGAGAGCGAGCTCGTGGCGACCGTCGCGGCAGAGACGACCAGGAGCAGGAAAAGAAGTCTCTTCACGACATACCCCCTTCTGGACGAACGACCAATCAACTGCTGCCAAGCTACGAGCGCAGGCGGTATCCCGAAAGGTGGAAACCCCGCGGGTTTGGCCGGAAGATCGCCTAACTTTGGCGAGCGGCCCAGTAGCGGGCGAGTTCGGCGCGCGAACGGAGGCCGAGCTTCGAGTAAACGCGCGAGAGCGTTCCCTCGACCGTTCGCGGAGTGATGTAGAGCGCCCTCGCGACCTCGCGGTTCGTGCGCCCAGTCGCGACGAGCTCAGCCACACGGTGCTCCGACGCCGTCAGCTTCCCGCCTGAGGGTGCACGTCCGCTGATCCGGCCGAGTTCGGCCTGAGCGCGAACGGCCCACAAAGAGGCACCAAGCTTCTCGAACTGAAGCCGCGCGCTCTCGATCGTTTCGCGAGCGGCTCGCCGCTGCCGCGCATGCCGCTGAACCACCCCGAAAGCGAGCAGGGTCCGCGCCTTGTCGAAGGGCAGGGGTGCGCGCTCGAGCTCGTCGAGTGCGCAGCCGAGTTCCGAGATCGCCCTGTCCGAATCGCCCCCTGCCATCGCGAGGAGGCCGCGGCAGCGGTATGCAGCCGCGAGCGCTGAACGCCGTCCGAGGCGCCGCGCGCGTTCCTCGAAGCGCTTCAGAATGGCCACCGCCGCCGCGGGATCGCCGAGCGCGATGAGCGCCTCGACCTCGTCGGTGACGAATCGGATCGATCCCGGCTCCCCGATCCCAGCGGTCTCGACACGCTCAACGAGCGGGCCTAGGTGTCGGTGCACCTCTAACGGGTTGTCGAGCGAGAGCTCGAGTAGAGCAAGCGCCCAGAGACTGGTTGTCGTCGCCATCATTGCTCCCCGCTCGGCGAGGGCAAGAGCCTCGTCCGCGTCCGAGCGCGCGGCCTCCTCGCGTCCGAGGCCGGAGGCGACAAGCGCCCGCGCCGAGAGGGCAAAGGCGCGCCCGGTCTCCTGGCCGGCCGCCAGCGCAACCTCCTCGCCCTCGTCCGCCGAGCGCATCGCCTCCTGCCACCGGCCGGAAAGGCACTCGGCGAGGCTCAGGTAGGTGAGAATGAACGGCAGCGAGCTCTCGTCTCCGTGTGCAACTGCCCGCCGCCTGATGTGGTCCAAGGCAGCTCGAGCCGAGTCGAGGTCGTCGCTCCACACCTGGGCGACCGCCAGCTGGAAGCTCGGCTGCCTCATGATGAGCGGGACGTCGCGTGCCCATTCCTCGAGGGCGACAGCCGACTGAAGAGTCGGCGCTGCTTCGGTCCGACCGAGAACCGCTTCGATCATCCCCTGAGTTCCGAGCGTGACGGCGAGGGCAGCGCGATTCTCCGCTTCCTCCGCGGTACGGGCGGCGGAGCGAGCGTGGCCTAACGCGTCCGCCAGGTCCTCGCGCAAGAAGAAGAGCGAGTTCGCGAGCCCATCCGCGGCGTCGCCCCGCACAGCAGGATCAGTCCGCTGGTCTGCCAGGCACTCGCGGAAGAGGTCGACGGCGATCCGCTGGTCTCCGGCGTAGTGGTAGACCTGAGCAAGCCGACACAGCGCCTCGGCGCGCAGTGAGCCGGCGTGTGCGCTCTCGGCCGCCTCGACGAACAGCGCGCGGGCACGAGCTGTGTCGCCCGCCTCGAAGTGGGCCGCGCCGGCATCGAGTCGTCGACGGTGCGCAGCCTGCACCTCCGGTTGGGGCGTGAGGCGGTAGGCCAGCTCGCTGAGCTCGGCCGCGGCTTGTGGGGCACCTCTTGTACGCGCACTTCGAGCCGCCTCGTCGAGCGCCGCGGCGACGGCGGCATCGGCGCCCTCTGTCGAGAGTGCGAGGTGACGTGCGCGCTCCTCGGGATCGCCGACGATTGCGGCCAGTCGACGATGTATCGCCCGCCTGCGATCGTCATCGGTGTCCGAATACACCGCCGCCGCGAATAGGGGATGGGCAAAGCGGATGCGGTCCCCGTCCAGCTCGACCAGTTTGGCGTCCACTGCTAGTCGCAAGCCCGGAAGAACGTCCCCTTCAACCGCCGCGGCGACGAGCCCGACCGTTGGTTGGGGCACGGCCGCGGCAACGAGCAAGGCCTCCTTGGACTCTTCGTCGAGGGCGGCGAGGCGAGCACGAAGGAGCTGACGAAGTTCGCTGCTCACGGGCAGCCGCTCACCGGGCCCGAGGTGATCGCCGCGCTCCCGCAGCGCGCGCGCCAGCTCGAGTGCGAAGAAGGGGTTTCCGCCAGATGCCTGGTGCAGCCGCTGGAGCGTCGGCCGCGGGAGAACAAGCTCGAGGCGGTTATGGATGAGATGGTGCAGCGCGCCAAGGCTAAGGGGGCCGACCTGGACTGCGTGTGTCCGCTCCTCAGGCAGGAACCGGGCTACCTCCGGCACGTCCTCGCCGTGCGGCTCTGCCCGCACCGCGAAGAGAAGTCCGACCGTGTCCTCGCGAAGCCGTCGCGCAGCAAACCGCAGAGCGAAGGTCGAAGGCGCGTCCAGCCACTGGAGGTCGTCAACTGCGACGAGCGTCGGCTTTTCGCGGGCCGCAGTGCGAAGCACACCCAGGAGCGCGAACGCGATGGCCGTCTGATGCGGCACGGCGCCGCCTGCATCACGAAGGAGCAATGCCACCTCGAGGCCGTACCGTTGGGGCGAAGGAAGCTCCCCGAGCGCCTCGTCGAGAACGGGCTCGAGCAGGTCGGCGAGACCCGCGTACGACATCTGACCTTCGGCCTGAGTCGGTCGCGTCGAGAGGACGCGGTAGCCGCAGTCACCAGCGGAGAGGACTCCCGCGTGCCACAGCGTGGTCTTCCCGATGCCGGCCTCGCCTTCAATCAGGAGCGCCGCTGGGAGTCGATCAACTGCGAGAACGAAGTCGCGCACCACAGCGAGTTCGGCATCACGCCCGACGACCTCGATCTCGCCCGCCCTCAGAGCCATTGTTCGAGACAAATGATGCATGGAGAAGCCACCCAGCATAGTTCCGGCCGGCGGCGTTCAGGGCGAAAGGACGGGTGCATTCTCGGGCGCCCCCGAATTCTGGTTAGTTGTCTTTATAGACAACCTAGCTTAAGCTGCGGGGAGGGGAATCTGTTCATCGCCGCTGCCGGGACGCTTCATTCCCTCCGCGGCTCCTCTCCCGCCGCTCGTTTGGGAGGTCGTGGAGGACGAGCAGGTCTCTAAGACTTTCAGGAGGGTTTGAAAACAGTCCTCTCAGGCCCATTTCGCCTTGGTCAGACCGCGTGATCGCCAACATGACCCCTGCCACTCGTTTGAGCCCTCGAGCATGGAGAGAGTCTCTAGAGAGGCGCCCCCTCGGCGGCTGTTGCGAGCGCGAACGAAACCGCGTCGGCTTCGCTCAACGCGCGGCCTGCCGCCAAGGCAGCCGCGATTGCCGGTTCCTCGAGTCGCTCGCGAACCGTCGCAGCCGCCTCGTCGAACGCTCGCCGTGCGTAGGGCTGGGTCAGTTCGCCGATCCGCTCCTCCACACTCTCGGCCGCACCCAAGAGTCGCGCCGCAGCCTCGACGTCACCGCTCGCGACTGCAGCGGAGCCGAGGCCGCGCAGGCAGTAGGCGATGTTGAGCGGCCACCCGGTCCGGCGCGCGCTTTCGAGGCTTTCGACGAAAAGGGGAACCGCGTCGCCGTGACGGTGTTCGTAGAGCGCGAGGACGCCGAGATCGGCCGCCGCGTTCCCCGTTTGCTGATCCGAGCCGAGTTCGCGCGAGCCCGTCAGGCTCTCCTCGAGGTACGCCCGCGCTTGAGGGAGGTCGCCGCGCTCCATCGCCCACAGGCCTTGATTGTGGGTGGCGGTGAGCATCTGTCTCTCCGGATCGCCGAGCTCTCGGTAGATCGTCTTTGCCTCTTCGGCAAGCGAATCGGCGTCCGTGTACTCGCCTGCCTGCCCTGCGCCAATCGAGGCGACGTGGAGAGATCGGGCCTCGTAGTACCGGTCGCCGATCTGGCGGAAGAGCGCCAGTGCACGCGTCGCCGACTCTCGTGACCGCTGGTATTCGTCGAGGTGCCACAGGAGGGAACCCGCACTGAGCCAGACCCGCGCCTCGAACGCGGGGGGCAGCTGAGGTGCGAGCGTGAGCCCGATGTCGCACCAGATCTTGCCCTCAGCGACGTGTCCGCGCACCTCCCAGAAGCGCACGAGCCCGGCCGTCAGCTGCACGAGCGACTCGTGCTGATCGTGTGCAGCGAGCCAGCTCAGCGCAGCACGGAAGTTGTCGTGCTCGCCCTCGAGCGCTAGCCAGTCGACGTCGGGTTTCGTGCGGAAATCGTCCTCGATCCGGCCGGCAACCGAGAGGAAGTGCTCGGCGTGTCGTCGCCGGACTTCTTCTGCCTCGCCGCTTGCTTCGAGCAGCTCGAGCGAATAGGCGCGTATGCTCTCCAGCATTGTGAAGCGCGGCTCCCCGTCAGGCTGCTCTTCCTGACGGAGCAGGTTGCTGTCGATCAGCGTCGCGAGGCCGGTCAGGATCCCCGCGCCGCCGCACACCGCCTCCACCGCCTCGAGGGTGCAGCCGCCGACGAAGACTGCCAGGCACGCGAAGAGCGTCTGTTCGTCGCGCCCGAGCAGTCCGTAGCTCCAGTCGATCGTCGCGCGCAACGTCTGTTGCCGCGCGGGCATATCGCGCGGGCCGCCGGTAAGGAGATCGAAGCGCTGCTCGAGCCGAGCGAGCAGCGCCTGCGGGGAGAGGAGCTTCGCTCTCGAGGCCGCGAGCTCGATCGCGAGCGGCAATCCGTCGAGCTTGACGCACATCTCTGCGATCGCGGGCGCGTTCGCGCTTGTAACGGCGAAGTCGGCCTTCACCGCGCGTGCGCGGTCGACGAAGAGCGCGACTGCCTCGTACTGTGACATCGATGCAAGCTCCGGCAGGTGCGCGGGATCGGGCAGGGAAAGCGACGGCACTGGGAACTCGTGCTCCCCGGAGAGGTGAAGTGGTGTCCGGCTGGTGACGAGCAGCTTCGACTGGGGCGCGGCGGCGAGTAGCTCCGCCAACTCGGGCGCCGCTTCGACGAGTTGCTCGACGTTGTCGAGCACTAGGAGCAACCGCTTGTCGGCGAGGAACTCCTTCAGGCGGTTGGCGAGCGAGGCGCCACCGCTTTCCCTGAGGCCAACCGTTTGCGCAATCGTCGGCAGCACAAGCGCGAGCTCAGTGATGGGCTCGAGGGCGACGAAGTAGACGCCCTTCGGGAAGACCTCGACGAGCTCGGCCGCTGCCTGAAGCGCGAGCCGTGTCTTGCCGGATCCGCCCGGGCCGGTGAGCGTCAGCAGCCGGACGTCCGCTCGCGACAGCAACTCGGCCACCGCAGCGAGCTCACGCTCGCGGCCGATCAGCGGTGTCGGCTGCACCGGCAGGTTCGTCGGTCGATTCTCGAGCGTGCGCAACGGCGGGAACTCGTCGATCAGTCCAGCAACGACGATCTGCGAGAGCCGCTGCGCGCTCGTCAAGTCCTTGAGCCGGTGCTTGCCGAGATCGCGCAGCGACACATCCTCGGGTAGCTCGTCCTCGACGAGCTCGCGCGTCGCCTGCGAGAGCAGCGCCTGGCCGCCGTGCGCGGCCGCGCAGATGCGCGCGGCGCGCGACACGTCGAGCCCGAGGTATCGGTCGCCGACGACGTGCGGCTGCCCCGTGTGCAACCCCATTCGAGCGCGTACGGCGCCGGTGAGCCGGCGCTGTGCATCCGTCGCCGCAGCAACGGCATCGCTCGCGCGCGCGAACGCGACGAAGAAGGACTCCGTCTGGCTATCGACGATGACCCCGTCGTTCGCCGAGGCGGCATCGAGCAGGACGCGCTCGTGCTCGGCGATCGCTTCGCGGTAGTCGCCACCGAGCTCCCGCTGCAGCCGCGTCGAGCCCTCGACGTCAGTAAAGAGAAAGGTGACGGTCCCTTCCGGTAAGCCGGTCACTAAACTAGTGTCTCACCGGCGGACGGACGGGTCGAGGAGAGACTTAAGGAAGTGAAGCTCGGCATCGCCGCGCCTTCTCGTGGTCGTTTCTGGGACGCCTGGGTCGAGGGAAGAAGGGGCCAGGTCTTCCTCGCGCAGGTCTGAAGCCGAGACGAGGTCGGCGCACCTAATCGGCGTGTGTAGGCGAACGTCCGCTGGTGGATATGACGTGCATCTGGACAGCGTCCGCGGAGACCGACAGGTGTCTCGGCCAGTAGGGCTGGGGAAGGCTTTACTTCGGCCCGGACATCCCGAGGAATCTCCCCAAGGCCTCCGAGGGGTTTGAAAACAGTCCTCTCAGGCCCATTTTTTCGACGCAAGGCGCCTTATCGCCTTATCTATCGCTTCTCCTAACGTTGTTTGACCAGCCGGAAGAGACGGCCGGTGCCTGCCATCCTCTCCGCGCGCGTACGCGGCGAGCGCCGGCTGGCGGTTGACCGAGGTCCACAAGGCGGATCTCGTCGAGCCTCCCGTCGTGCGGCACCGAGCCGAAGAAGACACCGATCGCCCGCGCGCCCTCGACCCGCATCCGCTCCGGGGGCATCGTCATCAGCGCGTCCTCTTTCAGTAGCGCCACGAGGCCGTCGATGTCGACCTCGTCCCACGCCGCCATGACGCGCTTCACGAGCGCACGCTCTCGCTCGCCCGGCGCCCGGTCGTGCCGGCGTGCTCTCTCCAGGCTGGCGCGGGCGCGTTGAAGAGCACTGTTCACCGCGGCGACCGTGTCCTCGAGCGCCTCGGCCGCCTCCTTCGCCGACCAGCCGAGCACGTCGCGGAGGATCACCACGGCCCGCTGCTTGGGCGGCAGGAGCTGGATCGCAGTGATGAACGCCAACTCGACGGTCTCGCGTAGCACGACTTCTTCGAGCAGCCGGTCAGGATACGGCTCTAAGTGCTCGAGATCCTCAGCCATCTCGGCGGGCCGTGCGTGTCTGCGCGCAATCGCCGTCAAACAGACGTTCGTAGCGATGGTGTGCAGCCAGGTGCTGAGCTGAGCCCGCGGCTCGTAACGGCCGGATCCTTTCCACGCGCGCAGCATCGTCTCCTGGAGCGCGTCATCCGCGTCGTGCAGCGAGCCGAGCATCCGGTAGCAATGGAGATGCAGCGCCCGTCGGTGCGGCTCGATCAGGAGCGCGAACGCCTGCTCGTCCATCTCCTGCCTGACGCTACTCGGCCGGCAGGCCAGGCGGGTCGGCGCCGAGCTCCGACCATGCCCCGGGCGTGAACGTGCCGGGTGACCCGCCGATCGCCACGAAACGGACCCCTTCCGGCCCCGGGAGGATCTGTCGCAGCTGATCGGGCCCGACGCGCGCCATCATGCCTGGACGCGGGTCGAACTCGCTGCCGTCGGCGACGAGAGTGGCGCTGCCGCTGAGCGGGATGTAGACCTCCTCCTGGTTCGGGTCGGGCGCATTGGAGCTGTGGTTGTGGTTCGGGTAGCCGTCCCAGTTAGGCGGCAGCGTGAGGACTTGCATGCCCCAGGCTGTAACGCCGAGCTCGGCGCGGGCGCGGCGGGCGAGTCCGCCGTAGATCGGCTCCATGTCGTC
>Ga0137369_10003757_pt1 | contig 15512 bp, 13 predicted proteins | sample SagtaG_12_FD_104918 | JGI IMG/M metagenome (GOLD analysis project Ga0137369, IMG submission 104918) | Vadose zone soil microbial communities from Sagehorn Ranch, Mendocino, California, USA - Sage1_L_113_16 metaG | ecosystem: Environmental > Terrestrial > Soil > Vadose zone | place: USA... | reverse complement strand
GGCGCGGTAAAACGGGCGCGTGTAGGACGTCCGCCACAGTTAGTCGTTGCTTCCGTGCTGCGCCTTTCCGGTCACGGCGAACACGATGACGCCAGCTACGTGTCTGAAGAGATGAAGCGTCAGGCGTTTGCGCGGGACTGTTTGAAGGTCGCCGAGCAAACGATTATCGAATCCAATCTGCTGGATCCGAACACACTGGCCGAATGGCGCAAAGACGCCGTCACGCAGGTGGACGAGGCAGTTGCGACCGCTCAAAAAGAAGCCGTGCCGGAAGCCGACAAAGAAGATTGGTGCGCGTTATCCACACGTGACCTCGTCGATCATGTCGACGAGGAATGACGAGGCACGAATGTCGAATGACGAAGGAAATCCAAATGCTCAAATGACGGACGCTGTCGTCCTCCATTTTGGTCATTCATCATTCGATATTATTTCGTCATTCGTCATTCGGATTTCGTCATTCGCCGCATGAGCATCACTTATCTCGAAGCGATCCGAGAAGCGCAGGCAAAACTGTTGCGCGAAGATGATCGCGTTTTCATTTACGGCCAGGATGTCGGCGGGACATTTGGCGGCGCGTTTAAAGCAACGAAAGGTTTGGCAATGGAATTTCCAGGGCGCGTGTTGAACACGCCGATCAGTGAAGATGCGATCGTCGGAACTGCCATTGGCGCTGCGATGCAGGGAATGCGGCCGATTGTCGAAATGCAGTTTGCGGATTTCTCAAGCATCGCCCTGAACCAGATTCTGAACAACGCGGGCACGCACTACTGGCGAACAGGCGTGCCGGTGCCGATCACTGTGCGTTTGCCTTCCGGCGGAACAAAGGGAAGCGGTCCGTTTCACAGCCAATCGATGGAATCGCTTTACGCGCATTATCCGGGTCTCATCGTGATGACGCCGGCCACCGTGGAAGACGCTTATACGATGTTGATAGAAGCTGTGGCGATCGATGATCCTGTCGTTTACTGCGAGCACAAATATCTTTATTACCATCTCAAGGCCGACAAATTGCCGGACAAAGGTTTACCGACTGGTCGTGCTCGGGTCGCGCGTGAAGGGCGCGATCTCACGATCGTGAGTTACAGCGCGATGGCGCAGGAATCCCTGGCCGCTGCGGAGGAACTCGCGCGTGAAGGTCTCGAGGTTGAAGTTGTCGATCTACGCTCGGTCAAACCGTTGGACACCGACACCGTGCTTGCATCTGTCGCGCGCACCGGCCGCTTGCTTTGCGTCGGCGAATCATTTCCGTGGGGCGGCGCGACCGCAGAGGTCATCGCACGGGTCATCAGCCAGGGTTTTCATCTGCTCGATGCCGCGCCCCAACGTCTTAACGCGAAAGACACACCGATTCCGTATCATCCAAATCTCTGGAGCGCGCACCGGCCGAACGCGAAAAACATTGTCGCAAAAGCGCGCGCGTTGCTTCGGGAATAAAATCTATGCCGCAAGTCCCGATCATCATGCCGCAGCTCGGCGAATCAATTGCCGAAGCCACAATAGTCGATATCAAGGTCAAACCTGGCGATGAAGTTGTGGACGATCAGGAAATCATCGACGTCGAGACAAACAAAGCCGTGATGGGCGTGACCACGCCGTGCAAAGGCAAAATCGACAAGATCACAGTGCAATTAAAGGAGACGTATCCCGTGGGAGCGGTGCTCGGCTATATTGAAGCGAGCGAACAAGACGCTGCGCGCTTCGCCAAACACGCGCCGCCGCCTCCGCCGCAAAAGGAAGTTGCGGAAGAAATTCCTGCGCGCGCCGATCAGGAAGTTGCTCCGGCGCGGGAAAGAAAAATCGTCGCACGTGATGGCGAGGGCGACCGGGTTGGCGGTCTGCCCGTTCCAGCAATCACGAAAGGCGCAACCTTCATGTCCCCGCGCGTGCGCGCGCGGATGGCTGAATTGCAGCTGACAACCGCTGATCTCGCAGGGATCATGGGAACCGGCGCAGGCAATCGCGTAACGATCAAAGACCTCGAAAGCTTTCTGCACAAGATCGAGAACCAGACGGCGCATGAAGCTTCAAAGATTCGCGCCGGCGTGGCCGATGCGATGCGTCGGAGTTGGACACGCCCTCTTTCAACGATCGGTTCGTCAGTGAATCTCGATCCGGCGCTACAAGATCGCCAATCCCGCGATCCGAAACCCGGCCTCGGCCTTTACGCACTGCGCGCGATTGCGCTTGCCCTTGCGGAAAATCCAGCCGCAGCGGCGAAATTCATTGGAAACCGCGTGGTGCAATCAAACTCGATCGACCTCGGAATCGCGGTGGAAGCCGAGGACGGAATCATGGTGCCGGTCATTCGCGGCGCAGACAAAACTTCGCTTGCCGATCTCACGACAAAATACAAAGAACTCGTGGATCTCGCGCGGCAACGGCGCATTTCGCCCGACATGCAGGCGGGCGGCATCGCCACCGTTTCCAACTTCGGGATTTTCGGAATGGGATGGGGCACGCCCATTCCCCTGCCCGATCAAACGTTGCTGCTCGGCCTCGGCATGGGCAAAAAAGTTCCGTCGTGGGACGAAACAAAAAACGAGTTCGTACCCAAAACCGAAGCGCAAATCACTTTAAGCTTCGATCATCGCAGCATCGACGGCGGCGGCGCCAGTCGTTTGCTCAAGCGTGTGATTGAACTGCTCGAAAATCCGAAAGAACTGTGAGCGCCGCGCGTGTTATTAACGCGCTGCCTTAATGCCGCCACGTGAGATCGCGTCTTCTTATTCATGCGGGATTTGCGAAGTGCGGAAGCGCGAGCATTCGCACTGCGCTTTTCCAGCATTTTCGCAAGCTACAGAAGGATAATGTCTTCGTTTTTGATAAAAATTTGAGGATTGCGAGAGCGGCTGCCGATCTGATCGGCACACCGATTTGGTCTCTTGAGCAGGCGAGGAAACATTCCGAAAACCTCACGCGAAGGCTCAGTGCGGAAATTGCACCGCTGCTGAAGCGAAAAGGAGATCATCTTGCGATCCTGAGCGCGGAAAACCTGGCTAATCCCGGAATGGCCGATCTATTGGCAGGACTCGACAGCCAATGTGACGTGTCGGTAATTTTTTATCTCCGGCCTCAACTTCAATGGATACCATCGGCGTGGAAGCAATGGGGCCTGAAAATGGGAGCGTCACTCAGCGATTTTGTTGCTCAGTGCGTCGATACCCGCACCCCAGCTTTTAAGCGGGATATCGAAAGTTGGAAATCCACGCTTCCGGCGGCGAACATCCACGTCCGGTTTTTTATCCCGGAATTGCTGGCCGGCGGCAATCCTGCTCAGGATTTTTTCAATCTGCTCGGCCTCGCAGAGAAAGGCTATCGGTTTGAAAGCGAAGCCCGAAATCCCAGTCTCGACGTCTCGGTCCTCCACGTACTATCGAAAAATCCGCATCTTTTCTCTGACGTTCACGACAACCGGCTGATGCTGGCCTTGACGCGCGCGCTCCCGAAGGAGTTTCGATCAACCAACATTGAAATGCTTTCAGCAGAGCAAGAGGCCAGGATCGAAGAATGTTTCCGAGACGAAAACCGGTGGCTCTTGAATACGTATTGCAGCGATGCGGACGTGGATCGGATTTACGGTACGCATTTCATGCCGCGCAAGGCGAACGCCAGATATCCCGATATGACTGAGTCTGAGCTGATATACCGTTGTCTCGGAATCATCCTGGAGTCGATGGCATCCAGCGGCGGTCAAAACGACAGGGGCAAAAATAGAAATCAGGGGCACGATTCCGCCCTACTCGAAGAAGAGTAACGACACGCCGCGATAACACCGAGCAGGACGATCAATCCGCAGACGGCAGCCATACCCCCTCCCCCCAACAACCAAGCTGGTCTATACGCAACCGTAAGCCGCCCATTCGTACCTGCTGGAACTTCCAAAATTGGAAATAATCCGCGATAAGATGTGATGGCGAGTTTCTGATCCCCGATGCGCGCCGTATATCCGCGGAAATATGGGCGCGAAAAAGTCAAAAGCGCGGGCCGATCACCAGCCGGCACATCAATGTCCGCGTCCACGAAATTTCGGGAGTCACTAATCTCTGAGATCGTCGCCAACACAAACTGCTCGTTAGGCCGCGAATCGATTGAGGTGACTGAGCGTACGCGCGCAAACGGCGCGTTGCGCCGATGAAACACGTCTCCTTCTTCGGTTGAAACGACTAGTTCCCATTCAGAACTCGGCTGGGGCGTGATACTCACTTCTCGCGCAATGACGATGCCGTCCACGCCCATCAAAGCCAGCTGGCCATCTTTGCCGGCTTGATGATTGAGTAAATGGCTTCCCACGTCGGGATTAATTTCACCATGAATGCTGGTTGCAAATTCGCGTGCCACACCTGCGGCGCGGATCGGGCTGTAGCCATTGATAAATCGCAATCCGGCCCACATCGACGTGCTTCCCGGCCGTAGCGTTTGGCCGACCGGTTGCGGCTTGTTTATCGTAGCATAGGTGAGCTCCGCCCATGGATACACGCTGAGATAAAGCCGCTGCGGATCGAGCGGCGCAGGTTTGAGCAGCTCTTGAGAAAAATTGTATCTGGGAACTCCGCAGTTTGTCGGGATGCAGAGATACGTGGCGAGCAACGCGCAAAAGGTGATCGCGACCGGTGCCCAACAGCGAAATTCGGAACCGCGCAGCAGGAACTCGAAGCACCACCAAACCACAGCCAGTCCAAACAGAATCCAACTGAGCGGCAAAGCGTAAGAGCCGGTCGTGTGAAAGATCAACGCTGCGACGCTTATCAAGACGACAAGTCCAAGCGCCGCTGCAGCCGGGGTCGGTGACCCCGGCTTTAGACGCAAGGCTTCCGCTGCGCAAATCGCCAGCACGAGATGGAAAAATGGGAGCCAACGAAAACTCCAACGGAACAGGCCGGCGGTCGGAGTCATGCAGAGTAAAAGCACGAGCAACAGCAATACGAGCTCCCATTTGATGTGCCTAAGGACCAGCCGCGGACGCCAGATCAATGCGGCAACGAGCGCGGCGGGAGCGACTAAGCCACAAGCGAGTTCGGTTGCCGTATGGGGCAGACTGCGGGAGGAAAAGTCAATCCAGTTCACCATCCACCATGGCGAAATCAGTCCCGGCATCGCCGCTGGCGGCACGCGCCACTGCCAATGTGCCGCCGCTGCCTGTAATTCCCGCGCTGAACCCTGGATCAGGTCAAGCAGCGCCAGCCACGCGGGTGCGGAAAGCCCAAAACCGAGCGCTACACCGACGAGCTGCGGCACAATCGAAAAAATGTTGCGAGTTTGGACCAGTGACTTGATCGACAACCACGCAATGAGGAGCAGCAGCATTAAGACGGTGTACGGAAATCCGCCCGTGACGAGCAGATAAACGAACGGCGCCGGCCAAAGGCATCGCCATTTCGTTCGCCGCGAATCCAGAGCGCGTTCCGCACCCCACCACGCCCATGGCAACCAGGTGAACGCGCCGAGCGCACCGAACCAATCGGTCGCCCCCCAGCAAATGATCCAGCCGTTTAACGAGGCAATCAGCGCGACAAAGATGGATAAGCTGACTGAAAACCTTCGATCCCGTGCGAGCAAAAATGCGCCAATCGCGAGTACAAAGAGGTGCGCTATCGAAAGCGCGGCTGCCTGTTGTGGAAAGGCGAGCGGAAATTTCCAGACCAAAACGACGGCCGCATTCACAAACAGCGAAAACGTGCCGTACTGAAATTCGCCCGCGAGATTGCCGCAGACCCAGGAATACGGACTCAGGATCGGCCAATGACCTTCGGACCAACTGCGCGCCATGTCGGCGAAGACAGGCAGCACCGACAATTCATAATCGTCATTCCAAAAAACCAGAGGATTGTGCCAGAGCAGGATTAGGCAGAAGACAACGACGAATAATCCGGCTGAAAGCGCGCCAAATAAATTGTAGGGCGTCTGTGCCAGACGCCGACTATTTGCAATTGCGCCGGTGCGGCGTTTCACAGAAACGCCCTACAAAACGACTGGCTTGCCTTCGGTCATCACGAGCACGTTTTGCTCGATTCCGTGCGCGCGTGCCGCTGCAAGCAATCGCTGCGGCGGTTCGTGGAGCGGCTCGAAACCGAGAGGGAACGTCCCGTAATGCATCGGGATTAGCGTCTTGGCGCGCAATTCCAGAAAAGCTCTGACCGCCTCTTCGGGGTTCATGTGAACTTCGCGGCCTGTAGGCGCCTCATAGGCGCCAATGGGAAGCAGCGCCAGGTCGACACTGAAGCGGTCGCCAATTTCTTTGAAGCCCGGGAAATAAGCTGTGTCGCCACAATGAAAAATCGTGCGGCCGTTCGATGCGATCACAAACCCACCGAAATCGCGGTGCAAATCCGCAAGAAACCGCGCTCCCCAGTGATGACATGGCGTGAGCGAAATCTTGAGCGGCCCGAGTTCGACAGTCTGCCAGTAATCGAGTTCGTGCACGATGTGAAACCCGAGATCGTGAACCAAGTTTCCCACGCCCGTTGGAACGACGATAGGTTGGTTTGCAGCTACGCGCCGCAGCGTTCGCCGGTCGAGGTGATCAAAATGCGCATGGGTCACGAGTACGAAGTCAATGGAAGGCAAATGATGGATTTCGAAGCCAGGCCGTTTCAATCGTTTGATGACCTTGAGCCATTTCGACCAAATCGGATCGATCAGGATGTTCACCTCGTGGGTTTGGATGAGAAATGACGCGTGACCGATCCAGGTAATGCAGATCTCACCTTCGCGAATCTTCGGAAATTGCGGCGGCACGTATTGGCCGGATCGCTTCACGAACAGCGATGGAATCAAAACGCTCGTCAGGAAGTTGCGTTTGTGCCAATCGGACCGCGGACGCAGCCGGACGCGGGTGGAATGCCGCCCCCGTGGAGGAGTACCGTCGTTCGGCGCCTGGCGAACAATATTTCGCCGTTTCTTTTTCGGAAAGCGGATTGGCACGGTCTTAGAAGGATATGAGACAGTTACAAAGTGGAAAGCGTTAAAACGTTACAAACTTCAGACGTGGCGATTCACCGTCCGCTTGATGTCTAAGCATCTAACCTTTTTGACCTTGTAACTTTCTACAACCGGCGTTCAGTTTCTCTTCACATGCAGAGCTGGAGGGTTTGCGTCACACTGTTTTTGATTTGTTCAGCCGGGATAGCCTCCGAATCGCGCTTGCCGTTCGGCACTGTGTTCAAGGGACAGGACCAATTCAACCGGCTGGTTGCCAAGGCGAAAGCAGAGAATTGGCAATCACTACCGATCGGTGATCGGACTACGGCGATTGGAAAAGCGCTGGTCGGTATCCGCTACAAACATTTCACTCTCGAGATAGATAACCGGATCGAATCGCCTTCGGTGAATTTCTACGGGATGGACTGCTGGACGTTTTTCGAAACGGCACTTGGCTTTGCGCGAATGTTGAACGAACCGGAATCAAATTGGACTCCGGAACGTTTACTGTATTACATCGAGATGGACCGGTATCGCGGCGGCCAATGCACGGGCGATTATCTGTCCCGGCTACATTACCTGGAAGACTGGCTTTACGATAACGATCGCCGCGGCTTGGTTAACGACATGACGCGTCAGCTTGGCGGGCGCAGCGTCCCGCATTCTGCTCGCGAGATGAGCGTTGGCTGGCGGCACTACCGTTACCTTGCTGCAAATAAGTCGTTGCTCGGGCCGCTTGCGCGCATGGAAGCGAATGTGTCGTCGCGGCCACTCTATGAAATTCCAAAAAGCCAGGTGGCGAAGATCGAGCCGAAATTACAGAGCGGCGACATCATTGGTGTGATTTCACGCGAGCGAAACGGACTCCATTCGACTGCGCATGTGGGGCTGGCATTGCGCACGAGTGACGGCGTTTTGCATTTCATGCACGCATCGTCCCCCAGCAATTACGGCAAAGTTGTCGTGGACGACCAGCTCTCGAAATACCTGTATCGCTACGGCTCCAACAGCGGAATCCTCGTCGCGCGGCCACTGCGTTAGGATTCGTCGAACCTGTGCAATTCGCCGAGCAACTTTTGTAGTCGTTCCACTGCCTCCTCAGCATCGGTACCGTGCGCTTCGAGTGTTGCCGTAGCTCCGCAATCGAGATTGGCGCGGAGAACATCGATCAAGCTTGAAGCCGAATACCGCCCGCCACTGGTGACGAGCCAGATTTCCGATCGAAAAATCCTGACGTGTTTTACAAAGTGAGCGGCAGGGCGCGCGTGCAATCCCAGCTTGTTGCTAATGCGCACCTCACGCCGCGCGGACACCGGCGCTCCTTTTTGCCTGAAGATCATGCCTGACTGGTACCCCAACGCCGATGCAGGAATTTTTCAATCGGCGAGAAGAAAATTTTGTCGGCCAGTAAACCGATGACGACAATGATAATCATGATGCCGATGACCTGCTCCATGGCGCTCAATTCACGGCCGTAGTGTAGAAGCTGTCCGAGTCCAAAACCGGTTAGAATCGTCACGAAAATCTCGGCAGCCATAAGTGAACGCCAGGCAAACGCCCAACCTTGTTTCATCCCGCTAACGATAAACGGAAGCGCCGCCGGCAGAATAACCTTGAACCACATGTGCAGACGCTTGGAGCCCATGGTCAAAGCAGCACGACTATAGATTGGCGGCACGTTGCGCACGCCAGTTTCCGTTGCGATCACTACCGACCACAGCGTGCCCATTATCACCACAAAAAGCATAGCGGCTTCCGTCTGCCCGAACCACAACAACGCAAGCGGGACCCAGCACACGCTCGGCAATGTCTGGAGTCCGAGGGCTAGCGTTCCAATGGTGTCCTGCCACAACTTCCAACGCGCAGTCAGCAATCCCAACGGCAGCCCTACAACAAGTCCAATGATGTAGCCTATGAGCAATCGACGCATCGTGACAATCGTGGCCTTCACCAAAGTTCCATCCACGGCAGCGCCTTCTAAGTAGACTCCCACTTGCCGGGGCGAGGGCAGGAGGACAGGCGACCAAATCGTTGCACGAAACAGGGCCTCCCAAATCAGCAGGAGAACAGCAAAAAAGAGTGCCGCCAACAAAAAGCGTTTCATTCTGCGATTGCGACCTCCGGTTGGCTATAACTCTTCAGCGCTTTCGTAATTTCCGTGGCGTGAACCGCAAGATCGACACTGTTGATGTCGCGCGGCCGAGGCAGGTCCACAGCAAATTCATCGCGAATGCGACCGGGCCGGGGTGAAAAAACTATCACCCGGTCGCCCAAACAAGCTGCCTCGCGAACGTTGTGCGTAACAAACACAATTGTTTTGTTCCGCGCTTTCCAGATTCGCTGAAGATCGCCATAGAGTTGCTCACGAGTCAGCGCATCGAGAGCAGCAAATGGCTCGTCCATCAGTAGCACGCGCGGATTAGGCGCCAGCGCACGGGCAAGCGAGACGCGCTGCTTCATTCCACCAGACAGCTCGTGAATGTTGCCGCGCTCAAACCGGCTGAGACCGACCAGTTCGAGGTAGTACTTGGCAACGTCGTGCCGATCTTTGTTTGTCAGGTTCGGCTTGAGCTTGAGTCCAAATAGAACATTCCCAAACACGTTCAGCCATGGGAACAGAGCCGGTTCCTGAAACATGACGAGCCGCTCGCGGCCGGGGCCGGTTATTGGTTTGCCATCAGCCTGCACCGTACCGCTATCCGGTTTTTCGAGGCCGGCAATGATATTGAGCAATGTCGTTTTGCCACAGCCGCTGGCGCCAACGAGGCACACGAATTCACCTTCAGCAACATTCAGGCTCACACGCTCGAGCGCGAGGACTGCTCCGGATGCACCTTTGAAGCTTTTCGAAACGTCCTCGATCGCGAGCTTCGAGGGGGCGATGACCTCGAGCTCCTCGGCGGCTGAGGAACGTTGGCGGGGGCGTCGTTGCATTACGGAGTTTCGACCAGCTTGGAAGTGTCTGTAGGACCTTTCAAAAAACCCGCATCTTTTCCATCCTGCACAGATTTGGCAATCAGATCACGGGATACTTCGCTTGTGAATTGAATCCTATTCCACGCCTGAGCCACAGCATCTGGCGCAAAATCAGCGCGTGTTTCAGCTTTGAGTTCTGCGATCAATAACTTCTGCGCTTCTGCTTGATTTTGTTGCATCCATTTCGTCAGTTCGACATTCGCGTCTGCGATTTTCTTAGCAACGTCGCGTCGGTCATGCAGGAACTTCACACTGGATACAAGCCAGGTCGTGATCGTATCCTTGTCCTCGAGAAATACCCGCGCTTTCGCATCACGCTCGAGCCGGGTTACCCACGGCTCGACTGTCCACACCGCATCAACGCCGCTAGTTTGAAACAATCCGAGTTGATCCGGATTCGCAGTTGGAATGACTGTCACGTCGCCACCGGTGAGGGTGACGCGGAATCCTTGCGCTTTCAACCATGCTCGACACGAAATATCCTGAGTGTTGCCGAGTTGAGGTGTGGCGATCTTTTTTCCGCGAAAATCGCTGGGGGCCTTGATCGGCGAATCCGCCTTCACTAACAGAGCCGCGCCAGCGTTGGCGGCACCAGAAATGACACGAATCTCCTCGCCGTTCGATTTGAAGTGCGCGTTAAGCGCAGGACTTGGCCCGACGTACGTCACATCAAGCGATCTGGCAAAGATCGCCTCCATTGCTGAAGGGCCCGCGTTGTAAGTAAACCACTGAATCTGGACGTTTGGCCCCAGGCGCTCTTCAAACCAGCCTTTGCCTTGCCGCGAAAGCGCGTGCGCGATTGCGCCCTGCGCATGGGTTATGTTTGGAAAATGCCCGAATCGAATCGTCGTCTTTTCTTGTGCACCCGCAAAGGGCGAGAGCAGAAACAATCCAATTATTGCGGTGATCTTTGTTTTCATAGGTGGTTTTCAATAGTCGCCGCGCGGTTACAAACCCTTCGACATCGTGCCGAATTCAGGATTAGCCTAACGAATCCGCTCGAGTATAAATATAGATTGGCCATCGGTTTGAGATCTTCCCCGCGGATACAGTGTAACACTGACGCTCGAAATGAATGGAAGCCAGGCGCGTTTAGCCCGAATAGCCGAATCGGCGATCGAGCTCTGTCATTGCGTCTTCAGCAAATTGTTGGTCTTCCGCCGACAGATATTCGCGATACCCTCCAACTTTTCCGCGGCGCACCTTGAACGATTCTGGATCGCGCACATCGCCCGGATGCAGAATGTTTGAATCAAAAGCTCCCGCGGCCTCGAGCTTTTGCATGTTCTCGAACCGGGAAAACTCAAGCGCCTCCTGGAAAATATTCGCGTCGGGCGACAGTTCACCAAGCACCGCAAGCAGGTCGCGGAAATGTTGGGCCGGCGAGGCGCGCAGTGCTTCGTATCGGACGAGGGTGAAATTGTCGCGCTGAGAGAACTCGTTAAGCCAATTGTTCATGGCATTAATAATGGCGCGCATGCCGAACTTTTCGTCACGCAACATTTCGCTCACCATCTTTTGCTTGAGCTTAACCGGTGCGTTCGGATCGCGCCGTGTCAGCTGCAAGTAGAGAGAAACGAAACAATCACGCGGATCTCGGGCGAGCAGGATGATCTTTGCCCGGTTAAGCTCGCGTCGCGGGACGAGATATTTGCCGCGAATTCTGTCCCACCGATCGCCTTTGGTGCGATGCTCAAACCGATCATGAGAAAAGACAATGCGCGGAAAACCGGGCAAAGCGTAACGTCCCGGGCGCAACGTGAACTCAAGGCCGAAGCGTCTGCAGAAGTAAGCGCAAAGAAATGCCCGAAGCCATGTCCGGCCACTCTTCGGGATGGAGAGAACGATGGCGTCACCGCCTGAGAGTTCCCGCGCGCGACTGCTAAAATTGCGTCGGGTCCACGTCGAATTTGTTAGGCGAAATCGCCACTGCCAACTGCGCTGGCTGCTACTTGGAAACTCTGACACCGTCGCCAGCGGGCGTTCCTTGTAATCGGCCGTCGGTTCCGGCTGTGCATCGGCCAAAGATTCAGATGTGATTTCGATCGCCATTCTCGGGGGACCCTCGGACTGCTTGCATAACACTGCAAACAGAGGTACCTGTTCAAGCAGAAATTATTTTGGGGGCGTACTGGCTTCGACTCATCGTTGGAAGCGCAGACGGCATGTCGAGGATGGTTCGTTGGCCTCGTTAAAAACCGGACCAAACAAAATAAACGCAGACAACGAAGGTCTCGCTCTCGCGGCTTAATTGACCGCGACGTTTTCGCGGTGACGCCTGCTAGCGGCGAAAACGTGGACAGCAGGCTGGCGAATCGGCGGAGCGACCGCGCCGGTTCGTGAATCGATTTCGTGGACGCTCGGGAGCCGGCAATGCACCGGCGCATGGCTTGGCTCCTCAGAACTTGTCGCCGGATAAACATGTAGATGTTTGCGCGGATAGCGACGAGGACAGGGGTTCAACTCCCCTCGCCTCCATTTCTCATTCCAATTCCCGAGTGCAGGCAGCGCTAAATTCTCGGGTAACGGTTTTGTCGCTTCCACACCTGGCTGGCATCATGTCGCACTTGGCAGTGGAACAACTGCAATTAGTTAATGATTAACACCACCGCGATATACATTAGCTTGGTGCAATTCACTGATAAGGGGGTTTGACGCTGCCAAGGAGACGCCTCAGCGATTAGCATCAAACAGATGTATTGGACTCTCGGTCACTATGACCAGGTGTGCGTCTCCGAGGCACCAAACGGCGAGACGGCTGCTAGCGCGTTGCTGTCCGCGGACATCCTGGGCAGTATCCGGATTCAGACGCTACGTGCTTTTACGAGCGCCGAGATGGAGAAGATTATCGCCAATATTCCCTGATTTGAAGCGGTATGAAATCGCGCTCCGTCACGGTGCTTTGGACTTCAACCATTCGCTCCAAACGCGTGGTCGGCCATTTGGATTCGCGCGCGCATAATCATAAAAAGCGTGGATGAACTTCGCACGCTCTGCCGCGTAAGGAGCTTTCCAATTCCCGGGTTCATCAGGCTGAAGCACGTCGTAGCCGTGACTCAGGATTTTTTGGCGGCGAACGATGTCCTCCAGCGATACGCGGCTCGCGTTTCGCAGCATGTCGTACAACACCATGAAGGTGGTTGTTCGTCCCAGCCCGGCTTCGCAGTGAAAATGCGCCCAAGCATTTTCGGCAAGCGTGCGGACCGCGAGAATAAATCGGTCCACTTCATCGTCGAGCGGACGCGTGTGGTCGGTGACGGTGATGCGGACATAACTCGCGCCAGCAGGTTGGACAACGTCGCGCTCAATGCTCGCGCGCTCGACAGTCACCTGTTGAGGTTGAACGGTATTGGGATTGCCGTGTTTCACCGCGTGGCCCGGGCAAACATCAATTTTGCTCCCGAGCTTAAGCGACCCCACCCGCGCAGTTTCATCGGCTTCAATGTCGCTCTGAGTTCGACCGACGTTTGCCCAATCGCGTGATGCATACCAGCTGATAGGCAGATCGTTCACGAATATGTGCGTTTCCTGCCTCAAATCAAAAACGGTTACAGGTCCACGCGTTCGCGCCAGGACAAGTTTCAGACCCTCAAGGGTAAATTCGCCGCTGCCCGATGCCCGCAGATCACGCAACCCGAGTATCGCAGAAGGAGCGTCGCTTGTGCCCGGCGCAAGGGAGTCATCAGTAGTACGCCAATTCCGAGGCGGATCGCTGGCCAGCTTCAGGTCGATGTCCCAAATCAACACCGGCGTGTCGGTAGAACGAATCGGCTGATAATTTTGTTTAAGATCGGAGGCCAGAAGATTGAAGGCCCAAAGGGCAAGAGCGAATGCGAAGCCCTTGTCGCGGGACGAACGGATGAGAAAACTCATCAAGGCGGCCTGATGGCGGCTGATTTGCGCAGTTATGATCGGGGCGCAAGCCGGCCGGCAGTGGTGGTTTGTTGAATCACTTCGCGCCGAAGCGCACCTGTATCGCGGCCCCTCGCGCGCGTCCACCATAGGACAATGGGCGAGGCGATGAAGATGGACGAATACGTTCCGACGATGACGCCGATAAGAAAGGAAAACGCGAAGTCGTTGAGAACCGGGCCGCCAAAGAAATAAAGCGCCAGTACCGTCAGCAAAACTGTGCCTCCGGTTAGAATCGTTCGCGAGAGCGTTTCGTTAATTGACGTATTCATAACTTCCGCCACCGATCCCGACAATCGATCGCGCAAGCCACTACGAATGCGGTCGAAAACGACAATCTTATCATTGATCGAGTAACCGGCGATCGTTAGGACCGCCGCCACCATAATCAACGACAGCTCGCGACCGCTCAGGCAGAAGATGCCGATAGTGATAATAAGGTCGTGTGCCAAAGCCGCCAGCGAACCGACCGCAAATGAGGTTGCAAACCGGAAGCTCACGTAAACGAAAATTCCCAGCAGCCCAAGCGCGAGAGCCAGCGCGCTCTTTGTCGCCAGTTCTTTTCCAACCAGCGCGCCGACGTGGTCGGTCTGTTCGAACTTCAGACCGGCTGTCGGCAAGGCTTCGCTTAGCCGCGCCTTAATCTTATCGGCGGCGCCTGAATCAGCTCGAATGCTGATGAGATCCCGGTTGGCCACCTTTTCCGATTGAATAACGCTGTTTTGAAACCCGGTATGGGCCAGCGCGCTGCGTACTTCATCGGGTGTCAGCTTGTGCGCCGCAGAGATAACAAGCAAATCGCCCCCTCTGAAATCGGCACCGAGATTGCGCTCACCCTTCATGAGTAAAACGCCAAGGCACAGAAGCGTGGCCACGACCGATATCGATACGAACTTGGGCGCGTTTCCAAGGAAGTCGAATCCTTTTGAACGAATGAGGTGAAGCATGGACACGCGTTTCAGCCAGCCGAGCGCGAATGCCCAGGAAAAACAGGTGTAGGTAACCAGTAGCGACGAAAACATTGACGCCACGATGCCGATGGTCAACGTCAGTGCGAAACCCTTAACCGGTCCACTCGCCAGCCAGAAAAGAATCGCCGCTGTAAGAAACTGGGTGACGTGCGCGTCGAAGATGGCGCTGAACGCTTTTCGGTAAGAGGTATCGATGGCCACACGAAGCGATTTTCCCTGTTTAATTTCATCCCGAAGCCGCTCGTAGATTAGAACATTGGCGTCCACCGCGATTCCCAAGCTGAGAATGAGGCCCGCAATGCCGGGAAGTGTCAGTACGCTGTTAAACATGCCCAGCACGCCAACCACCATGAAGCAGTTGATCAGCAAAGCGACGTCGGCGATAAGGCCGACCAATCGGTAGTAAATGATCATGAACACGACCACCAGGATAAAGCCCGCAATTCCTGAATAGATGCCGCTCTTGATCGAGTCGCTGCCGAGGCTGGCTGAGACCTGGCGCTCCTCTTCAATCTTCACCGGGGTTTGCAGCGGATTTTCCAACACACTGGCAAGATTACGCGCCTCGGGCTCGTTCATGCGTCCGCCGCTGATGACCGCGTTGCCGCCGTAAATGGCCGTCCTAATGACGGGCGCGGATTGAATCACGCCATCGAGAACAATCGCGAAGCGATGGTTCACATTTGCTTCAGTAATTTGACCGAAGGTTTTGGCGCCTTCAGTGTCGAACCT
>Ga0137369_10003752_pt1 | contig 15522 bp, 14 predicted proteins | sample SagtaG_12_FD_104918 | JGI IMG/M metagenome (GOLD analysis project Ga0137369, IMG submission 104918) | Vadose zone soil microbial communities from Sagehorn Ranch, Mendocino, California, USA - Sage1_L_113_16 metaG | ecosystem: Environmental > Terrestrial > Soil > Vadose zone | place: USA... | reverse complement strand
TTCTCGTAAATCTCGAACTTGATCGAATAGATCGGCGCCTGCTCGCCGCTGCTCTTGGCCGCCCTCTCGAAGTAGCTCACCGTGACCGGCCATCGCTTGAGGCCCGCGAGTGCCTGCTGCCCGGCCGCGGCGTCCGTCGGAGCACGCTCGTTCGGCGCAATCGCCTGGCCGATGACGGTGAGCGTGTTGTAGACCTTCTCGCCGGTTTCCGACCCGTCATAGACCGGAAATTCCAAAATGCTCCGGCCCTCGCGCGCGGCCTCGATGATGCGGCGCATGTGATCGGTCGGAAACACGATCGCCGCTTCCAGGTCGACCTTCTTGTCCTGCGGCTTGGTGAGCGTGACGGCAACCTTGCCGGACTGGCGCTCCGCCTGTCCGTCGACGGTGTCACCCAGTCTTTGGTTGAGGTAGTTCTGCGACTTGAACACGAGCTTCTTGGCGGCGCCGTCTTCCCAGGTGGTGGTGCGCAAATCGCTGAGCGTGACCTTGCCCTCCCCGTTGTCGAGCTCGGACACTTGCCGGAACTGCAACGCGTAGCCCTCGCAGGCATTGCCGGAGAAGTCATAGAGAATGCGTCCGCGCGCCGAGACCGTGGCGTTGCCGCGGGTCTGGGCGAGCTTGAGCTCGTAGATCGCACGGTGCGGCGCGAGCTCGCCCGCCGGCGTGAGCGCGGTCGCCGGCCGCAGTCCGGCACCGGCGACGAGGCCCGCCGCGAGGACCGCGGAAGCGCAAAGCACGCGTTTGCCGAAGATCGTCATCGTACCTCCTCGTTGGCCGCCTGCGACGCAAGATAAGAACGCAGGCGACTCGTCGCAACCAAGCCCAGCAACCAAATGACCGGCCCTTGCAAGCGCCTGCCCGATCGGCGAAGACAAGCGGTGGCCCGCAGAATGGCGCATCGAGGGCGGTCGGCGCAGCATCGGCACGGAGAGCATCATGGCTGGAATGGTTGAAAAGAAGCTTGCGGAACTCGGAATTGTTCTTCCGACGCCGGCAAGCCCGGTTGCCAATTACATCCCCTTCGTGCGCGTCGGCGCCCTGTTGTTCGTGTCCGGCCAGATCTGCCTCGACGCGAGCGGCAAGCTGGTCGCCAAGGGCAAGCTCGGTGCGGGCGTATCAGTCGAGGACGGCCAAAAAGCGGCACGCGCCTGCGCCATCAATATTCTGGCCCAGGTCAAGGCGGCGCTCGGCGATCTCGACAAGGTCAAGCAGGCGGTGCGCCTCGGCGGCTTCATCAATTCCGACCCGGCTTTTCTCGACGGCCCCAAGGTGATGAACGGCGCCTCCGATCTCATGGTGGCGGCGCTCGGCGACAAGGGCCGGCATGCGCGCTCGACCGTCGGCGTGGCGGTGCTGCCAGCGGACGCAGCGGTCGAGGTCGAAGGCATTTTCGAGGCCGCCTGACGCCCCGTTCCCCCGTTCCCCCGATGCCGGGCCTCGACTGGCTGACTCAGCAACCGGTGGCGCACCGGGGCCTGCATGACGGCCAAAAAAGCATCATCGAGAATACGGCGACCGCATTCGCCGCGGCGATCGCGGGCCGCTACGGGATCGAATGCGATCTGCAAATCACCGCCGATGGCGAGGCCATGGTGCACCACGACGACACGCTCGGCCGACTGACCGAAGGGAGCGCCCGCCTCGACGCGATGACGGCCGCCGAGCTCAAGCGCGTTTCTTTCAAGGGGTCCCTCGACCGCATGATCACGCTCGGCGAATTGTGCGACCTGGTGGCGGGACAGGCCACGCTCGTGATCGAGCTCAAGAGCCGCTACGACGGCGAACGGCGGCTCGTCACCCGCGCCGCCGAGGTGCTCGCCGGCTATCGCGGGCCGGCGGCGGTGATGTCGTTCGACCCCGCCCAGGTCGCGGCCCTGCGTGAGATTGCACCGGCGCTGCCGCGCGGCATGGTCGCCGAGCGCCGATATCGGCATCGCGAGTGGGACCGGCTGCCGGCGGCGAGCAAGCGCGCTATGGCCTATTTCGGGCACGTGCTGCGCACGCGTCCGCAGTTCATCGCCTATGCGGTGAAGGATCTGCCGGCGGCCGTTCCGCTCATGGCCCGCAACCTCTTCGGTTTGCCGCTGTTGACCTGGACCGTGCGCAGCAGGGAGGACCGCGACAAGGCGGCACGCTGGGCCGACCAGATGATCTTCGAAGGCTTTCGGCCATAAAATCGCACGAAGGCACCGGCACGAGGGTTGCACGAGAACGTCCATGGCTTCGATCGAACTCACGCTCCGGATCGCAAATTCGATCGGCGATGTCGCCGCCGAAGCCTGGGATGCCTGCGCCAATCCAGGCAACCGGAGTGGGCATGCGCCGGCCGATGCCAGACCCGATTGCACCAACGGCGGGGGTGTGGCGGCCCGGTTATCAACAGCAATCCCCGAATTGTCCACATTAAAGACGGACTACAATCCATTCATATCTCATGATTTTCTGTCTTCTCTCGAAGAGTCCGGCTCGGTCCGGGCAAGAGCCGGCTGGCAGCCGATGCACCTGATCGCCGAGGAGGCCGACGGCCGGTTGCTCGGCGCCGTCCCCTGCTATGTGAAGTCCCATTCGCGCGGCGAATATGTCTTCGACCACGGCTGGGCCGAGGCCTATGAACACGCCGGCGGCCGCTACTACCCCAAGCTCCAGGTCGCGGTGCCGTTCACGCCGGCGACCGGCCCTCGCCTTTTGGTGCGGCCCGGGCCGCAGGCGGAGCCGGTGCGCGCGGCGCTTGCCGACGCGCTGGTCGACGTCTGCCGGCGCTCCGACACCTCCTCGGTCCATGTCAACTTCTTGACCGAGCCGGAATGGCAGCTGCTCGGCGCCCGCGGCTACCTCAAGCGCACCCATCAGCAGTTCCATTGGGAGAACGGCGGCTACGAAACCTTCGACGCCTTCCTGGCGGCGCTTTCATCGCGCAAGCGCAAGACCATCCGCCGCGAGCGCGAGGACGCGCTCGCCAACGGCGTCAGCGTGCATTGGCTGACCGGCGCGGAGCTCACCGAAAGCGTATGGGACGTCTTCTTCGATTTCTACATGGAGACCGGCTCGCGCAAATGGGGCCGCCCCTATCTCACGCGCGAGTTCTACTCGATCGTCAGCGCGAAGATGCGCGACCGCATCCTGCTGGTGATGGCCAAGCGCAACGGGCGCTGGATCGCCGGCGCCATCAATTTCATCGGCTCCGACACGCTCTACGGCCGCCATTGGGGCTGCGTCGAGCACCATCCGTTCCTGCATTTCGAGCTCTGCTATTACCAGGCGATCCAATACGCCATCGAGCACAAGCTCGGCCGCGTCGAGGCCGGCGCCCAGGGCGAGCACAAGCTCTCGCGCGGCTACCTGCCGACCACCACTTACTCTGCGCATTACATCCTCGATCCGGGGCTGCGCCGGGCGATCGATGATTTCCTCAAGCGCGAGCGCGCCTATGTGGCGGCGGCCGGCGAGGAGCTGGTGGAAGCCGGACCATTCCGGAAGGGGTGATGACGCGGCACCCGCAGCCCGGATGAACGAAACGCGAGTTGGGCTACAGGCGCCGACGCGGGAACTCGTTCGCTCCCGTGGCAACCCGGCCACACGGGTCGAGAAATCCGCCTCATGCCCACTTGACAGCATGGCCGCCCACGGCGCCCGATCAGAGGGTGTTGGTGAGTGAGTATGTGCGATGCGTTGTATTGCGTGTGGCGCAGAGATGCTCTTGATGCAGGTGGTGCGGGACAACACCATGATGGTGCCCGGCTACGAGCACCATACGCTGCAGTGCTCGGCCTGCCCGGAGATCGAGCGCCGGCTCGTGTTCAACCGCGAGAGCAACGCCGCCGACAGTGAGCGGGTCCATCCCGCGCAGCCGATGCCCCCGGATCGCGAGCGCGAGACGGCTCCAGGCGTCTGGAAGCGCGCGGTCGCCAGGCTCCTGGCCAGGTAACTGCATGAAAGCTCATGACGGCTTGGGGCTCCGCGAACCCGGAATGACCGCCGGGTTGTCACGCGGAGCATAGTTTTAGCACAGCCCATGAGGCTTGACCGGCCTTCCGCCACCTGCAATCGAAGGGGCCTCGACGGGAGGTACCGATGCCCGCCTACGACCCCAACAACATCTTCGCCAAAATTCTGCGCGGCGAGCTGCCGTGCTACAAGGTCTACGAGGACGACAAGGCGCTCGCTTTCCTCGACATCATGCCGCGCGCGCCCGGCCATACGCTGGTGCTGCCGAAAGCGCCCGCCCGCAACATCCTCGACATCGCGCCCGACGATCTCGCCCATGTCGTCAAGGTGGCGCAGAAGATCGCCAAGGTCAGCGTGCAGGTGTTCGGCGCCGATGGCGTCACCCTCCAGCAATTCAACGAGAGCGCCGGCGGCCAGGTCGTGCTTCATCTCCACGTCCACGTGATCCCGCGTAAGGAGGGCGTGCAGATGAAACCGCCGGCGAGCGTGAAAGAGGCGCCCGACGTGCTCGCCGAGCAGGCCAAAAGGCTCGCCGCGGCGCTGGCCTAGCTCCCCGACCTGGCCGTGAACCGGAAAGAACGCCGCGCCGCCCAGAAGCAGGGCAAGGGCCCGTTGGGACCGGGGGCGCCGTCCGCGCCGGTCACAACGAACCTATTCGCTTCGGCGTTCCAGCATTTCCGCGCCGGGCAGATCGGTGAGGCCGAGCGGCTGTGCCGCGACGTGCTGGCGGTCGATCGAAACCATTTCGACAGCTTGCATCTCATCGGGATCATCGCTTTGCGGAGCGGCCGCAATGACGCGGCGGTCGAGCTCCTCGGCCGGGCGGTCGCCGCCGACGATCGCAGCCCGGAGTGCCGTGTCAACCTGGCGCAGGCGCTGCGCGCGCTCGGTCGTCTCGACCCCGCCGCCGCCTACCTCATGCGGGCGATAGCGCTGCGGCCGGACTATGCGGCGGCGCATCGCAGCCTGGCCGACGTGCTCACGCAGCAGGGGAAGCTCGACGAGGGGCGCAGGCACTACGAACGGGCGCTGGCGCTCGATCCGAGCTTCCTGGAGGCGCGCTACGGCCTCGCCAACCTGTCCCTGCAGCAAGGCCGCCTGGACGAAGCCGTGAGCCACTACCGCGGGGTGCTGGCGGCGCGGCCGGACGCCGCCGAGGCCTGCAGCAATCTCGGCGTCGCGCTGGCGGCGCAAGATAAATGGGACGAGGCCGTGCTGCAGTATCAGCGCGCACTTGCGCTCAAGCCGCAGCTCGTCGACGTCTATAGAAACTTCGGCCGGCTGCTGCTGGCGCAGGGCGATACGGCTCAGGCATTTGCGCTCGCCAGGCGGGGGCTGTCGGTTCAAGAGACCGAAGAGACCAGGGCGTTCTTCGTGCAATGCGTCAAAGACCTACAGGCCCCTCCCGGCGACGACGCAGCTCGCGCCGATCTCCGCAACCTCCTCGCCCGCGCGCTGGCGGAAGGCTGGACCCGTCCCGGCGAGCTTTCGGCGCTGGCAGGAAGTCTTTTCAAGTCGGGCGACGCCGGCCGGGCTTCGATCGAGCGCATCGGGGCGGCGTGGCCGACGCGTCTGTCTGCGCACGAGCTGTGGGGGCTCGACGGCCTCGCGGCTGTATCCAGCGACCGGCTACTGCGGGCGCTCCTGGAATCGGCGCCGGTGCAAGATATCGAGCTCGAGCGGCTGCTGACCAATGCCCGATCCGCCCTGCTCGAGCTGGCCGATGCGTCGGATGCGTCGAGCGAGCCCAATGCCGAGATCATCGGCTTCTACTGCGCGCTCGCGCAGCAATGCTTCATCAACGAATACGTCTTTGCCCGAACCGCGGACGAAATCCGGCAGGCGCTCGACCTCGAGCAAAGGCTCACCGCCAGGCTGGTGTCCGGAGCTTCCGTTCCGCCGCTCTGGCTGATCGCCGTCGCCGCCTATGTCCCGCTGCATTCACGCGCGCGCGCCGAGATGCTGCTCGCGAAACGCTGGCCCGATCCGATCGGCGCGCTGCTCGACCAGCAGGTGCGCAAACCCATGCAGGAGCGGCAAATCCGCGCCTCCATTCCGGCCTTGACCACGATCGACGACGAGATCTCGCTCAGGGTCCGGCGCCAGTACGAGGACATGCCCTACCCGCGCTGGGTGAAGGCGGCGCCGGTCGGCAAGCCGGCGACCATCGACTGGTACCTGCGCAATCAGTTTCCGGCCGCAGCGTTCCACGATCTCGGACAACGCAACAGCCTCGACGTGCTGATCGCCGGCTGCGGCACCGGCCAGCACGCGCTCGAAACCGCGCGGCGGTTTGCGGGCGCGAAGCTGCTTGCCATCGATCTGAGCCTCACCAGCCTCAGCTATGCCGAACGCAAGACACGCGAGCTCGGTCTGCGCAACATCGAGTATGCGCAGGCCGACATTCTCGCGCTTGGCTCGATCGGCCGCAGCTTCGACCTGATCGAGGCGAGCGGCGTGCTGCATCACCTCGGCGACCCCGCGGCCGGCTGGCGCGTGCTGATCTCGCTGCTGCGGCCCGGCGGGTTCATGCAGGTGGGGCTTTACAGCGCGCTGGCGCGGCAGGACGTCCTTGCCGCCCGCGGCTTCATCGCCGAGCGCGGCTATGGCCAAACCGCCGACGACATCCGGCAGTGCCGGCAGGAGCTGGTGGGCTTCGAGGACGGCAACCCGCTCAAAGAGGTTGCCAACTATTCCGACTTCTTCACCACGAGCGAATGCCGCGACCTGCTGTTTCATGCGCAGGAGCATCAACTCACGATTCCGGAAATCAAATCGTTCCTGCGCGACAACGGTCTGAGCTTCATCGGATTCAGCGGTCAGGTCGCGCAGCACTATCGCCGGCGTTTTCCGGAGGACAAAGCCATGGCCGACCTCGATCGGTGGCACGCGTTGGAGACCGAGAACCCAAAGGCCTTCGTCAACATGTACCAGTTCTGGGTCCAGAAGCCGGCGCGCTGACGTCGAACCGACACGTTGCGGTCAGCGGCCGACGAGCGTCGCGCCGACGACCAGCACCGTCTCGCCGATGGCCACGCCGACGAATACCGACCGGCGCACGAGCAGGAACGCCGCAAAGCCGCAAGCGATCGCCGTAAGCCGCACCGCCAGCGGCACCGCGGCGAGCGCGTCGGGCGGGACCATGACCAGCTTGGCGATGACGCCGGCCAGCACTGCGACCGCGACCGCCCGCACCCAGATGAGCAGCTCGGACTCCTCGTCGATGCCGCGCGCCACCACGATGCCGAGCATGCGCCAGACTTCGGTCGGCAGGAACCCGACCAGGACCAGCACCAGGTAGGGCAACAGCTCGGACATGGCGCTCATCGCAGCGCCTCGCGCAGGCGGTCGAGCGCATAGGCCGCGGTGCCGGCGATGATTCCCGTCCACAGCAGGTCAAGCCCGATCTGGGCCCAGGCCAAAGCCGGCCCGACCGCCAGGCCGAGGCCGAGCGTCAGCCGGTCCACCAGAAATCGCGCGTTGCGCGCGGTCGAGACCAGGAAGGAAATCGGCGTCAGGAACAACAGCCCGGCGGTGAGCAGCAGCGGCAAGGAGGCGGCGAGATAGAACCCGACCACGGTCCCGACATGTGCAAACACCATGAAGCCGACGGCGAGCCCGTTGCAGAACGCGATGCGCCTTTCGCGCGGCATGCCCGGCAACAGGCGAAGCGATTCCACCCACATGGTGGCGGCGGTGAAATGCACCGGCAACAGCAGCTCGCGATCGCGCGTCGTGCGTCCCTTGATCAGCGGCAGCAGCGCAACGACCATCGGCAGGAGCCGAACACTGCTCAGCCCCACGGCAAGCGCGACTTCGATCGCGGCGGCGCCGGCGCCGAGCGCCGTGATCAGGATCACCTGACCCGGGCCGGCCCACACCAGCACGGTCGACAGCATCACCCAAGGAAGGCTGAAGCCGTAATCGTGGCCGAGCGCACCGATGCCGACATAGGTGCCGACGAGGACGAGGCTGAACACCGACGTCGCCGATTTGCGCAACCCATCGAAAAAAATGAGAGCAGACGGCGGCGGCGGGTCGTTGGGTGGGGGAAGCGCCATCGGGTAGAGCGTGATCTCAGTGGAAGCTGGAGACCGGGCAGCACTGACCGCCGGTCATCGCAGCTCCGCCGTTCCGTCCCCTTCGATCGCCGCAATATAGCGGGCGATCGAACGCTTCACCGCATCCTTGCCGTTGCGCACCACGCTGCGATCGAACCAGGCGCCATGGATCACCTCGAATGCAAAAGGCTCCAGCATGGCGCCGACGCGCGCCACCGCCGGGGCCGAGAGCGGCACCATGTTGGGGTAGCTGCGCATGAAGCTCACGTAGTTGCGGTCGGGAATGACCTGCACGATGTCGCCCGCCAGCAGCGCGCCGCGACCGCCCGCACCCGCCGCCCAATGCAGCACGGTCCCGCCGGCGAAATGACCCCCGCATCGGATGAGGGTGAGCCCATTCGCAATCGGCAAGGTATCGCCGTCCCAGAGCTTGACCACCGGATCGAGCCGCATGATCCACTGCCGGTCGGCGGCGTGCAGATGGATGGGGACGCCGCCGAAGGCGCGGCTCCATTCCACCATCGTGGTGTAGTAGTGCGGATGCGAGATCGCGATCCCGGTGAGGCCGCCGAGACCCTTCACGATCTCGATCGTCGCCGCATCGACGAGCGCGATGCAGTCCCACAGCAGGTTGCCGGTGGGGGCGCGCACCAGCAGCGCCCGTTGGCCGATCGCGAATTGGGGAACCGTTCCGATCCCGAGGAGGCCGGGCTCATGCTCGCGGTAGCAATTGAAATGCCGCTGCGCCAGCGCGTCGAGTGTGGTCCACTTCTGCCCGGCGGCGGGAACGAACTGCCGCTCCTCGTCGCAGATCGGGCAGCGCGGCGGCGGCTGCTCGGACGGGCTGAACTGGCTTCCGCAGGTTTCGCAGATGAAGGCCGGCATGGCGCGCGCCGAAGCGCTACACCTTGACCAGCGGCACCTTCGGCACCGACCCGCGCGGAGACGGCGGGCCGCCATCGCCCTTGGGACCGGGCGGCTTGCTGCGGCGGGGCGCCCGGCGCTTGGCCTTGGCGCCGACCCGCTGTGGGATTTTCTCTGGCTTCGGCGTCACCGGCCCATCGAGGTATTCGAAGCCGAGCTTGTCGGCGCCGGCCTCGTCCTTCACCAAGATGACGCGCACATGGCCGCCGGCCTTGAGCTTGCCGAACAGCACCTCGTCGGCGAGCGGCTTCTTGATGGTCTCCTGGATCAGCCGCGCCATCGGCCGTGCGCCCATCTGCTCGTCGTAGCCGTGCTCGGTCAGCCACCTGGTCGCCTCTTCCGACAGCTCGATGGTGACGTCGCGGTCGCCGAGCTGCGCCTCGAGCTGGAGCACGAACTTCTCCACCACCTTGGCGATGATCTCCAGCGAGAGGTGCGCGAAGGTGATGATGGCGTCGAGCCGGTTGCGGAACTCGGGCGCGAACATGCGGTTGATCGCCTCGAGGTCGTCGCCCTCGCGCTTGCTGCGGGTGAACCCGTAGGCCTGCTTGGCGAGGTCGGCGGCGCCCGCATTCGTGGTCATGACCAGGATCACGTTGCGGAAGTCGACCCGCTTGCCGTTGTGGTCGGTGAGCTTGCCGTGATCCATGATCTGCAGCAGCACGTTGAACAGGTCGGGATGCGCCTTCTCGATCTCGTCGAGCAGCAACACGCAATGCGGATGCTGGTCGACGCCGTCGGTGAGCAGGCCGCCCTGGTCGAAGCCGACATAGCCGGGAGGCGCGCCAATGAGGCGCGAGACGGTGTGCCGCTCCATGTATTCCGACATGTCGAAGCGGATCAGCTCGACGCCCATGGAGGCGGCAAGCTGCTTCGCCACCTCGGTCTTGCCGACGCCGGTCGGGCCCGAGAACAGATAGCAGCCGATCGGCTTTTCCGGCTCGCGCAGGCCTGCGCGAGCGAGCTTGATCGACGCCGAAAGCGCCTCGATCGCCTTGTCCTGCCCGTAGACCACGGTCTTGAGCGTCTGGTCGAGATGCTGGAGCACGACCGCGTCGTCCTTCGACACCGTCTTCGGCGGAATCCGCGCCATGGTGGCGATGGTGGTCTCGATCTCCTTGATGCCGATCGTCTTCTTGCGCCGGCTTTCCGGCAGCAGCATCTGCGCCGCGCCCGATTCGTCGATCACGTCGATGGCTTTGTCGGGCAGCTTGCGGTCGTGGATGTAGCGCGCCGAGAGCTCGACCGCCGCCTTGATCGCCTCGTTGGTGTATTTGAGCTTGTGGTAGTCCTCGAAATAGGGCTTGAGCCCCTTCATGATCTCGATCGCGTCCTCGACCGTCGGCTCGTTGATGTCGATCTTCTGGAACCGGCGCACCAGCGCCCGGTCCTTCTCGAAATACTGGCGGTATTCCTTGTAGGTGGTCGAGCCGATGCAGCGCACATTGCCGGCCGCCAGCGCCGGCTTGAGCAGGTTCGAGGCATCCATCGCGCCGCCCGAGGTGGCGCCGGCGCCGATCACGGTGTGGATCTCGTCGATGAACATGATCGCGCCCGGATAGGCCTCGATCTCCTTGATCACCTGCTTGAGCCGCTCCTCGAAGTCGCCGCGATAGCGGGTGCCGGCCAGCAGCGTGCCCATGTCGAGGGCGAAGACGGTGGCGTTACGGAGCACGTCCGGCACTTCGCCGTGCACGATGCGGCGGGCGAGCCCTTCGGCGATCGCGGTCTTGCCGACCCCGGCGTCGCCTACGAACAGCGGATTGTTCTTCTGCCGCCGGCACAGCACCTGGATGCAGCGGTTGATCTCGGCCTCGCGGCCGATCAGCGGGTCGATCTTGCCCTCGCGTGCCTTCTTGTTGAGGTTGATGCAATAGGCTTCGAGCGCGTCGCCCTTCTTCTTCGGCTCGTCGCCGGTCTTGGTGTCGGTCTCCTCCTCCGAGCCGCGCACCGGACGCGCTTCCGACATGCCCGGCCGCTTGGCGATACCGTGGCTGATGTAGTTGACCGCGTCGTAGCGGGTCATGTCCTGCTCTTGCAGGAAATAGGCGGCATGGCTCTCGCGCTCGGCGAAGATCGCGACCAGCACATTGGCGCCGGTCACCTCCTCGCGGCCGGACGACTGCACGTGGATGACGGCGCGCTGGATGACCCGCTGGAACCCGGCGGTCGGCTTCGAATCCTCGTTGCCGTCGTTGACCAGGTTTTCCAGCTCGCTCTCGAGATAGGCGGTGAGGCTGCGGCGGAGCTTGTCGAGATCCACATTGCAGGCCCGCATGACCGCGGCGGCGTCCTGGTCGTCGATCAGCGCGAGCAGAAGGTGCTCGAGCGTCGCATATTCGTGGTGGCGCTCATTGGCGAGCGCCAAGGCGCGGTGGAGGGATTGCTCGAGGTTGCGAGAAAACGTGGGCATGTCAGGTCTCTTGGTAACTCGTCATATAGTCCCGGCGTTCCCGCTTTTCCATCGTGGTCACTTTTTTTCCATCACGCACTGGAGAGGATGCTGGTGTTTGCGGGCAAAGTCCATAACCTGCGTCACCTTGGTCTCCGCCACCTCGTAGGTATAGACCCCGCATTCGCCGATCCCGTGCTGGTGGACATGCATCATGATTCGATGGGCGGTCTCCTGGTCCTTGTTGAAGAACCGCTCGAGCACGTGCACCACGAACTCCATCGGGGTGTAGTCGTCATTCAACAGCAGCACGCGGTAGAGGCTCGGCCGCTTGGTCTGCGGCTTGGTCTTGGTGATGACCGCGGTCCCGGGCGAGCCCGGCTCGCGACGCTTGTTGTTGTCATCCGGACCCAGATGCGGGGCGGGCGCCCTGCCCCCTGCTCCCGGACCCATTTCGCGCTTTCTTCGGCTCATGGTTACTTCACGGATTGCGGCCCCGCAGGCGGGAAGGAAGGGGATCGGCCCCGGAGCATCATAGAGTCCGCCCCGGCCCGGTTCCAGATCGTCGGTCTCCCCTCGGAATGTTGGGGATTCCCCCGCGAAATTGCAAATCCCGTGCCGTCGCGACGCCGCTGGTTAAACGATCACGACTCAATTGCGGACAATTCGCGGCAAATTTGCCGGAAATTTGCGGATTTTCTCTTACAAAATTTCAAAAGCCGCCGCCCCATGATTGGGTGAGGTCCCATGGGATATTCCCTGACGCGGAGGCACGGCATGCTGTTGGCGCGCTTTTTCAAGGACTGCAGGGGTGGGGTAGCGCCGCTGCTCGCACTCGGCATCATTCCGCTCGTCGCTACCGCCGGTGCGGCCGTCGATTACAGCCGCGCCAATGCGGCCCGCGCCGCCATGCAGGGCGCACTGGACGGCGCCGCCCTTATGCTCGCCAGGGAGGCTCTTTCGACTGGCGCACTGGGCCAGAAGGCAAACGCCTATTTCAATGCCAATTTTGCGCGACCCGAAGTGCAGGACGTTCGCGTCACCGTCGCGGCATCGTCCGTCGCAGGCGGAGCGTCGCTGAGCTTGTCCGCAATGGGCTCGATCAACACGGTATTTATGCGCCTGATGGGCTTTTCGACACTCAACATCTCGGTGAGTTCCGGTGTTGTCGCAACTGCCGACGGGCTCGGATGCGTACTTTCATTGGACCAAAATGCCGGTGGGGCAACTGCCGGTCAGGGGAGCACGTCCGTTACTTTGAATGGTTGCAGCCTTTACGACAATTCCCAGAGCCCCGTTGCGCTCACGGTGGGGGGATCAGCGACTATCTCGGCACTCTCTGTCGGGGTGGTCGGCGGGATATCCGGAAAGGAAAATATCACGACAACGCAGGGCGTCAGAACTGGTGTTGGTCCGGTCGCGGATCCTTACGCGAATGTTTCATTTCCCAACTTTTTCGGCTGCAGCCAAGAAAAATTTAGCGCAAAGTCCGCCGTAACGATCAACCCGGGCGTCTATTGCGACGGGATGAGCATCAATGCCGGCGCCGATGTCGTGCTGAATCCAGGAATCTATTATCTCGACGGGGGCAGTCTTTCCGTGAACGGGGGAGCCACACTCACCGGCAATGGTGTAACGCTCGTATTTACCAAGAAGACCGGCAGCGACTGGGCCACTGCAACCATCAACGGAAACGCCACGGTCAATTTGACGCCGCCGAAATCGGGCCCGACTGCGGGAATCGTGATATTTGGCGATCGCAACATCCCTATTGGAACGACTTTCAAGTTCAACGGCGGCGCGACACAATATTTTGGCGGCGCGATCTACCTTTCCACGGCTGCAATTATATTTGCTGGAGGAGCCGGCACGAGCACGACCTGCACGCAGATCATCGGAAATACCGTCACCTTCGTTGGGAACTCTTCTCTCGCGATAAATTGCAGCAGTTACGAAACGAAGCCGTTCAGTCCAATGGTCATAAAGCTGGCCTCATAGCAACCGCCACTGACTTACGCCCGCCACGGCAGGATAACAGATCGCGGTAGTTCTCTAGATCAGGTCAGGTATGGCTTCCGTCCGTTGTTCATCGTCCTAGATCAATCCCAGCCCGCTCTGCTCCCTCCCCGATGAGTGATGTCCGGTCTTGGCCCGACCCGGCACAACCGACAGCGAGTTCTTGCAGTAACCTTAAGTCAATACGTTAACGCGAGCGTATCATTGCTCTCTGAGAGCGCTGATATCTATTCTAATAGCCGGCGATGCAGACTGGCTGCGAACGCCATAAACGCAAGAGGAGCATGTCATGCGTGAATTGAAGAGCGAGGAGACCCAGCAGGTCTCCGGGGCCGGAACCACCCACTGCAAGCCCGCGCATCCTCCGAAGAAGTGCAAGGGCAACAATGGATTCGGAAACGGCGGCCATGATGGGGTCCCCGGCCATTCCGACAAACAGGACGACACGCGCTAGGGAGCCCGCATCCGGAGCCGAGCCACGGCTGACCGTTGTTGGCTCCGGATCCTCGCGGCCAAGGTCGAGTTTCCAAACGGCGCCGATAAGACAGCAGCCTTGTCTTTGTCACCTCCGACCGGGACGACGAACCCGTGGCAGGGCGTCGCTCTCTATCTCGATCCCAAATTGACAAAGAACGTGGGCAATGCCTGGGGGCCCGGCGCTGAGTTCAATGCGGACGGTCTCGTCTATCTCGGCAATTCCAATGTGGTCACCGACGGGAATACCGCGAGCAACAATTCGAAATGCACAAAATTTGTGATGAACAATTTCACCACCAACGGCAGGGTCAATCTTGATTTCAGCCAGAACAATTGCGCCGCCATCGGCCTGAAGCAGTGGACCGGCATTGCGGTTCACTTGACAAAGTAAACGCCGGAAGCAGATTTCGGATAGGCGCAAGCGCCGGTGCCTTGGCTATCGCGCCCTTGGTATTTCTCAATTGCGATTTCGAGAGCAAGCAACACCACCCCTGCGGAATCCGGGCCGTCTTCCTTCGAGGGCTTGCTTCGCCCGCACTTGAGAACGCGTCACGCCCAAAGACTGCTGGTATATCTCATACCAACGGCCATTGAGCGTGACCTATCCAGATCGTCATGGCCGGGCTTGTCCCGGCCATCCACGTCTTCGATGCACTGGCGCTCTAAAGACGTGGATGCCCGGCACAAGGCCGGGCATGACGCACGAGAGAGCACGGCAGTTGGTATCAGTTCAACAATCTTGCGCCATACGCAGTTTGTGGCGCGGCGCCCACCGCTAGATTGCGGCGATTCTCATTCGTGATGTTGACGGTCGCAGAGCCTTGAACCCAGATCTTGTCTGCCACGATAGTCGTGCTTGGAGAATTGGCATTCATCACTGCATTGCCAAAAATCCAGAAGTTCTGAGTCGGGAAGTAGGCCACGCCGTCATAATCCAGTTTGGGGGCGCCGTCCGGGTTACCAGCGGCGCCGCCAATGGACACCCAGGTGCCTTTGGTATCGGCGTTGTTCCGATCCGCCATGAACTGCATGTTCGTGTAAGTACCGGATATCGGCGATGTCAGAGTCATGGTCGAGTTGCCCCACAAATAAAGCGAGCTGTCCTTGCCGGTGAAAGCGATCATCACCTCCTTGCCTGTGACATTGCCACCCCCCTTAACCCAGAATGGCCCATCCACCATGACGTAGATGCCGGGCAGGAGCGTGACGTTCGCGTCGCTGCCGGAGATGGTGATACCCCCACAGTAAGTCCCGGGTGAGAGCGTCGTAGGGTTTTTGATGTCGAGCCCTGTCTTGCCCGTGCCGCATGCATCGTAGTACGGGAATGGCAACGAGGCGTAAGGGTCGGCAACCGTCGGAGTACCGTCGCTGGGAGCCGGAGAGAAATTGTTGGTCTTGTGGCCACCCTTCACTCCAAATTTCTTTGCGTTTATCGGCGCTTTTCCCTCCTGCGTCATGCCGGAATTGCTGTTTGAGTTTGCCTGGACGGCGCATGTGGCATTGAACGTTGGATTGCCGTTGACGTCGAACGAGCCGTTGTCGCTGCCGTTGAGCCCGAGAACGCATATCGGAATCGTTTGCTTGGTCGCTGCGGCCGTCACACTGGCCGTGTAGGTCTTGGTTCCGATCAGCCCTCCGAAAACATTCGTCACCAGACCAGAGGCCTGACCGGAAATAATTGAGCCGTTTACCGTAAAGCTCGCC
>Ga0137369_10003751_pt1 | contig 15522 bp, 15 predicted proteins | sample SagtaG_12_FD_104918 | JGI IMG/M metagenome (GOLD analysis project Ga0137369, IMG submission 104918) | Vadose zone soil microbial communities from Sagehorn Ranch, Mendocino, California, USA - Sage1_L_113_16 metaG | ecosystem: Environmental > Terrestrial > Soil > Vadose zone | place: USA... | reverse complement strand
GCGAGCTCGAGGATCTGCTCTCGCCGGTGGACGAGTTCCTCCCCTGGACCGGTAAGCGCCCGGTCGGATCCCGTCATGTCACCGGGGCCGCTGGGGAGGGAGGCGCAGGCGGGGCTCCAGATCGGCGGCGGCGGCCGTGACCTCAGTGGGGTCGGCGCAGCGCGCGCCGGTCGCCTCCCCGACGGGATGCCAGGCGCCGGCGCGGCTCGCCACGAGGGTGGCCAGCGCGGCGGCGAGCACCTCTGGAGGCCAGGATGGGGGTTCCCGCGAGTCCCGCAGCCGCCACCAGGCGGCGAGGCAGCGGGCGATCAACGGCAGGCCCAAGTGACGGAGCCCACCGTTCCACAGTGCGGCGGCAACCGGGTCGAGCGCGACCGGGGAGCCGGGGACGTCGTCGTACAGACGCTTGGAGACCGCCGGGTGCAGGGCATGGCGGTGGAGGATGACTGGGCCGGTCGCGTCCGCGAAGGGCAGGACCTCCTCGACCACCGGCTTGCCGGTCTCCAGCGACCAGCGCAGCGTGTATGGATGGGTGGACCCGTCGTCGAGTTGGAGGCTGCCCGTGGTCGCCTGCAGCAGTCCCGGGCTCGGCCTCGCCGTCAGCATGCTGATCCTGGCCAGCCGCCGGCTCTGGCCGGGTGCGATCCCGACGGCGCATGCTGGTCCCTCCGCCCCGTACAACCGGTACAGCGCGCTCAACGGAGAGCCGGGCGCCACCTGCTTGCGTGGCCAGCGCTCGCCGCTCGCGACCGTCTCCCAGAAGGCAGTCGGCAGCTTGCCCGCGGCCCGGCGTGCCCGCTCGCGGTCCCGGTCGGTCGGCGGGGCGGGCGTGGCAGCGGGCGACCGGCTCGGCTTGCGGGTCGCCTTGGCGGCGGCCGATGCGGGTCGCGGGGGCGGCTTGGGGGGCGGCGGCACCGGAGCCGCAGGGGGCGCGGGTGTCGCAGGGGGCGCGGGTGCCGCAGGGGGCGCGGGTGCCGCAGCTCGGGCAGGGTCGGCAGGCGCGGGCCGGCTGAGGCAGGCTCGGCAGCCGAGCCGCTCCCGACCCGCCACCAGCCGGGCGGCGACGCCGCAGTGGGGGCAGCGGAGGTCGGTGAACCCGGCGCGAGGCAGCACCCAGGTCAACGCCAACGGGTGCGTCGTGGTGCCGCGGCGGATCCGCACGGGCAGCTCGAGCGCAGGCACCAGCAGCAGGTGCAGCCGAAACGGGCGGACCTGGTGGCTCGGGCGGAACTTCTCCTCGATCTCGGCCTGCCGGCGGGCCTGCTCGATCCTGGTCGCCTCGGCCTGGGCGTCCAGCAGTCGCTGGCGGTCAGGCGGCGCCTGGCCCTGTCGCTTGGCGATCGAGGTCAGGGCGGCCGCATAGTAGGCGTCGGTCCTGGCCACCTCGTCGCGCAGCGGCCCCTGCGCCTGCCTGGCCAGCGCCTCCCGGCGCGCCAGCGCCTGCTCCTCGATGCGCGCATGCGCCCCGGCCAGCGCCACGGCCAGATCGGGGCTGAGCGCCCGGTGGGGCGCGTCGGGCGCGTCCAAGAACGGCGCCCGGGTGATGCCACGCAGGATGCTCTCGCCAAGCACCAGGCCAGTACGCGCGTCGACCCAGACCTCCTCGCGCTCCTGGAAGCGCCCGCCCAGCCCGGCGGTGTAGGAAACCAGCGCGCCAACCCGGAGCACGGGCAGGTACACCCTGGCCGGGTGATCTCCAGCGTCGATGCGGCCGTGGTCGATGTCGAACCGCTCCCGGGCCCGCTCCAGCAGCGCCTCCGGCACCGGCGGCGCCGCCTGCGGCCAGGCCAGCCAGGCGAGGCCACCGTCGCCGTGGTCGAGCGTTCGCGCCGCCGCCTGGTCGAGCACAGGGTGGCCCGGGAGCAGCAGCAGCGCCCCGTCCTCGCGCGCCACCTCCGAGTCGGCTGTGACCGCGACCTCCTCGGGAAGATCGAGTTCCGCCTGCAGCTCGCTGGGGAGCATCACCAGGACCTGGTCGCCGGCGTCCTCGTGCAGTCCGCCCTGAGCCTCGACGTAGCGCAGCCAGAACTGGACGGCGGGGTCGGTGGTGATCATGGCTCGCTCGGTGCGATGAGCTGGTCGGTGCGGCCGCGGCTGTCCAGGTAGTCCCGGCGTGCCCGGACCAGGCCGTCACCGAGCGCGTCCAAGCGCGCCTGGAACTCCGTGTCGTCGCGGCTGGCAACGTGAGCGTCGAACACGAAGTGCTCGAAGTCGAAGTCCTCCTCGACACGCCCCAGGATCATGTCCAGCTCGCCCACGACCAGCTCGAACAGGTTGATCTTGGCCTCGAGGACCTTGAGGATCCGCTCTTCGACCGTCGCCCTGCTCACCAGGTTGGTCAGCGCCACCTCGTGGTCCTGACCGATGCGGTGGATGCGGCCGAGCCGCTGCTCGATCTGCATCGGGTTCCAGGGCAGGTCGAAGTTGACCATGACATGGCAGAACTGGAGGTTGCGGCCCTCGCCGGCCGCCTCGGTGGTCAGCAGGACCCCAAGCTCCTCCCGGAAGGAGCGGACCACCGCCTCCTTGTCCCGCCGGCTCAGGCCCCCGTGGTAGGCGACTGCGGACAGGCCCGCCGCATCCGCCAGGTCGGTCAGGAAGCCGAGCGTCTGGCGGAACGCGGTGAACACCACGACCTTGTCGCCGGCCGCCTGGTGGCGGCGGAGCAGCTCGACCAGGACCCTGGCCTTCTCGGTGCGGTCGATCTTCTCGGCCAAGCGGGCCAGGTCGGGCCAGCCCACCTTCTCCAGGCTCGGGGCGAGCGCCCGCGGGCTCGAACCGGCCAGGCGCTGCACGCTGCGCAGGGCCAGCTTCCGGGCGGGCGTGGCGCCGTGGCCCAGATTGCGGACGCGGGCTGAGACCGACTCGTACAGCTCGGCCTCATCGGCGCTCGGCTGGACGCAGAGCGTCTCGGCCAGCCGCCGCGGCAGCATCGAGGCCAGCTCGCTGCGGCGGTGGCGGACCATCACCTCGCGCATGCGCGCCTGCAGGGCGGCCAGGTTGCCGGTCGGCGCGGCGCTGGTCCTGGTGGGACCGTAGCGCGCGCGGAACTCCTTCGGCGTGCCGAGATGACCTGGCCGGACGAGGTTGGTGAGCTGGAAGAGATCTTCCAGGCGGTTCTCGACCGGGGTCGCGGTCAGCAGCAGCAGGTAGCGGGTGCGCAACGCCCGCACCAGCTTGGCCGACGCGCTCTGCGCGTTCTTCAGGCGGTGCGCCTCGTCCACGATGATCAGGTCCCAGGCGGTCTCCGTGATGGCGTCGCGCAGCGGCGCCCGCCGAGCAGACGTCAGCGGGGCGATCACCAGCGGCTGCTCCGCCGCTCGGGTGGCATGCTGGAAGCCACTGCGCTGGGCGAGGACCGAGGGTAGGCCGAACTTGCGGTCCAGCTCTTCCTGCCACTGCTCGACCAGCCCGACCGGGACCAGGATCAGGGTCTGCGCCGCCAGGCCGCGCAGGCGCAGCTCGCTGGCGACCAGCGCCGCCTCGATGGTCTTGCCGAGCCCGACTTCGTCGGCCAGGATCGCCCGGCCACGCATCGCCCGCAGCACGGCCTTGGCTGCCTGGAGCTGGTAGCCGAACGGCTCGAAGCGCAACCGCGGCAGCGACACCAACGTGTCGAACCCAGGCCGCGCCCACACGTCGAGGGCCTGGTCGACCAGCCCTGAGGTGGCATCGTCGACTGGACGTCCCTGCTCCAGACAGCGCAGCAACGCCCGGTACCCTTCCAGCCCGGCCGGGAGCCCAACGCGCACCGCCTGTTCCGCGAACGCCAGCGCAGCCCGCTGGGCCACCGCCTTCGACGCTCGTGCTTGCACGACCTGTACCGGCTCCACGTGAGTGATGAGGGACCTGGGTGGCATTCAACCGGAGGCTGGACCGTGGCGCAACATCCCGGCCGCTCCGGCGGGCAGGCTCAGGCAAGTCACAGCTCGAATACGACCAGCGTGAAAGAGGTCGTCGAGCGCGCCGGGTTGCGGTAGGCGTGCGCGTGGGTGGCCTCGAACCACGCGCTGTCTCCGGCGGTGAGGGTGAAGCTTCCGCCGCCGACGTCGAGCCGCAGGGTGCCGGTCGTGACCGTGAGCAGCTCGGTGGATCCCGTGCGGTGGGCCTCGCTCTGGTGGCTCTCGCCCGGCGCGAGCGTCCATGACCACAGCTCGAGAGGGCCGCGGCTGACGAGCAGCCGCCCGGCTCCTCCTCGCCGCCCGCTCCATAGCTGGAGCGCTTCACCGGCGGGACGCACGCCGAAGGTTGCCGCTCGCGGTTCTGCCAGGAGCTCGCTCAAGGTGATGTCGAGAGCCTCGGCGAGCCGTAGCAGCGTCCCGACGCTCGGGTTTGCCGCTGCCTGCTCGATCTGAACGATGAGTCGGCGGCTGATGCCGCTGCGCGCCGCCAGCTGGTCGAGTGTCCACGAGCGCTCCGCCCGGAGGCGGCGGACGGTCTCAGCGATCGGTCGAGCCACCCGCTCATGTGCCTGCTGGACCTGCCCGTGTGAGTGCATTATTCTGCATTATATGGTGCAGCATAGTTCTGTCTCAGCGGCCACTTGGGCGGTGGTGGGCGGCCGCGGCGCGCGCGATGCGGGAGCGCCGCTCAACGTCCCGCCGATCCTGGCATCGACGTTCGCTCTCGGCGGCGAGCGTGCCTACAGCCGCGACGACGCCACCCCGACGTGGGAGGCGTTCGAAGAGGTGCTCGGCGGCCTCGAGCACGGGCAGGCGGTCGCCTTCGCATCCGGGATGGCCTCGATCGCCGCGATTTTCGATCTGCTCCCGATAGGTGCCGAGATCGCGCTTGCCAACGACTGCTACCAGGGGGTCATCGGGCTCGCCACCGCGGGCGCCGACCAGGGCCGCTGGTCGGTGAGGCGACTGGCGGCCGACGACACATCCGGTTGGCAGGCGATGGCCCGCAGCGCCGACCTGCTCTGGCTCGAGTCGCCGTCCAACCCGCAGCTGGTTGTCGCCGACCTGCCGGCCATCCTGGCGACCCCGCGCAAGCCCGGCGCGATCGCCGCCGTCGACAACACCCTCTCCACGCCGCTCGGACAGCGACCGCTCGACCTCGGCGCCGACCTGGTCGTGCACTCCGCGAGCAAGTATCTGGGCGGCCACTCCGACCTGCTCCTGGGCGTTGCCGTCACCAGCGCCGACGAGCTGGCGCAGCGCCTGCGCCGGCGTCGCGTGCTGGCTGGGGCAATCCCCGGGGCGCTGGAGGCATATCTGGCGCTGCGCGGCGTTCGCACCCTGCCGTTACGGCTCGCGCGAGCGACCGCGACGGCCAGCCGGCTCGCCGAGCGCCTGCTGCGCCATCCCGACGTCGCCCGGGTGCGCTATCCCGGCCTGGCCACCCATCCAGGTCACCAGACGGCGCGACGGTTCATGCACGGGTTCGGCGCCATCGTCTCCTTCGACGTCAACGGCGACGCACGCCGCGCCGAGGCGGTCTGCAACCGCCTGGAGATCGTTCAGCACGCCACCAGCCTCGGCGGCGTCGAATCGACGATCGAGCGCCGCGCCGCCGTCGCCGGCCAGGAGCACCTTCCGCCTACCCTCCTGCGGCTCAGCGTCGGCTGTGAAGACCCCGACGACCTCTGGGCCGACCTCGACCGCGCCCTGGCCGCAACGCGCCCCAGGCCGCGGTCACAGGGTCGGCTTGAAGACCATCGCCCACAGGACCGAGAGCAGCAGCAGTAGGTTGACGGCGTACAGGATCGCCGCCCGCCGCCGCCGGGCGAGCCACCGCGGGTTGTCGATCGTGGGATCCGCGGTGAGCCGGCGGAGTTCGGCGTTGGTTGCTCGGATCAGCGTCCCTCCGAGGGCCAGGGAGAGGAAAAGCCCCGCGAGGCCCCAGGCAACCCAGAAGGTGCTCAAGGAGACGTCGATCTGCGCGACCAACACCAGGCCGGTGAGCAGGGCGACCACGGCGGCCGGGGCGATGACAACGCGGCCGTACAGGTCGCTGTGGCGCAGCAGCGACTTCTGCGCGGCCCGGTCCTGCTCGTTGCCGAGCCGCACCTGAAGGACGTTCAGCGCGAGGATGCCGCCGAGCCACACGATGGCCGACAGCTGGTGGAGGAAGTGGAACAGGTTCTCGACCGTGTACATGTTTGCCTCCCTCGGACGGGGTGCGCCGAAGCCGGCGATATTGAGCGCAAGCCTTTCCGGGGTGCTCAGACCTTAGGAGGGCGACGCCGATGGTGTCGATCCCTGATGATCAGGGGGGCCGCCGGCTGGAGCTGGCGGCGCCGACCACGTAGGCGGCCAGCGCACCGCGACCCGCGACGCCAGTCTTGGCATAGGCACTTCTGAGGTTGTCCTGGACCGTCCACACCGACAGGGACAGCAGCGCCGCAATCTCGCGGTTGGATCGCCCCGAGACGGCCAGTTGGGCGACCTGGCGCTCCCGCTGCGACATGCCATGTGCGCGCAGGATCGTATTCAGGACCGACTCCGGACGAGCCGGCTGCACGACGATGGCGACGCTCGCCGGCGCTGCACCGTCGATGGCCAGCGCGTCCAAGGTGAACCACCGACCCACGGAATCGTGGACGTCAGCGCTCGCCGGCCTGCTGGGATCGCGTCGGCGAGCCAGCGCGGCCAGCACCGTCAGCACCTCGCACCGATCCCTGCCCGATGCCCGACCCAGCTCGGCGAGGTGGTCGACCGCCTGTGCGTCGCCGCCCTGCACCCGGCCGCGCTCGTCGACCAGGACGATGCCAGGACGCTGCCAGTCGACTGTCGCCACTTTCTCACGAGCGCGAGCCAGCCGAAGCGCACGGGTGAACGCCGGTGCGGCCCTGGTGAGCAGTGCGACATCGGTCCTGGCGAACCTGCTGGCGCTGAACAGCGTCAACGCCCCCCAGATGCCGTACCGGTCGACCCAGGCGATACGAAGCTCGTCCGCCGACCCTTCCGGCGCGATCATCTCTCGGAAGCGAGCGCTCCGCTCAGGCACCCCACCAGTCTCCTCAGAGAGGACCGCCAGCGGGCGTCGTCGCCGCATGACCTCTGCAAGCCGCGAGAAGTCGGGCCGGAGGAACTCGAACTCCAGCGAGCGAGCGAAGTCGCCGGGCGGGCTCCCGACCCGTCCGCCTCCTGTCGGCACGCCAGAGACCGGGTCGGTGATGTGCCAGCAGGCGCCGGTGACTTCACTCGCCGCCGTGAGGGAACCCAGGAGCCGCGCATGCAAGTCCTCGACGCCGCGCGTTTCGGTCGTCGCCCGCTCGAGGTCCTGGAGCACCTGGCGGTGCGCACCAGCGGATCGGTCCACGAGCCCCATGATCAGCACATTCGGAGGCGGCCAGCAAGCCGACTTCCTCTCGCGGGATCGTTGCTCTGTCAGGGGGCTGTGACTTACGCTTACATGTCTTACGTAAGAGGAGGCGATCTCGTGCGTGTCACCTCAAAGGGGCAAGTCACGATCCCGGCCAGCATCAGGGAGCGGTTCGGCCTGCTGCCGGACACTGAGGTCGAATTCGTCGTCGAAGGCGACACCGTCAAGATCGTGCGCGCCACCAACGCCCGGGAGACGCGCGGCGACCGGGTCGTTCGGCACCTGCGCGGTCGTGCGGTCTCGCGCCTGAGCACCGACGAGATCCTCGCGCTCACCCGCAAACCGTGACCACGCTGGTCGACAGCAACGTCCTGCTCGACATCGCCACCGAGGACCGGACCTGGTATGAGTGGTCCGCCCACGCCTTGGCCAGCGCCGCCGACCAAGGCCCGCTGGTCATCAACGCCATCATCTACGCTGAGGTGTCGATCGGCTTTGCGGCCATCGAGGAGCTCGACGACGCGCTGCCCCCAGACGTCTTCGCGCGAGAGCCGCTGCCATACGAAGCGGGGTTCCTTGCCGGCAAGGCGTTTGTGGCCTATCGGCGGCGTGGCGGAGCCCGATCGGTGCCGCTGCCGGACTTCTACATCGGCGCGCACGCGGCAATCAACAGCCATCGTCTGTTGACCAGGGACGCGCAGCGCTATCGCACCTACTTCCCGACCGTGCGGCTCCTCACCCCGTCGTGAGAAGTCGCTGTGGCTTGGCTGCCTTCGAGATCGCGCGTGCGGCCGTGTGCAGGCTCACGTCGGCGGGTTCCCTGCGGAATTCCTCCGCATGGCACTGGCAAGAAAGCTCCACAGGCTGATCTGCTGGTAGGCGGAGAGCGCTCGCTCGGCCATGAGACGCTGCCACCTCGCCTCGTCCAGGGACCTGTGGGCGATCGGCGGCGGCGCGCTGCTGCGTCTTCCGCAACTCTTGGCCGAGGTCAGCAAGCCTGTCGCGCAGTGCTCGACCAGCCTCCTCGGAGTGGTCGGCTGCCGTACGCTGGGCCTGTCGCTCGTCGTCATCCAAGGCCAGCCGCTGGCGACGAAATTATCCCGTACGGCGGCCTCAACAGGGTTCGGGAGGCTTTGAGGGGCCGCGGCCGCCGCCTGCCGCGCCACCCAATTCATTCATGATCCGCTCCCAGCTCGCCATCCAGACCGGCGGCGGAGCGGAGTGCTCGTACAGCACGCGCACGCCCCAGGACTGCAGGTCAGCCACACTCCGCTGGAAGGCGGGATGCCTGGCCAGGGCCGGGTTGACGTTCGGCGCTACCACGACCGGTACATCCACGCCCATGCACTCAAACAGCATGCTCAGCACCAGGTTGTCAGCGATCCCTGCGGCCCACTTGCACACCGTGTTGATGGTCGCCGGCGCCACCAAGATCGCGTCCGCCATCGGCCAGGAGGGCTCCGGGTCGCTCGGCTTGCGGAACTCGGTCCTCACCGGGTAGCCCGTCAGCCGCTCCAGCTCGCCCGCCTCTACGAACTCTCGTCCCGCCGGCGTCGTGGCCACGCAGACGCGCCAGCCGCGCAGCTGGGCGAGCTGGACCAGGGTCGCCACGTCAGCGGCGGGTCCGGCCCCGCAGACTATGACATAGAGCGTGCGCGCCCCCGACTGACTCTCGTTGCTCACTTGGTTTCTCTACGCTGCCCGCAGAGCTTCGGCCAGGTCCCGCATGCGGGCGCTCGACCCCATCGGCGTGTCCTGGAGACGGTCATACATGCGCTGCACCCGCGAGACGTGGCGTGCTGAGCCGTACCTCTTGGCGAAAGCCAGCCCGTCAAGGGCGAGCCGCACGCCCGTATCCACGTTGCCGGCGTAGGCGTGGGCCTGGGCTCGAAGAATGGCGAAGTTGCCGAGGTCGCGCAGCGAGGCTGTCTGGAAGCCTGCTTGCGTCTCTGCGTAGATGTCGAGCGCCCGCTCAGCCTCCCATAGCAGGGTGAAGCCGTGGGCCTTCTCATGCAGCACAGGGACGAGGCCGAACTCATTGCCCCAGTCCTCCGTACCGGGCTCAAGCTCACGGGCAGCTTCCTCCGCGCGACCAATGGCCATCACGAAAGCCTCCCGCTGGCCGTACTCGGCATGAGCGCGGGCGAGCGTCTGGTGCCGCAACCCCTCGACCGCTGCCGTCACCTGGGGCGTGTATGGTTCCGTGCTCTGGAGCCGTTGGGCCGCCAGCTCATACTCACCGCGGCGGCGTAGGAGATCCCCTTGGTAAATGGCGGCCAGCTCCCGGATGTCGGCGTCGCCCAGTTGCTCTCCGAGCTGCTCCATCTTGAGGAAGTGGCCGTAGGCCGTCCCGTAGTCGAGCCCGTCAAAGGCCACCCTGCCGAGCATCTCGTGACCACCGGCCAATAGCTCCAAGGCCGGCTGGCGCAGGCCGCCCTCGTGTTGCGTCACCACGTCCGAGAGCTGGCTCATCAAGGTCGTGATGCGCCCGACCACCGAGACATCGCCAGTCGTGTTCCATACCAGCCACGACAGCTTGACGCTGGCCCGGGCCGGCTCCAGCAGGGTCGCGCGGATGGTCTCCTCCGGTACAGCGGATGGGGTGCCCCTACGAAATCCCAGCTGTTCCGGTGTGGCCTCGAAGAACTGGCACAAGAGGCGGCGGTGGAACCGCGACGGCCGGCAGATACCGCGCTCCCACTTGCTGACCATACCGCCATTCACGCCGCCCGCCCCGAGTTGGATGAGGCCGTCAGCGACCTCCTCCTGGGTCAACTCGCGGGCTTCCCGAGCCTGGCGCAAGAGCCGGTTGGGAACCGCCTGGTCTCGCGGAACGACCATGACCCTTCTCCCGTACGTCGCGTCCGTAGTCTCGCATCCTAACCGAAACCGGCCAATTCAAACGACGGCCATTGGAATGACCAGGACGAGACCAGCGACCGGGCCAACGACGTGATCTTCCTGCCGCTCCACCGCTTTGATTGGCTTCCGTGCGAGGACCATGGCGAATGGCACCGGGGCCGGAGGCCGGCTATTTCCGGCAGGACTGCCCAAGTCACGGTCCCCGCGGGAGCGTCGGGGCTCGTGCGCAACCGAGCCTCGGCGCTCCTCCACCGGAAGTGCTCAGCGCTCGGGACCACCCCAGGAGGTCAACGGCAATTGCCCCAGGGGCAACGCATCAACCGGTCCCGAGTGGTGCGACGGCCCGGAGCCCGAGCGACGCCCCCTCAGGGTTCGGGCTCCGGGCCTCCACCAATGAGGCAGGTAGGAGTGACGAGGATGACGATCCATCAAGAGGCTGAGGCCACCGAGACCGCCTGGCTGGCTGCCCAGATTGCCGCCGACCAACCGAGCCTTCCGCGCATTCTTCGCACAAGCAGTGAGCGTATCTGCAAGTACGCGGGTCAGCTCGAAGCGGAGCTGAAGCACTTCCGTCCCCTTGAGGGCTACATGGCGGACGCGATCCGGTACACCGAGCGCCGCACCGGCCATCCGGTGAGCGACGAGTTGTACAACCGGCTGTGCGACCGCTTCGGGATAACCGAGGTCAGGCTCGTCCTGGAGCGAGTCGCACGAGCCCACCCGGATGAGCCCGATACGGTCGGACCGGAAACGTAGCAAAGCTGTCGCATCCCGCTCGATGGCGCAAGTGGCTGATCATCAACGGGTTGGCGTACTGGACGAAGTCTCCAGCGTCACCCTGCGGGCACCGTTTAGCACTCTGCTCGATCCCAAGGTTACCCGTCTCTACCAGCGGCCGAAGTCACTGCGACCGCCCCAGGAACGCAGCAAGGCCCCTCGTGTTGCGAGGAGCCTTGCTGGTCCACCTTCGGAACCGGCTCTTGTTGGTGCCGGCTTGAGTAAGAGTCCTTTGGTGGAGGTGAGGGGATTTGAACCCCTGACTTCCTCCGTGCGAGGGAGGCGCTCTGCCGGGCTGAGCTACACCCCCACGACGAGCGGGAGGATGGTACCAGACTGATGGCGGTGGCTCGCCAATCGTTCAGGTCGACACCGTTGCCCCTACTCGCAGGTGGCGGGGGTGGCGGGCTCGCGGGGTGCGAGGAGGCGACCTTGGGTCAGGGCGATGCCGAGGACGACGATCAGGCCGCCGAGCACCAGGCGGTAGGAGAACGGCTCGCCGAGCACCAGCACGCCGGCGGCCACCCCCACGATCGGGATCAGGTAGGTCACCAGCGAGGCGGCTGTGGCCCCGTGCTCCTGGAGAGCGCGGTAATTCAGCAGGTAGGCGTAGCCGGTCCCGAGAGTCCCGAGGAGTGTCAGGCAGAGCAGGCCGAGCCAGGCGAAATGGACCCTGCCCGTGGCCAGGTTGACGCCCGCGGCCGGCAGCAGCAGCACGCAGCCGGCGGTCAGCTGGCCCGCCGAGAGCTGCATCGGGGTGAGCTGGCGCACGAACCGGTGGGCGTAGGCGAAGCCGAAGCCGTACCCCGAGGTGCCCACCACCGTGGCGAGCGTACCCACCAGCGAGCTGCCGGCCAGGTCGCCGCTGCCGACCCCCGCGAGCACCGCGACCCCGCCGAACGCGATCGCCAGACCGGCCAGCTGCAGCGGACGCAGGCGCTCGCCCAGCAGCCAGGCGGCGAACGCCGCCGTGAACAGGGGCGTGCACGCATTGAGGACCGACGTCAATGCCGAGGTGATGTGCTCCTCACCCCAGGCGATGAGCGTGAACGGCATCAGGCTCATGGCGAGGCCGAGCACCAGCAGGTGCCCCCAGGTGCTCCGCTCGGGGAAGCGCTCGCCGGTGGAGCGCAGGAAGACCAGGATCACCGCGAGACCCAGAAGGATCCGACCCCAGGCCAGGAACGTCGGCGGGACGCTCTCAACGATCACCTTGATCAGGAGAAACGACCAGCCCCAGATGAAGGCGAGCAGCAGGAGTCGGCGCAAGGGCGAGTACCTCGGTGGGCTCGGTGGGCTCGGCGAGGACCGGTAGGGACCGTGCCGTCGGCAGGGTCCAGCCTGCCGCAGGTCCCGCACCCGCCGCCACGGAATTACCGCCCTCCATCCCGGACCGTCCTCTCGCCGCTGTCCAGCCTCGCGCCTATGATGCGGATCTGTGCAGAGAGCGGTCGAGAGCAGGTGGAATGCAACGCGACGTGATGCCGCTCGACCTGGAGTTCGGCTGGCATGCCGAGCGTGTGGCCGAGGCTGGGGTGGCACTCGGGCTCTGCGACTCCGTGCCGATCGCCTGCCGCGGCTCCGGCCACCCGTGGCTCCTGGGCCACCTTGCCGCGCAGATCGGCGCCCGGCCGGGGATGCGCGTGCTCGACGGCGGCAGCGGCCTCGGCGGTCCGATGGCCTGGCTGGCGCGGGAGCGCGGCTGCGACGTCATCGGCGTCGACCTCATGAAGGGAGCGGTCCGCGGCGCGCTGCGCCTGTTCCCGCAGAGCATGGTCCTGGTCGGAAGCCTCACCGAGCTGCCGTTCTCCACGGCGGCGTTCGAGGCCGCCTGGACGATCGGCTCGCTGTCGACCGTCCCCGACACCTATGCGGCAGCCCGTGAGCTGCGGCGCGTGCTGGTCCCTGGCGGTCGCCTCGCCGTCTACGACTACGTCGCCGTGGCGGCGGTGCCGTTCGACGCGCCGGTCGCCAACGTCTTCCTGCGGCCACAGGTGCTCGCTGGCCGGCTGCGCGCCGCGGGGCTCACCGTGCTCACCAGCGGTCGGGCGCCGCGGGTCGGGCCGGCGCCCGCGGAGTGGCGGGCTTCCGCGCTGGCGGTCGAGCGGGAGATCGCCCTGCGCCACGGCCACGACCCGCGCTACCAGCTCGCCGAGCACGAGCGCGCCGCCTTCGGCCGTCTCTGCGCCGGCGGCCAGATCGCTCCCTGGCTGCTGGTCCTTGAGCGGCCGGGCGCGTGAGCGCGGGTAGGCTGCCGCCGATGAGCGACGGTGAGAAGGGAAAGCTGGTCGTCTGCGCCACGCCGATCGGCAACCTCGGCGATGCGTCGCCGCGGTTGGCGCGGGCCTTGGCCGAGGCCGACCTGGTCGCGTGCGAGGACACGCGGCAGACCCGCAAGCTCCTCGCGCACTTCGGCGTGCGTGCGCGGCTGGTGAGCTACCACCAGGCCAACGAGCCGGGCCGCGCCGCCATGCTGGCCGAGCGGGTCGCGGCCGGCGAGCGGGTCGCGCTGGTCTCCGACGCGGGCATGCCGGCCGTCTCCGACCCCGGCCACGACCTTATCGGCGCCTGCCTGGCGCGAGACCTCGAGGTCGAGGTGGTCCCCGGGCCGAGCGCGGTGCTGGCCGCACTGGTGGTGAGCGGGCTGCCGGCGGACCGGTTCTGCTTCGAGGGGTTCCTGCCCCGCAAAGCTTCCGCCCGCGCCCGTCGTCTCGCGGGGCTGGCCGGTGAGCGGCGTACCATGGTGCTGTTCGAGGCACCGCACCGCGTGCTCGCCACGCTCGACGCCATGATCGAGTCGTTCGGGACCGAGCGGCCATGCGCCGTCGCGCGCGAGCTCACCAAGGTCCACGAGCAGGTGCTCCGCGGCACGCTCGCCGAGGTGCGCCGGCGCCTCGCCGATCAGGGCCAGCGGGGCGAGTTCACGCTGGTCGTGGGCGGTGCGCCGGAGGAGCGGGCCGAAGGTGGCCGGGAGGCGGGCACAACGGCGGGCACAGCGGCCGCCGCCGGCCTGGTCGCCGAGGTCGCCCGCCTCGTCGAGGCCGGCGCGACGACCAGGGACGCGGTCAGCGAGGTCGCCGGCACCAGCGGCCACCCGCGCCGGGCCCTCTACCAGGCGGTCCTCGACGCCCGTTCCGGCGGAGGGAAGGGAGCTGGCCCGCGGGAACGGTAGGCCGGGAGGCCCGCCGGCCAGGGAGGCTGGCGGCGGACCGCTAGAATGCCGGCGAGCAGGGCCGAGACCAGGAGCGCCACCGGTGACCAAGAGCACCTTTTACCTCACCACGCCGATCTACTACATCAACGACGTGCCGCACATCGGGCACGCCTACACAACCGTCGCCGCCGATGTGCTGGCGCGCTGGCGGCGCGCCCACGGCGAGAAGGTGATGTTCCTCACCGGCACCGACGAGCACGGCCAGAAGGTGGCGCGGGCCGCGGAGGCCGCCGGCCTCGACCCGCGGACCTGGGCCGACCACACGGTGGAGCGCTGGAAGGAGACCTGGGCGCAGCTCGACATCTCCTACGACGACTTCATCCGCACCACCGAGGAGCGTCACGTCAGCGCCGTGCAGCACCTGTGGCAGCGGCTCTACGACCAAGGTGACGTCTACCTCGACAGCTACGAGGGGCTGTACTGCGTCGCCTGCGAGCAGTTCTACTCCGAGGAGGAGCTGGTCGACGGCAGATGCCCGGTTCACGGCCGGCCGGTGGAGCTCGTGCGCGAGGACAACTACTTCTTCCGGCTGTCCAGGTACGCCGACCGCCTGCTGGAGGTGTACCGCGAGCAGCCGGGCTTCGTGCGGCCGGCCAGCCGCCTGCGCGAGGTGGTCTCATTCGTCGAGCAGGGCCTGCAGGACCTGTCGATCTCGCGCTCGACCTTCGGCTGGGGCGTGCCCATCCCCTGGGACCCCAAGCACGTCATGTACGTGTGGATCGACGCCCTGCAGAACTACCTCACCGCGGCGGGCTGGGACGCCGATCTGGAGCGCTTCGAGCAGGTCTGGCCGGCCGACTACCACTTTGTCGGCAAGGACATCCTCCGCTTCCACGCGGTGATCTGGCCGGCGATCCTGCTGGCGGCGGGGCTGCCGCTGCCACGGAGGGTGCAGGCGCACGGCTGGCTGCTGGTCGGCGGCGAGAAGATGAGCAAGACCAAGCTCACCGGCATCGCCCCGAGCGACCTGGTGGCACCGTTCGGCTCGGACGCCTTCCGCTACTTCTTCCAGCGCGAGATCGCCTTCGGGCAGGACGGCAACTTCTCCTGGGAGGGCATGGTCGAGCGCTACAACGCCGACCTCGCCAACGGCCTGGGCAACCTGGCGAGCAGGGTGACGGCGATGGTGGAGCGCTACCGCGGCGGCGTGCTCCCCGCCGCCGGGCTCGAGGGCGAGGCCGAGCAGGCGGTGCGGGAGGCGGCCGCCCGCGCCTACGAGGAGGCCCGGGCCGCCCTGGACGGCGACCTCGCCTACGAGCGGGCGCTGGCGGCGATCTGGCGCTTCGTGGCCGCCGCGAACGGCTACGTGAGCGAGCGCAAGCCATGGGAGCTGGCCAGCTCGGGCGACGACGCCGCGCTGGACACGGTCCTCTACACAGCGACCGAGGCGCTGCGGG
>Ga0137369_10003746_pt1 | contig 15531 bp, 18 predicted proteins | sample SagtaG_12_FD_104918 | JGI IMG/M metagenome (GOLD analysis project Ga0137369, IMG submission 104918) | Vadose zone soil microbial communities from Sagehorn Ranch, Mendocino, California, USA - Sage1_L_113_16 metaG | ecosystem: Environmental > Terrestrial > Soil > Vadose zone | place: USA... | reverse complement strand
TGTGGCGTCCCGCTCGTCAACCGCGTCGGGCACGCCTTCATCAAACACCGGATGCGGAAGGAGAACGCCGCCTTCGCGGGCGAGGTCTCTGCTCACTACTACTTCCGCGACTTCTACCAGGCCGATTCCGGGGTGGTGCCGTTCCTCCTGATGCTCGAGGTCGTCTCGCGGAAAGGCCTGAAGCTGTCCGAGATCCTGCGCCCCTACCGGGAGCGCTACTTCCTCACCGGCGAGATCAACACGCCCGTCTCCGACGTCGCCGTCAAGCTCCAGGAGCTGAAGGAGCGCTTCGCGCCGGAGGGGACCGTCTCCCATCTCGACGGGGTCTCGATCGACGCCGAAGACTGGCACATGAACGTGCGCCCCTCGAACACCGAGCCGCTCCTGCGCCTGAACCTCGAGGCGCGCACGCGCGAGGCGATGGAGGCCAAGCGCGACGAGGTGCTCGACGTTATCCGTTCGTAGGGTCGCCGAGGATCAGCCTAGTCGGGTGCGTGAGCGTGAGCTCCTGCCCCACCGTGCCGTTCGCGACATCGACGACGACGACTCGCCACGACGGACCGGGACCCAAGCGCCAGGCGTAGGCGCGGTTTTGGCCGACCTGAACATACGAGAACGGCTCGTTTGGGAGCGTCTTGAAGCGTGTCGACCCATCCGGGCCGAAGGCGGAGATCCCCATTCCCTCCAGCGCCAACGTCCCGTTACTCCATTCAGAGCGGACGCCGAAGGCGAGCAGCGTGTCGCCGGCGAGCGCGAAGCCTGTCGCGCGATTCTCGAGCGTGCGTAGCGTCCACCTGCGGGTGTCGACCAGCCGGAGCCCGACCGGCTCGATGATCTGGCCCCGACGCAGCAGGTGGGATCGTGTGCCGGCGACCGCGACGATGCCGTTGCCGAGCCATTGCGCTCGTAGGTCCGGCCCTTCGAGCCCCTTGGCCTGCGCCGCCGGGATGAGCCAGGAGCCGACCCGAGACGGCAGCGACCGCAGGCTCTGCGGCGAGTGATACGAGACGGCAAGGCTGTGGAGATCGACTTCGGCGACGACGCCGGCGCCACCGACGAGATAGGCGCGCTCGCCTGCAGAGCTGACGGCGAGGCCGGGCGAGACGCGGTGGAAGATGCCGCGGTCGCGGTCATCGGCCTGTTCCCAGCCGATCTGGATGCGAGTTACGGAGACGATGTGCAGCCGCCCGTCTCGTCGCGCGATCGCGAGCCGCGCGCCCCCGATCACGGTCCTGGGCGGCGGCAGGAGCGCAACCGCGGTGCCGCCGCCGCTCGCGACCTTCCAGGGCATCGCGTCGAGATGGCGTCGCTCGAGGACCTGACGACCCACCGGGTCGACCCAGCCGACCTCCGCTCCGCGGGGGCGGGCATAGACGGCGAAGAACCGGTCCGGATAGAGCCAGGCGAGGAAGCTGACGCGCGTCCACTTCTTCTCGAGCCTGACCTGACCGACGACGCGGAGCTTGTCCGTGTCCACGAAGCGAAGCTCAGGGCCGCTCGAAACCGCCAACCACCGACGGGTCGGGTCGTAGCTCCAGGTGCTGACCGAGCGGCCGATCGCCAGCCGAGGTTCCGTGGGCTCGAGCGTCTCTGAATCGAGGCGGGCAAGCACCGGGCCCGGGCCTGCCAGGTTCCAGACGAGCCCGATTGGCGGACCTGCGTACCAGGTCGGCCCCTTCTGTGCCGTGAACGGCCGAACCGCCGGCGCAGGCGCCTCGATCGCGGCCGCGACCGCGACGACGAGCGCGAAGATCGCGACAACGCGCACGATCGAATTACACCAGCAAGGTTCGCGCGGTTCCAGCAGCGGAGGCCGGGATAGCATCGGCGGGTGATCGAGCTCGGACGTGTGACCGATCGGAAGCCACCGTTCAAGTACTCCGCCTTCACGCGGGTCGGCTTCTCGGACACCGACGCCCAAGGCATCGTCTACTACGGCCGCTACCTGCCCTACTTCGACCTCGCCCGGGTCGAATACCACCGGCACCTCGGCCTGCTTCGTTCCGCGTCGCAGGAGCGCGAGTTCGTGATGCGTGCGAGCACGATCGAGTACCACGCGCCCGCCCGCTTCGACGATCTGCTCGAGATCTTCGTCCGCGTGGCACGCGTCGGGCGGTCGAGCGTCACCTACGAGGGGGCGGCGTACCGTGACGCGGACGACCGGCTGATGGTCACCGCGCAGCAGACGCTCGTCCTCGTCGACCAAGCCGAGCGCAAGGCGTCTCCGATCCCGGACTGGTATCGCGACCGCATCGGCGGCTTCGAGGGAGAGGACGTCGAGCTTTGAGCGGGCACGCCGCCGCAGTCGAGGCGATCGACCGGATCCTCGACCGCGGGGGCGACGCCGACGAGGTGCTGCGTGCGGTCGTCCAGACGCTCCTCGACGGGTTCGAGCACTACAGCTGGGTGGGCATCTACTTCGTGGAGGAAGGAGAGCTCGCGCTAGGGCCATGGCAGGGGCCGGCTCCCGCGGAGCAGGCGTGCATACCGATCGGCCGAGGGCTCTGCGGCGGCGTCGCCTCGAGCGGCCGGACGGAGGTCGTCGACGAGATCGGGCCCGACCCTGGCCAGGTTTCGAGCGCCGGCTCGACGCGCGCGCAGATCGCGGTGCCGATTCGATGGCAGGGGGCGGTGATCGGAGTCATCGACGTCGAATCCGACAGCCCGGCCGCGTTCAGCGCGGAGGATCGTGCGTTCCTCGAGCAGGTGGCTGTACGGATCTCTGCCCACTGCCTCGTCGGCTGGGACACCGGCGGCGTTCCCTGGGACGAGGTCTCCTAGAGGGCTGGCGGGCAGGCTCTCTCTGCGCTCGAAGCTAGCGCCCGGTCAATCTGCAGTGCGGTCCTCGTCCGCCGCAGATGGACGGGCGGCCTACGCTCCCCCCTCAGTAACACATGTAGGCCAGGGGGATGCCGATCCCTTAAACGAGGTACCCCACTCATTCGGGGGGTCATCCCTCGAACGAGTGACGGCGATGCCTCGAACGAGGGATGCACCGCCTCTCTTTTGGCACGAAGCTGGCACACACTCGTGCGTTTTTCGCCGCTAGGATCAGCAGTGGGTGGTGGGATGGGGTGCCCCGGAAGAGCGCAGCAAAGAGCGATTTTTTCGGTGCTCGAAGGGGTTGCAAGGCGCGGGTCTCCGCTCAGGAGGGCGTGACGCGGTAGGCATCGAAGACCGCGTCGATGTTGCGCAGCGAGTTCAGTAGCGCTCGCAGATCCTTGACGTCGCCGATCTCGGCGGTGTACCAGTTCTTCGCGAGCTGATCCTCGGTCGAGCCGCCGTAGGCGACGATGTTGGCGCCGTGCTCGGCGAAGGTGCGCGCGACGTCCTCGAGCAGGCGCGGGCGATCCCACGCGTCGACCGCGATCTGGACGCGGAAGCTCGACGAGGTGCGCGAGCCGTCCCAGTCCACCGGCGTGAACCGCTCCTCGTTTCGCATCAGAGACTTGACGTTCGGGCAATCGCCGCGATGAATGGTGATCCCGCGGCCCAGTGAGATGTAGCCGACGATCGGATCACCAGGCACCGGCGTGCAGCACTTCGCGAGCCGCACCAGGACATCTTCCACGCCCGGGACGACGATGCCCAACTCGTTCCCGGCGGTCGTCTGCCGCACCTTGCGCGGCTTGATCGTGATCGGCTCCTCGACCGCGACCTCTTCGCTCTTCAGCCGCTGGATCACCTTGTTGACGATCTGGCCGGACTGGAGCTTCCCGGAGCCGACGGCGAGGTAGAAGTCCTCGGCCTTCTTGAACCCGTATTCGCGGATCACCTGAGCCAGCACGGCGGAGCCCTGTAGCTTCTTGTAGGGGAGGTTCTGGGCTTTCAGCGAGTGCTCCAGCGATTCGCGCCCCTTCTGCTCGGTTTCCTCGCGCGTCTCACGCGAGAACCACTGGCGGATCTTGTTGCGGGCCCGCGACGACTCCGCGAGCGACAGCCAGTCGCGCGACGGACCGCGGCCGGACTTCGAGGTCAGGATCTCGACGAAGTCGCCATTGCGCAGCTTGTAGTGGAGGGGGACGATTCGCCCGTTCACCTTTGCCCCGACCGTGCGATGGCCGACGTCGGTGTGCACCGCGTAGGCGAAGTCGATCGGGGTCGAGCCGGCAGGAAGCGTCTTCACCTCGCCCTTCGGCGTGAAGACGTGCACCTCCTCGTCGAAGACGTCCATCTTGAACGTCTTCATGAACTCGCGCGGGTCGGCCTCGTCGGCCTGCCAGTCCATCAGCTGCTTCACCCAGGTGAGCCACTCCTCGTTCGGGCCGGCCTTCTTTCCCTTCGCGCGCTTGTACATCCAGTGCGCGGCGATCCCGTACTCGGCGGTTTCGTGCATCTCGCGCGTCCGCACCTGGATCTCGAGCGGTCGGCCCTGGGGCCCGATCACGGTCGTGTGCAACGCCCGGTAATGGTTCAGCTTGGGCATCGCGACGAAGTCCTTGAACCGGCCGGGCATCGGCTTCCAGAGCGAATGGATCAGGCCGAGTGCGCCGTAGCAGTCGCGCGTGCCCTCGTCGCCGGTGCGCTCGGCGATGACACGCATCGCCGTCAGGTCGTAGATTTCGTTGAACTCGCGGCCCTTGCGGGCCATCTTGTCGTAGATCGAGTAGAAGTGCTTGGCTCGCCCGGAGATCTCGGCGGCGATGTCGACCTTGTCGAGCTCGGCTTTGAGCACCATCGCGGCCTCGCGTACGTGTTCCTCCCGATCGGCTCGACGCTCGGCGACCATCGCCTTGATCTCCTCGTACTTGCGCGGATGGAGCGTCTGGAAGGACAGATCCTCGAGCTCCCACTTGATCGCGTGGATGCCCAGACGATGGGCAAGCGGCGCGTAGACCTCGAGGACCTCTTTCGCCTTCTGCACCTGCTTCTGCTTGCCGAGGTACTCGATCGTCCGCATGTTGTGGAGCCGGTCGGCGAGCTTGATCAGGATGACCCGGACGTCCTCGGCCATCGCCACGATCATCTTCCGGTAGTTCTCGGCCTCGGCGTGCTCTCGGCTCTGGAACTGGATTCGGGTCAGCTTGGTGACGCCCTCGACCAGCTGCGCGACCTCGTCGCCGAACTCAGTGCGAACGTCGTCGATCGTGACCGGCGTGTCCTCGACGACGTCGTGCAGGAGGGCGGCCGCGATCGTCGCCTCGTCGAGCCTGAGGCCCGCGAGGACCTTCGCGGCGCCGAGCGGATGGATGATGAAGTCCTCGCCCGACCGGCGCTGCTGCCCCTCGTGCGCGCCCGCAGCGAAGTGGAACGTGCGCCAGAGCAGCTCCCGATCGACGTCGGGCTTGTACGTCTCGACCTCGGCGATCAGCTCCTCGACGAGGTCGGAATGACGCTCGGCAGCTTCAACGATTGCCATCGATCTCAGTGTACTCCGGGGCCTCCGGAGCTCCTGTCCGCCGTTTGGGCGATACGGCAGCGGGAAGGGATCGCCGATACGAGAGCGAACCGATGGTGTCCATGCTTCGTCGAAGACGCATCGAACGCAAGGCTCTCCGATTCGCGCGAGCGCTGTGTGAGCTGGACGAGCGGGCACGCGAGGCGAGGCGGCCGCGGCTGCAGCCCCGCGTGACCACCGTCAGCATTCGCTGAGGTTTGTCCTGCATTTCGGCACGAAGTTGGCACACACTCGTGCGTTTTTCCCCGCTAGGATCAGCAGTGGGTGGTGGGATGGGGTGCCCCGGCGGGATTCCGCAAAGAGCGAGACTTCAGCCGGTGGACTGCCCGCGCGGATGGTCGAACGAGGCTGAGAGGCTCGTCAGGCCGCGAAGGCGAGCCCGGGCTCGAGCAGTAGCTCCCTGAACCGCGCCGACTCGAGCAGGCTTCGCCACTCCGGGTTCTCGGTATCCAGGCCGAGCTCGGCGAAGACGGCGCGCGCATCGGAGCTCCATGCGGCCCGCCCGGCGCGGAACTCGCGCGCGAAGCGCTGCCGGAGCTCGTGATAGCTGTCCGGCGCGTCGAGCACGCGACGGATGACGAGCTGCGGCGAGACCGTGCCGTTCCAGCGGTTCTCCTGCAACCGGAAGATGACGTCGTAGTGGCCGGTGCGACGCAGCCGATCGACCTGCGACCCCATCCCGAAGCCGATCGCCGAGCCGGCGTCCCGGCCGCCTTCGCGCACCCGGAAGCGGAGATGCTTCCCGTCCCCGACGGTGGCCAGGTCGGCGACCTCACAACCCGGCAGCAAGAGCGTCACACCCGGGTTCCCGAGGCCGAACGGCGCCAGCCGTTGCAGCTCTGCGCACAGGTCGAGCGTGAGGCTCCGACCCTGGACAACCGCATCCACCGGCACCCCCTGGCGGAGGTCTTCCTCCTCGAGCACGGCGTCGGCATGAGCGGCGAACGCCTCCGCGAACGCCTCGACCCGCTCACGCGCGATCGAGAGACCCGCCGCGGCACGGTGTCCGCCGAAGCGCTCGAGCTCACCCGCGCAGGCCCCGAGCCCTGCGTGGAGGTCGAACAAACCGATCGACCGCCCGGACCCCTTCCACAGGGGATCCGCGCCCGCGATCAGGACGACCGGGCGGCCGTATCGCTCCACGAGCCGCGAGGCGACGATCCCGATCACCCCCTCGTGCCAGTCCTCGTTCGCAAGCACCCAGCCGCGCCGGCGCCGCGCCGTCTCCGGCCACGACTCGATTTGCCTCACGGCCTCGCGCAGCATTCGCTCCTCGACCGCCTGCCGCTCGCGGTTCAACGTCTCCAGCTCGCCGGCAAGGCGGTGGGCCTCGTCCGCATCCTCGGTCAGCAGGAGCTCGAGCGCCGCCTCGGGCCGACAAAGGCGGCCGGCTGCGTTGATGCGCGGCGCGAGCCGGAAGCCGACGGCGCCCTCGTCCGCGGCCGCAGGATCGACGCCCGCGTGGCGCATCAGCGCGCGGAGGCCGGGCTTCTGCGTGCGTGCGAGCGCGCGCAGGCCGGCGATCGCGAGCCCGCGGTTCTCGTCCACGAGCGGCACGACGTCCGCGATCGTCGCGAGCGCGACGAGGTCGAGGTGCCGGTCGACATCCTGCGAGCCCAGCGCCTTGGCCAGCTTGTACACGACACCGGTCCCGCAAAGGCCCTGGAACGGGTAGTCCCCGACTAGCGTCGCGACGACCGGGCAGTCGGGCAGTGTCTCGCCGGGCCGGTGGTGGTCCGTGACGACGACTTCGAGCCCGAGGCGCTTCGCCTCCTCAACCTCGTCGACGGCCGTGATGCCGCAATCGACCGTCAGCACGAGCCCGCAGCCGTCCTCCGCAAGTCGCGCGACCGTGTTCCGCGAGACGCCGTAGCCCTCGTCGAACCGGCTGGGCAGGTGCCACACGACGTCCGCGCCGAGCTCGCGGAGGACGAGGACGCCCAGGGCGGTCGCGCAGATCCCGTCGACGTCGTAGTCGCCGTGGACGCAGATCCTCTTTCCGCCCGCGATCGCGGCGCGGATGGCTGCGACCGCCTCGTTCATCCGGCCCAGCAGGAAGGGGTTGTGCCCGGGCAGCGCCCCGTCGAGAAACGCGCGCGCGGTCTCCGGATCGAGGTGGCCCCGGCGTACCAGCACGGACGCCGTCGTGATGCTGACGCCGAGTGCGGAGGCAAGATTTCGCGCCTCCAGCGGGGCACACGAGCGAATCGTCCAGCCTCCGTCGACCATGCGGCCAAGGTACGGAGGCGGTCGGACGGCGCCTCGACGTTTGACAAAAGGGCTGCAGACCGACATAAGGAGCGCATGTTTTGGCGTTTCGGAGCGTCCTGCGTCGTCGCGCTCACCCTCGCGGGGACGATGACGGCAGCTGCGTCCGACATGCCGACGATCGCCCCGGGTGTTCGCGTGGGGAGCATTCCCGTCGGCGAGCTCAGCTCGGGCTGGGCGCGCGCAAGGCTCGACGACTCCGTCACGCGACGCCTCCGCGTCGTTTACAACGGGCGCGTCCGGACGTTCACCCGGTGGCGGCTCGGAGCGACGCCCGAGCTCAACGGCACCCTGGCCGACGCGTTGAAGGCCAAGCCGGGTGAGCGCGTGCCTCTCCGCCTGAGCTTGAACCGTTGGATGCTCGCTCGGGCGGTGAAGGGGCTCGCCGCCGAGTTCAATCGACCCGCCGTCGACGCACAGCTGCTCGGGCTCGACGACAAGGGCAGGCCGCGTATCTCCGACGAGAGTCGCGGTCGGGCTATACGAAGCGCCGCAGCCGAGCGCCTCCTGGTGCGGGCCCTCGCGCGCGGCCAGCGCCGCCCCGTTCAGCTGCCGGTGAAGCCGCTCATCCCGAATGTGACCCGTGCGGATTTCGGCCCCGTGATCGTGATCGACCGCGCGTCGAACACGCTCCGACTCTTCGAGGGCCGCCGCCTGGTCCGGAAGTTCGGCGTGGCTACGGGGCAGGCTCGCTATCCCACGCCGTCCGGGACCTTCGAGATCGTCCGCATGGAGGAGAACCCGTGGTGGTACCCGCCGCCCTCGGACTGGGCGCGCGGGCTCAGCCCCGTTCCGCCAGGCCCCGGTAACCCGCTCGGCACCCGCTGGATGGGGCTTTCGGCGGCGGGCGTCGGCATCCACGGGACACCGAGCGACGCGTCGATCGGATACTCCGCGTCGCACGGCTGCATCCGGATGCACATCCCAGAGGCGGTCTGGCTCTTCCAGCACGTGAAGATCGGGACGCCCGTCGTCATCGTGTGACGGGCCAGATGCCGGCGGTCGGTGACAGGGCGCGCCGGACACGGGTGGTTCGTCCGGGCGACATCGCGTTGTTCACCGAGCTCACCGGCGACCGCAACCCGCTCCACTACGACGAGGAGGCGGCCCGGCGCTCCCGCTTCGGCGAGATCATCGTCCAGGGCGGGATCACCTCCGGACTGCTGAACGCTGTCGTGGCGGAGGACCTCCCCGGGCCCGGGAGCGTGTTCCTGCACGTCGACTGGCGGTTCACGGCGCCGGTGCGGCCGGGCGACGAGATCACGGCCGAGGTGGAGGTGCTCGAGGCTCGCACGGACAAGCCGATCACGAAGCTCCGCACGACGATCGTGAACCAGGACGGCACGGTCGTGCTCGAAGGGAGCGCAGTCGTCTGGACGGAGCCGGTCTAGGGCCCTACTCGCGCGGGAGCTCGATCCCGAGGATCGCGAGGACGACCCCGAGGACGACGAGCCCGGCGATCGCCGCGAGCACGAGCCTCGGGTGACCGCTCGCGCGGATCGACTCGAGAGCGGCGCGAAGCAGCAGCACCCCGACCGCCGCGAGCAGCCCGACGCCGACCACGAGCGCGGGCGCGAGCACGAGCGCGCGCTCGAGCGGGATCTCGAACGCCCAGGCCCAACCGAACGCCAGCGCGAGCGCCGCCACGACCGAGAGAGCAGCGAGCCGGACCCGAGCGGAGCCCAAGAGACACATCGGGGCCAGGTTATCCTTGGGCGGGTGGAGGCCAACTATTCGTCCGGCGACGACTTCGTCGTCGAGTTCCTCGGCTACCGCTTCAGCTTCAACGAGAGGGACTTCGAGCAGCGCGTGATCGCAGCCGCCGTCAAGCTCGGCCTGATCGGCAGCAACGAGCTCGACGACGACGAGACTGCCGACCTGGTCGAGCTCGCCGCCCAAGGGGTGATCGACACGCCGCAGGGCTCCCTCGGGCAGTACCTGCAACGGCACTGGGAGCGAGTCTCGCTCGTGGACGGGGAGTCGCTCGTCTACTGGCTCCGGAAGCTGATCTTCCGCGGGGCCTGGCTCGACCATCGCGTCAAGGAGAGCCTGCTCGAGGTCGTCTGGGACGAGCACTCGGAGGAGTTCGCCTACCGCGACCCGGGCGGGGGCCAGCCACTGCTCGAGCTCGCGCCGGTTCCGTCCTGGCACGAGCTGCAGTTCCGCCGATGAAGCCAGCCGTCGCGCTGCTCGCGATTGCTGCGTACTTGACTGCACTCCTCTGGGTCGACCGCGGCGTCAGCTATCCGCAGCAGCTGGGTCTGGGTGCTGTCACATGGGTCCTGCTGGCTGCGTTCCTCGTCCGGCTCTCGGGCGAGCGACGCGCCCAGACGCTCGGTGTCGTGGCCTTCGCGACCGTCGGCGAGGTCACCGGGTCGCTGATCTGGGGCGTCTACTCCTACCGGCTGCACAACCTGCCGCTGTTCATCCCGCCCGCCCACGGGCTCGTCTACGTCGCCGGGCTGTCGCTCAGCCGGACGATGCTTGCCCGCCGGCACGCGTCGTGGCTCGTCGTCGCTGCGGGCGCGTCTGCGTCGGTCTGGTGTCTGCTCGGGCTGACCGTCCTGGCGCGGAAGGACGTCGCCGGGGCGCTCGGGGTGCCGCTCCTGCTCGCTTTTCTCTGGCTCTCGCGGAATCGGGCCGTCTACGCCGGCGTCTTTCTCGTGGTCGCCGCGCTGGAGCTCTACGGGACGGCGATCGGGACCTGGCGCTGGGCGGAGGAGCTGCCCGGGACGGGCATCCCGGACGGGAACCCGCCGAGCGGCGTCGCGTCCGGCTACGTCTGGTTCGACGTGATGGCGATGCTGTGCGCACCGCTCCTTCTCCATGTCGGACGGGCGGCGACGCGGGCACGCAGAGAGGCTCCGCAGCCGGAGACCGGCTCGGCGGTCCCTGTCGCCGCTCGCGAGCCCATGCTCTGAGCCCGGGCCTACTCCGCCGGAAGCGAGAAGCCGAACCCGGGCCGCTTCGCTTCGGGCGGGCTCAGGGTGATCCGCACGATCGAAGCGAGCGGGACGATCACCTCCGAGGGCGCGTCGCCGGGCTCCGGGTGCGGACGCAGGGTCACGAAGCCGTAGCCGGGCTCGGCGGCGAGCGACTCGAGCGTGTAGCGCTGGCCGTCGTGGAGCTCGACTTCGACGAGCACGTTGTCGCCGAATGCGCGGATCCGGCGGATCAAGCGCTCGACGAGCTCGTCGACGGGCGCGACCTGCATCCCGGGCGTCCACAGCTCCGGCACGCGCCAAGCCTATCCGCCTCGACGATCTCGTCCGCAAGCCGCCCGCGAGCCGACGGAGCCCGCCCGAGCCCACCGAGGCCGCTCGAGCCGACAGAGCCCCCCTACGGGGGAACGAGCGCCCCTGCCCGGAACGCTACGCGGAAAATCGTCACGTGTCTGTGCCAGCTTCGTGACGAAATTGCGACGAAATTGGACGCGCCGAGGGCGGCCTAGAACAGGCTCGTGTCCGCGTCCAACGTCGCGCCCACGTGCGCCCGGCCGAGCTTCGTGATCGTTCGCCCGCGCGGCGTCCGTTGGACGAAGCCGAGTTGGAGCAGATACGGCTCGTAGACGTCCTCGATCGTCTCCGCCTCCTCGCCCAGCGCGGCCGCGAGCGTCGATAGGCCCACCGGGCCGCCGTCGAACTTGATCGCGATCGCATGCAGTAGCTCGCGGTCGAAGCGCTCGAGCCCCGCCTCGTCGACCTCGAGCAGGCGAAGCGCCTCGGCGGCGATCTCCGGCGTGACCACGCCCTCGTGGCGAACCTCCGCGACGTCACGTACCCGGCGCAGGATCCGGTTCGCGATCCGCGGCGTTCCCCGCGAGCGGCGCGCGATCTCGTCAGCCGCCCCGCCCGTGACCTCGACATCGAGGATCCGCGCCGAGCGGCGCACGATGCGCGCGAGCTCGTCGCCCGAGTACAGGTCGAGGCGGAACGTCATCCCGAACCGGTCGCGAAGCGGTGTCGTCAGCAGTCCGGTGCGTGTCGTCGCGCCGATCAGCGTGAACTTCGGCAGGTCGAGCGTGAGCGTGCGCGCCGCCGGACCCTGTCCGACGACGATGTCCAGCCGGAAGTCCTCGAGCGCCGGGTAGAGGATCTCCTCGATCGTGCGGTTGAGACGGTGGATCTCGTCGACGAACAGCACGTCTCGCTCCTCGAGACCCGTCAGGATCGCGGCCATGTCGCCCTTCCGCTCCAAGGCCGGGCCAGCGACCGTGCGAATGCCGACGCCGAGCTCCTCACGGACGATGTAGGCGAGGCTCGTCTTGCCGAGGCCGGGCGGGCCGGCGAGGAGCACGTGGTCGAGCGCCTCGCCGCGCTGCTTCGTCGCGGCGAGCGCGATCTCGAGCTGTTCCTTGACCCGCTCCTGGCCGACGAAGTCGTCCAGCCGGCGTGGGCGGAGCGAGCGCTCCAGCTCGTCTTCGCTTCCGTCCTCGAGGACAGGCGCAAGGAAGCGATCGGTCATGCTGCGCTCCTGAGGGCGAGCCGCACGCGCTCTTGGGCCGGCAGGTCGCGATCGATCGAGGCAAGCGCTGCCTCGGCCTCCACAACGGTGTAGCCGAGCTCGACGAGTGCATCACGCGCGACGAGATCGCCGGACGACCCGCGGCCGGGCTCCGGCACGTCGGCGGCCGCACCGAGCTTCTCCTTCAGCTCGAGGACGACCCGCTGCGCCGTCTTCTTGCCGATCCCCGGGATCGCCTCGAAACGGGCCGTGTCCTCGAGCGCGATCGCGCGCCGCAGCTCCGCCGGCGTCGAGCTCGAGACGATCGCCAGCGCGACCTTCGGCCCGACGCCGTTGACCGAGAGCAGATGGACGAAGAGGTCGCGCTCCTCCGCGCTTCCGAACCCGTATAGCTGAAGGGCGTCCTCGCGAACGTGCAGGTACGTCTCGACCGTGAGCTCCGCCCCACCCCGCCGCAGCACGCTCGCCGACGGTTGCACGAGGTAGCCGACGCCGTTGACGTCGAGAACGAGCCCGGCCGGCGTGACGCCTGCATTCTTGCCTCTGAGCCTGGCGATCATCGCGCTACCACCTTCGCGAGCGGCGGCATCAGCGCGTGGCAGATCGCGACGGCGAGCGCGTCAGCCGCGTGGTGCGGGGACGGCTCCTCCGGCAGCCGCAGGATGGTCTTCACCATCCGCTGCATCTGAACCTTGTCGGCGCGGCCGTAGCCGCAGACGGCCTGCTTGACGCGGGCCGGCGCATATTCAGCGCACGCGACGCCCGCGAGCGCGGATGCGACGAGCACGGCTCCGCGCGCCTGACCGACAGAGAGCGCGATGCGGGCGTCGGCGCCGACGAAGGACTCCTCGAGGACGACCGCAGCCGGCTCGTGCTCGGCGATGAGGCCCGTGACCCCTTCGAAGATCGTCTTCAGGCGGAGCTCCGGCCGTTCCCGCGCGGAGGTCTGCCACCATCCGTGCGCGACGGCCCGGAGGCGCCCTTCGCTTTCGTGGACGATGCCGTATCCGCACGCAGCCGTTCCCGGGTCGATGCCGAGGACCTTCACGGCAAAAAGGTAGGGATCGCATCGGACGGGCCGCTCGTATCCGACAGCTGGGGCGCGCCGAGTCTTGACGAATTCCTTACGAAGTTCGAACCAGACCTTCGTCCGACGCACGTCGTATTCAGTAGCGAACGCCAAAGAGAGAAAGGGAGCTCCATGCGAAGCATCCTCCGTAGACCCTCGCCGGCGATGGTGGTCGCCTGTCTCGCGCTGCTCGTCGCGTTGAGCGGGACCGGCATCGCCGCGGTCAACGCGCTGCCGCGCGGCAGCGTCGGCACGCCACAGCTTCAGGACAACTCGGTGACGGCGCGCAAGCTCGCGGGCGGCTCCGTCCGCTCGTTGCAGGTCCTCGACGGCTCGCTCCGAGCCATTGACTTCGCCCCCGGCCAGCTCAAGCCGGGACCGCAAGGTCCGGCGGGACCGGCCGGACCGGCTGGACCGGCCGGCGCGACCGGTGCGGCCGGGCCCGCAGGAACGCTCGGAGCGGTCACTGTCCGTAGCGCGGCGGTGACGATCGACAACACCACACCGACCAACGGCCTCTACACGACCCGCGAAGTCAGCAAGAACTGCGACTCGGGTGAGAAGGCAATCTCCGCCGGTACCGGATGGGGCGACGACAACAATGATCTCGAGCTCGTCACGGTCTGGATCAAGCCGATCCTGAACACGACGAACCAGGTCGTCGGCTTCTCCGCGAAGGGCGGAAACGACAGCGGCCAGACGAGCACGTTCACCGTCTACGTCCTCTGTTACAAGTAGCGCCTCTTTCGGGGCTCGCCGGCTTCGAGTCGGCGAGCCCCGTCACGGTGTAAACACTTGAGCCGACCCGAACGTGTCGCCACAATCGCTCCATGACGGCGAACTACGAGCGCGCATTCGCGGAGCGTCCGGAGGTTTACGCCGCCTGGGCGCAGCTGAACGGCGCGATCAAGGCGGGGATGGACTTGCGCCGCTACGAGCTGGCGACGCTCGCTGCCGCGCGGCGGCTCCGCTCGAGCTATTGCTGCCTCGCCCATGGGAAGGTGCTGATGGAGCGCTTCGCCGAGCCGGTGCGTGAGATCGCGCTCGACCACCGGGCCGCCGGCCTCGACGAGGTCGACGTCGCCGTGATGGACCTTGCCGAGTGGGTCGTCGACGACGCGACGTCGATCGGCGACGCCGACCTGCAGCGGCTCCGCGACCTCGGCCTCTCCGAGACGGAGATCATGGACGTCGTCCTTGCCGCCGCGGCGCGCTGCTTCTTTTCGAAGACGCTCGACGCCCTCGGCGTCCGACCTGACGCGAGCTACCGCGAGTTGGAGCCGGATCTGCGCGCGGCCCTCGTCGTCGGCCGTCCGATTAGCACGGGTGAAACCATGTTTCCCCCGTGAACCCCCTTCTTCTCCGCAGCGGCTCCAGAGCCGTCGCGTGCCTCACGGCCGGCTAAGAGCCTATTCCGATAGGCAGGGACCCGGACCGCGATAGCGAAGTCCGACCTCGTTGCTGAAATCAACGAGGGAGGGCGTGATGGGACTCGTGGTCAGAGACGACGGTTGGCGGCCCGGATGAGGTGTGGGCGCAGATGGAGCCGCTGCTGCCGGAGCGCCAGTCGCACCCGTTGGGGTGTCACCGGCCGCGTGTGCCCGACCGGGACGCGATGAACGCGATCTTGCTCGTGCTGCGGACGGGGATGCAGTGGAACGCGCTCTCGGCGACCGGGATCTGCAGCTGCTCGTCGGCCTACCGGCGCTTCCGGGAGTGGGCCGAGGCGGGCGTGTTCCTCGAGTTCTGGCGGCGCGGGCTGCTCGCCTACGACGACAAGGTCGGAATCGAGTGGGAGTGGCTGGCGATGGACGGCGCGCTCGGGAAGGCGCCGCTGGGCGGCGAAGAGACCGGCCCGAATCCCACTGATAGAGCTAAAAAGGGGCGAAACGATCGCTCCTCACCGAGGGTAAGGGCGTCCCGCTCGGGATCGCGCCGGCGGGCGCGAACCTGAACGACTTCAAGCTCGCCCGCGCCACGATCGAGTCGATCCCGATCGGGCGGCCGAAGCCGACCGGGGAGCAGCCGCAGGCGCTCTGCCTGGACAAGGGCTACGACTTCCCCGAGGTGCACGAGCTCGCGGCCGAGTTCGGCTTCACCGCCCACATCCGCGCCCGCGGCGAGGAGGCAGAGGCGCTCAAGCGCGAGGCCGGCTTCCGCGCACGCCGCTGGGTCGTCGAGCGCACCCACTCCTGGCTCAACCGCTTCCGCCGCATCCTCACCCGCTGCGAGAAACGCGCCGACACCTACCTGGCGATGCTCCACCTCGCCTGCGGCCTGATCACCTGGCGCGCCGCCAACTGGGGACGCCTACCGGAATAGGCTCTAAGCC
>Ga0137369_10003741_pt1 | contig 15541 bp, 9 predicted proteins | sample SagtaG_12_FD_104918 | JGI IMG/M metagenome (GOLD analysis project Ga0137369, IMG submission 104918) | Vadose zone soil microbial communities from Sagehorn Ranch, Mendocino, California, USA - Sage1_L_113_16 metaG | ecosystem: Environmental > Terrestrial > Soil > Vadose zone | place: USA... | reverse complement strand
GCGATGTACCACGCGGTCACCCAACGCACCGACCTCACCGTCGGCACCATCGCCCTTCCCACCGCCAGCCTCCTCGGCGAACAGCACGAACGCCGGCAGCTCCGCGAGTGGGTCTGGCTCCAAATCATCGGCGAGGGCGTACGCGCGCTCGCTCTGGCCGACCGCTGGACAGACGCGGCAGAGCACGCACGCTCCCACAACGGCATCGGCGTTCACCTCATGGAGGGTCGCCAGGCCGCCATCATCGCGCATTGCGTCCAAGGCGACCTCTCGCAGGGCCGGGCGCTGCACGCCCAGAGCACCCCGACCCAACCATGGGAACAGGAGATCGCCGCCTGCTTGCGCATGATGTGCACGGAACCAAATGACCCGCTCATGGCACACCACCTCACCACAGCCATCACACGGTTCACCGCGCGAACCCCAATGGCGGGCTACGCGTCCTACCGCGCACGACTCGGGCTCACCATCGCCACCCTGGCCAGCGCCACCCGTCCCGAACTGGCAACGGAGCTGCTCGGCCGGACCGCCGAGGAAGCGATCGACTCCGCAGACGGGTACACCGCCCGTGACGTACTTAGGTTCCGCGAGCCCATCGACGGCATCACGGAACGCCAACGCGCACGCCTCAGCCGCCTCGCGGCGCAATCAGGTCTTGGCGTCGGCACGCTACCGGAGCCGACCCTGCAACGACTGACCGCCGCAGCCCACGCCGCTGTGGCGGTACTCGACTCGGCACTACGCTCGTCAGGCTGACGACCACCCGATCGCGCCCGCCACGCACGCCGACGAGCGCGAGCAAGTCGCCGAACGCAGAGATCGCCGCCTGGAGGTCATGGTCCGCGGCCGTAGACGCCCACCCATCCTGATATGAGGCGGCTCAGGCAGTCGCCGCCGCTTAACCGGCATCGCCGTCGTCGGGCAGGGCTATCGCGCCCGCCTGCTCGGCGATCATGGGCAGTGGGCCGGTCAGCGGTGGCAACCACATCCGTGTCCGGCGGGGGCGTTCGGCCGACCCACGCCCTCGCACGGCGACGTTGACCAAACGGCAGCGCGAACGGCCCCGTCCCTGACCCAGCCCGTACCAGGCGCCATGATCAGCCTCGGTGGTGAGCGTCGCCGTCGGCCACTCGCGATACCCACGAGAACGGCTCCCCGTTGCCTGGTGCGTGCCGTCAGACGACGAGCATGTCCGACGACCGCTACGGCAGGCATAGCCACAACGACGATGTCGATGCCATCAAGTAACGGGGCAACGACCTGCGGCCACTCCGGGCCAGGATCGGAGATCAGCGCCAGTCGTTCCAGGACCACGCCAAACTCGGCAGCGGCGACCAGGCCGAGGTTTGACCTGCCCACCACGGCGCACCGCACCCGGCCCGGGTCGCAGCAGCGAGCATCGCGAACAGCAGGGAGGTCGACCCCTGAACTGGGTACGGGGCGTTGACCCGGGCCAGAGGCGTATCTGGTCCTGGCGACAAACTTCATGGCGCCGCCAACGTCAGTGCGAGAGAGTATCTTCGCGCATGGGCGCATCGGGGCGCCGAGAGGACGGTAACGAATGACCACGGTTGAGATCGGCAACAACGAGCGGATCGGGTTCGAGCCGAAGCGGCACGTGCTGCGCCTCATCCTGGCCGTCGGCGGCGCCCGGATCGAGTTGGAGTTCTCGGTCTCGTCTGTGGTGCCGAGCCCAACCGTGAGCATCCTGCCCTTCCAGGTGGACGCGGATCTGTTTGCGAGCCGGTTGTCGAACCAGAACGAGCGGATGGTGTGCCGGCTTTCCGGCGAGCATCTGGTTAGCCCGACGCCAAGCGGCGCGCATCTCACCTTGGCAGGCTTCATCGGAGCTGAGCAGTTGCGCGAGATCGAGGAGATCCGCGCCGGTGGCGACCTCTCGCTGCACCTGGCCCTATTCGCGTCGACGGTGGTCGATGGCGGCCAGCGGATGCACCGCGGCGATGAGCACCTGCCAATCCCTGCCGGTGAGTGGGCACCGCAGATGGAGCGCATCGACAAGGCCACGTTCGTCGAGGTGCTCGTACCGATGCCTGTCACCGAGGCGTACGCGACGGCGGCCCGCCGGCTACGCGAGGCACGTGAGCTGCTCCGGAACAACGACGTCGATGCGGCGATGGGTGCGGCCCGCCTCGCGTTGGAGCCGGTACGCGACGCCTTGGGCACGGTGGTGGCGGCTGCTGCCGCTTCGGCGAAGGCAAGGGACCGCAACCAGGATGAGCGGCTCGCAGTTCTAGTGGAGGCCGCGTACTCAGTGCTGTGCGGCGCGATGCACGACGATACGTTGACCAAGACCTTCCGCTACACCCGCGCCGATGCCGTGACCATGATCGCGACCGTAGCGGGTCTGCTACGGCAAGTCGCTGAGCAGCACTGACCGCCGGTCATCCCTTCGCCGCCGACACAGAGGGTAGGTGCCCAGGATGCGCTCGGCGCCGTACTGTTCGTCGGGCGCATGTACCGGTCCGGAACGTATCGGCGGGTGGGGCCAGCATGGCAGCGTGTGCTGACCTTAACTGTTGACGTCCCCTGACGGATCGCGTCAGCGTTCGGCGGCACCGACCAGTTCAGCGACGCCGTAGGCCCCAAATGCGAGCAGTTCGTCGAGGATGTCCAGCACCTCACCCTTGGCGGTGACGTCGATTGCCTGCGCGTACGCCCGCAGCAGCAGTTCGCCGACTTCGCGGGCCTCCCCTGCCGCCCCAGTCGAGATGTCGCCCGTCTGCGCGCCGTGGACCTCGACGAATCGTCGAGCGCAGGCGATGATCAAGTCGTCGACGCGGTCCGGTGCCTGGTCCAACGTGATGAGGATCTGCGGTGCCGCACGCTCGAAGGATTGCGACCCGATGAGAACGGCCAGCTCGCGTTCAAACGGTCGAAGCGCCTTACCGCGAAGGACCACAGCGACATTTGCGGCGACCTCCCGAACTTCGTCGTCGGCATCGTTGATGAAGCCTTGGATCGCCTCACCGGCCGCCGCCGCGTTGGTAGTACGCGGCAGGTGGCCAGCGCATACCTGAGCGACGCCTTTCCTGACGGATGTATCAGCGCTGGCGAGAGCAATGGCAAACAAGTCCGTCAAACCTAGTTCCAGACCGGCGAAGGCGGCCAACCGGCCACCGGCTTTCCGAACCCCCGGGTGCGTAGAGTCGATCATACGCTGGATGACCGGCTCGATGATCATGGCGTCGCCGTTGCCAATGTAGACGATCAACCGTTCGACGTGTCGGGTAGCGAGTAGCCGGTCGTCAGTCTGGATCAGCCGTTGGAAGGCGGCAACGGCCTCGACTCGCGCGTGGCGCAGACATGCGGCGATGAGGTGTGCCGTGCACGCCCGGACCGCGACGGACGGCTCGTCGGCAAGCTGATCAAGTACCGGTACAACGAGTGCGGTGCGCCGGCCGTCCGCGTCGTAGATGAGGATGTCACCCAGCATCTCAACCGTCTGGCCTCGCGTCGTATTGATGCCCTGCGCCAGCGGATCGCTCTCGTAGCCCACTGGGCCACCGGCTGCCTCCCGCGACCAGGTCTCCTCGCTGGGGTCAGCGGAGTGCAGTGCTCTGTCTAGCAGCAAGCCGATGATGTCATCGGGAATCTCGTTCTTGAGGTGGCGACGCAACGCCCAGCCCAGCCATCGGGTGGCATCATCGCTCGGAAAGGCGGCGAGGTGCCGGATCGCCTCGAAGACCAACGTGGAGTCGACCGGGACCTCGCTCTCTCCAAGGGCGTGCAGGATGGCGTCGGCGTAGGCCGGGTGACTTTCTGGTGTGAGACGAAGTGCCAGGCGGGCGAAGCGCGCAGGGTCCTTCTTGACTTCCTCCTTCAACACCTGAGCCAGCTCCAGCGCGCCGCCCGTGAGTGTTGTCCAGTCCGTCCGGTCGGCGTCGTATCGATTCATGGCCCGCAACCACTGCGCGTCGTTCATCCGCTGCGCCGCCTTGGCCGGAATAGGCGATCCAACAAACCCGCCAGTCACCCTCTCTGGTTCCTCGGGCTGCTCGACGTTGAACAGGCGGCGCAGCTCGCCGAGCCGGCGCCGGCCCGTCTCCGACAGCCGGGCTTCGTCCATGGCCGACAGGAGGGTGAACGAAAATCTTCCCGGCGGCCGGCCCTCCCAGCTCGGCCGAGACTCCACGATGGCTCGCTCAAGTCTGGCGAACGACTCAGCGGACAGATGCGGGCTGATCGCCTGGACCAGTTGGCGCACGGTCCACGACGAGTTGGTGGCGTATAGGCCGGACTCGCGGTCCAGCAGCAGCGTCACGGCGTACTCGGCGTACGCCTCGCCTCCCGCGGTCAACGCCTCGTACAGTAACCATTGCGCAGTCTCGTGTGGGTCGGCGGCCAGTTGTTCGAGCAGCGGCCGTGCCGCCTCCGTGTCTTGGCCCACGAAGCTCCGCAGGGCGCTCACCGCGCCTACGAGCAGCGCTTCCTCAAGCTCGTGATACGGCGGCTCCAAGTCGCGATGCATGAATTGTCGATCGAGGATCGGGCCGTCCTCCCGCTCGTATGCCGTCAGCGCCATCACCAGGAGCATGTACGGCACCAGCGCCTTGCTGAATCGGCCAGGTGCCCCGGCAGCCGCGGCGATCGTCAGGCGGATAGCGCCGTGGTCTCGCGACAGAAGCGCTGCCACCCGGCCGCCTGAATCGGGCAACAGCGCACCCGGACGTTCGACCAGATGCGCTACGAGTAGGTCCACTGCCCATTCGGACTGCTTCTCCCCGAGGTCATGCACGGACATGAACAGTTCGCGCTCGTGGCCGTCATACTCGCCACGACGGACCGCACCAAGCACCAACTCCAACAACGCCCGGCTGTCGTGCACGTCTGCGAAACGGGCGACCCATCGCAGCCACACGGGGTACCGCTCGACCCGGCCGGCATGGGGTGCGAGAAGCTGCGCCATCCGGTCCGGACGTTCCTTGGCGCCGCCGACCATGACCTCCAGCGCTCGGTCCTGACGGTCCTCGTCCTCGCCACTGAGCCACGCTGCGATCGCACCCTCGGCGTCGAGCCGGTCGAACCACGGCGACGTCCGCAGCGCCAACCACAACCGGCCCGCGAACGGCAGATCACGGCCGAGCAGCGGTTCAACCATCTGCCACTCAGCGGTCGTGGGCGCCTGCAGCGCGCGCAGCAGCGCCAGCGCCACCTCCTTGACATGGAACCGAACCCGCGGTTCCGAGAGCAGCGCCTCCATCTCGCTGACGAAACGCTCCGGACTCTCTTCCCGCAGGTACGTGAGAATCTGGCGAACCTGCGCCCGGCGGAACAGCTCCTGCTCACCGGCGAGGAGGAACTGCACCAAGGTCTGGCCCCGGCGGGTCCAGCGCCGGGCGAAGGCGTAGTCGAAGAACGTCTCGTGGAAGAACGCGATCTGCTGCCCCTCACGGACCAGCACATGCTCAGACGCCAACACATCGGCGTCATCCAGCAGGTCACGGTCGTCCAAGACCGGCACGGGTACGGTGAGGCGTTGCCGCTCGCTCATCTCGTCGGCGACGACACCGACCACCTCGGCGAAACGAACCGGTGACCCCCGGCGCTCCCGGCAGTCCCGTCGCTTCCGATCCCAATAGGCGTCGAACAGATCCTTGGTGGTGGCGAACGAGAACACCTCGGCCTGGTCGGCGATGCCGGCCAGCAGCTTGAGATGCAACGGCAGGCGCAGCAGTTCCCTCTGATGCTGGGTCAACCGGTCCGAGCTAAGCCCCATGGCCTCGACGGCCGCCAGAACCTGGTCCTCCGAAAGGCCCGGCACCTCGCTCTGGTTCGCCTGATGGCTCTGGATGAGCGTGCGGATGCGATCGTCATTGTCAAGGTCAAACTTGCGGCACGCCAGCAGCACCCGCATGTTCGGGAACACCGACGCCTCACGGACCAGATCGGCCACCACATCAAAGGTCATCGGCATCCGTCCCGACGCCTTGCTTACAGCGTCAAGCTGGTCGATGACCAGCAGGCTCGGTCGCTCCTGTGCCACCGCGGCAAGCGCTGATACCGGCGAGATCCCCAGCCCGAAACGCTGCCCAAGCTCGGCTGTCGACGAGAACGGCTCCTCGCGGTCGAGACGGAACGCCAAGACCGCCCAGCCTTCGAACTCAGCGCGCTCGACTACGCCAAGCAAGACGGCACTCTTGCCGGCGCCGCCTGCACCTACCGCAAACACGCACCGCTCGTCGCCTACGAGCCGGTCGGCAATCTGGTCAGCCTCGGAACGATGGATCGGTGGGCTAAGCAGCTCACGCTCGATGCTACTCTTCCAGCTCGTAAGCGCCGTTCCAACGGCCCGCGCAAGCGATGGCGTCCCGACGATCCCGGCAAGTCCCAGCTCGTAGTCGCCAAGTCGATCGGAGATCGCCTGGTAGTCCAGGGGGACAGCTAGATTTTCGAGGACGAGGTCGCCTAGGGTCACGGCTGCGGCCGGGGCGGGGGCACCCGCCAGCAGCAGTCCAGCAAGTGCCGCGTTCCAGTTGCGCACCTCGCGTTCGCCTGGCCACCGTGCCCAGGTGCCGCGCAACGTCTCCCACGCGACCTGAGCCGAGCCGTAGACGGTCGAACTTAGGTAGTCAAAATTCGTCTTGACTCCCTTGTTCTCCGCCAACGAATTGATGAAGGTCTGGAGGTCAGGTGAATGCCGTGCGCGCTCGGCCAGGTCGTTTAAGTCCTGTGCCGGTATGGTGGATATAAAGTGGAACTGCCGTCCAGCGGCGACCTGGCGACGTGCCGTCTCAAGCACGCCCTCACTCCGCAAGGCGCCCAGCGTCCAGTAATTCGCGCTTCCATGCTGTCGTTTAACCTGGTGCGTCTCGACGCCGTTGTGGCGTCGTAACGTAAACTCGACGCCCTCGCCGATCTCGCCGAGTTCCTCGACCGTTACCGAGTCGGCGCGGCCAGCCAGCACCTCCAGAAGCTGCAAAACAGTCCAGGCACCCTCATAATGGTTGCCCAGCTTATCAGCTTCACCGCCGCGCCGCGGACTCACCGCATAGCCTCCAACGACAACAATATTCACCGAGCCTTTCGCGTATACGAATTCTATTGTGGCTGTCGCTTTGCAAATACCATGGCCGCATCGAACGATGCCGAGTAAAGTGCGGCAACCGCACCGAACGACCGTAGCCAACGACTTGGCTAACAAACATCACCTATTGGACATTCTGCCCGGTACCCGTTCGTTGGCCACCAATGATCATTAGGGCACAGTACAACGGAGGTAGTCCGTTACCGGAGAGGCACGCCGTCCTGCGTGTGGCGGCGTTCGTCCGTATCCGACCATGCAGCAACGGCGATAAGTCATAATTGTCCGAAACGGCGCCGTGGACGTTCGAGACGGGGGTCAATGACCACATGCGCGAGGGACATTTCACCTGGGAAAGGGGTGAGCGGGCGCGCGCCGAGAGCCGCCCGACTCACCGATGTCGGACGCGCGACACTGGCCTGGGCATTCTCGTCGCGCTTCGTCGCCGGGCGAGCCACCCCAGCCATTAGGCGACCTCCTCGATCGCCTGCGCGACAAGCCTCGGGACGATGCGAATAGCGGCCGTCAACAGCTCCTCGATCGCAACCGCTTGCGGGCTGCTGTCAACGTCGATCTGCCTCGCCCACTCCGCCGGTTGGTATCGGGCCAACATCGACAGAGTGAACAGGACCGCCCACCACGTCATGAGCGGATGCATGCTCCTCGGATTCGATCCGACCGCCGGAAAGAAGTGTGGCTTGCCGTCGTACTGACGAGTCATCGACAGCAACAGCCGATCGTGCCCGGCGATGTCAGCATCGGCCACCCCCGGCGCCTCCCACATCATTAACAGTTCTCCCCACCCATCAACGTCCTGATCGAATCGCGGTCCTGGGTCAGACTCGCCACTGAGTTCGGGCTGTTGGCCTGCCGCCTCTGGGTAGGCGGCCATGTAGGTCAGCAGATCGGCATGTGCCTGCGTTGACGACACGACCCACGGTGGAAAGTGGATCACAGAGGCGATGATGTAGGGGTGTGGCCGATATCTGTTTTGGGGCGTGACCTGAAGCGGGGTTCTCCTGTGTTGGCCGTCGCGGAGCGGCCAAAGGCGGTTCTCCGGCACGCTGTCCCACAGTTGCGTGAGCGCGACCGGCTGCGTTTCGGCGAAGATGGGCGAGTCAAGCACGTCCGAAAGCCGCACGAAGCTGCCCTTCCGGTGCGCGTAGACCTCGATGTCAGGTAACGGCGCCCGCAGATCGACCGCGGCGATGCCATGACCCCCCAGACGCCACTCATCCCCGCTCTGGCTCCGTGCGGCCGCAGCGATCGCTCGCCCGGCCTGACTCAGGCCGTAGAAGACCTGCAACGGGCGTGTCGCGGTGCCCACTCCGGACGCAGCGCGGAACATCTGCTCGGCCTGCTCCAAGGCGAAGACGTATGTGTCCCGGCGCTGCGCGTTGCTGGCAGCCGCGCCGGGCGGGTTGGACCGCGTCGCGCGGAGACCTGCCCACACTGCCTCGCCCGCCCCGGTAGCACTCATCTCGACCTCCTCGACAGCGCCTCGCGGACATCTTCGCCGTCGAAGCCCAGACGGCCGGCAGCGACGCACCGTACGCCCGAATCAGCGCCTCCGCTACCACTTGCTCGACGCGATCCGCGATCACCTACATGAGTGTCAGCCAGCAACTCGTCCGGACCACCGACCGCATCAGGCCCCTGCACCCCGCGCTGGGCTCTACTGATCGCAGCTCACGCGGTCACCAACGACTCGGCGTACGCCGCCGGTGAGTCGCTCGGCGTCGACGCCGCACACCTTCTGGTCAGGCATCACCTGTCCGACGACCGCGTGCGTGGCCGTGCGAGCCTGAGTTGGCCAGCGTGCGTGTCGGCTGGGACAAGCGATCCGGGTGGCTGGCAACTCACGGTCTCTAGCTCTGTTCATGCTGCTTGAGAGTTTCTACCAGTGTGGCTTCGGTCGCAAAGGGTATCGGCCCTCCGACGAACGCAGCCGGGACTGGGAGGCGGGTGACGAACATCGGCTCGATCTTGTAGGGCCGGTCAGGGTGGGCGACCGGGAGGTTGAGGGCTGCGGCGAGGGCATCGGCGTAGGGCTGGAGGTCTTGGTTCTTCGCGTCGAGCAACTGGACATAGGGCCTGTCGTTGCTGGTACCGACGTAGAACCTGTCCAGGGTCCGGCGGATCTCGGAAACGATGAAGGCGTCCGCGGGATCTTTGACCTCCAACAGCCAGATCACCGCGCTGCCGGGATACCCGGCGACGATGTCGATCTCTCCGGTCAGGGTGGGAACCCCAAGGCGTCGTTCGCTGTCTGCCGGGAGTATTCGCTCTATCACCGAGTAGCCCGCCGCCTTGAGCGTTCCGGCCGCGTCCCGTTCGAGTGCACGGCTACGGCGATCACGGACATCCGCCAGCGCTCGGCGGAGTGGCTGGGGCGGCTCCGGGTTGCTCCAGGGCAGCATTCCCTGAGACACGTAGTTCCAGTAAGCGCCCACTGTAGCGGTGCAGTAGTGGGGTGCCAGGACGACGAAGTCCGCGCGTAGCGAGACCAGGGGCTGTGCGAGAAGTCGGTGCCTGCGTGTCCATGCCTGCCACGGACGCCAGTCTGCGGCCCGCAGTCGTTCTGGCGTGGACGTTTAGAAGATCGATGGCGGCCCGAACACGGTCCGGGCCGTCGGACTCGTCGGCAAGCGTAGCGCTGTCCAGCACGAAATCGATGGCGTCGTCGACCGAGGTGACAGCTACCTCGGGACCGTCGGGCGCCACCGGCCACAATGCGAGCGCGGCAAGGACCACCATCACGTCGGTGGCTCGGGCACCGAACACCACCTGCATTGCCTCGTCCACACTGGACGGAATGGGTGAATCGCTGATATGAGCGTCCGTCGCCCGTGCCGTCGGATCTGCGCGGAGGCGGTGCGCGGCGCGGGCCAGCCGGAACCTGTCCAGGTCCAGGTCATACACGCGCCTAGATCCGGAGGCCGTCGTTCCAGCGGGAGGCGTCACGAGTTCGATCTCGAACATGTCAGTGATCTTGATGGCGGTAGGCCGAACCTGGTCTTGAAGTTGGCGATGGTCTGTTCGATGACGTAGCGAATCTTGTTGACCTGGGCGTTGAATGTTTTCTCCCAGTCGAGGAGTTCTCGGTGTTCGGGTTTCTTGATCGGGGTGAGCATGCCGTTTCCGACGTATCCCTTGTCGCCGATCCACTGGCTCGGGTCCGGCGTGAGCAGCACGCCGGAGTCGCCGAGTGCGAAGCTGTCGTGGCGGCATCCGTCGACGGGATCAGAGATCCAGGCGAGTGTTCCGTCGAGGCGGCAGGCGACCTGGACGTTCAGCCCGGTGGTCTTGTGCTTGCCGGAGTACAGCGCCCGGTGACCCGCCCACGACCAGCACGGCAGCAACGTACCGTCCACAATGTACTGGGTTCGCTCGTCCAGGTCCTCGGCCACCGGGACGTACTCGGCCAACACCTTCCCCAGCACCGGCGTCAACGACGTGACCGCCCGACTGATCGTCGGCTGCGACACACCATACGTCTCGGCCAGCTCGACCTGCACACGGTTCCTGCGCAAGTACGTCAACGTCACCACCACGGCCGTGAACAACCCCAGCACCGGCGGCCACAAATGTCCGTCGACGTCCTCGCCCGCTTCTCGCACGAGACCGCACAACTCGGTGATCTGAGCCCTCGTGAAGCCAGTGGTATGATACACGCGCGACGGTCCATTTCTTTTGAGTTTGAGTGTCGTAACCCAATTCTCTCAGGAAACGGATCGTCGTCTATTTAGGACACGCTGACAGTTCTTTCAATTTCAGTCGCCGTGAATAAGCCTCTATATTCGCGCACTCAACTGGCAGTGATGGTGCGCGATCCACTGATCCGCATGGCAGGCTCACGGCAGTTGCGTGGCCCGTCCAGACCGATCATGCGGGATGCTTGTCAGGCAGCAGTTAGACCACGGAGCAACGCGACTAGGTTACCATCGGGGTGCCGTCGCGCAAAATGCTCCTGATCGTTCTGAACACGCCGTCAAAGCCCGCGAAATCAACGTCCGCGAACCGCCCGAAGCCCTCCAACACGAACTTTGCAAACAGCGCTTTCGATATGGCCACTTGGTCGCCGGTTGCGGCCACAACCCGGTCAGCAGCTTTTGAGAATAGCTTTCGATTAGCGGGCGGTTTGGCGGCAGGCGAGACCACCAACCACCGAGGCCCGCCAAACGGTCGATCTTCACGTTCGAGCTCGTCCCAAAAATACATGCGCTTACCGTCGTCAGTTTCGGTAGCTAGATCAACATCAGTATACAGTAACTCAATCGACAAACCCTGGCTTCCGCGGCGGTGGGACGGAATAGGTAGCGCCATCGAATACACGTTGTTACCCCATGACTGGAACCCGTCAAGTGGGCCAATCCGTTGCAACTTATTCAACGTGTCCGGATCGTCGCGATCAAAGATCGCGATAACCTTGTTCTTGTTCGGCGGCCCGAAACGGGCTTGTTGCTCGCAGACGTCGTACAATTTGCTGTGCCCGAACTTCTCGTCCGGATTGAAGTAGCCAAGCGGTAGGTCGGGGGCTAAGCGACGTCTCGCCGCCTCGATGTGTTGGAGGTCGGTCTTGCCTTCAGTCAGAATGTGGGGCTGTTCGTCTTGAAGAAGTTGCAATTGCAGGTTCTTAACTATGCGCGCAGTGTGGAGTGCATCAGCAAGCGGCCCTAGCTTCTCCCAAATTTCCTCGGTCCCGGTTACGTTGCGCGAAAAGTCGAAGTACAGGCCGAACTTCCAGCCAGATTGAACGACGCACACCACGCGGTCACCGGTTACTACCTCGACGTCGGGAATCCGGTACAGGGAGATGTCTTTAACGTCTTCCACGTCGACTGGATCGCCAGCGCTGATCCCACGTGTAGCGGTGCCCGTAACAATCGGCTGATAGCCGGTGTAGATATCCGCTGTATTGTCGCCGTGCAGCACCACCAAGAAGCTGTGACCGCCACCGAAGATACGCGCGGGCGCAAGATACTCTCGTTCTATTTGGTCGACATATAGGAAAAACCGGGGGTCGTCAGAGGTGAGACACGCGGAGTGAATGACGGTAACAGGTTCGCCTTCTTCGGCGCTGTGCGCGGCAAATCCGGCCATGTCGCCAGCCTGGATGGTTACTTTCTCCACACACCTACTGTAGTGGGGCGGCCCACCGCGTCCGCAACTCACTTGTCTCCGGCTTGACCATCTTGCCGCAAGCGGCCCGGCCGTCCTGATCTGCCGCGAGTCGCGCGTTGATCAAACGCGCGCTCGTGCCGATGTGCGCGCACCCAACACCGCCGCCGGGGGTGTCCCGCTCGTGCGACCGGTGCGGCATAACGCGTCGGACTCTGTACGGGCACAGAGAGGTCGCAAATGAGGACAGCACTAGCGATCCAGCCCTTCTAGGAACCGCCTCGCCTCCTCGTCGTTCCGGCGCCCCTCCTCCCGGTACGCCGCCGCAACCGACCGGAGCGCGCCGGCAGTTCGCGGGTACGTGGCCTCGACGGCTTCGGCCCAGCCCTCGTACCTATTGGCGAGGTCATACTCCAGCTTGCCGCCTTCGGTCATGCCTCGCGATGTAACGCCTCGCTTGTTGAACAAGCCGATCGTGAAGCCTCGTTCGAGTCGGTCGTTCGGCATAGTTTCGAGTACCTCTCGCACCGCCCGAGTTGGGAAGGTTCCGTCCGGATCGGTGGGGGAATGTGCGAGCACTTCCCCGACCTGCAACTCTCCGATTTCGAGGCGATCCGACTGCGTTAGGAGGGCGCGGACCTCATCGAGCCACCCCTGAAGAGCGGCAGCGTCCACGCTGCCGTCTTCCCTGGTGCCGGGCACGACCCGCCACTCTCGCAGCAGCCTGTACGCGTTCGACGCCAGATTTCGGTCTACGTCGCGCGGTTCGCTGCGAGCTTTTGAACTCGCAGGCTTGAAAGCTAGCTCTATGAGCTGCACGAACGTCGCCGGGTCACGGGCGAGAAGGCGCTGCAGTGACGGAGCGCGGGATTCGTAGTGCAGGGCCGGGAGGAACTTCCACTCCAGGCGCGCTACCTCGGTCTCGTCGACACCGCGCGAGCGCAAGTAGTCCAGAAGTCTCGTGAGGTCATGCTCCGAAACGCGGCCAGTCTCGGGGTCCTCAACAGTTCCGAGTTGAGTCAGCGCGTCAAGAACAACGTGGACGTCCACGCCGTCGGCAAGTCGCTCGGCGTACAGGCTCAACGCGTTGATCGCCATAGCGGCACGGCCGTGGCGGACTAGTTGCCTTGCCACCTCACTAGCATGCGGGAAGTCGGCGCCACGCCCATATGGAACGAACTCGGCCCAGTAAGCCTCCTCCACATCGGTGCCAAGTTCCGGGATCAGCTCCCATGCGTCGGTGACGTCAGCGACGGTCTGCAGCAGGCGCGCCTGCACTAGCGGACGACCAACGAAGCGCTCTACCCATGGCCGGATAGCCGTGACGGCGCCTCCGCCACGACCGCGCGCGAATCCGTCCGCGAACTGAACCAGTCGTGCGTCTTCGCTGTCCAGCAGTGAGAGAGCCTCGTAGTCGTGCTCGTCGTTGACTGACGCCAGGGCGGAACCCACCGCCCAGGGAAGCTGGACTGTGGTCGCCAACTCCGTCGCCGCGCCGAAACCTTGTTCGTTCAGGATCTGGACGACCGCGTCTTCCCGGGCGCGCTGCAATTCAACCTCGAAAGCAGTGAAGTCGTCACGCACCGAGACGCCAATGTCTGGGTGCCAACTGTCAAAGAGCCAGCGGTGCAGTTCAGTGGCGAGTGGAGGCCTTAGGCGTTCACCTATAGCCGCGAGCGGCGTCAGCCATTCTTCTGAGAGCGACCAGTCCGCGTCTGGGTACTGCCGATGCCTGCGCACGAAGTCCTCGATTGCGTTCCAGAGCGCGACCAACGCCTCGCTGTCCAAGTCGTCACGATCCAGAGCTTCGAGCGCCGCTATTGACTCGCGCCGCCTTACTTCCGGCAGTCGATCGAATTCTGGAATGACGTCGATCCATCGAGTTGGCTCTTTGGTCGCGAGGTGCATGATCCGTTCCGCAACCGCGTCGACCATGCTGAAGAACTCGCCATATGTGACGGTCCGCTCACCCTCACCCGGCCAATCACGAAACAGCGGCTTGTACGTATGCATGCCGACTGCCGAATGCTCGGGCAGCAGGGCGATCAGGAGGTCCCACGTCACGTCCCTGTGCCGCTGCAATAGGGCATCCAGGGTCATGACACGGGTCTCGGCAGGCGCCGAGGTCTGTGGAAGCCAGGGGCGGAATACGTCGCGAAGGCTCGCTGCAGGGCGATTGCTAAGCTTGCCGCCTGGATCGATCTCAGCCAGGCTGGCGAGCAGTTCGGCAGCGAAGCCGAGGTGTCGCCTCGACCACGCGACGCACTCCAAAGCCCACAACAACCCGGTATGCGGGCTGCTGGCATGCCAAGCATCGTCCTGGTCCTGAAACAGTTCGCGGACAAGCGGCTGCGGACCGCTCGCAGCTTCGGCAACGGCGCGGAGAAACACGTCCGGCGCCGCCTCCGCCAGAAGAGGTAGCACGTCTTCGATTGATGCCCACAGTTGCGCGGAGCGGTCCTCGTTGGCGCGCCCGAGGAGGCTCCAGACGACGCGTTCAGCCCATTGGCGCGCGGATCGGCCTCCCGAGAGTCGCACCTCGTCTCCACGAGCTCCCATCAGTGCGATGGATCGTCCAAGGCCCTTGCGCAGATCGCTTGAGTGGACCCGCACATTGCCGTAAATCGCCGCGCTCCAGCGCTCGTCTGGTGGAAGTTCCAAACGCGGGTCGACTGCTCCAATCACGTTCTGGACTGCTCGCTCAAGCGCTTCCAGGTCCGCGTCCCTGATCGTGTGCCTCGCGGTGCGCCATGAATCTTCGGCAGCTGCCACGGCCCAAGCTGCACCGACGCGGGTAAACAGCGGGTCAGGTTGACGGACGACGCTGTGCAGTCGCTCCTCGATGTCGTCCTGCGCGCTCCCCGTGAGACCTTCGAGCACCTCGACGTCGCCGCTTCGCAGCTGGTTCCAGGCGCCTGCCAGCCACGCTCGACGTACGACGCGTTCGGAGAGGTCCTGGGACCACTGGTCGGGATCGGGTTGTCCGAACCTCGTGGCAACTCGCTGGAGGGCGAGCAGGCTCTTGTTGCCAGCGCGGACGTACTGGGAGAGGTCGGCCTCGGGAACGCCCGCTGCCCGGAGTACCGCCTCAAGCGCCAGGTGGTCGAGCGGTGGTAGTTCGATGTCAGCATCGCCGTCGGTAACAACGAAGACGACGTGATGGTTCTCGACGAGTTGCGCCTCTCGCTGCAAGTCCTCTTCGTAGGGGAGCAGGATGAGCAGGCTCGACGTGCTGTCCAGCCGCCGGAGCGTAACGCCATCGTGGACGAGGAGCGACCGGGACAGCATCGGCTCCGATGCCTCGGCACCCTGGGCCATCATCGAGCACGCCGCGAACGCCAGCCCATCGTCAACACTGGCGGCCTTGATGAATGTCCG
>Ga0137369_10003740_pt1 | contig 15542 bp, 16 predicted proteins | sample SagtaG_12_FD_104918 | JGI IMG/M metagenome (GOLD analysis project Ga0137369, IMG submission 104918) | Vadose zone soil microbial communities from Sagehorn Ranch, Mendocino, California, USA - Sage1_L_113_16 metaG | ecosystem: Environmental > Terrestrial > Soil > Vadose zone | place: USA... | reverse complement strand
GGAATCAAGATCGGGCGCCCCGAGCCCTGCCCGGGCGCCCGATCAGGGCCGCCACTCGTAGAGCGCGTCAGGCGTCCGCTCCTCGTTGCCGCTGCCGTCCGTGAGCCGGACTACCCGACAGCCGTGCGCCTCGTAGAACCGCCGCGCCCGTTCATTCTCCTGGAACACCCAGAACGTGAGGCCGTCCGGACGCCGCTCCTGCGCTTTGCCGAGCAGCGCCCCGCCCACGCCTCGCCCTTGCGCGTCGGGATCGACGTAGAGCTGGGAGAGGTCGCTTCCAAGCAGCGACGCGAAGCCCACCACCCGGCCGTCCTCCTCGGCTACCCACACCTCGTGCTGCGGAAGCAAGACGTCCCGGACGTACTCGCGGCGCTCGGCGTGCGTGCGCACGCGAGGGAGGAACGTGAGGCTCTCGTAGGAGCGAATGAAGACCGCGGCTATTGCGTCCGCGTCGCTCGGCTTCGCGCGCCTGACCTCCATCAGCGCCGTGACGCCATCCACTCCTCGTGCGACGGCACCTCTTCGCCGACGACGTAGAGGAAGTAGTACGCGCCCGTGTCGCCGAGGAAGCGGAAGCGGCGCCTCAGGTCGGCCACGGTCTCCTCGAAGCCGCCGTGCGAGCGGAGGTAGTCGCGGAAGCCGCCGAACTCGTCCTCGATCGCCGCCATCTCGACCGCGTTGTCGATCGTCGCCTCGATCTTCCTCCGGTTGCGCACGATCCGCGTGTCCTCGGCCAGGCGATCCGCGTCGGCCGGACTGAAGGCCGCGATCTTCCGGGGATCGAAGCCGGCGAAGGCCTCGCGGAAGCCGTCCCACTTCGCCTCGATCACACGCCAGCTCATGCCCGACTGGAACACGGCTTTCGTCAGCACCTCGAGGTAGTCGGCAAGGGTCTTCGGCTCGATCTTGGCCGGGGCCTGCGGCATGGCTCGCTCCTTTCGCCAGTTTGCTGTCCTGACTGTACGACGAACGAGGCGGGCCGTTTCGACGTCCTCCGCCGGCCGGCGCCGCATACCGGCCGACGGGAGGACGGATCGCTAGGCCGCGGGGGCCTGGAGCATCGAGCCGAGCCGCGTGCCCGCGAAGTGGCTCAGCGAGACCTCGGTGAACGCGGGCGCGGAGCCGTGGAGCTCGGCGACCAGCACCTTGCCGGGGTTCGGGCTCGGGCAGAGCAGCTGCTCGACGTCCTTGAGCCGGATCGTCACCGCGAGGTTCTTGTTGGCGAAGAAGCGAGTGATGTACTCGAAACCGAGCTGCTGATCGGCAGGAACGGCCTCGATCGTGCAGGTGAACTGCGGCTTCGTGTCGATCGAGACGTGGGGAAGCTGCTCGTTGCCGAACGGGAAGAGCGCGGGTCGCGCGCCGGCGGCGTCGAGCACGAGCGGCGCGGAGATGTGCGTGTCGTAGCCCGGGCCGCCGAGGAAGGCGTCGCTGCCGTCGCCGGGCGCCCAGATCGAGACGTCGTCGCCGTACCCGCCGAGGAGGACGTCGCTGTTCGGCAGCTGACCCTTCTCGATGCCGCCGACGAGAACGTCGTCCGCGTTCCCGCCGTCGATCACGTCGCTGCCCTTCAGTCCGATCAGGACGTCGTTCCTGGAGCCGCCGGCCAGGATGTCGGTGTTCTCGAGATGCTGCTTGGCGGTGACTCCCGCCGGCTGGATGAAGGTGTTCTCTGCGTTGTCGTTGTCGTTGCCGAAGATCACGTCGCGGGCGACCGTGCCCACCTGGAGCGCGGCGCCCGCACCCTGAATCGCGGCGGCGCCGACGACGAGCGTCGCGAGCAGCGCGACCACTGTGGCTCGCCGTCTGGATGTGCGTGAGAACATGGTTCCTCCCTGTTGTCGTTTCGGGCTTGCACTTGCCCTGATGCGACTGAGGACACCGCCGTCCGCCGATCTATTCCGCCGATCTTTCTCATGGGGCGCGAGCTCGATCCAACGACACTCGGCGACCACGTCGACCGGCTCTACCGCGCGGCCTGGGCGCTCTGCGGCAAGCGCGAGGATGCCGAGGATCTCGTCCAGGACACGTATGCGCGGGTCCTCGCCCGGCCCCGGTTCCTGCGCGGTGAGGACGACCTCGGCTACCTCCTGCGCGTCCTCCGCAACACGTTCCTGAACTCGCTGCGGACGCAGAGCCGCCGCCCGCGCACGGCCGAGCTACCGGAAGGGGCGGAGCCGGTCGAGGAGCGGTCTGCCACGCAGCCCGAGCGAGCTCTCGAGGCGAAGGAGGTGTACGAGGCGATCTCGGCGCTTCCGGACGACTTCCGGGACGTGATCGTCGCCGTCGACGTCGCCGGGCTCTCCTATCGCGAAGCGGCGGACCTGCTGAAGACGAAAGAAGGCACGGTCATGAGCCGGCTCTACCGAGCCCGGCAGCAGATCGCGCGCACGCTGGGTGACTAGAACGGCACGCTGCCCGCGCCCTTCCAGGCGGCGAGCTTGAGCAGGACGTCGCGATCGACGCCCGCGCCGGAGAGGACACACGTATGGCCGCGCCGCAGCCAGGTGACGACCTCGCGGCCGTCGAGGGTCAGCGAGTGCAGCTCGACGCCCTCTCGCTGCGCCGGCTCGGCGCCCTCCGGGACGGGGATGTGGTCGCCGGCCACGATCGTGTAGCCGATCCGCTTGCCCTTCTTCTCGTAGAAGACCGTCGTCGCCTCCCGCCCGTCGAGGGTGTCGACGCGCACACCCGCTGTACGCCAGCCGAACTTGGCGAGCCAGGTCGGGAACGGAACGCCCTCTTCGGCGCGGTCGAGCAGCTTCGGATCGCCTGGCAGCGGCTGGGGAGGGGCGCCGGTCGCCGGCTTCGTGGCCAAGGTGGCTGCCTGGGCAAGGCTCGGCCCTCCCACTCCGCTCGGCAGCACCAGGACGACGGCGAGCGCAAGCGCCGCGGCGGTCGCGAGACCGGCCCCGAGCACGAGCGGCCGTCTCCGCGAACGTGTCCGCCGGTCGCGCTGCGCCTCGACTCGGGCCCGCAGCCCGGCGGGTGCCTCGACCTCGCCCGCGGCTCCGCGCACGATCGCGACGGCGCGACGCTGCTCCTCGAGCCGTGCCGCGAGCTCGGGCGACTCGTCGACGAGCGCCTCGACCGCCTCGCGCCGGGCGTCGGGCAGCGAGCCGTCTGCGAGCGCGGCGAGCTCCTCCTCGCGCGGCTCGTCTCGTCGGAAGAAGCTCATCGGCGTCAGCGGACCTCCTGGAGGATCGTAGCCCCGGCCGGGCGCCGAGCTGCGTACGCATACGGGTGGTAGAAGACGTCGAGCGCGTTCTCGTGCGGCTCGACGAGGAGCACGAACGAGGCGTCGGGGTAGAGGTCGTCGACGACGACTGTGACGCGATTGTCCTCCGGATGCCAGAGCAGGAAGATGTCGGCCCCTTCGGCTTTTCGGTGTGCGAGCTCCTTGGGTGGCATGGCGTCCCTTTCGAGTCGAGTGGTGGTATTGGCAAGGACACCGCGGATGTCATCCGCATTCCCTCTGTCGCCTACGCTGGTCGCGTGCCCGAGTGGAGCGCGGATGCGGTCGTCGACGAAGCGCTGGCCCGGCGGCTGATCGCGCAGTTCCCGGAGCTGACGATCGAGTCGCTGCAACTTTCGCGGAGGGCTGGGACAACGCCGTCTGGCTGGTGAACGAGCAGTGGGCACTTCGGTTTCCCCGACGCGCGATCGCTCTGCCGGGCGTCGAGCGAGAGCTGGCGACGCTGCCGCTGCTCGCCCCGCTGCTCCCGCTACCGATCCCAGCGCCCGTCTTCCTCGGGCGCCCGGCCGACGGGTACCCGTGGCCGTTCTTCGGCAGCGCGCTCCTTCCCGGCCGCGAGACGTGCGACACCGCACTCACCGACGACGCGCGGGCCGAGGTCGCGATGCAGCTCGGTTCGTTCCTGCGACGTCTGCACGCGCCCGAACTCGTGCATCTCGTCCCGAGACTCCCGGTCGACGCGAACCGTCGCGGCGACATGGCCGAGCGCGTGCCTCGAACGCGCGCCCAGCTGGCCGACCTGGAGAGCCTCGGGATCTGGCGCAGCCCGGGATCCGTTCGGGGTCTCCTCGACCTGGCCGAGCGGCTCCCGCCGTCGGAGCCCGTCGCCGTCGTGCATGGCGACCTGCACTTCCGGCACATCCTGGTGGACGACCGGGCGCGCGTCACGGGGGTGATCGATTGGGGCGACGTCTGCCGCGCGGACCCGGCGATCGACCTCCAGCTCGTCTGGAGCTTCCTCCCGCCTGCGCGACGGGCAGCGTTCCTCGACGCCTATGGCCCCGTCAGCGACGAGCAGCTCCTGCGGGCTCGAGTCGTCGCGCTCTCGGTGAACGCAGCGCTTGCCCGCTACGGTCAAGAGGAGGGGATGGACGCGGTCGCGCGCGAGGCGCTCGCGGGCCTCGAGCGAGCCACCGTGGACTGAAGGCGCCGGAGCCATAGGCTTCCCCACGTGACGAGCTTCGTCGAGTTCGTCCTCGGGCAGCTGCCCCCGCCACCCGCGCGGGTGCTCGAGGTCGGCTGCGGGCTCGAGGGCGGGGTCGTCGACGAGCTGGCGCAGGCCGGTTACGAGGCGCTCGGGATCGACCCGGACGCGCCCGCAGGCAGCCGCTTCCGCCGCGTCTCGTTCGAAGAGTTCGACGAGACCGAGCCGTTCGACGCCGCCGTCGCGTCACGCGTCTTCCACCACGTGGGGTCGCTCGACGCGGTGCTCGACAAGCTCGTTCGCCTGGCGCCGCTCGTCATCGTCGAGGAGTTCGCGTGGGAGCGGATCGACGCGCAGACACAGGCCTGGTACAAGGCTCACCGTCACGCGCTCGAGGCCGAGGGAGCCGAGCCACGGGGTCCCGAAGACCTGGACGAGTGGCGCCTGCGCCATCCCGACCTGCACCCGGCGAGCCTCGTCCTGCGAGAGCTCGAGCGGCGCCTGGATACGCGCTTTCTCGAGGAGCGGCAGTACTTCTACCGCTGGCTGAAGCACCCGCCGACCGAGGCCGTCGAAGCCGAGCTGATCGCTGCCGGCGCGATTCAGCCAATCGGGCTCCGATACGTGGGCATCCGGCACTGACCACGGCTCAAATCGGCTCTCCGCGCGTCGATCTACCCGTGAACGCCCGATCGCCGCCGGAAGGAGTGACAAATTGAGCCGAGGCGAGCTGGGCCTCGCGGCCAACACGATCTGGGTCGTCCTCACGGCGGTGCTCGTAATGCTGATGCAGGGCGGCTTTGCGCTGCTCGAGGCAGGCGTCACGCGCGCGAAGAACGCGGCCCACGTGACGCTGAAGAACCTGCTCAGCTTCGCCGTCTGCTCGGTCGTGTACTGGGCGGTCGGCTTCGCGATCGCATTCGGGGACGGCGGCGCTCTCTCGGGTAAGCACGGCTTCTTCCCCGGACGCGAGGAGCTGCTCGACGTCGGCAAGGCGCCCTTCACCGCGATCGCGTCGGTTCCAGGCGGCGCGGGCTATCTGTTCGAGGTCGTGTTCGCGGGCGTCTCGCTCGCGATCGTCTGGGGCGCCATGGCCGAACGCACGAGGCTCTGGGTCTACTTCGCCTTCGGCGGGGCCTACACGCTGCTGTACTCGGTCGTGTCCCACTGGGTCTGGCATCCGAGCGGCTGGCTCTACGCCCTCGGGATGCAGGACTACGCGGGCTCGACCGTTGTGCACTTCCAGGGTGCGCTCGCCGCGCTGGCCGGAACGCTGCTGCTCGGGCCGCGCATCGGGCGCTTCGGCCGCGACGGCCGTCCCCGCGCGATCGGCGGCCACAACCTCCCCCTCGCAGTGATCGGCACGCTCGTGCTCTGGTTCTGCTGGTTCGGCTTCAACCCGGGCTCGACCTTCGGCGTCCAGACCGGCGGCGAGGTCGGATTCTTCGCCTTCGTCGCCGTCGTCACGAACGTCGCCGCTGCGGCCGGCGCGGTGTCCGCTGCGGTCTTCGCCTGGGTCGTGCTTCGGAGGGCAGACGTCCCGAGCACGCTCAACGGCGCCCTCGGAGCGCTCGTCGCCGTCACCGCGGCATCGGGGTTCGTCGAGCCGTGGGCCGCGCTGCTGATCGGCGCCGTCGCCGGCGTGATCGCAGTGCTGGTTCCGATCGGGCTCGAGCGGGTCCGGATCGACGATCCGGTCGGCGCGCTCGCCGTGCACGGCGCGGCTGGCGTCTGGGGGACGCTCGCCTGCGGGCTCTTCGCGAGCCCGGCTCTCGTCGAGCTGACCGGTCGCGGCTCGGCCGGGCTCCTCTACTCGGGCTCGGTCCACCAGCTCGGCGTCCAGGTCGTCGGCCTCGTCGCCGTCGGGGCGTTCACGTTCTCGGCGTCCTTCGGGATCCTCTGGCTCTTCCGCGGCAACTTCGGCATTCGCGTCACCGCCGAGGCCGAGCTGTCCGGGCTCGACCTGCACGAGCACGGCTCGTCCGGATACGACCTCTCCGGCTCGTCCGGATACGACCTCGGCGCCCTCGCCGGAGTGCGCGAGAGCCATTTGCCGGCGACCGTGCCGTTGCCCTCGCGCTCCTCCTCCACCGGTCACCGCCGAGCATGAGCTGGCACGACGCTCTCAACGCGTCCGAGCTCGTGCTGTCGCTGCCCGGCGGCGCGCTCGCCCTGCTCGCGGCGCGCAAGGAAGGAGGCGCGGCGCGCGCGTTTTGGCTGCTCCTGGCCGTCTCGAGCGCCTTCTGGCCGCTCGCGGGCGGCTTCGTCGGCGGTCCGGCCGCACCGCACCCCCTCGGACTCGGCGCGTTTGCGGCCGTCGCGGCAGCACTCCCGCTCGGCTTCCGGGGAGCCACGCGCGGCGACCTCGCGCGGCGCCTCGTCGATGCGTCGGCGGTCGGTGTCACGATCGGCGTTGCCGGCTGGGCACTCGTCGTTCACCCACAGCACGATCGGGTGTGGGTGGCCTATGGGGTCGCTTCGCTGGGCGTCCTCATCCTCCTCGGCGGCTTGCTCGTCGCGCGTGACGGGCGTCCTCCCGTCGCAGTCGCGCTCGCCGGCGCCGGCGCAGCACTCGCCGCCACCGTTGCCGCCGTCTCGGCGCAGCTTGCGGCGCAGCTCAATCCCGCCGCCTCGACGTTCCTAGCCTCCGGGACCCTGCTTGCGCAGCTCGTGCTCTGTCTCGCGGCCCGCGCCGCCCTCAGAGACGACGCGTCCACCCTCCCCCACAGGCGTCGCCGCAGGAGCGACAGGACGGCCCTCGTCGTGCTCGCGCTCGTCGCGCCGGCCGTTGCGACGCTGCTCGTCGTCTCTGGCGGCCTGAGCAGGGAGGCTTTTGCGGTCAGCGTCTACGGCGCGATCGCGATCGGCCTCCGGCAAGCGCTGACCGGACGCGAGCACGAGGCGATCGCGCACGAGCTCGAGACGGCGCTCGAGGCGCAGTATCAGCTCGCGGTCACGGATGCCCTCACCGGGCTGCACAACCGCCGCTTCTTCGAGGAGTCGCTCCAGCTCGCCGCGGGTCGGAGCAAGCGCGCCGCCCGCAGCGTCGGCCTGCTCGTCATCGACCTCGACCACTTCAAGGACTTGAACGACCGGTACGGGCACCCGGCAGGCGACAGCGTGCTCCTCGATGCGGCGCGCCGGTTCGCCGAGATCGCGCGGCCCGGCGACCTCGTCGCCCGCTACGGCGGCGAGGAGTTCGTCGTCATGGTGTGGGACGTTCGCCCCGACGTGCTCGCGACGGTTGCCGAGCGTTACCGCGCGGCGATCGCGGAGCGCCCTTTCGTCCTCCCCGGCGGCGAGTCGGTGCACGTTCTGACCTCGGTGGGCGGCGCGTGCATGCCCGACCACGCGGCCACGACGGACGAGCTCGTCCGCGTCGCGGACAAGGCGCTCTACGACGCCAAGCGGCTCGGCCGTGACCAGGTCTTCCTGGGCCAGACCCGCGAGGCGCCCACCCCGGACAGCCACGTGCCGCCCGGCGTCCTCGAGTTCCTCCGCGACCTCGCGGGCGATCTCGAGCGGCACTTCTCCGCGGACGAGCACGGCTCGCTGATGGCGAGCTGGGCGGCCCTCGTCTGCGACGAGCTCGGGCTGTCGGCCGTGACGCGCCGGCGCTGCGTGATCGCGGCCCGGCTCCACGACATCGGCAAGATCGGCGTCCCGACCTCGATCCTCGAGAAGCCCGGCCGGCTCACCCCGGAAGAGTGGAGCGTCGTCGAGCAGCATCCGGCGATCGGCGCGCGGATCGTCGGGCTCGTTCCCGGGCTCGAAGACGTCGCTGCTGTCATCGCCGCGCACCACGAGCGGCCCGACGGCACGGGCTATCCGTGTGGAACGAAGTCGTTCCCGATCGAGGCGCGTATCGTGGCGGTGCTCGACGCCTGGGCGTCGATGACCACGAAGCGGCCCTACCGGGCGGCGCTCGATCGCGAGCATGCTCGAGCCGAGCTCACACGCGGCGCCGGCATCCAGTTCGACGAGGACATCGTGCGGACCGTGCTCGAGCTCGAGGAGGCCGGCCTCCTGACCCTGGCGGCCGAAGCGCGGGAGACTCGAGCAGCGTAGGCCCTCAGCTGGGTCGCGTTCGCGTCGGGACGAGCTCGTTCTCGATCAGCTCCAGAAGCGCCTCGACGACCGTCGGATCGAACTGCGTGGAGGAGCAGGCCCGAAGCTCGGCGAGCGCCTCTTCCTGCGTCAGCGCCTTGCGGTACGGACGATCCGTCGTCATCGCGTTGTAGGCGTCGCAGCAGGAGACGATGCGGGCGATCCGCGGGATCTCCTCCGCCTGGAGGCCGTCCGGGTAGCCACGGCCGTCCCAGCGCTCGTGGCACGAGCGAACGAGGTGCCCGACCTCGCCCAGCAGGCCCCCCGACGCGAAGCAGCAGCGCCTGGCCCTCGATCGTGTGCGTCTCGACGAGCGCTCGCTCGACCGGCGTCAGCGGCCCGGACTTGCGGATGATCTCGTCCGGGATCCGGATCTTGCCGATGTCGTGGAGGAGCGCCGTGAGCTCCGCGTCGCGCCGCTCGCGCGGGGTGAGCCCGAGCCGCTCCCCGACCGCGAGCGTGAGCGCCACCACCTCGCGGCTGTGGCTGCCGGTGTACGCGTCGTCGGCCTCGATCACGTCGCCGAGCAGCAGTGCCGTCCCCCGGTAGGTCTGGCTGAGCTCGAGCGCCCGGTCGAGTCCCGCCTTGCGCTCGCGGGCGAAGCGGTCGACGAGGAAGAGCAGCGGGAGCGGCAGCAGCAGGCCGACGACAGATTCCTCCCCGGCCACGGCCGCGGCGAGGCCCATCGGGGCCAGGAGGGCGTCGATCGCGAAGACCCACTTCAGCGGCGCGACGAGCTGCCGCGGCCGCACACCGAGCGCCGCCCACTCGCGTGCCGCGGTGCTAACGAAGTCGGCGCCGAACTGCGCGACGAGCAGGATCGGCAGGAGCCGCCAGTTTCCAAGGGCGGGACTAGGCTCGTCGAGCGCCAGCAGGACGGCGACGGGCGCGAAGGCGAACCACGCGCTGCCGATCGCCGCCGCGAGCGAGTCGATGCCAGTCTGCCGCCGAACGACCTCGGGAACGTGCGCTGCGAGGAGCCCAGCTGCCACCGCGATCGGGACGGTTCGCGCCGGGAGCGTGAACAGCATCGGCACGAGGACGAGCTCGGTCGGAACACCGAAGCCGGTGCCGACCTCGAGCTGCACGCGCGACGCGAGCGCGTAGGCGCCGACGAGCAGCGCGAACGTCAGACCGTCGAACGACCTCTGCGAGGGAGCCCAGACAGGCAGCGCAGCCGCAGCGACGACGACCGCGAGCGCGAATCCCCAACGGGAGGCCCAGAGCCGCCCGCGCAGCGCAGCGCCGGCACGGGCGCGGGATGCCTCCAGCATCTCCTGCGCGACAGGATCGAGGTGCTCCCAGGCGGCGTCTGCCATCAGCCCACTAATCGGTCTGCGCCGCCGCAACCTGAGCGGAGAAGCGGCGCCGGGCGGCCCCCCGCCGCCCGTCAGCCGCCGGCGTTGCTACCTGCTGACGAACGGGTCGACGTACAGGCTGCCGATCGTCCAGCCGCCCGATGCCGCCGCGACCCCTTCCGCCCTGAACCTGAACGCGACCGCTGTGACGCCCTCGGGCGAGAGGGCCGCCAGCGCGTTGACGTAGTACGGAACCACGATCGTCGGCGCCCACCAGGGCATGGCGCGGAGCCGCGCGATCCTGAGCGACGCGATCCTCCCGTTCACGTCCTGGTAGAGGACCTCGACGTTGAGCGTCGACGCCGCCGACCCGTTGCTCCTGGCGAAGAATCGGATCGTGGGATGGAGCTGGTTGACGCAGATCACCGGCGTGGCCGCCTGGCCGCCGGCAAGCAACCGCAAGCTCCTCGTGCCCGGCGTGTACGGATCGTGCTCTGCGACGACCGCTGTGTTCACACCCAGCGTCCACGAGGACGACTCCGTGAGATCCCCCTGCGGCGCGAGCGCGTAGTCCGCGAAATCGCCCCAGCGCCGGAAGACCTGGGAGGGCTGCGGCAGCTGACCGCACGCAGCCACCAGATCGAGCTTGCGCTGGTCCGCCGCCTTGCCCGTCTCGAGCAGCTTGGCCATCCGCCGCTGGATCTCGGTCACCTGCCTGCTGACGTCGAGCAGTTGCGAATCGGCCGAGCGAGCGGTCGTCGCGCCCGCGCCGAGAGCCACGATCGACGCCGCGAGCACGAGCAGTGAACGAGCGCGAAGCTGCCGCAAGCTGGGACCCCTTTCGATCGCCTTCCCTCTCCCGTGGCGCACTTAAGCGCCGAATTGACGAGCGGGCGTCCCCCGATGAGGTGAGGAACCCCCTGCCCTCGATCCCTCGATCGAGGGAACTCGCGCTCGCGCCACATCAGGCGTAGATTCAGTCCATCTGCCCCAGGATCGGCCAGGGGGAAGAAGATGATCCTCAAGCAGTACTACCTCGGGTGTCTGGCGCACGCCTCCTACCTCGTTGCCGACGAGGCGAGCGGCGAGGCCGCCGTCGTCGACCCGCAACGCGACGTCGACGAGTACGTCGAGGACGCTCGGCGCCTCGGGTGCCGGATCGTGTGCGTCTTCCTCACCCACTTCCACGCCGACTTCGTTGCCGGGCACCTCGAGCTGCGCGACCGGGAGGGCGCGCGGATCTACCTCGGTGCGCGCGCCGAAGCCGAGTACGACTTCACGCCGCTCGGCGATCAGGAGGCGATCGACCTCGGGCAGGTCCGCCTAGAGATCCTCGAGACGCCGGGACACTCACCCGAGTCGATCTCGATCCTCGTCTACGACCGGGCCAAGGAGCAGGCGCATCCGCACGCTGTGCTGACTGGCGACACGCTCTTCATCGGCGACGTCGGGCGGCCCGATCTACGGGCGTCGCTCGGCTGGAGCGCAGAGGAGCTGGGCGGCATGCTCTACGACTCGCTCCACGGGAAGCTTCTGACGCTTCCCGACGACACCCTTGTCTACCCCGCGCACGGCGCCGGCTCGCTGTGCGGAAAGAATCTCAGCACCGACACCGTCTCGACGATTGGGGTCCAGCGGCGCTACAACTACGCGCTCCAGCCGATGGCGCGAGAGGAGTTCGTCCGCGTCGTCACTGCGGAGCAGCCCGACACGCCGCCGTACTTCACCTACGACGCCGTCCTCAACACGAAGGAGCGGCCGACGCTCGAGCAGGCGCTCGAGGAGGAGCTCAAGCCGCTTTCGCTCGACGAGGTGCTCGCACTCGCGGGTCAGGGCGCGCAGCTCCTGGACGCGCGCGACCCGGCCGACTTCGCCGGGGCCCACCTCGCGGGCAGCGTCAACATCGGCCTCGGGGGGAGCTACGCCACCTGGGCCGGGACGATTCTCGCGCGCGAGCGTCCGATCGTCGTCGTCGCCGAGCCGGGACGGGAGCAGGAGGCGGCGATGCGGCTCGGGCGGATCGGCTTCGACAACGTCGCCGGCTACCTCGACGACGGGATGCAGGCGCTCGAGGAGCGTCCCGGGCTCGTCGACCGCATCGAGCGCATCACCGCGGGGACGCTCGCCGAGCAGCTCGGAGGGCCGGAGCCGCCGCTCGTCCTCGACGTGCGCAGCGAGCCGGAGTGGCGCGAGGCCCGGATCGAGGGCAGCTCGAACGTGCCCCTGGCTCACTTCGAAGAACGGATCGGCGAGCTTCCACGCGACCGGCGAATCGTCGTTCACTGCGCGAGCGGCTATCGCTCCGCGATCGCGGTCAGCCTGCTCCGCCGGAACGGGTTCGACAACCTCGCGGACCTCGTCGGCGGGCTCGGCGCCTGGGAGGCCTCGAGCCGAGAGACCGGCGCACCGGCCGGCGACGGCCGCGCGCGACTCGGGCCCCCTCCGCTGGAGCGCCCGCTCGCGGGGAAGAACCCGGCGCTCGTCGTCTGGACGACCGAGCCGCTCAACGCCGAGACCCCGCTCGAGCTTCTCTGCCGCTCGGAGATCACCCCGACGGATCTCTTCTACGTCCGCAACCACGGCCCGGTCCCCGAGGTGGATCCTTTGTCGTGGCGGCTCACGGTCGAGGGGCTCGTTCGCGAGCCGCTTACCCTATCCCTCGACGAGCTGGGCCGGTTCGAGCGGGCGACCGTGACGGCGACCCTCTCTTGTGCGGGCAACCGGCGCAGTGAGCTTGCAGCGGTGTCCGACATACCGAGACAGGTCCCGTGGGGGCCCGGCGCGGTCGGCAACGCGGTCTGGAGCGGCGTCCGCCTGCGCGACGTCCTGATCGCGGCGGGCGTCGACGAGGACGCCCGGCACGTCGCGTTCGCCGGCCTCGACCAGGCAGAGGAGGAGGGCGAGCTGCTCCAGTTCGGCGGCTCGATCCCGCTCGAGAAGGCCTTGAGCCCGGACGTCCTCCTCGCCGACGAGATGAACGGCGAGCCGCTGCCGCCTGTGCACGGGTACCCGCTCCGCGTCGTCGTGCCGGGGTACATCGGCGCCCGCAGCGTCAAATGGCTCTCGACGATGACCGTCCAGTCCGACCCCTCGGCGAACTATTTCCAGGCCCGCACCTACAGGCTCTTCCCGTCGCGTGTGCGAACGGAGACGTCGACGCGCGAGCACGGCTTTCCGCTCGGCGAGCTACCGATCAACTCCGCCATCTGCCGCCCGCTCGACGGCGAGGCAATGTCCGGAACGAAGCTGATCGCGCGCGGCTACGCGATCACCGGCGGGCGCGAGATCGAACGAGTCGAGGTCTCGCTCGACCGAGGCCGGACGTTCCTTGCCGCGGAGCTCCTCGACGGCGACGGGAGCGGTTGGCGGCTTTGGCAGGCCGACCTGGAAGTGGCGCCGGGCCCCGGCGAGCTCGTCGTGCGCGCCTGGGACTCGGCGGCGAGCACCCAACCGGAAGACCCGGCAAGCATCTGGAACCTGAAGGGCTATCTGAACAACGCGTGGCACCGGGTGCGCTTCACCGCTACCGGCGACGCCTGCCGCTAACGAACGTCAGGCAGTGATCGGCACGTGTCCCGGCTCGGCGGCAACGCGGTCGAGCCAGGCGCGGATCGCCGGGTAGCGCGAGAGGTCGAAGCCGCCCTCGTGCGCGACGTGCGTGTACGCGTAGAGCGCGATGTCCGCCAGCGTGTACCGCTCGCCGACGAAGAAGGCGCGGCTCGCGAGGTGGCGCTCCATCGCGTCGAGCGCCGTGTAGCCGGCCGACTGCTTCGCCTCGAGCTGGGCCTCCGACGGGGCTCCGCCCGCATAGGCGAGCCAGAAGCGCGCGACTGCGACGTTCGGCTCGTGGCTGTACTGCTCGAAGAAGAGCCACTGCAGCATCTGCGCGCGCTCGAACCTGTCCTCGGGAACGAGGGGTGTGCCCTCGCCGAAGTACCAGAGAATCGCGCCCGACTCCGCCAGCGCGCGCCCGTCGTCCAGGACGAGCGTCGGCACGCGCAGCGCCGGATTCAGGTCACCGAGCAGCTCGGCGCGGTTCGAGCGGTCGACGACGTCCACCTCGTGCCGCTCGTAGCCGAGGCCGAGCTTCGCCAGGAGCAGCCGCACCTTGTAGCAGTTGCCCGAGACCTGCGAGTTGTAGAGGAGCACGCTACGAGGCTTCGGCCGTAGGAAGTACGAGGGCGCGACGAGAGCGTGCTCGGTCGTTAGGCGGTGGCACCAGCCGGAGCCTCCATCAGCCCGAGCTGGCGCATCATCGTGGCTGTGTCGTAGTAATGCCGGACGCCGGCGATCTTTCCGTTCTCGATCTGCAGGATCGTGCAGAAGTCGAGGCTGACTTCCCTGCCGGTCGCCGGGATCTCACCCGCAGGGGTTACGAACGGCCCGGTGTGCGTGCCTCGGACGGTGCACTCGAGTGCGGCCGATTCCGCGGAAGCGATGGAGCTCCTGACCTGGACTTTGCCGTCCGGGAGGGCCGTTGCCCACTTCTGCGATTCCTGTCGCGATCCGTCCGGGCCGCGGAACCGCTCGCCGGTCGGCGTCTCGACGATCTCGGCGCCGTCCGTGACCAGCTCGGCACCGCGATCGAAGTCGCGTGCGTTCCAGAACTCGAACCATTCCGTCCCGATGGCTGCACTGTCTCGCTCGGCCATAGTTCCTCCTTCACTGCTCCGCGCCGCGCCCTCGGAACGATTTTACGACGCGGCCGGCGGAAGTCTCTCGACCATGATCCGGCCGGGACTCCCGCCGACGGTCTCAGCGGATGTGGAGGTTGATGCCGAGCAGGAGGAGCGGCCAGAGGAGCGTCGCCAGCAGCGCCGAGCCGATCTCCCTCGCTGTGTTCGGGTCCTCCCAGTAGTTGTGCGTGGCCGCGACGATGCCGCCGGCGACGAGGTAGATCAAGCCGAGGAGACTGACGCCGGATCTCGGTGCCGCGTACGCGGGCGCATAACGCATTTGAACTCCCTTCCTTGCTACGGCTTCTCTTACCGCTCGGGGATGCTCGAAACGCGAGGAGCGCGCATCCCTTCGCGTGGTGGAGAATGGCGCCATGCCACCACGCAAGAGCTCGAGCGCCGACGGGCAGGAGCGTCCGGTCAAGCGCGTGCTCGTCGCGACCGATCGGTCCGCCACGGCCGAGCGCGCCGTCGCGTGGGCAACCGACCTCGCGTCCCGCTACGACGCCGAGCTCCTGCTGCTCCAGGTCTTGCCCGCGTCCGACGAGGAGCGGGATCCCGACGCGACCACGGCCGCGGAGGCAAGCCTCCGCGAGCTCGCCGACCAGCTCGCCGGCAAGCGGGGGCGTGCCTCGGTCAAGGTGCATCCCGATCCGCCGCGCGCGATCGTCGAGGCGGCCGAGGAGGAGCGGGCCGACGTGCTCGTCGTCGGAAATGCTGGCATGACCGGCCGTGAGGAGTTCCTGCTCGGCAACGTCCCGAACCGCGTGTCGCACAGCGCCCGCTGCAGCGTCGTGATCGTGAACACGACCGACGTTCGCGCGGAGGCGCCCCCCGAGCCAGAGGCCGAGGGCGCCGAGGGAAAGCTGATCGGCCGCGCGGCGCGGATCGCCAAGGTAGCCGCCAAGCACGGCCTCGAGGACGTCCGCTCGAAGGGAGGCTCGGCCCGAGACCGCGCCGCCAGGCTACGGGCGGCGCTCGAGGAGCTCGGGCCGACCTTCGCGAAGCTCGGACAGATCCTCTCCACCAGGCCCGACCTGCTGCCGCCCGAGGTCGTCGAG
>Ga0137369_10003735_pt1 | contig 15548 bp, 11 predicted proteins | sample SagtaG_12_FD_104918 | JGI IMG/M metagenome (GOLD analysis project Ga0137369, IMG submission 104918) | Vadose zone soil microbial communities from Sagehorn Ranch, Mendocino, California, USA - Sage1_L_113_16 metaG | ecosystem: Environmental > Terrestrial > Soil > Vadose zone | place: USA... | reverse complement strand
CCGTGGCGGCGCAGGATGGCTCGGGTCAGAGGGCGATCGCGGTGCTGACGCTCGCCTTCGCCCCGGTGAAGCAAGCAATGCTCGCTTAACGATCACGGATCGAGGACGGGGGACGATATCTATGAGCAAAAACTCTAAGTTTCGCGCCACGCCCTCTGCGTCCAATGCGGCCGGCAAAAAAACTACAGGGCTTGAAGAGCCAGCTCGCCGCGGAAACCTTGAGTGGTTTGAGCGCTTGGCGCGATTGCTAGCATCCTTTAGGTCACAAGGCCCAGCGAGCTTTCGCGGACCTTATGCGTTGGCCCGCCTCGTCGAGGCGGGACACTTCCTGCGCTATACAGTCGCGCCAGACGAGGCGATGGCCTATCTCAAGGCGCTCCTCGGCTCAAGAGAAAGGCTGGTCGCCGAGGATGATCGACTATGCCTACGAAGGCTAGCCGCCGCGGCCCTGCCCGAAATCCGGAAGAGGGCACTCCCACAGAAGCCGAGCGGCACCCAGTACGTGCTTACTATTTATGAGGAAAGAAGGCTGACACGGGCCTACCGTGGACTCGTCAGATTCTTTGGGGCTCGGAAGCAACCGGATCCAACGCTTCAGGAAGTCAACACGCAGCTCGCCGAGTTCTATCCCTCGCGGAGCTACGAGGACGCGAAGCTAGAGCAAGGCCCCGCCGATGCAAGACCAGAGCGGTCCACACCTGACGGGGTCAGACCAGAGGCGAGATGCGAGACCGCTGCCTCGAGCAAGCCGCCTGTCTCTCTCGTTCCGCCCGTGAGCCGCATCTTGGAGGGTTCACCGGAGACCAGCGCCAAGAGCGGAACGACGACGCAGGGGAGGTTGCCTTTCGGCCTCCCCGGGGTCCCGGCTGACCGTACGGTAGCCGCCCCGTCCTGGACGGCCATCAACAGCGCCGTCTTCACGACGCAGAGGCCGGAAACCGTTGAGAGGCCATCGACCTTAGGCAGCCGCATCTTGGAAGGTTCATGGTCATCAACTCCGCAGGATGCGGCAAGGCCGCAGCCGATGGGCCTCCACACGTGGAAGGAGTTGCTTCCCCTCCTTCGGGGGCTTCGTGCGTCAGTTCAGCGTCTAGGAGATCTTCCATCACCGGGGCGGGCGCCCAGTGTCAGCGACCGCGCTTCGAAAATGGTGGCGCTCGGCGACAGCGGCGGCCGGCCATCCTGGGCTGATTTTCCACGATCTCAGGCGCTCGGCCGTGCGGAACATGATCCGCGCAGGCGTGAGCGAGCCCGTCGCCATGTCGATCTCAGGGCACCAGAGCGCCGCGATCTTCCGCCGGTACAACATCACGTCCGTCGACGATCAGCGGCGGGCACTGACAGCCACGCAGACATACGTAGCCGACCGCGCTCGGAAAGACGAACGGAGCTCTCGGTGAGCGGGATAGAATCGCTACTGAAGTCGGTCCGCCTCTGAGATCGAAGCGCCCTTCCCGGGGAGACTGATAGGGGTCAGCACTCAGGGGGTGCGCAGCGGAAGTCCTCAGAGGCGGGCCGGCTTCAGGGCTACTGCTTCGGCAACTGCACCTCGTCAACTACCTAGTGGGTCTGACCAGCGTCCACGTTACTGCGCCATGGACGCTCCGGCAGGGCGGGAATATCTCGCCCACGCTCAGAGCGATCTCATAGCCGCAGCGACAGCTGGGCTGGTAGATCCCGGAGCGAGGGCTCCGCTGACCTGTGGTTCCAGACATGGTCATCACCTCCTTTCCGGCGCCACATCAGGGGTGGCGCTTGGTGACCTGAACACGCTGTCGGGCCGCCTGATGCGTGCCCAGCCCCGTCTACAGCACTAGGCCCAGCTCCTCGAGGCGGATCGCCATGGCTTCCTTCGAGGCTCCGAAAAGCTCCACAAACGAGCGCCCGGCGTGCCCGTGCCCTTCCACCGCAATGAGGCGCGATCGGTCACGGCGACTGCCGTCTACCAGCATGTCGACAGAGATCGTCTGCATGGCCGCTGTGGAGAGCCGGAAGGCGAGGTGCTCGTCTATTTCGTCGGGAGAAATGACACTTCCATACTTGGCAAGAAAGAGATTGGCTGTCAGCAGTGGTGGCATCAAAACCTCGGCCGCAAACGTGTCGGCCTCGACCTCCTCGCGCGTGCGCCCGCGAACCTCGGTACGTTCGCTTCCGATAAGGGGCGCGTCCCTGTGGTAGAGAAGGTCAGGATGGAGAAAGTAATGGCCCAGCTCGTGGAGCATCGTGAATCGTCGGCACGGCAAGGGGAACTTCCTCGCGCTCACGATGCGTCCCAACTCGCGGTCCAGTACCCCGGCGATCTGGTAACCCGCTTTCGGGTGTGGTCCGCGGTCCGGAATGATCTCTTCCGGCTCCTCAAGCTTCAGGTTCACCAAGAGGGTGATGATGCGCTCGCACGGCATCGGGAGAAGCTCTAGAGGGGAGGGTTCAACACCTAGCGCCAACTCACGCCGCCGGCGCCAGAGCGGCGTGAGGATCTTCTCGTATGCGAGAGCCCGGATTTCCCTAGGGGACCATTCTTTCATCGCCAAACACCCCATGCTTCACGGACAGAAAGCGGACAATTCTGCGTGTGCCCGCCTTGTAAGTGGCTGCCATATCAGGAACAGCCCGTGGTCGTGCCGCAAGTGATGCACTTGAGACACGTGCCGTTGCGCACCATGGTGAACTGGCCGCAGTCGCCGCAGGAATCGCCCTCGTAGCCCTTGAGGCGCGCGATCTCGGAGGGTGAGAGGACCTTGGCCTGCGCCAGCCCGCCGCTCCCGCCGCTGACCGGCATCGCGGCGCGCGCGGTGACGGGCGCGGACGCGGGCAGCTCGAAGGCTGGCGCGGGCGGCTCGACGCGCGGGACGCCGCGCTGAGCGAGCTTGGCCCCGACCGTGTCGTTGCGAAGGTCCTCGTCGGCGACGTGGGAGAGATCGGTGCGCCCGAGGTAGGTGATGGCCAGCTCGCGGAAGACGTAGTCGATGACCGATGTGGACATCTTGATGCGGTCGTTGCCCTGGACCATGCCGTTGGGCTCGAAGCGGGTGAAGACGAAGGCGTCCACGAACTCCTCGAGCGGGACGCCGTGCTGGAGCCCCAGCGAGATGGCGATGGCGAAGCAGTTCATCAAGGAGCGGAAGGCCGCGCCCTCCTTGTGCATGTCGAGGAAGATCTCGCCCAGCGAGCCGTCCTCGTACTCGCCCGTGCGGAGGTAGACCTTGTGGCCGCCGACTGCGGCCTTCTGGGTGTAACCCGCGCGGCGGTCCGGCAGCCGGTGCCGCTCGCGCAGGTACTTCGTCACCACGCGCTCGGTCATGCGCTCGGCCACCTTCTCCACGTCGGCCGCCGCGGCCACCTCCTCGTCATCGCTGACGGTGTTGAGCGGCTGGGAGAGCTTGGAGCCGTCGCGGTAGAGCGCGACGGCCTTGAGCATGGACTGCCACGCCGCGCGGTAGGCGTCCTTGACCTCCTCGACCGTGGCGTCCTGCGGCATGTTGATGGTCTTGCTGATCGCCCCCGACAGGAAGGGCTGGGCTGCGGCCATCATGTTGATGTGGGCCGCCACGGGGATGAAGCGCTGCCCCTTGCGGCCGCAGCGGTTGGCGCAGTCGAAGACCGGCAGGTGCTCGGGCTTGAGGAAGGGCGCGCCTTCGACCGTCATGGCGCCGCAGCAGTAGTCGTTGGCGGCCTCGATCTCCGCCGGCGTGAACCCCAGCGCGCGGAGCAGGTTGCCGTTCCACTCGGCGAGCTGCGCGTCGTTGATGCCGAGCTTCTCGGCGACGTAGCCGTCGCCCAGCGTCCAGGAGTTGAAGACGAACTGGATCTCGAAGGCGCCCTCGACGGCGGCCTCGAGCCGCTGGAGCCCCTCGTCGTCGAAGCCCTTGGCCCGGAGCGTGTCGTGGTTGATGCAGGGCGCGCCCTCGAGCGTCTTGCGCCCCACGCAGTAGTCCACGACCTCCTCGATCTGGTTCGGCGGGTAGCCGAGGGCCTGGAGCGCCACGGGCAGGCTCTGGTTGATGATCTTGAAGTAGCCCCCGCCCGCCAGCTTCTTGAACTTGACCAGGGCGAAGTCGGGCTCGATGCCCGTGGTGTCGCAGTCCATGACGAGACCGATGGTGCCCGTCGGCGCCAGCACCGTCACCTGGGCGTTTCGGAAGCCGTGGACCTGTCCCAGCTCGAGCGCCCGGTCCCAGGTCTCGCGCGCGGCCCGGAGAAGCCTCGGCGGGCAGTGCTCGGGGTCGATGCCCATGGGCGTGATGCTGAGCCCCTCGTAGTCGCCTTTCGGCGCGTGGTACGCCGCCCGCCGATGATTCCGGATGACGCGCAGCATGTGCGCCTGGTTCTTGGCATAGCCGGGGAAGGGACCCAGGTCCTTGGCCATCTCGGCGGAGGTCGCGTAGGCCTCGCCGTGCATGATGGCCGTGATCGAGCCGCAGAGGGCTACGGCCTCCGCGGAGTCATACGGGATGCCGCTTCGCATCAGCACCGTGCCCATGTTGGCGTAGCCGAGCCCCAGCGTCCGGAACTCCCAGCTCTTCTGGGCGATGACGGGGCTCGGGTAGGCGCCCATGAGCACGCTGATCTCGAGCACCATCGTCCAGAGCCTGCAGGCGTGGCGGAAGCCCTCCACGTCGAAGCTGCCGTCGGCCCGCAGGAACTTGACCAGGTTGATGGACGCCAGGTTGCACGCCGTGTCGTCGAGGAACATGTACTCCGAGCAGTTGTGGACGACGAGGCCGCCGGCCACGAAGTGCTGCGTGGCCTCCTCGGTCAGATCGAACACGTCCGCGTCGCCGGCCGGCTCGATGGAAGCGACCTCGTCGGTGAGATCGTCCCGGTAGGTCGCCACCTCGGCGTTCAGCCGTGCGAGCGCCGCGGCCTTTTGGCTCGCAGGATGGAAGCCGATCTCACGCTCGAAGAGAATGCGCGAGGACCGGCTGATGCGGAGCGAGAACATCGGCTGGACAGGATACTCGCGCGCGCCGCCGCGACCATCCGGAAGGACCGACAGCGTTCTCTCACCACGCCGGCCCGCATAGAGCTTGGACTTGATGCCGAAGGACAGCAGCAGCAGCTGGACCTGCCGGAGGAGCTCTTCGGACGAGGAGTCGAGGCTCACGTACTGGGACTTCTCCCCGTAGTTGGCGACGGTGGCGTCGGCCGTGAAGAGACCCCGCAGGACTGCAGCCAAGGCGGGCCGGTCGAGGTCGAAGACGGCCGGCGTAAAGCGCTTGGCGCCGGAGCCTTCGTCGAGCACCGCGAACTGTTGGAACAGCTCCACGACGGGCCTGAAGGCGAAGGCCAGCCGGCTCCCGCTCCCGCTGCGCACCACCTGGACGCCGTCGTTCCTGCCGATGGAACCGGCTGCCTTGAGCGCGGCTTTCGACACGTTGACGGCCTCGGCGATCGACGCCAGCACGCCCGCTTCCTCAGCGTGCATGGTGAGAATGACGGCCTCCTGCTCGCGGCTCTGATGGACCGAACGGGTCAGGCAGCCGTCGCCGACCGCCACTCCGACTCCCAGCGCGAGGTCGATCGGGAGCGTGCGCCTGCCGAAGCCAGGACCCTGAAGCATGAGTCGGTCACCAGGCCGAAGGTCCCGCACGGCCACGTCACCGCCCGCCACGGTGAGCACCCGGTGGTCGCCGGTGATCCGCACGCGGTAGCCCGAGCGGGTCGTAAGCGTGAACACGGGCTTGCGGCCTGTGGGGAAGATATGGCTGACCAGATGGGGCTGGCCGTCCGCGCCGATGATCCGGGCTGAGCTGCCGACGAGCCCATCGATCCTTTGCCAGCCGTCTGCGGTGGCTACGAGCGTGTCGCCCGTCACGCAGGGATTGCTCGCGTTGATGCGCCCGTCCTCGGGGCAGGTGTGCCACTCGTTGATGGTCGTGTCGTACTGCACGCCCGGATCGGCGCAGGCCCAGGCCGCGTAGGCGATCTCGTCCCAGATCTCCGCGGCCGGGATGGTCCTGGCGACCTTGCCGTCGGTTCGGCGCTTGAGCTCCCAGTCGCCGCCCCGGTCCAGCACCTCGAAGAAGCCGTTGGTCACCCGGACCGAGTTGTTGGAGTTCTGGCCCGAGACGGTGAGGTAGGCCTCGCTGTCCCAGTCGGTGTCGTACTCGGGGAAGACGATCTCGGTCACGCCCTCGGCGGCCAGCTGGAGCGTCTTCTGGATGTACGCCTCGGGCACGAAGGCCGCCCGGGCCTCGCGCACGGCCGCGCGCAGCCCCGCGTTCTGCTTGGGGTCGGCCTCGATGCGGTCGCCCGTCCGGGCCGCCTGCAGGAGCGCCTGGAGCCGCCGCTTGCCCAGCCGCGAGCCCGCCACGAGGGCTGCCACCTTCTGCTCCTCGACCACCTTCCAGCGGATGAACTGCATGACGTCCGGATGGTCGAGGTCGAGGCACACCATCTTGGCCGCGCGCCGCGTGGTCCCGCCCGACTTGATGGCCCCGGCCGCCCGGTCGCCGATCTTGAGGAAGGACATGAGCCCGGAGGACTTGCCCCCGCCGGAGAGCGGCTCGTTCTCCCCCCGGAGGGCTGAGAAGTTGGAGCCGGTGCCGGAGCCGTACTTGAAGATGCGCGCCTCGCGGGTCCAGAGGTCCATGATGCCGCCGTCGTTGACCAGATCGTCGTTGACGGACTGGATGAAGCACGCGCTGGGCTGAGGGCGCTCGTAGGCGCTGGTGGCGCGGGTCAGCGCGCCCGAGCCGGGATCGACGTAGTAGTGCCCCTGGGCCGGACCCGAGAGGCCATAGGCGTAGTGCAGCCCCGTGTTAAACCACTGTGGCGAGTTGGGCGCCGCGATCTGCGCCGCCAGCATGTGGCAGAGCTCGTCGTAGAAGGCGCCGCTGTCCGCCGGGGAGTCGAAGTAACCATAGCGCTCACCCCAGTGCGTCCAGCAGCCAGCCAGACGGTGGAAGACCTGCCGGGCATCCCGCTCGCCCCCGAGGACCGGCTGGCCCTCCTCGTCGAGGAGGGGCTTGCCGTCGGGGCTGGACTGGGGCACCCCCGATTTGCGGAAGTACTTCTGGGCCAGGATGTCCACGGCCACCGACGACCACTCGGCCGGCACGGCCATGCCATCCTGACGGAAGACCGAGGTTCCATCCGGGTTCCGGATCTCCGAGTTTCTCTGGGCGAACTCGATGCCCGCATAGGGGTTTTGGCCTTCCGCGGTGAATCGACGGGTGATTCTCATACGTGCCTCCTCATCTGGACGCCCTCTGCTGCCGTTCCCGTTGAGCCGCCGACCACCCTGGCTCCAACGTCTCCGGGTCCGGCCCCGCGGAGGCTAACGCCACGAACACTCGACCCCCGATTGCGCCACACTGTCTGGAGAACTGTGAATTGTGAAGTTCGCGTGACGCACAACATATTGTGCCTTGTAGGCTTAGTCAACCTTTATTTGGTGGTTTGTGGACGGCGGGCTTTAGCGCGGTGCGTTGTTGCGCTGGAGCATTAGAATGAGGCCGCCATGCGCTGGCTTGTGGACGGTTACAACGTCATCAGGCGTGCTCCCGAGCTCAAATCGCGAGAGCAGGAGAGCCTCGAAGGCGGCCGGCAGGCACTCTGCGCGCTGCTGGTCGAGGTGGCGCGCAGATCAGAGGATACGTTCACCGTTGTCTTCGATGGCGCGCAGACGGGGGGCCGCGCGAGCGGCGGCTCCGGCGTCACCGTGATCTTCTCGAGCGCCCGCGAGTCGGCCGATCGCGTGCTGTCGCGCATGGCGCGCGAGGGAGGCGCCGTCGTGTCCAATGACCGGGAGGTGCGCCGGGAGGCCGAGCGGGCCGGCGCCATCGTCGTCACCACCGACCAGTTCCTCGCGCGACTCGACCAGGCCCGCGCGGCTCCGCCAGAGGCCGCGCCGGACGAGAAGGACGGTGAGAAGGACCGTGAAGCGGACGAGGCGCCGAGCGGGCCTCGCAAGGGCAATCCGCGGCGTCTCAGCAAGAAGGACCGGGCCGCCCGTCGAGCCCTCGGCCGGCTCGGCCCAGGCCGCCGATCGCGTTCTCGAGAATAGATAGAAACGGGATCAAACAACAGCGGGCCCGCGAGGCGGGCCCGAGCAGGCTCGAGCGTGCGGCTCTGGTTGCCTACCTGCCTTCTTTGATCAGCCGGTTGCGGCGCTGGAGATAGCCGTTGCGGACCGAGCTGTAGAGATCGACCGTCGACTCTTCGATGCCCTGAAAGAGGTCGAGGTTGAGCGAGCGATCGTTGATCGTGTCGCCGACTTTCATCCCGAATTGGTCCCACCAAAACGGGATGTAATAGTAGAGGGGATTCATGGCCCCGTCTGCGGCGTACCCGACGCCGTCGCGCACCGTGAGCGGTGGCAGCAACGGGAGCACGAGGTATGGTCCGGGCCCGAGGCCCCAGATGCCGAGGGTCTGGCCGAAGTCCGCTTTCTGGCGCTCGAGCCCCATCTCCTGGCGCGCCACGTCGAAGAGCCCGCCGATCCCGAGGGTGGAGTTGATCAGGAAGCGGCCCATCTCCTTGGTGGCGTCAACGAGCTTGAACTGCAGTACCTTGTTCACGAATCGCGAGGGCATGCGCAGGTTGGTGAAGGCGTTGTCGATCATGGTCTGGAACATGTCGGGCATGACGACGTTGTAGCCCTTGGCGACGGGCTTCAGCACGTACTTGTCCAGGTTGTAGTTGAAGGTAAACATCTTCTCGTTGAACTTCTCCCACGGATCATATTCTTCCACGTCCGGGTCGGGTGGCACCGGCTCCGGCGTGCCGCGCAGCGAAGCGTCCGCGGGCCCGGAGAGCGCGACGACCCAGTCGGGAGCATTCTCGCTGGTGATGGGCTCGTAGGTGATGACAACAGGGGTGGCGGCGGGCTCACTGGTGTCCGTCGAGACGGCGGGCGCATCCGGCGCTGCCTCTACCGGCTCGGAAATCGGCGCGCGGGAAGCGAGCATCGAGCTTTCAGCGACGAGGCTTGTGGAGAGGGTGCCGCAACCTCCGACCGCTACACCGAGAACCGCGAACACGACCAGAATCGGCCCGACACGCGAGATCGAACGCACCCCGTCTCCTCTTTTTCTGGGCTCCGTCACCGATTTCGGTCGCTGGGGCTTATTTGCACACGGGCGAGAGACTAGCGTGAAAAGTCGCGTTACGCCAGCCCTTTTTGTCAAGCGTCCCGAAAGGCTCGCCGTGCCGTCCTCGACCGGGCCTGCGGAAGCGAGACGGCTCCAACCCTGACTCGTCCCCTGCGTGAGCATCGATTCAAAACCAAGCAAGCCGGGTGCCATAGCTCGCGCCACCTCGATGCTCTCGCCTATATGACTGTTCAATAAGGTATTCCACGTCGGCTCGAGCGCCCGTTGCCGAGGACGCCGCTCGTGAAATCAGCGCAATTTGTCAGATCAGGCGGGTGAAGTACCCAAACGCGGAGGCGGATCCTGAAAACACGAGGCAAGATGGGGGTGGGCGGGAGTTGCCTTCCCGCCCGAGCCCCCAATGCATGTGCGCAACTCGCGTTGCGCGTCCCGGCAAGAGTCGGGACCGTCGACTACGACTCCTGCTGGCGCCCCAGGAGAGCGATGGTCAGCTCCCCTGCGGCGCCTGACACTGGTCCGGTGGAGTCTCCATCATGCTTCTATCAGAGACCCTTCGGGCCGCGCCTGTCAAGACGCTGCTGAGCAGTCTCGTCATTGCCCCGACGCCCCGGCTCGAGCCTATCATCTGGTGAGATCATGGTCAGGTGACTCCCGCGGCTCTCCGGCATCTCGCACGGACGGACCCGGTGATGGGCGCGCTCATCCGGCGCACCGGCCCCTGCACGATCACGATCCGGAGGCGCTGGTCGCCGTTCCAGTCGCTGGTCCGCGCCGTCGTCTACCAGCAGCTCCACGGCCGCGCAGCCGCGGCCATCTTCGGCCGGCTCGTCGCGCTCTTCGACGCCGCGGCCTTTCCGAGCCCCGAAGCGATGCTGGCGATGAACCCTCGGCGGATGCGGGGCGCCGGGCTCTCGCGCGCGAAGGTCCGGGCCATCAAGGACATCGCGCGGAAGGCGGCGGCGGGCGCGGTGCCGGCGCGCCGGGTCGTGGCCCGGTGGGGCGACGATAAGATCGTCGAGCGGCTGACCGCGGCGCGCGGGGTGGGGCGGTGGACCGTGGAGATGCTGCTGATCTTCACGCTCGGCCGCCAGGACGTGCTGCCGGCCGACGACTACGGCGTCCGCGACGGCTACCGCGTCACCTATGGTCTCAAGGCGCTGCCGACGCCGAAGGCGCTCCTCGAGTACGGCGAGCGGTGGCGGCCGCACCGGAGCACGGCGGCGTGGTATCTCTGGCGCGCCGCCGAGCACGCCAAGGCAAAGAAGAAGAAGCGCCGCTGACCCCGCAGGCCGTCGAGAAGGATCCAGCTGCGAGGCGGCGAGCGCCGCGGCACCCCGAGGCGTACTTGCTGTACGTTGGCACGCTTGACAGGGTTCCGGGAAGGCTCTATAAAGTCGCCACACGCCGCTGTGGCAGGATCAGCCGGTACCCGAACCAAACCTAATGGAGGTGCAACCCATGCAGGTCACTCGACGCGAGTTGCTCAAGGGCGCGACCGCCCTCGGGGTCGCCGGCGCGCTGCCCCAGGCGCTGCCCGGCGCTGCGCAGGCCCAGACCACCCAGAAGAAGGAGCTCGTCACCGCCCAGGGTGGAGACGTCTCCAAGTTCGACCCGCACTTCAGCACCTCGTCCAACGACATCCGCGTGTCGTTCAACCTCTTCGACAACCTGACGAGCCGGCACCCGGACGGTAAGCTCCACCCGGGCCTGGCGACCGAATGGAAGCTCGACGGCCAGACGACCTGGAGGTTTAAGCTGCGCCAGGGTGCCAAGTTCCACAACGGCGACCCCTTCACCTCCGCCGACGCCAAGTTCAGCATCGAGCGCACCTATGACCCCAACGCGAAGACCATGGTCGCCACGGCCCTGGCCACCATCGACCGCATCGAGACGCCGGATCCGTACACGCTCGTCATCAACACCAAGAAACCCGACCCGCTGCTCCCGGCGCGATTGGGCTTCTACGGCGGCCAGATCGTGCCGAAGAAGTACCTCGAGGCGGTGGGCAACGACGGTTTCAACGCCAAGCCCGTCGGCACCGGGCCCGTGAGCTTCGGCTCGTGGGTCAAGGACGACAAGGGCGTCTTCGACGCCTACGGGGGCTACTGGGGCGGCAAGCCCGACTTCGACCGCTGGATCGTCCGCTCCATCCCTGAGACGGCGCCCCGGATCGCGGCTCTGCTCAAGGGGGAGGTCGATATCATCACCCAGCTGCCTCCGGACCAGGAGGATCGCATCAAGGCCAACCCCTCGACGCGGGTGGAGGGCGCGCTCTACGCCGGCCTGTACTGCCTGGGCGTCAACAGCAAGCGGCCCCCGCTCGACAACCCTCTGGTCAAGCAGGCGCTGTCGCTGGCCATCGATCGCGACCTGATCGTCAAGGAGCTGTGGAAAGGGCGCGGCATCGTCCCCAGCCAGCCCATCGCCAAAGGGGATAACCACTTCGACGTCAAGCTCCCCCCGCTCGCCTACAATCCGAAGGAAGCCCGCGAGCGACTCAAGAAGGCCGGCTACAAGAACGAGGAGATCTTCATCGAGACCACGGTCGCATATGTCTCGCAGGACAAGCCGATGTCCGAGGCCATCGCGGCCATGTGGAAAGACGTGGGCGTCAACGTCAAGGTCGAGGTGATCGAGTACTCGGTGCGCGCACAGAAGAATCGGGAGAAAAGCTTCAAGGGTGTGTGGTGGTCCGATCCGACCTCGACCCTGGGTGACCCAGACGGCATGATGTGGCGCCTGCTCGGCCCCGGCGGGCCGATGGATTACTGGCGGAACGCGAAGTGGGACGAGCTGGGGAATGCCGCGCGCTTCTCGGTGGACGAGAAGTTCCGGGCCGAAGCCTATCGTGACATGACCAAGATCTTCCTCGAGTACCTCCCATGGCTGCCGGTGATCCAGCCCTACGAGGACTATGGGCTGCAGAAGCACGTGGAGTGGACGCCGAACCCGAACCAGCAGTTCGAGATCCGGCGCTTCAACCTAAAGTTCCGCCGGGCGTAGAACCGCCCCTGTCCCGCCCTCTCCCCCCGGGGGGAGAGGGCGCGGGCAAAGGTGGCCTCCCCCATGCGCGGACTTCTCCCCTTCGTCGTCCAGCGGCTTGTCCGCGCGCTGATCGCCCTCTGGCTTGTGTCCACCGTCGTCTTCGTCGTCATGCGGCTTTCGGGTGATCCCGTACCGCTCCTGCTGCCGCCCGATGCTCCCACCAGCGAGATGGAGCGGGTGCGCCGCGATCTCGGGCTCGACCGGCCGCTGCCGGTCCAGTACGCGGTGTTCATCGCCAATACGCTCAGGCTCGACTTCGGCCGCTCGCTCCACTTCCGCCAGCCGGCCGTCACCGTGGTGCGCGGCTACATCGCGGCGACGCTCGAGCTGGGGCTGACGGCTTTTTTCCTCGCGGCGCTCGTCGCGGTGCCCATCGGGCTCCTCTCCGCGATGAAGCGTAATTCCGTCCTGGACCACGCGGCCATGGGGTTCGCGCTGATCGGCCAGGCGGCGCCGACGTTCTTCCTGGGGATCCTCTTCATCCTGCTCCTCTCGCTCAAGGCCGATCTCTTCCCCACCTCGGGGCGTGGTGGCTGGCAACACCTGGCGCTGCCGGCGCTCACGCTCGGGGCCTTCACCATGGCCTCGATCGCGCGACTCACGCGCTCGGCCGTGCTCGAGGTACTGCGAGCCGACTACATCCGCACGGCCCGCGCCAAGGGGCTCGGCGAGATGCTCGTGGTCGCCAAGCACACGCTCCGCAACGCCGCCATCCCCATTGTCACCATCACGGCGCTCCAGTTCGGCACGCTCCTGGGCGGCGCCGTGGTGACGGAGACGGTGTTCTCCTGGCCCGGCATCGGCAGGCTTGCCGTGCAGTCCATCTACAACCGCGACTACCCGGTGGTCCAGTGCACGGTCTTCCTCGCCGCGGTCATGTTCATCGTCATCAACTTCGCCGTCGACCTCCTCTATGGCGTCCTCGATCCCCGCGCCCGCGCCGGCTGAGCTCAGGTTGGCGGCGACGCAGGAGTCGCGGCCGCGCGGGAGGCGGATGGCCTGGCTCATGCGGCTCGGGCTCGGCTTTGTGGCGCTACTAGCGGTGCTGGCGGTCGTGGCGCCGTGGGTCATCCCGCAGGATCCGGAGCGCCAGTCGCTCCGGACGCGGCTCCGGCCGCCGACGCTCGAGGGCGCCGACGGCCGCGCCCACCTCCTTGGCACCGACCACCTGGGCCGCGACATTCTGGCGCGCGTGGTCTACGGCTCCCGCGTGTCTCTCGTAGTCGGCCTGGCCGCCGTCCTCGTCGGCGGCTTCATCGGGTCGACGCTGGGCCTTGCGGCCGGATACCGCGGCGGCCGCGCGGACGCCGTCATCATGACGGTGGCGGACGCGCAGCTCGCGTTCCCGTTCATCCTGCTGGCCATCGGCATCATCGCTGTGCTGGGGCCGAGCTTCCCGACGCTGGTCGTCGTCATCGGGCTCTCGGGCTGGGTCAGCTACGCGCGCATCCTCCGCGCCCAGGTGCTCGTGCTCCGATCGCGCGAATTCGTGGAGGCGATCCGCGCGCTCGGCGGCTCCACGGTGCGCGTCGTCCTGCGCCACGTCCTGCCCAACGTGCTGGCCTCGCTCGTGGTGGTCGCCACCCTCGAGCTGGCGCGCTCCATCGTGCTCGAGGCGACGCTGTCCTTCCTCGGGCTCGGCATCCAGCCGCCCACGCCGTCCTGGGGCGGGATGATCCAGGAGGGGCGCGACTACCTCGACTCGGCGTGGTGGATCTCGACCTGCCCCGGCGTCGTGCTCATGATCACCTCCATCGTGATCAGCCGCACCGGCGACTGGCTCCGCGACGTCCTCGACCCGACGCTCCGTGGCGAGTAGCCCGCGCCCCCGCCCGATGTCCCGCCACGGGCGGTGGTTCTTGACGGGCGTGTTCTCTCGGAACAGTATGGAACCGATGAGAAGCACGGTCCGCGGCGTCATGGCGGTGCTGGGGATCGCCTGCGTGGCGAGCGCCCAGGAGGTCCGCACGTTCACCGGTCGAGTCATTTGGATCGACACCCCTCGTTAGGCTGCCGGTATGCGTCGGGTCGTGGGTGGGCTGTCTCTCTTGCTGCTCGCCTCCGTCGCGTTCGCCCAGCCGCAGCCGCTGCCGCTTGAAACGATCAAGCTCCCGCCTGGATTCAAGATCGAGCTGCTCGCCCGTGTCGACAATGCCCGCGAGATGGCGCTGGGCGCGAAAGGCACGCTCTTCGTCGGCTCGATGCGGGCCGGCAAGGTGTATGCGGTGCGGCTCAAGCCCGACGCGCCCCCGGAGGTGCTCACGCTCGCGTCCGGACTCCAGCTGCCCGTCGGCGTGGCGTTTCACGGCGGCGCGCTCTACGTGTCCGCTGTCGACCGTATCGTGCGCTTCGACGACATCGAGAGCCGGCTGACCGATCCCCCGAAGGCGGTCATCGTCAGCGACCGCTTTCCCAAAGAGACGCAGCACGGTTGGAAGTTCATCGCCTTCGGCCCCGACGGCAAGCTGTACGTGCCCGTCGGCGCGCCCTGCAATGTCTGCGACCCGGACCCGGATCGCTTTGCCGCCATCATGCGGATGAACGCGGACGGCTCAGGGCTCGAGACGTTTGCGCGCGGCATCCGCAACACCGTCGGCTTCGACTGGGACCCGCGCACGCGGGAGCTGTGGTTCACGGACAACGGGCGCGACTGGCTGGGCGACGACTGGCCGCCCGACGAGCTCAACCACGCGCCGAAGGCCGGCATGCACTTCGGCTTTCCGTATTGCCACGGCGGGACCCTCGCCGACCCGGTCTACGGTCGCCTCCGTCCCTGCTCCGATTTCACGCCGCCGGTCCAGAACCTCGGCCCCCACGTCGCGTCGCTGGGCATGCGCTTCTACACGGGCACGCAGTTCCCCGCGCGGTACCGCCATCAGATCTTCATCGCCGAGCAGGGCTCCTGGAACCGCAGCAGCAAGGTCGGCTATCGGGTCACCCTGGTCCGAATCGACAACGGCAAGGCCATCTCGTATGAGCCGTTCGCGACCGGCTGGCTCCAGGGTGAGAGTGCGTGGGGCCGCCCGGCCGACGTGCTCGTGATGCCGGACGGCTCGCTGCTCGCGTCCGACGACCGCGCCGGCGCGATCTACCGCATCACCTACCGGGACCGCGGCTAGCCCGGATTATTATGCGCGAACAGGCGCCCACCCTCACCCCGGCCCTCTCCCTCGGCGAGGGAGAGGGAGCCGTTTCGATCCCCTCGCCCCCGGGAGGGGGAGAGGGTCAGGGTGAGGGGGAGTGCAGGACGCGGGAACGGCCTTCATGAATAATTCACGCTAGTAGCGCGGACCTCATCGAGTCTGCCCGCGTAGATACGCCGGCTGGGGCCGGGGGGGCCCCGCGGAACACCCTGACTCGTGGGCGCTTTGCGGCGTCTCGATGGCGCCACGAGATTAAGGTGTCTGGCTTTGTAGTTCTTCGCTCACGGCCGCGGCCTAGGACTTG
>Ga0137369_10003727_pt1 | contig 15564 bp, 12 predicted proteins | sample SagtaG_12_FD_104918 | JGI IMG/M metagenome (GOLD analysis project Ga0137369, IMG submission 104918) | Vadose zone soil microbial communities from Sagehorn Ranch, Mendocino, California, USA - Sage1_L_113_16 metaG | ecosystem: Environmental > Terrestrial > Soil > Vadose zone | place: USA... | reverse complement strand
AGAGGCGCGAGCTCGTCGAACCGGTCGCCCGGGCCCGGGTTGTTCGGGTGCGTGCGTCCGCCGAGATGGTTCATGACGCCCCAGACGGCGTTCAGCGCGGTCTGCGCCGCGCCTTCTGCCCACCCGGCGGTCCAGGAGATGTCGTCGCCGGCAAGGAAGATCCCGCGGTAGTCGAGAGGCAGCCTGTTCTGCATGAAGTGGGTAAACAGACGGCGCTGGTAGCGGTAGTGCCCGGGGAGGTCGGCTTTGAAGGCACCCATGAACCAGGGCTCGGTCTCCCAGGAGATCGTCAACGGATTGCCGATCATGTGCTTGCGGATGTCGACGTTGGGATAGATCTGGCGCAGCGACTGCAGCGCGACCTGGACCCGCTCCTCCTGTGAGAGCGAGACCCACTTGAGCGAATCGTCAGCGAACGTCAGGGAGAGGCAGATTACGCCGGGGCGGTCATCGCCGTTGTCGAGGAGATACGTGCCCCGGGGCATCCGGTCGGTCAGCGTCGTGCTCATCGCCTCGCGCCCGGTCTCGGGATCCTTGTCCTTCCAGAAGGGGCGGTCGACGACGATGAACGTCTTGGACGCCTGCATGTAGTGCGTCCGCTCGAGCGCCGTCCACACGAGCGGCCGGAAGAGAGACTCGTCACACGCCACCCGGCTGAGCAGAAGCCAGCTCTGCCCCGTGAAGACGGCGGCCGGAAAGGTCTTGATCTCGCCGTCGGCGTCGAAGACCGTGACGTTCCCGGGTGCCGTCCTGTTCAGTGCGGTGACGGCGCTGCGACACTTCCCGCCGTTCAGCTTCTCGAGCGTCGTCCCGACAGGCCAGTGCGCCATCTCACCGGTGCCGGGAGCGCGCTCCCACAGGCTGAGCGGAAGGGTCTGAGCGCCGCCGACGATCGCCCGGTGCTCGTCGTCGGCGCCTGTGTACACGAGGCGCAGGGTCTCGAGGATCGAGTTCGGAAAATCCGTGTCCCAGCCGCCCGTGCCGAAGCCGACCTGGCCGAAGATCTCCCGATCGCTGAAGCGCTCGAACTCCTTCGACGCGCTTAGGAAGCCGTACACCGTGGTGTCGTCGAGCGCCGGGACAAGCGAGTTCCAGATCTTCTTGATCCGAGCGACGTCGCGCTGTCGAATCGCTGACTGCATCGCCGAGAGGTGCGCGCCACGCTCCAGCGCGCCGTGCCAGGCCTTGGAGACGCGCTGGAATACGGCGGGTAGATCCTCGAGTCGCTGCGCGTAGTGGGTCTCGCCCTTCAGGTCGACGACCGTTCCCGGCGATGCCTCCGTCAGCGGATTCGGGAACGGCTTCGTCTCGAGCCCGCACAGGTCGATGTAGTGAAAGAGGGTCCTCGCCGACGGCGGGAACCGCATCGCCCCCAGCTCGGCGATCACGTCCTCGAACCCGTCGAAGGGAGCGGATCGCAGCCGGCCGCCGATCCTGTCCGCCTCGTAGATGACCGGCTTGAGGCCGAGCTTCATCAGCTCGTAGGCCGTGACCATGCCGGCGATGCCCGCGCCGATGATCGCCACTTCCTTGCCGTGGTGTTCCTCCGGGATCAGCCCCAGCCCGTCGGCGCTGGCGAGATAGTCGGCGTAGGCGAACGGGAAGTCCGGCACGAGCATCGTCATCGGCCTGTCGCCGTCGTGTGACTCCCCGTCGGGCGCGGATGGGACGAGGGAATCCATTGCTCAGTCGGTCGGGCTCGCGACGCCCGGCAGGACGCAGAGCATCTCGAAGAGAAGATTCGCTCCCACGAGCGCGGTGTTGCCGGAGGGATCGTACGGCGGCGAGACCTCGACGAGGTCGCAGCCGACGAGATCGAGGCCCCGGCAGCCGCGGACGAGCTCGAGCGCCTGAACCGTGGTCAGCCCGCCGATCTCCGGCGTGCCGGTGCCTGGAGCGAACGCCGGGTCGAGCGAGTCGATGTCGAAGCTGAGGTAGACCGGCCCCTCCCCGAGCTGCTCGCGCACCTCGGCGATCAGCGGCGCGAGCGAGCGGTGCCAGCACTCCTCCGCCTGCACGACCCTGAACCCCTGCTCGCGCGGCCAGTCGAAGTCGCCCGCGGAGTAACCGCTGCCCCGAACGCCGATCTGCGCCACCCGCGCGAGGTCGAGCAGGTCCTCCTCGACGGCCCGCCGGAACGGCGTCCCGTGCGCGATCTCCTCGCCGAACATCTCGTCGTTGACGTCCGCGTGCGCGTCGACGTGGATCAGCCCTACAGGCCCGTGCTTGCGCCGCATCGCCCGGAGGATCGGCAGCACGATCGTGTGGTCGCCGCCGAGCGTGAGCGGACGGCAGTCGTGCGAGAGGATCTCGTCGTAGGCCGCCTCGATGATCTCGATCGAGCGCTTGAGGTCGTAGGTGTTGATCGCCACGTCGCCGATGTCCGCAACCGAGAGCGAGTCGAACGGCGCCGCGCGGGTGGCCATGTTGTACGGGCGGAGGAGCGCCGACTCGGCCCGGATCTGCCTCGGGCCGAAGCGCGTGCCCGAGCGGTTGGACGTGCCGATGTCGAGCGGCACGCCGACGAAGCCGGCGTCGAGGCCGACGGCGCTCTCGACGGCGGGCAGCCGCATCATCGTCGCGGGCCCCGCGAACCGCGGCATCGTGTTCCCGCCGAGGGGCTGGTTATAGGTGGTCATGCCGAGTACGAGATCCAGGTCGTCTTGAGGGCCGTGTACTGGTCGAGCGCGTGCCGCGACAGATCCCGCCCGACGCCCGACTGCTTGAACCCGCCGAACGGCGTCGTCGGGCTGATCCGGTCGACTGTGTTCACCGAGACCGTCCCCGCACGGAGCTTCCGCGCGACGCGGTGGGCGCGGCTCAGGTCGTTCGTCCACACCGAGGCGGCGAGCCCGTAGATCGTGTCGTTGGCGATCCGCACCGCCTCCGCCTCGTCGTCGAACGAGATCACCGAGAGCACCGGGCCGAAGATCTCCTCGCGGGCGATCTTCTGGTCGTTCGAGACGCCGTCGAAGATCGTCGGCTCGACGAAGCAGCCGCCCCCGTTCACGGCGACGCGGGAGCCGCCGAGCACGAGGTCCGCCGACCGCACGCCTTCCTCGATGTAGCCGAGCACCCGCTGCGTGTGCTGCTCGTCGACGAGCGCGCCCATCGTGCTCCCCGGGTCGAGCGGGTCGCCGGGGCGAATCTGCCGCGCCCGCTCGACGATCCTTTCGACCAGCTCGTCCTTCACCGAGCGTTGCACGAGCAGACGGTAGTTGGCCGAGCAGACCTCGCCCTGCTTGGAGAAGATCCCAAGGCAGGCGTTCTCGGCGGCCGCGTCGAGATCTGCGGCGTCGGCGAAGACGAGGTTCGGGCTCTTGCCGCCGCACTCGAGCCAGACCTGCTTCATGTTCGACTCCGACGCGTAGCGTAGGAACAGCTTGCCGACCTCGGTCGAGCCCGTGAACACGACGGAGTCGACGTCGGGGTGGAGCCCGAGCGCCTGCCCGGCGCGGGCGCCGAGACCCGGAACGACGTTGAGGACGCCGTCGGGAAGCCCGGCCTCCGCCGCGAGCTCGGCCAGACGCAGGGCCGAGAGGGGCGACTGCTCGGCCGGCTTCAAAACGACGCTGTTCCCCGCGGCGAGCGCGGGCGCGACCTTCCACGCGGCCGTGTCGAGCGGGAAGTTCCACGGGACGACCGCGCCGACGACGCCGAGCGGCTCGCGCGAGACGAGCGCGAGGTCACCCACGCCGGTCGGGGCGATCTCGCCATACACCTTGTCGATCGTCTCGGCGTACCACTGGAAGACGTCGGCCGAGCCGGGAACATCGTGCGTAGCCGCATCCGTGACGAGCTTGCCCATGTCGAGCGAGTCGATGAGGGCGAGCTCCTTCAGGTGCTCGCGGATCAGCTCGGCGAGCCGAAGGAGGACGCGCTTGCGCTCGGCAGGCGCGGCCTCCGACCAGACGCCGCTCTCGAACGCGGCGCGCGCGGCCCGGACAGCAGCGTCGACGTCGGCGGCGTCGCAGGACGCCACCCGCGCGAGCACCGCGCCGGTCGCCGGATTGACCGACTCGAACGTCTCGTCCGACGCGGCACCGACGAAACGTCCGTCGATGAACGCCTCGTTCCGGAAGGAGAGCTCTTCTGCGAGCGAATGCCAGTCAGCCATCAGAGCACCTTCGAGAGGAAGGCGTGCGTCCGCTCGTGCTTGGGGCTGCCGAGCACCTCCGCGGGCGAGCCCGCCTCGACGATGACGCCCTCGTCCATGAACGCGACGTGGTCGGCGACGCCCCGGGCGAAGCCCATCTCGTGCGTCACGACCACCATCGTCATCCCGTCGCTCGCGAGGCCGCGCATGACGTCGAGGACCTCACCCACGAGCTCGGGGTCGAGGGCCGACGTCGGCTCGTCGAAGAGCATCAGCTTGGGCCGCATCGCGAGCGCGCGAGCGATCGCGACACGCTGCTGCTGGCCGCCGGAGAGCTGCGACGGGTAGTTCTTTGCCTTCTCCGCCAGGCCGACACGCTCGAGCAGCGCGCGGCCGTGCTCGATTGCTGTCTTCTTCGGCTCCTTCTTCACGCGAATCGGCGCCTCGATCACGTTCTCGAGCGCGGTCAGGTGCGGAAAGAGGTTGAACCGCTGGAAGACCATCCCGATCTCGGCGCGCCGCTTGCAGACCTCACGGTCCTTCAGCTCGTAGAGCTTGTCGCCGTGCAGGCGATAGCCGACCAGCTCGCCGTCGACCTTGAGGATGCCGCCGTCGATGTTCTCCAGGTGGTTGATGCACCGCAGGAGCGTGCTCTTCCCGGATCCCGACGGGCCGATGAGGCACACGACCTGCCGCGGCTCGACCTCGAGGTCCACGCCCTTCAGTGCGTGGAAATGCCCGAAGTGCTTGCGCACGGCGTGCGCCTCGACCATCAAGGACGTCATGCTCCACCCCCTCCGACGCGGCCCGGTCGCAAGTTCCCGAGAACTCGCTGCGCAAGCCCGGGACCCGACGTTCCATGCCTGGTGAACCCGCGTGCGAACCGGCGTTCCAGGAAGTACTGGAAGACGCTCGCGACCGAGGTCAGCAGGAGGTACCAGAAGCTCGCGACGAGCAGCAGCTCGATGATCGCGTAGTTGCTGGAGTAAATAGCCTGCGCCCGCGTGAGCAGGTCGTTCGCCGCGATGACCGCGACGAGCGAGGTCGTCTTCAGCATCGTGATCGTCTCGTTGCCCGTCGGCGGGATGATGATCCGCATCGCCTGGGGGAGCACGATCCGCCGCATCATCAGCGTCCGGGGCATGCCGAGCGCGTGCGCGGCCTCGGTCTGGCCCGGATCGACCGAGAGGATTCCGGCCCGCACGATCTCGGACATGTAGGCCGCCTCGTTCAGGCCGAGTCCGAGGAGCGCCGCCACGAACGACGTGATCACCACGTTCGTATCCGCCTGGAAGAAGCTCGGCCCGATGTGCGGGAAGATCACCGCGAGGTTGAACCAGATGATCAGCTGCACCAGCACCGGCGTCCCTCGGAACAGCCAGACGAAGCCGAGGCTGACCCACTTGAGCACCGGGTTCGTGGAGAGCCGCATGACCGCGACGACGACTCCGAGCGCGATGCCGATCGCCATCGCCAGCAGCGTCAGCTCCACGGTCGTGACGAGACCGCCGAGGATCCCCCCGTCGAAGAGGTAGTCGCCGACGATCGACCAGTGGATGTTCTTGTTGCTCGCGACCGTCCAGACGAACAGCCCGAGCAGGCCGATCAGGACGACCGCGGAGACCCGCTGTCCCCAGTGGCGGACGGGGACAGCGGTGAGAGCCTCGGGGGGCCGGGCGTCGAAGACGCCCGGCCCGGTGTGGCTAGCGGTGCTCATTTCCCGGCGTTGACCGTCACCGGCCGATACGCGCCGGAGGTCAGCTTGTACTTCGCGAGGACCTTGTCGTAGCTGCCGTCAGCCTGGATCTTCTGGAGCGCGGACTTGAACTTGTCGCGCCAAGGGCTCCCCTTCTTGAACACGATGCCGAGCGGCACGGGATCGATCGGCTTCGCGTTGGCCACCTCGTACTGCGTGGCCGCGTCGCCGGACGACGTGTTGTAGCGGGCGACCGCGTCCTGCGTGACGCTCGCGTCAGCGCGTCCGGAGCGGATCTGGAGGAGCGCGTCCTTGTCGCTCGGGAGCGCGATGATCGAGATCTTGTTGGACGAGCACTCCTTGCCGTTCGTCGCGTCGAGCAGCTTCTGCTGGACCGACGCCTTCAGGACGGCGACCTTCTTGCCGCACAGGTCCTTCAGGCCGTGGATGCCCTTCGGGTTGCCCTTCTTGACGATGATCCCCTGGCCCGACTTGAAGTAGTCGACGAAGTCGAACTTGGCCTGCCGCTCCTTCGTGTCGGTGATCGCCGCCATGACGACGTCGAAGCGGCCCGAGTCGAGCGCCGGCAGCAGGCCGTCGAAGGCGGTGTGAGTGAAGGTGACCTTGGCGCCGAGCACCTTGCCCAGGGCGGCGGCGAGATCAGGATCGAGCCCGACGATCGTCTTGTTGTCCTTTGCGAACGACTCGAACGGCGGGTAATACGCCTCCGTCCCGACCTTGATCGTCGTCGCCGACGCGGCGGCGTCTGCAGTCGAACCGTCAGCGCGCCCGGCGATCACGAGCACCGCGGCGAAGACCGCGAGCACGGCGGCCAGTGCCAGGGCTCGACGAGTGGTGAGGGCTTGTGTCATGTGCGGCTCCTTCTCGAAGCGAAGACTGGATGACGGCCCGGAGAATGACACGTCGAGGCTTGCTTGTCAACCCCGTGTCATGCTATGGTGCCAATGTTTCCCATGGGAGGACACCGGTGACAGATACAGCTACCCCCGTCGACGGCACCGCGCTGATTGGCGGACGCCTCAAGGCTGCACGCCTCGCGCGGCGAAAGACGCTGACCGAGGTCGCAGAGGCCAGCGGCCTCACCAAGAGCTTCGTCTCCAAGCTCGAGCGGGACCAAGCGAGCGCCTCCGTCGGGTCGCTGATGCGACTCTGCCAGGCGCTCGAAATCTCGGTCGGCGAGCTCTTCGAGACCCACACCGGCGAGCTCGTGCGCGCCGGTGAGTACCCGCAGATCAACTTCGGCGGCGAGCGCCTCGTCGAGTACCTGCTCACGCCGCGCAGCGAGCAGCGCCTCCAGGCGCTCCTCAGCGAGATCGAGCCGGACGGCGGCAGCGGGTCGGAGCCCTACACGCTCCCGACCGAGGTCGAGTTCGTGTTCGTGCTCGAGGGCCGGCTCGCCATGCAGCTCGGCGACGAGGAGCGCGTGCTCGAGCGGGGCGACGCGCTGACGTTCTCGGCCGAGACGGCTCATACGTTCCGCAATCCCGATTCCGAACGGCTGGCGCGCGTGCTCTGGGTGTGCGCGCCGGCTCTCCCCACGTCCAGCACGTACCGGAGGTAGAGGTGAGCGACGCCACACACGACCGGAGCCGCACCGGCGGCGACGTCGTCATCGAGTCCCTGCGTGCGCTGGGCGCCGAGTGTTGCTTCGGCGTCCCCGGCCAGCACGCTCTCGCCCTGTTCGACGCGCTCGGCGCCTCGACGCTGCGGTACGTCGGCTGCCGAACGGAGCTGACGGCGGCTTTCGCGGCGGACGGCTATGCGCGTGCGACCGGGGCCATTGCACCGCTGCTCGTCTCGACGGGGCCCGGCGCCCTGATGACGCTCGCCGGACTGCAGGAGGCTGCTGTCGCAAGCGTGCCGATGGTGGGCATCTCGAGCCAGATTCCGCGCGCCGGACTCGGCGGGCGGCGCCGCGGCTTCCTGCACGAGCTGCCGAACCAGGTGGCGAGCTTCCGCGACGTGGTCAAGTCGACCGAGCTCGTCCAGCACGCGTCGCAGATCCCCAGCGTGCTCGCGCGAGCCTGGGAGGTTGCGCTAACGCCCCCTTGTGGACCGACCTGGGTCGAGGTTCCGCAGGACGTGCTGCTCGAGCCGACAGGCGTCCCGCTCGTTACGGATCTGAGCGCCGAGCCGCGGCCGCGCGCCCCTCGCGCCGAGCTGATCGCCGAGGCCGCTCGCCTGCTCGGCGACGCGCGAAACCCCGTGATCCTGGCCGGCGGCGGCGTCGCGCGGGCGCAGGCCGAGCGCGCGCTGCTCGCGCTCGCGGAGAAGCTGAACGCGCCGGTCGCGACGACGTTCGGCGCCAAAGGCTCGTTCCCGTGGGGCCATCCGCTCTCGCTGCAGTCGTGGCTCGAGGACGCGCACACGACGCGCTTCCTCGAGGACGCCGATGTCCTGCTCTGCGTCGGCACGGGCCTCGGCGAGCTCTCGACGAACTACGGCAGCCTCTCGCCCAAGGGCCGCGTGATCCAGGTCGAGGCCGACCTCGGCAAGCTCGAGGCGAACTACACGGCGCTCGGAATCCACGCGGACGCGAAGCTCACGCTCGACGCGCTGCTCGCCGCGGTTCCCGCGCGCGAAGCCGAGCCGCTGACGGAGGCGGCTGTCGCTGCGGTGCTGAGGAACGTCGAGGACCGGCTCGGCTCCCAGGGCCTCGACCTCGAGCAGGGCATCCTCGACTCGCTCCGCTCCGCCCTGCCGGACGACGCTCTGACCTACTGGGACATGACCATCCTCGCCTACTGGGCCTGGTCGGCCTGGGACGCGCGCACGCCGCGCACGATGCACTCGCCGCAGGCCTCGGGCTGCCTCGGGTACGGATTCCCGGCGGCGTTGGGCGGGGCGGCCGCGCAAAAGGGCGTCCCCGTGCTCGCGATCTCCGGCGACGGCGGCGCGATGTACTCGCTCGGCGACCTCGCCACGGCGCGGCAGCACGACCTCGACCTCACCTGGCTGATCGTCGACGACGGCGGCTACGGGATCCTGCGCGAGTACATGGACGGCGCGTTCGGCCGCTCGTACGGGACGGAGCTGCACCGGCCGGACTTCGTTCGCGTGGCCGAGTCGTTCGGGGTACCGGGACGGCACACGAGCGTCGATAGCCTCGGCGACGACCTCGCCGCTGCGCTGGCGACGCCGGGGCCGAGCGTGCTCGTGCTGCCGGTCTCGCTGCGGATGTTCGCTCCTACCCATCACCCGGCGGCCGAGGTCGCCGCACGGCCGGCATGACGCGCCTTGAGATCTCGGACGCTGCCGTCGCCGACGCGATCGCAGCCGAGGCCGGATATATGGAGGAGCTGCTGGCACGGCTGGTCGAGGCGCCGACCCTGCTCGGGAACGAGGAGCCCGGGCAGGAGCTGATGCGCGAGGCGTTTCGCGAGCTCGGGCTCGAGCCGGCCGACGTGCCGCTCGACGCCGACGCGCTCCGTGCTCATCCTGCAGCGTCGCCGTTCTCGTGGGACGTCTCCGGCAAGGCGAACGTCATCACGACCTGGGGCTCAGGCGGCGGTCGCTCGCTCATCCTGAACGGCCACGTCGACGTCGTCCCGCCGGCCGCGGAATCGCTGTGGCGGACGGCTCCGTTTCGCGCGACGCGTGACGGTGACTGGCTCTTCGGCCGGGGCGCAGGCGACATGAAGGCCGGCCTCGCCGCGATCGTCGGCGCGGTGCGCGGCCTAGACCGCGCCGGACTTCGGCCCAACGCGCCCGTCCAGCTGCAGTCCGTGGTCGAAGAAGAGTGCACCGGCAACGGCACGCTCCAGTGCGTGCTCTCGGGCCCGGCCGCCGACGCGGCGATTGTCGCCGAGCCGTTCCCAGGCGCAATCACGACGTCGCAGGTGGGCGTGCTCTGGTTCCGCGTCGAGATCGCCGGCGTTCCCGCCCACGTTGGCGAGGCCGCATCCGGTGCGAACGCGATCGAGGCGGCCTATCCGATCATCGAGGCGCTGCGCGCGCTCGAGGTAGAGCTGAACGAGCACCCGCCGGCGCCATACGACCAGGTCGAGCATCCGATCCACCTCAACGTCGGCACCATCGCGGGCGGCGACTGGCCTTCGACGGTCGCCGCCGAGTGCGCCTTCACCTGTCGCCTCGCCCTCTATCCGGGGCAACGGGTCGAGGAGCTCAAGCAGCGAATCGAAGCTGCGGTAGCCGGCGACGCGCACGTCGTCTATGCCGGCCTCGCCTGCGAAGGCACGCATCTGCCGGCGGACTCGCCGCTCGTGCAGACGCTCGGGCACGCGTACGAGCGACTCGAAGGAGGCCCGCCCGTCCTCCTGGCGTCCACGGCGACGACCGACGCACGCGCGTTCCTGGGTGGCGGCATCCCCGCCGTCTGCTTCGGCCCGCACGCCGAGAACATCCATGGCGTCGACGAGCGAGTCTCGATCCCGTCGATGATCCGCACCGCGCAGGTGCTCGGCCTCTTCATCCGCGAGTGGTGCGGTCTCTCGTGACGACGTGGCACGCACCGCTCCGCGGCATCTCCGAGATCCGGCGCTTTTTCCGGACGAACGAGACGCCCGTCTACTTCGTGTCGGCGACCGCCTTCAACCTGCTCGGGATCGACCGCTGGGTGCGCAACTTCCGCTTCCTCAACTACTACGACTCGTTCGACGGGCAGCATCCGAACGTCTTCGTCCCGAGCACGTCGAGCCCGCCGGAGTTCGAGTCGATCGAGGAGATCTGCAACTACCTGCTCGGCCACAAGGAGGTCGTCGACTGGGTCACGGAACGCGGGCCGGGCAAGGCCGTGTTCCTCATGTTCGACGAGGAGACCGAGCAGCTCGCCGACGAGCTCGGGCTCGAGGTCGCTTTCCCGTCCGCCGCGCTGCGCAGGCGGCTCGACTCGAAGATCGAGACCACTCGCCTCGCCGACGAGGCGGGCGTGCCGAGCGTCCCGAACGTCCTCGGCCGTGCGCAGACATACGCGGAGCTGAAGGCGTTGGCAGACAGCGCCTCGCTCGGGCGGGATCTCGTCGTCCAGACGCCGTACGGCGACTCGGGCCAGACGACGTTCTTCGTCGCGTCCGAGGCCGACTGGCACGAGCACGCCGACAAGCTGGTCGACGAGGAGCTGAAGGTGATGAAGCGGATCGACCCGCGCGAGGCGGCAATCGAAGGGGTGATCACACGCCACGGCACGCTCGTCGGCCCGCTGATGACGGAGCTGGCCGGCTTCCCCGAGCTGACCCCGTACGGCGGCGGCTGGTGCGGCAACGACGTCTTCGGAGGCGTCCTCTCCGAGCAGCACCGCGCCCTTGCCAGAAGCTATGCGCAGGCGATGGGCGAGCGGCTGCGCCGGGAGGGCTATCGCGGGTACTTCGAGCTCGACTTCCTCGCCGACGCCGACTCGGGCGAGCTCTACCTCGGCGAGCTCAACCCGCGCGTGACCGGCGCGAGCTCGCTGACGAACGTGACCGCCGTCGCTTACGGCGACATGCCGCTCTTCCTCTTCCACCTGCTCGAGTTCATGGACGTCGATTACGAGATCGACGTCGACGAGCTGAACGAGGGCTGGGCGCAGCCGCACGCGGTCGACTCGTGGAGCCAGTTCATCCTCAAGGAGACCGACGACACGGTCGAGCGCCTCACACGCGCTCCCGCCTCCGGCATCTGGCGGCTGGCCGGCAACGGCGAGCTGGGCTTCCGGCGCCGCGACACCGACTGGCACTCGGTTTCCGACGAGAGCGAGGCGTTTTACCTACGCATCGCGAGCGCCGGCCACTACCGGTATCCGGGCGCCGATCTCGGGATCCTCGTCACGCGCGGGCGGCTCATGGACGACGACCACGAGCTGACCGAACGCGCCCGACGCTGGATCACAGCGATCAAAGGCCAGTTCGAAGGAGAACCGGTTTCCGAGGCCGCGCAGGTCCCGCGGCCCGAGCCCTTCTCCTTCAAGATGCTGTAGCCGTTGCACGCAACCACCTTCACGTTCCGGGCGCTCGAGGAGCTCGAGCCCGGCCCGAGGTGGCAAGCGCTCTTCCACGAGCTCTGGCCGTCGTACCGGGCTTGGTTCCTGCACGAGGGCGAATCCGCGCGCCCGTCCTATGCCGTGTCGCTGCGCATGCTTCGGACGCACATGCCGGAGCTCGTGCCGACGTACGATCGCCTCGTCGAGCTCGCCGGCGGCGGCGACCTGGAGGCACGCATGCTCTCGATGTGGACACCGCCCGCCTACATCTCGGGCTGCTCGCAGGGCGTCTGGACACGGGGCGAGCCGGTTCTCGTGCGGAACTACGACTACGCCCCGTCGCGCTTCGACGGCATCGTCCTCTCGACGGCCTGGACCGGGCGGCGAGTGATCGGGATGAGCGACTCGCTCTGGGGCCTCCTCGACGGGATCAACGACGCGGGGCTCGTTGTCTCCCTCGCCTTCGGCGGGCGGCGCGTCGTCGGCGACGGCTTCGGCGTGCCGCTGATCGTGCGCTACCTGCTCGAGGTGTGCGAGACGGTCGCCGATGCCCGCGCGGCACTCGAGCGGGTGCCCTGCAATCTCGCGCACACCCTCACCATGGTCGATCGCGACGGCCGCGTACTGACTGCGTACCTCTCTCCCGACCGAGGAGCCCTCTTCAGCCCCGTCGCCGCAGCCACGAACCACCAGGGAGAGGTCGAGTGGAGCGAGCACGGCGCCTTCACCAACACGCGCGAGCGCGAGCGGTGCATCGTGCAGATGCTCGAGCACGACGCGACGAACGCCGAGCGATTCGTGGCCGCGTTCCTCGCGCCGCCGCTCCTGAACAGCGCGTACTCGCGCGGGTTCGGCACGCTCTACACGGCCGCCTATCGCCCTCGGGCCGGGCGGGTTACGTACCTCTGGCCAGGATCCGAGTGGGCGCAGACGTTCGCGGCGTTCAACGAGGGAACGCATCCGACAAGCCTCGTCGAGCCGTCCGCCGCATAGCCGTTACGCAGGTGCTCGGGCGCTTCCGGTCGCTGACGCCGCGCCGCCCTCGCCGAGCTCGTCGATGAGCGGGGTCTCTTCGAAGCCCTCGCGGAGCGGCACTTCCTTCACCCACACGAGCACGATCACGAGGACGAGCACGCACACGACAGCCGCAGCGAGGAACGCCGGATGGAGCGCGTCCGCGAGCTGCCCCCGCGCCCGCGGCGGCAGCCGGTGCAGCACCGATCCCCGATCCCGCGCTGCGCGGGGCAGACCCTGGTTCACGATCACGCCCATGAGGGTCACACCGAGCGTCGCGCCGATCGAGCGGCCGAACTGCGTCAACGCCGTCGCGATCCCGATCGACCGGATCGGCACCGAGTTCTGAACGCTGAGCACGAAGACCTGCATCATCAGCCCGAGGCCGATGCCGGCGACGACCATGTTCCGCGCCACCTCGCCGCTCGTCGTGTCGGGGCCCATCCTCCAGAGCAGCAGCATTCCCACGCCGAGCGCGACGGGCCCGACGATCGCGTTGGGCCGGTAGCGACCCGTCCGCGACACCCATTGCCCCGAGAGCATGCTCATGGCGACTGCACCAAGCATCAGCGGCGTCAGCACGACGCCGGACGAAGTCGCGGATGTGCCGATCACACCCTGGACGAAGAGCGGCACGAACGCGATCGTGCCGAACATCGCCATGCCGACGAGCAGCATGCAGGCGACCGACGCGGAGACGGTGGGAATCTTCAGCAGCTCGAACGGCAGAATCGGCTCTTCGACGCGGCGCTCGACCACTGCGAAGAGGGCGAGCGTCGCGGCTGCGACCCCGAGCGAGCCGAGCACTTCGGCGGAGAGCCACGGGTATTCATGGCCGCCCCAAACCAGGCCGAGCAACAGCCCCCCTGTCCCGGCTGCGAGGAGCGCCGCGCCCGTCCAGTCGATCGCGTGTTTCAGCCGTGCCGAAGGCCGCGGCATCGTAAGCACGATCACCGCGAGCGCAACCCCGCCTACCGGCAGATTGACGTAGAAGACCCAGCGCCAGCTCGTGTTGTCGACGATGAAGCCGCCCACGGCAGGGCCGGCGATCGACGCGGCCGCGAACACGGCGCCGATCAGTCCCTGATAACGGCCTCGGTCGCGCGGCGGCACGATCTCGCCCACCGTGGCCAACGCGAGCGGAAAGAGCCCGCCCGCTCCGAGCCCCTGCACTGCCCGGAAAGCCACAAGCTGCGTCATGTCCTGCGCCAGCCCGCACAACGCCGAGCCAACGAGGAAGAGCACAATCGAGGCGAGGAAGAGCGGTCGTCGCCCGTACTTGTCGCCGAGCTTTCCGTACAGCGGCACAGTCACGGTTGTCGCGAGCATGTACGCAGTGAAGACCCACGAGTACTGCGAGAGCCCGCCGAGGTCGGAGACGATCTTCGGCAGCGCGGTCGACACGATCGTCTGATCGAGCGCGGCGAGGAGCAGCGTCGCCATCAACCCGGCGTAGATGGCGAGGATTCGTCCGATCGTGAAGCGATAGCCGGGTGGCTTCGCGGCTAGGCGTGCCCGCAATCTCGATCTCATAGCACCTCGGCCTTCAGCCGGGCCTTCAGTCGCCGCCGCTTCGAGACCAGCTCCCGCTCCAACGCCTCGAGCGCGATTCGGCGAGCGCGGACGAGCTCGAGCTGCGTGCCGACGTGCTTCAGCGCCTCATTGAGCATCTCGATTCGCCGTCCCCCCTCCGGCGCGTCCTCACGCCACTCACGACGAAGGGACGCTCGCGCTTCCCCCGCCGCGACAATCGTCTTCAGCTCCTCGAGCGACACGCCCAGCAGCTGACGCAGCCGGACCAGCTCGGTCAGACGCTCGACATCGGAATCCGCATAGGTCCGGTGCGTGCCCTTTGCGCGGTCTCCCGGCTCGAGCAGGCCGAGCTCCTCGTAGAAGCGGATCGTGCGCGGCGTCGTCCCGGTGCGCTTTGCTACCTCACCTATTCGCATAACCTCTATCTTACGTGAACGTCATGTTGTGCGAGGCACCGCGCGAGGTGGTCGGGTAGTCGTCGCGCACGTGAGGTGTCGCCGCGATCGCCTCGACGCCATTCCTCGCCGCTTCCCGCGCGATCTCGGCGCTCTCCTCGATCGTCTGCTCGTCCGGACGGCTGTGTGTTGTCGACCGCGCCGGCTCGCGCCGCGCCGTGAGGTCTGCTAGCCTCCCGCACTTCGCGTAGCCGCACCGGACATCGCCCCCATGCACCGGACGACCGCCCTCCTTCTCACCTCGTTCGCCGCTGCCTCGACCGCGTTTGCCACTGTGGCGAGCGGGTCGCCGGCCGGGGCGCCGGCGAGCCGCATCGTCTTTCCCGTCGTCGGGCCCGTGACTTACTCGGACGACTTCGGCGACCCGCGCGGGACCGGGACACATCAGGGCAACGACATCATGGCCGAGAAGCGCGCCCCGGTCGTGGCCGTCGAGGACGGAACGGTGAAGTTCTGGACGACGTCGCGCAACGCCGGCTGCATGCTCTACCTCTACGGGCGCAGCGGCACGACGTACCAGTACATCCACCTCAACAACGACCTGACCGCGAAGAACGACAACCGAGGCACCTGCGTCCCCAAGGTGGCCTACGCTCCCGGGCTCCACGACGACGACGCCGTGCGCGCCGGAGAGCTGATCGGGTTCGTCGGGGACTCCGGCGACGCGGACGGTGGGGCGGCGCACCTTCACTTCGAGCTCCATCCGGGTGGTGGGGCCGCCGTCTCGCCGTACCAGTGGCTTCAGCGCGGGAGGAAGCTCCTCTACGCGGCCCCGACCGACGCCGCGCGGCCGCTCGAGCTGACGCTCTTCTCGAGCTCGTGGAAGGACCGT
>Ga0137369_10003723_pt1 | contig 15576 bp, 9 predicted proteins | sample SagtaG_12_FD_104918 | JGI IMG/M metagenome (GOLD analysis project Ga0137369, IMG submission 104918) | Vadose zone soil microbial communities from Sagehorn Ranch, Mendocino, California, USA - Sage1_L_113_16 metaG | ecosystem: Environmental > Terrestrial > Soil > Vadose zone | place: USA... | reverse complement strand
GTCACGCCGAAGCCGCGAAGCGGCGAAGGCGGATAAACCAATCGTTCCACGATTTCGTCTACTCCATAATTATGCTCAACCTCAGGTTCGCTTTTCGGACGCTCTTCAAGACCCCGTTCGTCACGATCGTCGCGATTGTGTCGCTGGCGCTCGGGATCGGCGCGAACGCGGCGATCTTTTCCCTGTTCAACCAGATGCTGCTGCGGCAGCTTCCCGTCCGCCAACCTGAGCAACTCGTCAATCTGGGAGCTCCTGGACCAAAGCCTGGATCGACGTCTTGCAATACCGCGGGCGACTGCGAGGCGGTGTTCAGCTATCCGATGTTCCGCGACCTCGAGAAGAGTCAGACCGTCTTCACTGGCATCGCCGGCCACCGGATCTTCGGAGCGAACCTGGCCTACGCCAAACAGACCATCAACGGCCGGGGCATGATGGTGTCGGGCAGCTACTTTCCCGTGCTTGGTGTACAGCCCGCACTCGGCCGGCTGATTGGTCCGGGCGATGATCCTGCGCCTGGCGAATCGCACGTCGTCGTGCTGAGCCACTCGTACTGGCAGCGGCAGTTCGGCTCCGACCCCAACGCGCTCAACCAGACGATGATCGTCAACGGACAGACGATGACGATCGTCGGCGTCGCCCCCCGCGGATTCGACGGCACGACGCTCGGCGTCAAGCCGCACGTCTACGTGCCGATCACAATGCGCGAAGGCATGAATCCGGGATGGAAAGGCTTCGACAATCGGCGCAGCTACAGCACCTACCTTTTCGCGCGGCTGAAGCCAGGCGTCGCGATCGAGCAGGCGCGCGCGGCCATGAACGCGCAGTATCACGCCATCGTGAACGACGTCGAAGCACCGCTGCAGAAGGGCATGAGCGACCAGACGATGACGCGGTTCCGCACGAAGCCGCTCGTCGTGGAGCCCGGCGGCCACGGGCAGAGCAACGTCACGGGCGGGGCGAAAGCGCCGCTGAGCCTGCTGCTCGGCGTCACGGTATTCGTGCTGCTGATCGCGTGCGCGAACATCGCCAATCTGCTGCTGGCGCGCTCCGCGGCGCGCGCGGGCGAGATGGCCGTGCGGCTGTCGATTGGCGCGAGCCGCCGGCAGCTCATAGCACAACTTCTCGGCGAGTCGTGCCTGCTCGCGCTGCTCGGCGGCGTCGCGAGTCTGTTCGTCGCGCGCTGGACGCTGGACTCGATTTACGCGCTGCTGCCTCAGGAGGCCGCCGACACGATTCCGACGCAGATCGACGCGTCGGTGGTGCTGTTCACCGCCGCGCTGTCGCTGGGCACCGGCCTGCTGTTCGGGCTCTTCCCCGCGCTGCACAGCACGCGGTCCGATCTTGTGTCGTCACTCAAGGGTCAGGCCGGCCAGCCGTCGGGCGCGCGAGCGGCGGCGCGCTTCAGAACATCGCTCGCGACCGTGCAGATCGGCCTCTCGATGGCGCTGCTCGTGTCGGCGGGCCTGTTCACCAAAAGCCTGTTCAACGTGAGCCGCGTCGATCTCGGGCTGAAGGTCGACAACGTCGTCACCTTCGGCGTCTCGCCCGCGCTCAACGGCTACACGCCTCAACGCACCGCGGACCTCTACGCGCGCCTCGAAGACGAGCTTGGCGCGCTGCCGGGCGTCACCGGGGTCACCGATTCGCTCGTCGCGCTGCTCGCCGGCAACAACTGGGGCAACAGCGTCGCCGTTGAGGGCTTCAAGGCCGGGCCCGACACCGATACGGGCTCGCGCTACAACGAAGTAGGTGCCGACTACTTCCGGACGTTCGGCATCCCGCTGATCGCAGGCCGCGAGTTCACACGGGCCGACGCGAAAGGCGCCCCGAAAGTGGCCATCGTGAACGAGGCGTTCGCGAAGAAATTCAACCTCGGACGCGACGTCGTCGGCAAACACCTCGGCGACCGCGACGACAAGACCCTCGACACCGAGATCGTCGGGTTCGTCCAGAACGCGAAGTACAGCGAGGTGAAGCGCGAAATCCCGCCGCTCTTCTTCCGGCCGTACCGCCAGGGCGACACGGCGCAGGTGGGTTCGATCACCTTCTACGTCCGAACCGCGGGCGATCCGCAGACGTTCCTCGCCAACATCCCGAAGGTCGTCGCACGTCTGGATCCGAATTTGCCGGTGGAAGAGCTGCGGACGATGCCGCAGCAGGTGCGGGAGAATGTGTTTCTCGACCGCTTCATCAGCGTGCTGTCTGCGGCGTTCGCGACGCTTGCCACGCTGCTCGCGGCGATTGGTTTGTACGGGGTGCTCGCCTATACCGTCTCGCAACGCACGCGCGAGATTGGCTTACGCATGGCGTTGGGCGCCGCGCCCGCGCGCGTCCGCGCGATGGTGCTGCGGCAGGTCGGCGTGATGACGGCCATCGGCGGTGTCGTGGGTCTGGCGGCGGCGGTCGGACTCGCCCGCCTTGCGCAGTCGCTGTTGTTCGAGATGCAGGGATCGGACCCGCTGGTCCTCACCGGATCGGCGGTGGCGCTGACATTGGTGGCGCTCGGCGCGGGGTTCATTCCCGCGCATCGCGCCTCGCAAATCGACCCGATGACGGCGCTCAGATACGAATAACGTCGCGAAAGGCTGACTCGACGTATTCGTTTCGGTGGCTTCGACTGAAGCCATCGAACGTCGCCTAGGCCTTCTTGTCCTTCTTCAGAGCGGCAGCGAGATCCGGCGGCACCTTCAGCGGCTTCGCGGCTCCCCGCGGCTTCCGCGCATCTCGTTTTCCCATTGTTGTCTCACGATCGGCGTCGAAACGTCATGGGAACGCAAGAGTCGTCGCGCTCCGTACCGGAATTTGTGCGGCGGGATATTAGCACGGCGATGCTACTGTAGCCCGCGTGTTCACCGGCGCCGAAGCCGCCGCTGCGTCCAGCGTCTCATTTCTCGCGACGGCAATCATCGCGGCGTATATCGGCGACGCGATCAGGCTGTCGCTTCATCCAACTGTCATCCTGCTGCTTTCGGTGGCTGCGGCTGGCGCAGTCGCCGTGCGGCTGCGGCCGCGCGCAACGGATGCGCAGGGCGATCTGCCCGCGGCGGCCGGCATCGTGGGCGCCGTGTTGTCGTGGCTCGTGTGGCTTGCGTGGCCGCACATGCTGCCGACCGGCAGCGGATCCGACCTCACGCACCATCTGCAACTGATCGAGTACATCGATCGGACGGGGCATCTGGTACACGACCGGACCCTCTCCGCCTACCTCGGCGAGATGATCGACTACACGCCGGGCAGCCACTTGGTCGCCGTCCTCGTCGGACGCTGGCTGCGAACCGACGGGCTGCACGCCGGATATCCGACAGTCGCGCTGTCGATCGCGTTGAAAGCCGGTATCGCGTTCCTGATCGCGCTGCGTATCTTGCCGCGGGGTACGACGCGTCGGCCGCTCGCGCTGTTCGCCGTTCTGCTCTTGTTCGTGCCACGCGCCTACTTCGCCGGTTCGTTCACCCAGCACTGGTTCTTTGCGCAGGTCGTTGCGGAACTGTTCGCGGTGACGATGTGGTGGGCGATCGTCGCGTGGGATCAGGACGCCACAGCCGGAGCCGCGGCCATGTGCGGATTAGCCGGCGCGGCACTGTTCCTCACGTGGCCGGTGTGGCTTGGCCCCGCGTTGATGACACTTGCGGCGATCGCACTGCTCGGTCGCGATGTGCCGATGTCCGTCCGCGCCCGGCACATGGCGCTGGCCGGCGTGCCGATCGCGGCTGTCGCGGCCATCCACATGTCCGGCCGCATCGGCGCCGCCGCGATCGCTGGAACGAGCGGATTCGTGATCTCACCGACGGCCGCCACGATGGGTTGGCCGCTGTTGGTCGCGGGCGCCGTCGGGACCGTTCGCACGGCGCTGGATCGACGCTCGCGTGCCGTTGCGATCTTCGCCGGCGCGATCGTCCTGCAGGCCGCCGCGCTTGCCGCCGTTGCGGCGCGCGCGCAGTCCGACACGCCGTACCTGGCGCTGAAGATGTTCTATCTGATGATCTATCCGCTTGCAGTCGCGGGTGCGGCAGCCGTGAGTCTGGCTGTCGGGCGAACCGCGCGACACGGAAGCGTTCTGGCCTGGACGATCACGGTCGCGCTCGGCGCTCTCGTCGCGCGCGATCTGGCCTTGGCGCCTCGCCCCCGGCCGGTAATCTCGGATTCGCTGCGCGACGCCGGACGATGGACCCTGGCGCACGTGCCGCCGCAATGCGTCGATTACCTGGTCGCGGACGACGACAGCGCGTATTGGCTTCACCTTGCGGTGTTGGGCAATCCGCGCGCGTCGCCACGCTCGCTGGACAGCGATACCTTCGAGCCGAGGCTCGCGCTGATCCGCTGGGTTCTCGCCGGGGGTCTGCCGTATGCGATCGTCGAGGATTTCGACGCGCTGCCGAGGGACATCCGCACGAACGTCGACGTTCTAGCGCGGTTCGAACGGGCCGCGGTCGTCAAGCGCCGCGGCGCGTCGTCGTGTTCGCAACGTCCTTCGTGAAGGCAAAAGGCCTATCTTGCCCGAACGAGGTCGGTTACGACTTCCCAGTTGAAGCGCACGAAACGGTGGAGCTCGCTCTCGAGCAGCCGCTCCTGATCGCTGTGCGCGCCAAAGCCTTTCGGGCCGTCCTCCATGTCCGTCGCCGGTCCGATGCCGAAGCACTGCACGCCTTTCGCGCGCAGCTGCGCCATGTCGGTCGCGCCGGTGCTCATCGTCGGCAGCGTCGGCGCGTTGTACACGCGCGTCGCCGCGGCTTCGAGCGCCTTGAACGGCTCCGAATCCAGCCGCGTCTCGGGGCCCGCGGGCCGCGCGTTCTGCGACGTGAACCGGACGTCGATCGCCGGATCGTTCACGACGCGCTTCACCTGCTCGAGAAATCTCGCCGGATCCTCGTCGGGCAGCGCGCGAACGTCGAGCGTCGCCTTCGCCTCCGACGGAATCACGTTCGAGCGGTAGCCGCCGGTGAAGATGTTCGGCGACACCGACGTGCGGAGCATCGACGAATGCCGCGGCTCGTTCTCGAACAGCCAGGTGTCGGCCGCCGCGCGCACTTTTGGATCGGTCGACAGAACGTCCCGGTACACCTTGGCGACGGCGGGCGGCGAAATCGCCGCGAGCCGGCGGAAGTACGTGCCGGTCGTCTCGTTGAAGCGGATTTCGGGCCGCCACTCGCCCACTCGCGTGACCGCGGCGGACAAGTGAACGATGGCGTTCGACTTCAGCGGAACCGACCCGTGCCCGGAGATGCCGTGCGACACGAGCTCGATTCCTCGCGGAATTTTCTCGAGCGTCTGGACCGTCGCGTACTTGACCTCGCCGTTGATGCGCGTGACGCCGCCGCCCTCGGCCAGGCAGAACTCGGCTTCGATGTCCGGAAAGTGTTCCCTGACCATGTAGTCGATGCCGACGCCCGTGCTGCCTTCTTCGCCCGCCTCTGACAGGAAGATCACATCGCGATCGAGCGGCACGCTCAGCCGCTTCAACAGGATCAGCGTCATGACGGCGGCGGTGAGGTTGTCCTTGTCGTCCAGGGTCCCGCGGCCGTACACGTATCCACCGTCACGTGTTGCGCTGAACGGCGGAAACTTCCACTTCGTCGGGTCGACGGTCACGACGTCGCTGTGGCCCATGATGAGCAGCGGACGTTTCTTCCCGTTGCCCTTCAGGCGCGCGACGATGTTGGACCGCGTTGGATCGCTGGCAAAGACCTGCGCCGGGATCCCTTCCCTGGCCAGCAGCTCCTTCAGGTAGTCGACGACGAGATGCTCGTTGCCTGGCGGATTCGCCGTGTTGAGACGGAGCACCGCCTGATAGTGCTGCATCGTCTCCGCTTCGACCTTCGTCCAATCCGGCTGCAGCGCGCCGCCCTGCGCCAGCACTGCGACCGACGCGATCGACGCCAGCAGAATCGTCACTCTCGACGTCATACTCTCTCCTCGTTACCGTTCGTTTCGCGAGCGTGTCCAGCAAAACCACGAAGGACACGAAGGACACAAAGGGGTGGTGAACCTCGAGGGGAATCCGATACTCATACTGGCGCGCACGCGCCGAGGAATGAAAGGATGGCCTCGGTGGCCGCCTCGGTCTGATCGGTGAAGAAGATGTGGCTCGCCCGAGGCAACATCACGAGCGACGCGTTCGGAATGGCGCGGGCGAGGATGCCGGCGTTCGTCGCCGGCACGAGCTCGTCGGTTTCACCGTGGATGACCAGCGTCGGCACCGCCAGGTTGCCGAGCCGCGCGAGCGTGCCGCTCCAGGATCGGATCGCCTGGAGCTGCGCGAAGAATCCTTCGTTGGTCACCGTGGTCCGGAGTCGGAGCGCGAGATCCTCCTCAACCCGTTCTCGAGGTGTGGAGGCGTCGAAGATGTACGGCACCATCACGCGCATCGCCTCTTCACGCGTCATCGTCGCCCGTGCGGCGAGCGCATCGAGCACTTCGCGGCGCGCCGGCACCGCGTCGCGCCCGCCGCACGCCGTGCACCCCAGAATCAGCGAACGGACGCGCGCCGGATACTGCAGCGCGAGCTCTTGAGCGATCATGCCGCCCATCGACGCGCCGAACACGTGCGCAGATTCGATGCCTGCTGCATCGAGCACCGCTGCCGCGTCCGCGGCCATGTCAGAGATCGAGTAGGGCCCGGGCGGCACGTCGCTCTGACCGACGCCGCGGTTGTCGAGCAGAATCGTTCTGAAGCGCGAGGCGACGATCTCCGTGACGCGACTCCACCACTCGTGCGTGGCGCCGAGGCCCATGATGAGCAGCAGCGGATCGCCCCGACCTGTTTCGGTCCAGTAGATGTTCGTCCCGTTCCGCGTGGCTATCATGTGGCCTTCTGAACTACGCGTTAAACTGTCGACTCATCGCTGGGAGCTGATCGCCGTCAGCTCAGTATAGCGTCGCGGTGACGATCGACCCACCAGCTCCACCACGTAAGGAGTACGGTCGCCAAGATGGCCGTCACCCAGAGCGCGGTGACCGACGGTGGCGGCGGGCCCGCCACGTTGGCGACGTAGGCCAACAGTAGAAATGCGAAAAGCGACACGCCACCCCACAAACCAATTCCATCGCGAGCCTGCGTCGAGCTGAAATACACCCACAGCCCGGCGCCATACATGGCCACCTCGATGGCGATTGTCCCGGGCACCGAGTTCCAGAGTCCCAGACCGATTCTCACGCTGCCTGGATAGAGTGGCATGTCAGGCCGATGGGTGACGACGTCGAGAACCCAATGGCTCACGACGAGCGCGGTGATGATGACAACCGTGCGGCTGAAGAAAGGCCCGCCGGCTTTCGCCTGACGCCTGGCGTGGGCCGCTCGCTCGTATACGAGCCCGAATACGAGACCCCAGATCGCCAGCAGCAACGAGTGCGAGTACGGATAGCTCACGAACTCGAGCGGCGTGAACGCGGTATCACCGGGATGGATGCGTACCTGCTCGATGCCGAGCGCCACCAGCACCGGCCAGAGCATGTCCGCGAATTGCGCGGCGGAGAACAGAACCGCGAGCGACACGCGAGGCGTCGCGCGCTTGGCCGCCAGGCCCAGGGCCAGATGTCCGATGAACATGTGAGCCGGCCGCCATTATGATGGAGAGGTCATGCGGTTGAACGACTATCTGCAGCGCGTGCGCGTCGTTGAGCCTGCGGCGCCGAACGTCGACACGTTGCGCGTCTGCACTCGGCGCATCGCGAAGCGTTTCTGTTCGAGAACCTGTCGATTCAGACGTTTGGCGGCGTCAGCGCACATGGTGTTGCGCGTGATGGCCGACGGGGAGCCGTGGCTGGCCGACGTCGGATTTGGCGGCCTGAACCTGGTGGACCCAATGCCGCTGTCAGATGGCGCCGCGCAGTCCTTGGTCCTTTGTGCTTGGTGCGCGGTCCGTCCTTGATCCGTGGTCCGTCCTTGGTGCGTGGTCCATGCTCGGTTGCCGTCCGTCGCTGCCCAGTCAAATATCGCCGGTCCGCGCACCGAGGACAGAGGACCCGGGACGGACCAAGCACCAAGGACCAAGAACCAGGGACACAGATCAGACGCCGTAGCCGTACCCGGGCTCGTCGACGTGATCCTCGTGCGGCAAGTCTGCCGCCGGCGGCGGGTGTGGCTTGGCGACCTCTGCGTCGCGCCGCGGCGGCTCGAGCGCGAGCGTCGGCCGCGGGCGTTGCGCCGGGTCTTGGGGTTCGTCGGTCACGTGTCTTCTCCTTGAAAAGCAAAAGGGCCATCACCCTTTATCGGATGATGGCCCTTGGTTCAACGCTCTGTTGGGATTCGGCTACATCATCCGCTCGTCGTCGGCCCGCACAGGCCGACGCCGATAAGGGCGAGGCGAATGACCCCGAGGGCGCCGAAGGGCGCGATACGACGGCGGGGAGACGCGCTCGGGATCATGCGTCTTTTAGGACACCAGAAGTCGGACCAAAAGTCAATGCGCTCGTGTCGGTCAGATCGTCCGGATGTGTCGCGTCCGTGGCCACGACGCCCACCCACACGTTCCGGCCACCGCGTTTCGCGCAATACAGTCCGTGGTCGGCAAGATCCACCACGTCGGGCCACGCGACGAGGCGCGGCTGGGCGGGGACGAACGGGTAGCTGGCATAGCCGACCGAACACGTCAGCGCCACATGGACGCCGCCATCGACTTCGAACGGGTGCCTCGACACGCTCACCCGGATCCGTTCGGCCATGGCGTCCGCGTCGGCGCGGCTCGATCCGCGGGCGATCGCCAGGAACTCCTCACCGCCCCATCGCACCACGTAGTCGGAATCCCTGAAGACCGTCTGGAGCCGCGCGCGCATCTGCCGGAGCACGCGATCACCCGCTGCATGCCCGTATCGGTCGTTCACGGCCTTGAAGTGATCGAGGTCGACGAGGAAGAACAGCAGATCGCTGCCGGCCGGCGGCGGAGCCCCCGCGCGCAGCGCGGCGTCGTGCTGGCGAGCGGTAAGCATGACGTCGCTTTCGAGGTGTTGCTCCAGAAAGCGGCGGTTGCGCAGCCCCGTGAGCGGATCGGTGAGGCTCATCTCTTCGAGCGCCCGCGTCTCAGCGCGTCGGACGAGCCGCCGCACTTGCAGGTGATAGCCACCGAAGGCGACGCCTGCGAGCAGGACCACAGCGACCGCGCGAAACCACGTCGTCTTCCAGAACGGCGGCGTGATGGTCACCGTCAGCGCAGCGCCCGTCTCGTTCCAGACATCGTCTTTGTTCGCCGCTTTCACGCGAAAAACGTATCGTCCAGGTTCCAGGTTGGTGTAGGTCGCGAAGCGCTGGCTCGCGTCCGTGTACACCCAGTCGCGATCGAAGCCGTCGAGACGGTGCGCGTATCGGTTCCGCTGGGGATCCGCCGCATGCATGGCCACGAACTCGAACGAGAACACCGACTGTCGGTACGACAGCGTCAGTGAGTCGCCGTACGGCACTGGCTCGTTGAACACGCGCACTTCTGTGATGGCCACTTCCGGCGGCGTGCGGTTGTCGCGGATCGCCTCCGGCACGAATGCCGTCAGGCCGTTGAAGCCGCCGAAGTAAATCGTACCGGCCGAATCGCGGTAGGACATGCCGACGAAGTACGCGCCGTCGATCAACCCGTCGCGCGCCGTGTAGTTCCTGAACCGGCCGGTTGGCGGATGGAAACGCGAGATGCCTGAGGATGTGCTGATCCAGAGCCGGCCGGCGCTGTCCTCTTGTATCCCGCCGATCGCGTCGGCGACGAGGCCATCACGGCGCGTGTACGGTTGAAACGTCACGGCGCCGTCGGGCTGGCGCTCGACGCGATTGAACCCGACGGCCGTGCCGACCCACAGCGTCCCGGCGCGATCTGAGTAGAGGCAATGGACCCGATCGTGGCTGAGGGACCGCGCGTCGTTCGGATCGTGCCGGAGATGCGTGAACCGTCCGGTATCCCGCGAGAGGCGATCCAGGCCGCCGTCGAACGTGCCCACCCACAACGTTCCGTCGCGATCCTCTACGATGGCTTTCACTAAGTCGTTTGCAAGACTGTGCGGGTCGCCCTTCGCGTGACGGAACGTGCGAATGGCGCCGGTGGCGAGATCCATGCGGTGCAGGCCGCCCTGCGTCCCAATCCACAGCGTGCCGGCGCGATCCTCGTAGATCACCTCCACCTGATTGCTCGACTTGTCCACGGCTGAAAAGCGAACGGCCGAAAAAACACCCGTGGCGGGATCGAAGCGGTTCACACCGTCGAAGGTCCCAACCCAGTAGCGCCCCGCTGCGTCTTTCGTCACCGCCGTGACGCGGCTGTCGCTGATGCTCGATGGTCGATCCGGATCGTGTTGGAACACGGCCGTCGCGAGGCCCGTCAGCGCGTCCAGCCGGTTGAGGCCGTTGAGCGTCGACACCCACAACACTGCGCCGTCGAGCAGAACGCCGGTCGCCCGGCTGTCGCTCAAGCTCGCCGGCTCGTCCGAATAATGTCGAAACCGTTCGAACCCGCTCGTCAGATCGACGCGGCTCGCGCCGCCGTACCACGTGCCGGCCCATAGTACGCCCGCGCGATCCTGATACAGACAGACGACGCGATCGTCGGCGAGGCTGCGTGGACTGTCGGGGTGGTGGCGGTATCGGTCGAACCGGCCGAGCGCCGCATTCCACCACAACAGACCGTCGTCCGAGCCCATCCACACGATGCCGTCGCGATCGACGAGAAGCGCGTTGGCCCGCGTCGTGTCCATCCCGTCGGCCGCCGTGAAACGACGCCGCTCGGCCGGATTGTTCAGCGACCACGCTTCGACGCCCGCATCGCTCGCAATCCACAACCGGGTCCGATCGGCAGCCAGCGCCCGGATCGCGTATCGAGCGGGCTCGCGGGCGCGGTCCGCAGCCGAGACCTGCCGCTCAATCGTCGTTGCGGCACGGGCAATGCGGTACACGCCGCTCGCGCTGCCAATCCACAGGTCGCCGTACAGGTCTCGCATGATCGCGCTTACGTGGCCGATGCTGGTGTCACGTGTCAGCTGGCCAGTCGACGGCACATAGTGGCCGAGCCCGTCGGCCAGACCGAGCCACAAACCGCCGCGCCCGTCGGCGACGATGGCGTCGACCTCGCTCTTCGCCGCCGCTTCGCGCACGAACGTGTTGGATGCCGGATCGTACCGATCGAGGCCGCCGTGGCTGCCGATCCAGAGCGTGTTGCGATCCTCGCACAAGGCCAGCACGAAGTTGTCGGACAGGCTGCGCGGATCGTTGGGATCGTTGATGTACACGGCTACGCGGTAGCCGTCGTACCGGTTCAAACCGGTCTGGGTTCCGAGCCAGATGAAGCCGCGCGAGTCCTGCACGATCGCGTTGACGCTCTCCTGCGAGAGGCCCTGGTCGAGGCTCAGCTGCTCGAAGCGCAGATTACGGACGGGTGCCGCCGCGCCAAGTGCGGGCAGCATGAGCAGAAGGAGTGCGGTGAGGACCCCGCGAGATTTGATGGACGCATTTTACGCGAACGGTTCCTGCTCAGTTCCCTGATGCTCGTCGACCGCGCTGCACGGTCCCCTTAGGGAACGTGAACGTGGCGAGCACTCCGCCGTTCCGCGTGATCGTCACAATTCTAGTACGCGCGCTCGAAGTCGACCTGGTGCTGCAGCGGCTCGCCGGCGGTCCAGCGCCTGTAGTTTTCGATGAACACCGGCGCGATGTCTTCCGGCATGCTCAGCGCCGCGGTGTGCGACGTGATGATCAGGTTCGGCGTGCGCCAGAAGACGTGATCCGGCGGAAGCGGCTCCTCCTGAAACACATCGAGGACGGCGCCCGCAAGCCGGCCGGTCCGCAGCGCGTCGGCCAGCGCCAATTCGTCGACGACGGTGCCGCGGCCAGGGTTGACGAAGACCGCGCGCGACGGCAGCGCCGCAAGAAACGTCGCGTCGACGAGATGCCGCGTGCGGGCGGTGGTCGGCATCACGCAGACCAGATAGTCGAGATTCGCCGCGAAGGCCTCGCGATCGGCGCCATGAAAGTAGACGTCGACATCCGCGCATGTTTCGCTCGAACGCGTGTACCCCTTCACCCACATCCCGAACTGTTTCGCCATGCGCGCCAGGTCGACGCCGATCGATCCGACGCCGAGGAGGCCAATCTGTTTGCTGCGCAGCGTACCTGGCGGCGTCGGATCCCAGCGTCCAAGACGCTGGGCGGCGAACTTCTCGAACATCCGCCGTTCGCGCGCGAGCAGATAGCCGAACACGTATTCGCACATCAGTCCGCCGAAGACGCCGCGGGCGTTCGTGAGGACGTAGTCCTGGCGTAAGGACGCGTCGAGCAAGGGCTCGACACCAGCCCATGTCGATTGGACCCAGCGAGCCCCGGCGAGGTGCGGAAGGGCCTGACGCACCAGCGACGGCTCGCCGAGCACGATGCTGCAGTCGGCGGTCTCGTCCGGCAGCTCGCGCGACGTTGTCGCGGTCACCATCTTCAGATCCGGCAGACCCGCGGCATCGATCAGCCGCCGGTAGCTGTCAGCGTGTTTCGAGAGAATCAGCAGCGTGTGCAATGCCCTGTATAGTCAACAGTTGACAGTCGACAAGTTGACCGAGTGTCGACTGTGAACTGTCAACTGTCAACTTCGCACGTCAAGTCTCACCTCACCGTGCTGGGCTTCCTGGCCGGCGCCGTGTCGACCTTGATTGGCGGCGGCACGGTCAGCGTCAGGTTGTACTTCGCCAGCGTCGCGCTGAGCGTGCTGGCCTTCGCAATCGTCGCGTTGAGATCGGCGATCGCCTTCGGCAGCTGCGCCTTCACCTCGCTGTAGGCCGTGGTCGTCTGCTCTCCAGGCGACATCGTCGCCATGAGCCCTTGCTTCGCCTGACCGAGCTTCGCGTTCAGACTCTCGTTGGCGCTGCCGCGTCCGCCACCACCACCGCCGCCGCCTCGTCCACCCGCGGGCGCCGCCAACTTCGGCGCGATCGTCCCGAGCTCTTTGCCGAATGCCTCAACCGATGATTTGACGTCGGCCGGCACATCGTTGCGCTTCTCGATCGCCGTCGTGAGCTCGTTGACCTGGCGCGTGAGCGACGCGACCGCCGTGCCCGCTTCCGTCACGCTCGGCTGCAGCGCGTGCATCTCCATCGCCATGTCGAACATGCGCTTGCGCTCGGCGGACGTCAGGACCACGTCGGGGTCGTCGGTCACGTGCAGCGTCTTCGTGTCGACCGTCTTTCCGTCGACGACGAGCGCGATACGGTAGCTGCCGGCGAGGACGAACGGCCCGGCGATGCCGACGCCGCCACCGAATCCCCCGCCGCCACCAAATCCGCCGGGACCGCCGCAGCCCGCCCCGAATGGACTCTGTTCCTGCTGCGGCGTCTGACCGGGAGCCTGACTCGTGGTCTGGCCCGCAGCCGGACTCGCAGGCTGACCCGAGGCCTGACCGCCGCCCTGCGCCGCTCCTCCGTCGCCGCGGCCACGTCCAGTCGGCGGCGGCGCGGGAGCCGGCTGCACGCGCAGATCCCAGCACGCGGTCTGGATGCCGCTCCCCTTGCTGTTGGCGAGCACGATCCCGCCAATTTCACGCACGTCGCGGCCGGCAGCATCGGTGATCTTCAGCTTCACGTCGCCGACGGGCTTCCTGTTGATCCACGAGATCGCGGCCGCCTGGGGCGGGTTTTCGCCGTAGAAGGTCTGATCGCCCCAGAATTCGTAGTTGCGGTCGCGCGCCGGGCGGCGATACGTCGCATATGGCGGCGGCGTAAACAGCTTCGCGTCGGTGGTTGCCGATTGCGCCGCCGCATATTCCTGGATCGGCTCGAGGTGATCGAGGATCCAGATGGCGCGTCCATGCGTGGCGAGGATCATCGCGTTGTCGCGCGGGTGCAGCGTGATTTCGTCGATGCGGACCGTCGGCAGGTTCGCCTTGACGCGCGTCCAGCTTTTGCCGCGATCGACCGACACGAAGAGTCCGGTCTCCGCGCCGACGTACAGCACGTCGGGATTCTTGAGATCCTCAGTCAGCGTCTTGATGACCTCGCCCTTCAGGTTTCCAGCCGTCGATTGCCATGTCGTTCCGAAGTCGCGGCTCACGTAGATGTAGGTCTCGAAATCGTTCTGGCGGTGGCCGTCGAACGTCGCGTAGACGGTGCCCTCGTCGAACCGCGAGGGCGCCAGTTCCGAAACCCAGGTGCCCTTCGGCAGATTTGGAATGTTCGCCGTCACGTTGCTCCACGACTTTCCTTCGCGCGACACCTGCACGTTGCCGTCGTCGGTGCCGGCGTAGAGGAGGTTCGGCCGCTTCGGCGATTCCGCGAACGAGATGATGGACGGCCACGCTTGAATGCCGTCGTTCCTCGAGATCGTGATGTCGCTGCCTTTCACGCCCATCGTCACCATGTCGTCCCGATTCGCGTTGCTCGTGAGATCGCCGCCGAGCGCTTCCCAGGTCTGGCCGCGGTTCGACGACCGGAAGACCTTGTTGCCTGCCGCGTAGATGATGCTGGCGTTGTGCGGCGACATCACGAGCGGTGTGTCCCAGTTCCACCGGATGGCGGGCTCTCCCGGCCCTGCGATCGGCCGCATCGACACCGTCTCGCCGGTCACGCGATCGATGCGGACCATGTTGCCGTCCTGCGACTCGCTGTACGCGATGCGGAAATCCGACGGATCCTGCAGCGCCACGAAGCCGTCGCCGCCCTGCACCGTCATCCAGTGGAAGCCGGCGATGCCCGCCGAGCCGCGCACCGCGCTCGGACCGCACCAGCTGTAGTTGTCCTGCATGCCGCCGCAGATGTTGTAGGGGGTCGCGTTGTCTACGCTCACGTGATAGAAGAGACCGACCGGCAGGTTCGGGAAGAAGTTCCACGTCTTCGCCTGATCCCAACTTACGGCCAACCCACCGTCGTTTCCAATCAACACGTGGTTGGAATTCGACGGATCGATCCAGATGGCGTGCACGTCGTCGTGCGTCGAGACGGCGATGTCGGTGTGGACGTTCTTGCCCGCGTCGCTCGAGAAGTGCAGGCCGACGCCGCCGTACAGGACGACATCGGGATCGTTCGGGTCGATGCGCACCTGGCTGAAATACATCGGCCGCGGGTTCTGGTTGTTGATCTTGCGCCAGGTCGCGCCCGCGTCGTCGGACCGGTACAACCCGGTCGGCGTGTTGTTGACACCGGTGGCATTCGTGCCGCGTCCGCCGCCGCCCTGCGCCGGCTGCTCCTCCGGCGTCGTTTCAGTTGCGGCGCCGGCGCGTCCACCGCCGGCCTGTCCCGCTGCCGCCGCCGTGCCGGCCTCTCCGGCTCGCCCTGAGCCTGTCGAAGGGCCACCGCGCCCCTGCGGCGCGGGGCCTTCGATGAGCGCGTACAGGATGTTCGGGCGCCGGCGATACACGTCGATCCCGATGCGGCCCAGCGGTCCATCGGGAAGTCCGTTGCCCTTCAGCCGCGCCCACGTGTCGCCACCATCGGTCGACTTCCAGATGCCGCTGCCCGGACCTCCGCCGTTCATGCAGCACGCGGTGCGGCGCCGCTGATAGGTGGACGCGTACAGCACCTGATTGTTCGTCGCGTCCATCACCAGATCGTTGGCGCCGGTGTCATCGTCGACTTTGAGCACCTGCTTCCACGTCTTGCCGCCATCGATCGTCTTGTACACCCCGCGCTCGCCGCCGG